>Ga0265294_10001783_pt1 | contig 28825 bp, 25 predicted proteins | sample MunlanPumphouse3_FD_192504 | JGI IMG/M metagenome (GOLD analysis project Ga0265294, IMG submission 192504) | Groundwater microbial communities from a municipal landfill in Southern Ontario, Canada - Pumphouse #3 | ecosystem: Environmental > Aquatic > Deep subsurface > Groundwater | place...
GATTCCACCCATCCCCGGTCCAGCTGTCTGATGTACTCGTTGATCCGCTCGACCCGGTCACGGATGACCGTCGACGCCTTCGGATCGTCGACCAGGTCGGCCATACCGAGGAGCACCTGCAGGGGCTGGCGTATGTGGTCACCGAGGACGGCGAACTGCTCGATGTTCCGCTCGATCTGCTCGAATGCCTGTTGCCGAAGGCGCTCGTCCTGTTTCCGCTCGGTGATGTCCCTGCCGGCCGCCTGGACGCCGACCACTTTTCCATGCTCCACGATCGGTGATTCGTTCAGCTCGACGAACGCCGACGTCCCGTCCTTGCGGCGGAACTCGACCTCGAGTCCCTCGACCGGCTCGCCTCGGGCTAGCTTCGTCTGTGCCGCCTTCCACGCGGCGAGGGAGAGGGGACTGACATAGTCCCGGCATTTTTGGCCGATGAGTTCGGCGGGTGTGTAGCCAAGGATGCGGGTCACGGCCGGAGATATATAGGCAATCCCGCTCTCGTGGTAGCAGGTATAGATCATGTCGAAACTCCGCTGCGCTATCTCGCGGAACTTCTCCTCGCTTTTGCTGAGCGCCTCTTCGGCCGCCTTTCGCTTGAATCCCAGTGCCAGAACGTTTGCGGCCGCCTGAACGAAGTTGATGTCGTCCCGGGTGAACCTGCGCAGGGTCCGGGTATGGGCGCCGAGCACCCCGTACGGCGCCTCGTCACCCTGGATAATGACGCTGATGCCGCTCAGGATCCCCTCGTTTCGCAGGAGGGCCGGGCCCCGGAACCGGGTCTCGGCGTCGAAGTCTTCGACGATCACCGGCTCATGGGAAAGAAGAGTGTATCCCGCCTGGGAATCGGTTCCTCCATCCACTTTCTCGGTACCGACCCGGACTCCGCCGAACCCCACCGCCGCTTCAAGGATGAAGAGATCCTCTTCTGGCAGGTAGCGGAGCACTTTGGCGTACTCGACTTCCAGGCGCTCCGCCACCACCTGGACCACGGCGTTCATCAGTTCGGGAGGTTCCGCCCCTGCAAGAGCGAACTGGCCGAGGTCCGCGACGGCTGCCTGCTGCGCCGCCCGGACGGCGGTGAGCCGCTCGGCCTGTTTTCTCGCGGTGATGTCGAGGTTGATTCCGGCCCAGAGAACGATCTGCCCGTCCTCATCACGGACCGGAGCTCCCCGGGAGAGGATGGTGTGGCATTCCCCGTCGGGATCCGGAACCCTTAGCTCACGATCCCACCGCCACCCTGTATCGAGGCACCGTCTCAAGTCGGCACGCACTGTAGCATCTTCAAGCGAGATGCACTCCAGCCATCCCGATTGCCGGCATTCATCGAGTGTCTTCCCCGCCAGGTCGAGGAACGAGGGAGAAACGTAGAGTACAGTGCCGTCCGGCTCACAGATCCAGATGCCGTAGGGCACCAGTTCCCCGACGGCGGCAAAGACCGACTCGGCCCCGACCCGTGCTCTCGCAGCCCGGGCGCTCCGCACTGCCTCGTCGCGTTCGGGGGTCACGTCCCGGAACCGGGCGAGCACCATCCCGGCGTACGGCTCGCCGGACATCACCCGGCACGAAAAGGAGAACCAGCGCACCTCACCGGTGGAGGTCTGCATCCGGCAGGTGGCGTGCGCCACCTGCCGCTGGCACCGGAGTGCTTCGATTATCCGGTCGGCAGAGTCTCCCCCCTCGAAGAGCGGTACGAGGTGGCGGGCGATGAGGTCACCTATCTCCACGCCGCGTGCAGCGTCATCACCGATCCCGAACGTCTCGCAAAACGATCGGTTCAGCCGCACAACGGTATTATCCCGGTCAAGGATGACGACAGCATCGTCCAGTTCGTCAAAGCAGCGGTACACGGGAGATCTCCATCGGCCGGTGCGGGATGATCCCGGACAGCGGACGCCGTATGTTATCTTACCTTTGCTGATTAACTAACATATTTCTTTTTGGAACTCCCGCTATCCGTTGGATGCCGCGGTTATGGGTAACCGTTCTGGAGGATGGGTCCTATCCCGATGCGATTCGTCCTGTGATGAAGCGATCTCGCAGGGTCGTATCGGGCGCCGGTGGAGTATCCCGGTGTTTCCCTGGTCTCGTGGTAAAGTGCCGAAGGGGAGATGATGCCATAGAAAGGCTTCTCTAAAAAATGGGGTTTCTGGTGGTGTTTTATTTTGCGGGGGTGAAGGGGGCGGAGCGGGAAGACCCCACCCTTCAGGGTGGGGTAGTTCACTTCGAGTAACCCCGAGAACCTGAACAGCAAGATGGACGCCGAGGGGGAGATTTGAACTCCCGAGGTGCCGAACACCAGTGGCTTTCGAGGCCACCGCCTTCCCGGACTAGACTACCTCGGCACAGAATCAGCCTAGAGTATTTAGGTTCTTTCACTATAATAGTATCGAGATATGCTCTGTCGATTCACACTCATCCCGGACGGCGGCGTGCTGATCTACCAGGGGCGGCCGGGCGATACCTACGAGGCCGCTCTCCTCTCTTTCGGGCTCAATCCAGATGCGGCGCTTATTTTCTGCCGTGGAAGAAGCCTGCCGCAGGATAAAAATATCGAGGAAGAGGAGGTCGTGATCTTCCTGGCCTCCTCGCGTGGATGACTTACTGTGGGCCCGGCTTTCCGGTCTGGGTAACCATCATGTCGTCGACGCGGACGAGGAGCATGGCCGTCTCGGTCGCACTCTTGATCGCCTGGGTCTTCACCCGCAGGGGCTCGATGACGCCGGCCTCGCGCATGTCCACGACCTCGCCGGTGTAGACGTTGAGCCCGGCGTACTTCGCGCCGTCGGCGTGGACCTTGCGCATGTCGACGACCTTGTCGATCGTGTCGAACCCGGAGTTCTCAGCGAGCGTCCTCGGTATGATCTCGAAGGAGTTCGCAAACGCCTCGATGGCAAGCTGGACCCGGCCACCGACGGTTGCGGCATAGTCGCGGATGCGCATCTGGAGTTCGGTCTCCACCGATCCGCCACCGACGACGAACTTGCCGTCCTCAATGGCGTCCTGGACAACCCGGGTCGCGTCGTAGACCGCCCGCTCGAGTTCGTCCAGCAACAGCTGGGAAGTACCCCGCAGGAGGATCGTGACGGCTTTCGGGTTGTCGCAGCCGGAGATGACCGTCAGGTCGGTGTCGGGAACTTCCCCGGCCTTTTCAGCGTGGCCGAGCGTCGCCGCGTTGAGTTCCTCGGGTTTGTTAACGATGGTGCCGCAGAGCGCTTTCGCGGCGAATTTCATGTCGTTCTCGTTCACGTCCTCAACGGCGTAAATGCCGTGTTTGGCGAGGAAATACTGCACCGCGTCGGCGATTCCTTTCTGGCAGAGGACGACGTTTGCGCCAGAGGCAACGATCTGGTCGGCAAGTTTCCGGAGGGACTCGCGCTCCTGCTCGGAGAACGCCTTCATCTGGTCGGAGGAGGTGATCTTGATCTTCGACTTGACCTGGGTCTTCGTGACCTCGAGCGGCAGTGCGAGCAGGGCTACTTTAGCGTCCCTGACCTTCTCCGGCATCTGCTCGAAGACACGCTGCTTGTCGATGACAACGCCCCGGATCAGTTCGGCGTCGTGCATTGAGTCGCCGACCTGCATCCTGATCTTGATGTCGTCCTCGTCCACGACGTAGGTGCCCTGGTCCGTTTTGCTCGCGACCTGCAGCACCGCGTCCACCACGATGCCGGCAACCTTGTCTTTGACGGCTTCGATGGATTTGCCAGTCATGGCGGTGTCGGCGATCTTCAAGAGGTCGTCGCGGTCGCCGAACCCGACCGAGATGGCCAGTTCGTCGAGGATCGCGAGGGCCTTCTCCATACCAAGCTGATAGCCGTTCGCGATGATTGTGGGGTGAACCTCCTGGGCGAGAAGCCTCTCTGCCTCCTCCATCAGCGACCCGACGAGTACGGTCGCGGTCGTGGTGCCGTCACCGACCTCGCCGTCCTGTGTCTCCGCAACCTCGACAATCAGTTTGCCGCCGGGGTGCTGCACGGACATTTCGTGCAGGATGGTTGCCCCGTCGTTCGTGATCACCACATCACCGCTGGAGCTGACCAGCATCTTGTCCATTCCCCGGGGACCGAGCGTCGTCCGAACGGCGGCCGCAATTGCCTTTGCAGCCATGATATTCGAGCGCTGCGCCTCGAATCCGCGCGTGCGCTCAACATTTTCCCGTAAAATAATGATGGGCTGTCCAGCAAGCATTGTATAATCCTCCTTTGCTCGTTAGGTTTGTTCAGAGGTTCTATATATATTAATCGATAGGCCCCATCCATCCCCCGGTGCATCCGCCGTTCGGCGGGTGCGGATCGCTCTCCTGTTAGCGTTACGCGCCTGGCACCCTTGATAGGCGTACCTGATGCACCGGCCCGCCACGGGGACCGGGATCCGGGTCTTCACCCGAGTCTCGATATCGCGAAGAGCGAATGGACCGGAACGCCGTCGATCTCCCGGACACCCTGCTTGTTGAAGAGCGACCAGACCGCCATTGGCGTGGCCCCGTGCCGCCGGAGGAATTGTACTACCTCGGTAAGCGTCGTCCCGGTCGTCACGACGTCATCGATAATGATGCAGCGCTGCCCGGATATCGTAGAGAAGGTGCCCGAGAGGGATCCGGTAGGGGTTTCGCTCCTGCTATGTTTCGCCGGGAGGTATACCGCGAGTTTCAACCCCTCCTCCGCGGCGATCAGGGTGGCGAGGGGGATCCCCGACAGCGCGATGCCGACGACTGTATCAGGGATCTCTCCGGGGGGATACGCACTCTCCGCCTCCGGCAGGTAGAGGAAGCGCTTGAGCATCATCATCGCCATGTCGCTGAGGAGGGTTCCGTGGCTCCCTATCGCCGTCCAGTCTATGTGAACGTCTTTTGGGGCTTCCATGCCCTTTTGCTGGGTGAGCAGCCAGGTGACCGTCTCCATCGAGAGGCCCAGCTCGTCGGAGACCTGGCCGGGAGTGTGCCCTTCTGCCTGGAGTGCCTTTGCCTTCGTGATCAACTCTTCAAGGGCGGACATGGAGTAGAGATCGCCAGGGAATCTATTTAAGTTTTCTTTTGATTGCTGCGCCGCAGATCGGACATTCTCCCGGCTCTCGCCAGTACCGGCCGCACCCGCTGCACCGGTAGCGCCACCGGATCGCCCGGGCCGGCCGTTGCCGGATGCTCCGTGTCTCGACACCGAGACGGTGGGCGACGTTCTGGACCGCGAAGTCGTCGGTGACGAGGACGGCCGAGAGTTCCAGCGCGAGTGCGAGGATATCCCGGTCGGTCGCCGAGAGCACCCCGGCGTCCCCGGTCCGGAGTGCGGCCGCATCGACCGGCATGAGGTCTTCCTCACGGGGCTCCCGGACCCGGAGTCCCGCAGCCGCGAGCGCCTCAAACCGGCACTTCGCATGGAAGTCGCCGAGTTCCTCCACTACTGTGGGGGTGGTCCATGCCTCCTCTTCTATGGGCACCTCCGCAAAAAAGACCGAGGCGTCGAGGACCAGCGTCATGCTGAGAACCTCACGGTATCGTTCTCCCGGCATGCGACCGGGTAGCCGAACCCGGAGAGGAGCCAGCAGGCAGTCTTCGCGTGCATCGAGAGGGTGTGGGTGCTGTACTCCCCCCCGCAGAGGGCGAGGTAGACCAGAAGCTGGTCGGCGAGGTGGACGTCGACCGTGCCAGGGCTGCGGCACTCCCCGATCAGGGCCCGGGCGGCCGCCCGGCCCACCTCTTCAGCGGGAAGCCCCCTCTTCCCGAGAGCGACGGCGCCCTTCGCCCCGCTCCATACCGTGACCGAACTCCCGGTGCTCGCCCCGTCCTCCCGGGGGTCGAGGGTGGCGATACAGGAGAGGCCGAGATCGCTTGCGAGGAGGTCCCGGGCGGCGGCTGCCTGGCGCTCCACGACGTGCCCGGGAAGGCCCGCCGAGCAGGAAACGATCCCGCATCGGCGCTCCTCCTCTTCCGGGATCACGATCGGGCTGGGCCGGGCCGGCTCCACCCGGACGTGCACCCGCCCGCCTCCCCGCGGATAGTACCCGCGTTCGAGTACCGTAATCTCGATCGAGGCCCCGGCGCGGCGGAGCACCGGTGCGAGAACGCGGTCCAGGTAATCGATCGTCGGGCTCCATGCCACCTCGGTCCCGCCCGTGACGGTGATGCTCCCGCCGGCATGAAGGGCGACCGGAAGCCATGCCTGGAGGATGAGAGGAATGCTCCCGGCGGTTCCGGAGTCGATGTCCTGTTCGGCCCACCGAAGTTGTCCCGGAGTGAAGGTTATCTGACTGCTCCCGGGCGAAAGATCCGTGTATTCGGCATCGCAGGCCCCGGCGACCGCCCGAACCGCAGCGATGTGCTGAGGCGCGAGCCCGGGGTTTTTCCGATTCTGCCGGATCCGGGTGACGGTCACCGGAGTTCGAGAGATCGCCGATAGGGCGACCGCCAGGCGGAGGACCTGTCCCCCTCCCTCCAGGTGGGTTCCATCAACGGTGAGCATCTTCCCTGATCGCGGTAGCGATTGCGCTCGCGGCCGATATGAAGCTTGAGGCGTTCTCGTAAGTGTCGCTGGAGACGACCGAGGAGACCCCCGCTGCCCGCAGGCGCGTGTAGGCGCCGCTCGTGAGCACCCCGTGAACACAGGCTGCGTGGATGGAAGCAGCTCCCTGCTCCCGGAGCATGCAGGCGGCGGTCGCGAGGGTCCCGCCGGTGGATATGATATCGTCTACGATCACGACGTCCCGGCCGGCCGCATCGATGGTCTTCGGGGCGATCCGGACCTCCTCACCTGAGAGACGGGTCTTTTCGAGGTGATCGCAGTCCCATCCGCCGACGGCCGCAACGTCGGCAGCAAAGTCGATCGCTCCCTCATCCGGAGCGAGGACCAGGGGGTTCTGCAGGCGCAGGTCGCCGATGTACCCCCCGACGGCCGGGGCGATAGTGACGTCTGTTGCCGGGACGCTGAAGTGATCCAGCACGCCCGGGTCGTGGATGTTGACGATATAGACCCGCTCGACACCGGTCGAGAGGGCTCGTGCGACCGCCCGGGCGCTGATCGGCTCGCCCGGGAAAAAACGCCTGTCCTGCCGCGAGTAGCCGAGATACGGGACTACCAGCGTGGTTCTTGACCTGTCAGCGGCATCGATTGCAAGAAGGGTCTGCACGAGCATATCGTTATCCACGACACTGCTGACGATCAGGGTCTCATCGTCAAGTTCTCTACAGCGAAGATATAGTTCTCCGTCAGGAAAACGGGTGAATTTTGTCTCGACCAGTGGAGCCCCCAGCTTTCCGGCAATGCGGGCCGCGAGAACCTGGGACCGTTCCGTACTGATTATTCTCATAGAACACCTTTGCTAGAAAGTATTTGAACGAGGATGAATAAATTATATAAGTACTAGTGGAGCAAAGAGGTAAACTCGACGATGGATTCGACGACATCAACAGAAATTCCCAACATCGAGCTCACGAATGATGAACTGGAGGATATGGACGTCCTTTCAGGTCTCGAGCTGAGCGCATCTTCAGATATCGACGTACCCCCGAACCTTATCGACCAGGTTATCGGCCAGGAACACGCCGTCGAGGTGATCCGGAAGGCCGCGGTCCAGCGCAGGCATGTGATGATGATCGGCACCCCCGGAACCGGCAAATCGATGCTGGCGAAGGCGATGGCCGAGCTCCTGCCCAAAGAGGAACTGCAGGACATCCTGGTCTATCCGAACCCTGAGGATAACAATAACCCTATCATCAGGACCGTGCCGGCGAGCCGCGGCAAACAGATCGTCAACGCGCACAAGGTGGAGGCGAGGAAGAAGATTCAGATGCGGAGCACCCTCATTATGCTCCTCATCATCGGCATCATCGGCTACGCGATCATCACCTATCAGTGGCTCATGGGTATCATCGCCGCCGCGTTCATCTTCATGGCGCTGAAGTATTCGACGCCTCGCGAGGAGACGATGGTCCCGAAGCTCCTGATCTCCCACGACCCGAACACCCCTGCACCCTTCGTCGATGGCACCGGCTCGCACGCGGGCGCCCTGCTCGGCGACGTTCGGCACGACCCCTTCCAGAGCGGCGGCCTCGAGACCCCGTCTCACGACCGTGTCGAGGGCGGGGCCATCCACCGGGCGCATGGGGGGGTGCTCTTCATAGACGAGATCAACACCCTCACCCCACACTCCCAGCAGAACCTGCTGACCGCGCTCCAGGAAGGCACCTTCCCGATCACCGGCCAGAGCGAGCGCTCGAGCGGCGCGATGGTCCGGACCGAACCGGTCCCCTGCCGGTTCGTGATGATCGCAGCAGGCAACATCGATGCCATCCAGGGGATGCACCCGGCGCTCCGGTCGCGTATCCGGGGATACGGCTACGAGGTTTACATGCGGGAGACAATGGAGGACACCCCGGAGAACCGGAAGAAGTTCCTCCGGTTCATCGCGCAGGAGGTCAAGAACGACGGGAAGATCCCCCACTTCGACCGCGGCGCCATGCTCGAGGTTCTTCGCGAAGCCCGGCGCCGTTCGAACCGGAAGGGCCACCTGACCCTGAAACTCCGTGACATGGGCGGGCTCATCCGGGTGGCGGGCGACCTCGCCCGGCAGGAAGGTGCGGAGTTCACCTCCGTGAAACATGTCCTCGCCGCAAAGTCGGCATCCCGCTCGATTGAGGACCAGATCTCCGACGAGTATATCCGGCGGAGCCGCGACTACGACATCACCGTCGTTGAGGGCACCAGGATCGGGCGGGTGAACGGGCTTGCCGTGATGGGGAGCGACTCCGGCTCGGTGCTCCCGGTGATGGCCGAGGTGACCCCGAGCCAGGGAGCGACCGGCACGGTCATCGCGACCGGAATGCTCAAGGAGATCGCCAAGGAGTCGATCACGAACGTCAGCGCCCTGATCAAGAAGTTCACTGGTAAGGATGTCAGGAACATGGACATCCACGTTCAGTTCATCGGCACCTACGGCGGCGTCGAGGGGGACTCCGCGTCCGTGACCGTGGCAACAGCGGTGATCAGCGCCATCGAGAATATCCCGGTGCGCCAGGACGTCGCGATGACCGGGTCGCTCTCGGTCCGGGGCGACGTCCTTCCCATCGGCGGGGTAACCTACAAGATCGAGGCGGCGGCAAAAGCCGGGATCAAGAAGGTGATCATCCCGCGGTCGAACCTGGACGACGTCCTCATCGAGGACCATTACCGCACGATGGTCGAGGTGGTGCCGGTCGACCACATCGAGGAGGTCCTCCAGAACGCACTCGTGCCCGAGAACCGCGAAGGGTTCCTCTCGAAGCTCCGGAAGATGGCAGTCACCCCGACCACCATCTTCGACCCGAACGCCGGGCGCTCCGTGGTCTGATAGCCTATGGCTGATGTAAGATACTACGACATCAGGTGCGTACGGGGCGAGACCACCCTTGTCGATATCGACAACGGGGTGATCGAGTCCGCAGGCACCTCATTTTTTGACAAAGCCGTGATCCGGGTGCTCGGGCCGAAAGGCTGGGGTATCCTCACCCGCGACCACGTCGATATCGATTCGAAGCGTGAGGTAAATACCCTCGTCGAAGCGGCGGCACGCCTCGCTGCGGTCACACAGGACCACCTCGACCTTGCCGATGCGCCGCGGGGCGTGCTCCCCGTCCCGCCCCTCGGGGAAGACCCCCGGGACGTCGACCTCGAGGAGAAGACCCGGCTGCTTGCCGGGATCGAAGCTGCGGCACGGGTTGCCGGGGTGGGAAACACCCGCGCCCGCTACACCGAGGGGATCGATGCGGTCCGGTTCCTGGATTCGAGTGAAAACGAGTACTCTTACGAGGCCGTCCGGTCCGGGTTCTCGGTCGTCGCCATCGCGTCCAGAAACGGCGTGATGCAGATGGGGAGCGAACGCGACCACATCACCACCGGGTTCAACCTCCGGGGCAAACAGGACCTCGGCCGGAAGGCAGGCGAGGTCGCGGTCTCCCTGCTCGACGCGAAGCTCCCGAAAGGCGGGACGAAACGGGCCGTGCTCGACCCGGAGCTCGCCGGCGTCTTCACCCACGAGGCGGTCGGCCACGCGAGCGAGGGTGACCTCGTCCGCGAGGGTGCATCGGTACTCGGGGGCAGGATCGGCGAGCGGATCGGGTGCGAGGGGCTGGTCATCGTGGACGACCCGACGCTTCATGAGTTCGGGTTCATCCCCGTGGACGCCGAGGGTGTCGCGGTGCAGCGAACCGAGATCATCCGCGACGGCATCCTCTCGTCGTTCCTTCACAACCGTGAGACGCTCGCAGCGGTCGGGAACGGAATCCCTGGACACGCTCGCTCCGAGCACGGGGCGCCGCCGATCGTCCGGATGAGCAACACCTTCATCGAGAATGGCAATGCGATGTACGATGAGATTCTCTCCGAGTGCAAGGACGGCATCCTGCTGATCGGATCAAGGGGCGGCCAGGTCGACCCCGGCCGCGGCGTCTTCCAGTTCAACGCGGAGTACGGCTACCTGATTGAGGGCGGCGAGACGACCGATATGGTCAGGGACGTCTCGCTCTCGGGTGAGATCCTTTCGACGCTCCACAACATCGCTCTCGTCGGGAACGACCGGAAGATGAGCCCGGGCTACTGCGGCAAAGGTGGACAGAGCGTGCCGGTCAGCGACGGCGCGCCCCATCTCCTGCTCGAGAACGCAACCATCGGGGGGCGGGGCGAATGAACGGCGAAGACCTGATCGAGAGGATTCTCCGGGAGGGCGAGCGCCGGGCCGACGAGGTCGAGGTCTTCTACGCCCGGGGAGAGAGCGTCAGCACCGAGATCAAGAAGGGCATCATCGGCACCGCCGAGGAGTCGGAGGCCTGGAGCATGGCTATCCGGACCGTCAAAGACGGTCGGATAGGGTTCTCGAGCACCGGCGATCCCGACCGGTGGAAGGAGTGCCTGGATGCGGCGCTCGCGAGCGGTGGACTTGCCACCCCACAGCAGTGGGGAGGATTCCCGAAACCGGCAAATCTAACAAGCACCGCATCCTCATCGGACGGCGACCTGGTCGTCGCGGTGGAGGATGCGGCGGGGATGGTCGCGGACCTCCTTTCCGGTGCCGCGGAGCACCCGGTGGAGGTCGTCGGCGGGGGCGCGAACCTCGCCCGGTCGTACCTCATGGTCGCAAACACGAGCGGTGTCCTCTACGGCATGAACCGGACGGTGGCGGCGGTATCCCTCGAAGCAATCCGGGAGCAGTCCACGGGCTATGAATTCGATGCCTCCCCGTTCCGTGCCGATATTGACGCCCGGTCGGTCGGGGAACAGGCGGCCTCGCTTGCCGCACGCTCTCTATCGGGGCGGGATATCGCGACCGGGCGTTACGACGTCGTCCTCTCCCCGGTTGCGGCCGCAAGCATTCTTGGCCATGTTCTCCTCCCGGCCCTCTCCGGGCGGAACGTGAAAGCCGGCCGATCGTTCCTCGCGGACAAACTCGGCGAGCAAGTCTTTGACGGATCGCTCTCCGTTTACGACGACCCGTTTGCTCCCGGCCTCGGGAGCACCACCTGGGACGCGGAGGGGATCCCGACCCGGCGCCAGGTCTTCGTGGAGCAGGGGGTGCTTGGCCGGTTCGCCTACGACCTCAAGACCGGCTACCGCTACGGCGAGGGAAGCACGGGGAGCGCCGTCCGCTCCGGGGGCGAGCCGCCCGGGATCGGCGTACACAACCTCTTCGTCGACGGCCCGCGGGCGAAAGAGCCCGGCGACGAGCGGGCGGTCTGGATCCACGACGTCGTGGGCGCCCATACCGCGAACCCGTTCTCCGGCGACTTCTCGGTGGAGATCTCCAATCCCTTCTGGATGGAGGGTGGGGATCTCGTCGAGCCCATCCGTACGGCGATGCTCTCCGGGAACGTCTTTGAGATGCTTCGGGAGATCGGGGGGCTCGGAAAAGATACAAGACGCGTCGGACGGCTGACGATTCCATCAATACGGTTAAATAACCAGCAGATCATTGGTAAATAGATGATGGAAGAGATCCTTGCCATCCTTCTCGCGGTCGCGATAGCCGCGGCGCTCTACTACCTCATGAAGAAGGCCATGACGCTCGTCATCAACGCCATCGCCGGCCTCATCACGCTCTGGCTCCTGAATTACTTCGACGTTCTCAGCTGGTTCGGTGCTCCCGACATCCAGATCAACCTGGTGACGATCCTCATCTGCGCCCTCGGAGGACTTCCGGGTGCCCTGGTTCTGGTCCTGCTTCACCTTGTGGGGATTGCGATCTGAGAGGGTTTTCGACCACTTCTTGCTTTTTGATACCCTCCGTCAACTCACGCGAAGCCGCGAAATCGCGAAGTCCACACAGGTGTCGATCGTCCATTTCGCGTCCTTTGCGCCTTCGCGTGAGACCATCTCAAAGACAGGGCTGGTAGAAGCCCCGTAAGGATAGCGATACACCTCACGCGAAGAGCGGCGGATGGTAAATCCGGGGCGAAACCCTTATCCCCTGCTGTGAGTTCTCTGGAACCATGCCTCTGCCCCGGGCGGGTGCGCTTCTTGCAGCCGTCATCCTGGCCCTGTATGCGGGTGTTGCTGCAGTGGTGCTGACCGCGCCTTATGGAGATCCGTTCAATGTCATAGCGCGCCTTCTCGCTCTGTGGGGTTTCCTGGCTCTCGCCATTGCAGCTATTATGACACCGTTCCTCCGGGAGATCATGAAGGTCTTCGGCAGGCCGTTTCTCGCGGTGCACCATACCTTCGCCGCCATCGGGCTTCTCCTCCCTACGCTGCACCCGGTGACCCTTGCCATAGGCGCGATGAATCCTGCCATATTCATCCCCATCTTCTCTCCCTGGGGGAGGTTCTGGGCACTCGCAGGCCGGCCCGCGCTCTACCTCCTCTACATCGCGTTCGCCGGCGTGCTGTTCCGGAAGTATATCCCGAAGTACTGGCGGTGGGCTCACGGCCTGATGTATGTCGTCCTCCTCTTTGCCGTCGTGCACGGAAACCTGATCGGAACCGATTTCCAGGAGCCGATCATATGGGTGCTTTTCAATGCGCTCTTCGCCCTTGTCGTTGCGGCATTCGTCCTCAAGCGGTGGCAGAGGATGCGGAAGAAGGGGGCACCCGGTCGGAGCGACATTTCGAGGGCGTAAAGCCTGTCCGGAAGGGCAGGCGTCGCTGACCAAAAAATTGCTGCGTAACTTTTTCGAGATCTGGTTCTGCGAAGCGTCGCATTTAGAACAAACTTGCCTCCGAGTAAACCATTATCTGGTCCTGGAGTATCTCAAACGGTTTGATCTCCCGTGAATGGGCCGAACGACGCATCTTCACGACCTCAAGGGCCAGGTGTACTTCGGTGAGTCCTGGAGAGCGGATATAGCGAAGGAGGATCACCGTATCCGCCAGATACTCAACGAGGCCGTACTTGCTCCCGTCCGGATTTGCCACGTCGGTCTCGCTCGTCAGCGCCAGGGTGCAGTCCTCATCCCGCATCACTTCAATGAGCCTGAACATCTCCCGCCGCCGGTCGGACGCGTCCTCGAAGAGTCCCTCGAAGAGGGATATCGGGTCGATGATCACCCTGGAGGCTCCGGTGCTCTTGATGAGGGCGGGGAGCTCGCTCTTGATGCTGCTGATTGCGAGATTAAAGTCGGTTGGGTCCAGCTTGAGCAGGTAGAACCGGTCGCTGAACGCCTCCGTATCCCAGCCTTTCTGTGCCATGGTGGCACGGAGGAGTTCCTCGCGTTCTTCGAGACTGATATAGATCACTTTCTCCCCCTGGCGGAGTCCCTCGTATGCGAACTGGAGGCCAAACGTCGTTTTCCCGGTGCCATAGGTGCCGACGAGCGCGCAGATGCTCCTCTCAAGAAGTCCCCCTAAGAGCATCGCATCCAGCCCTTCGACTCCGAACTTCACCCGACGCATCGTCATACTACCACCCGTATGTTGCGCACTTCAAACCCGCCTGATGCTGAAATCGAGAGCGCGAACTTCACCAGATCCTTATCCTCGAGGCGAGGCATCACGCCCCGGAACTTCTCAAAGTGCATAACCCGTTGCCGGCGCTGTGCACCCCCCTCCTCCCAGCGGAAGAAGATCGTGGCGTCGACGCAGTCGACGATCTCAAGTTCCCATGACTGATCCAGGATCCCGGAGGTGAGCAGAAGATAGATCGTGGTGTTCCGGCGTTTTGCTGTTCGCTGCAGCCCGCGCAGGAAGGCGATAAATGCATGCCGCTGATCCCCTTCCATCAGTGACGGTGCAATATCGGTCAGCGAATCCAGGACGATCAGGCTGTTCTTCGCGCATCCACCAACCACCCGGGCGAGTTCCGCAAGGATGTCATCGTTCTCCTTGCGTTGCTTCTTCTGCAGACGTTCGACGACGCTTCCTTCCCCGTACCAGTCCGGAGGGACGATGCTGGCATCGAAGTAGAGTTCCGAGAGGTCGTAAAAGACTATCTCCTCCCCAAGTCGATCGTAGAGGTCCGGATTGAATGAAAGCGCTATCTCTTTCAGGATATCCTCCCGCATACGGGTGAACGTTACGTACGAGATGCTCTCCGGGAGCAGAAGGTGCTCCCCGCCCGCCCCGCTCCGCTTCATCAGGGAGAGCTGTATGAGCGAGGTCTGCACAAATTCGACGTTGCCGGCGCCATGCTCTCCGAGGAGCAGCACCGCTGACCCCGGTGGGATACCCCCTTCCAGTACGGGATCGAGGGAGTTGATGCCCGTCGGCATCCGTAACTCGAGGCGATCGTGCATAGATACACATCGTATATAGGGAGAACGATTAAAATATTCTGGTTCTGTGCGGCATTCGGGGATTTCGGAGGTCCAATTGGCATCCCTCGTTAAAAAAGCAGATTTTATAAGCAAGTCCTCCACATCTCCTATTGACTCAAGCAACTCCCGGGAATTGCGTTTCGTCTTCGAATCCCGGGTTAAAAACGTTGGTCACGGTGAATATGAGAGATATCGTCAGGGATCCCGTGATGCAGGTGGTGTGCACGACGGGCACGTTTCCTGTGCGGGTGCTGCAATGACACCGGGCAGCGATCTGCCGGCAGATCGTAACCCTCCCGCCGCGAAGCGATCAGGCCTGCCCGGTTTTCTAGGCCGTCTTCTCCTCTCCTGGAAGGACGGCGCAGCTGCAGGTGAGTACGACCCCGCAATGCATGGCCCCCTGGTGGAAGCGAAGGTCCCTCCGGGCTACGAGGAACTTGATCGCTACTGGATCGCCGAAGGCCTCTCGCTCGCTATAATCACCCGAAATGTGCAGACGAACCAGCCAGAGTACCTTCTCTTCGAGCCTGTGCTCTCGGATTTCGAGTACGAACTCCTGGAACGGCTCTTTGAAGACCTCCGCGACACCCTGATCCTTGAAGATCACGACCTGACATCCGATCGCCGGAAGGTTCTCGCCAGGAAGATGCAGGAGTTGCTCGTGGAGTACGGCCTCACACTCACCGATGCCTCGATCTTTCGGCTCCGTTATTTCCTCGGGCGCAACTTCCTCGGTTGGTCGCGCATCGATGCGCTGATAAACGATCCCCTGATCGAAGATATCTCCTGTGATGGGACAAACGTCCCCCTTTTCCTGTATCACCGGGAGCACCAGAACATCAAGACAAACATCCTCTTTGACGAGGAGGCTTTAAACTCATTTGCGATCACGCTCGCCCAGCGTTCGGGCAAGCATGTCTCTATAGGAAGTCCACTCGTGGACGCGACCCTTCCTGATGGCTCGAGGCTGCAACTGACGTTCGGCAACGAAGTCACTACCCGGGGCACCTCGTTCACGATCAGGAAGTTCCGGGAGGAGCCGTTCACGCCCGTCGAACTGATGGAGACGAACACCTTCGACGTCGACCAGCTCGTCTACTTCTGGATAGCGATCGAGAACAACAAAAGCCTGCTCTTTATCGGCGGCACCGCGTCGGGGAAGACTACATCCCTCAACGCTGTCGCCCTTTTCATCCCGCCGCTCTCAAAGATCGTCTCCATCGAGGACACCCGTGAGATCACGCTCTACCATGAGAACTGGGTTGCGACCGTCACGCGCGAGACGGTATCCGAAGGGCCCGGCACCAATTCCATCGGGATGTTTGATCTCCTCAAGGCTGCCATGCGACAGCGTCCTGAGTACATCCTGGTCGGCGAGGTTCGGGGAAGCGAGGCCCAAACCCTCTTCCAGGCGATGAGCACCGGGCATACGACGTTCTCCACCATGCATGCCGGCGGGGTCGACGCGGCGATCCACCGTCTGGAGAATGAACCGCTCAACGTGCCAAGAAGCATGCTCCAGGCACTGGACATCATATCTGTCCAGTCGCTCACTCACCGGGGGCGCGACCATGTCAGGCGGTGCCGGGAGATCGTCGAGCTTGCCGGGATCGACTCGCTTACCGGCAACATCCAGGTGAACACGGTCTATGAGTACAACCCCGTGCCCGACACCTTCACCTTCTCGGGGCGTTCCCGGATCTTCACTGAGATCATGGCGTATCGCGGGTGGAGCCGGGTCCAGTTGGAGGAAGAGTTGCGGATCCGGCAAAGCGTCCTTCTCGCGATGCGTGAGCAGGGTATCAGGGACTACAGGGCGGTCGCCCGCATCATTCAGGCCTTCACTACCGAGCGGGATCGGGTGCTTGCCTCCCTCGACGACCTCGGCAGGTTGATCCGGTGATGCTGCCCGGCCGTGCACACGCTTACCGCCTCGTCCGTCGGCTGGTGCAGCGCGACCCCATACGCTACCGGCATCTCCGTGAAGATCTCGTTGCGGCGAACCTGGGAGTCACCCTTGACGGCTACCTCCTGCGGGTGTTCACCGTCTCCGGGCTCTTCGGCACCTTCTGGGCGGTTGCGGCGTTCCTCGCAATGCGGCTTTTTGTTCTCCCACAGGTGGGCACCAGGGTTTACAATGTCTTCTCCCTCCACCTGCCGGCGTCCATGCTGACGGATCCGACACTCGTTATTCTGCAGGTTGTTGCAAGCATATTCATCTTCGTCCTTGCTGCCTACATGATCCATGCCTTCTTCCTGTGGTACCCGTCTCTGGTGAAGAAGAACCGGGCGATCCGGATTAACCTCCTGATCCACCACGCCGTCGCCTACATGTATGCCATGCGCCAGGGTGGCGCGGAAATTATGGCGGTCTTCCGCTCAATAAGCGCAAACCCAGCAGTCTACGGGGAAGCAGCCCTGGAGTTCCGGCGTGCCGTCCGGGACGCCGACTACTTCGGCTACGATGTGCTCACGGCGCTTCGGCACCTGCAGGAGACAACTCCGTCAGATAAACTGCGTGAGTTCGTACAGGATCTTGTCTCCGTGGTCGAGAGCGGGGGTGACCTGCTCGCCTTTCTCGATACCCGGGTACGCACCTACCAGGAGGATGCCCGGTTTGAGCAGATGACCTTCCTCTCCACACTCCAGCTGGTGGCCGAAGCCTATGTGACGCTCTTCGTCGCCGGACCGCTCTTCCTCATCATTGTCATGATCGTTATGGGTTTCGTGAGCAGCACGCCCGTTATGCAACTCTCGGTCGTCATCTACCTCCTGGTCCCGGTTGGCTCGCTCTTCTTTATCCTCTTCGTCGACGCAATCTCGATCAAGACCGAGGGGATAGAGCGATGCATCGAGGAACGCTGGCTTCACGAGTTTGGCGACGTCCGGGTTGAGGAACGGCCCGGCGACGAACCGCTCATCCGGCAGCTTGCGCACTACGACCGGATCCGCAACCTTCGAACCTTTCTGCGCCACCCACTTCAAGCATTTCTTATCGAACCGAACCGGACGTTCTATGTGACGGTGCCGGTTGCGCTTGCTTATGTCATCCTCGCCGTCCTCAGTACCCCGGCCTACTCCGATATCGAGGTGATGATCGACGTCATCGATGACCACCTCATCATAGCGTTGCTGTTCGTCCTTGCCCCTTTCGGCATATCCCACCTGTTCTGGCAGAAGAGGGCAATGGCGATCGAGGCTTCTATCCCTGAGTTCCTGAACCGTCTTTCCGGGATAAATCAGGTGGGTCTGACGCTCGCGCAGGCGATAACGATTCTCGTGAAGGCTGATCTCGGGGTGTTATCCTACGAGATCAAAAAGATCAAGCGCGACATCGAGTGGGGTGCGACTGTCCGGGATGCGCTTGTACGGTTCGAGGAACGGGTACAGACCCCCACCATTGCCCGGGCCGTCACCCTGATCACGACAGCGGGCCAGATGACCGGAAGCATCGGCGATGTTCTGGACATCGCGGCCCGCGACGTCGCGATGTCGGAGACCCTCAAACGCGAGAGGCGGGGCGAGATGTTCATCTACGTCATCATCGTCTACCTGGTGTGCACCGTCTTTATATTTGTCGTGGCGGTTATCGACGCCCAGTTCCTCTCCGTGCTGGCCACGGTCGACGTTACGACGACAGGGTACATGCCTGGCTCGATGTCGTTTGGGGACACTGCCATCGTGACGTTCAAGCGTCTCCTCTTCCACGCTTGCCTCATCCAGGCACTCTTCTCCGGCCTGATCGCCGGGGAGATGGGAGAGGGCTCGATCCGGGCGGGGGTCAAACACGCGGCTGTGATGGTCTTTATTGCGTTTGTGATCTTCACCATCCTTCTGTAGCCCTGCCTTTTGGATGGCCACGATAGGGTTTTATCCTCTGCCCGCTATCTCTTTCCTGGTGATGCCAGATGTGCACAGTCGGTGGACCAGTCGATATCGAGTTCAATGAGCGCGTGAAGGGCACAAACTACCGCTGCAAAGAATGCGGCGAGAAGTTCAAGGGTATCGGCAAGCGGCCCATGTGCCCGAGCTGCCAGTCGGAAGATGTCGAAGAAGTCTGAAGGCGGCGCTTCGGGGTTTTCCTCTGCCGGGTCGGGTGTTGCGACCATACCCCTCGGCGATGAACCCCTCCTTATCCAGGGAGAACGTTCTTTTCTACTTGTTGCAAAAGCCAGCTGCCGGTTTACACTTTGCATCGAGACCCCTGACGACGAGTACTGCCAGGGGGTCGACCCTGACGATCTGGTTGCCGTCTCCATGCCGGAAGGCGGCCCCATCGAGCAGGCACGCATGATGCTTGAGCTGGTCCGGCGCTACCACATCCCGCTCGTAGTCCTTCCTAAAGATCACCCCGGCTCGAAACGGTTATCGATGGTCGTCTCGGTCGCCCCGGAGATCCTCTTCGCCTGCGATATCCGCCGGGGAACCCACCCCGAGCAGCACCTGCTCTGTTCATCGGCGGAGTTTTCGGGGCTCTCGCTTGCCGGGGTTCCCGGGGGCATTACGATGAAAAATCTTCCTCTCGGTGTGAAAATAATACATCTGGATGTGGAAAAAACCTCAGCGGACAAACAACAATAAATATATGCTCAATTTCATCAAATATTCATACGCCGTGAGAAGGAGGGTTTGATGAAGACCGATGTCCTGAAAAGCATCAGGGAAACTGAAGAAGAGTATCAGGCAATGATCCGTGATGCGCAGGCGGAGAGGAAGAAGAGCCTCTCGGATGCCGAGCTAGAGGCTGAGAACCTGGTCCTCAAGGCACAGAAGGATGCCGCGGAGCACAGGAATCAGCGCTTAGCAGAGGCACGGGCCCAGGCGCAGAGCAGGTACGAAGAGATTGTCAGGGAGGGTGAAGCGCGCGCAGAGGCGCTGAAAGCAACGGGGAACAAGAACCTTGCAGAAGCTGTAGACTTTATTGTTACACGATTTAAGGAGCAGCTGCATGTTAAGGCCTGAACGGATGCGCCGGCTGCTCATCGCGGCCCCGCAGGGTGAGATCGATACCATCATCGGAGAACTCTACCGCCACAACGTCTATCACATTGAAGACTTCGTGCCGGAGAGCGAGTCCGCTGAAGCGCTGTCGATCGGCCACCCGCTTCCCGGGGCGAGCGATGTGGCCTCGGCGCTCAACGATGTCAGAGCCATTGAAAGCGCGTGCGGGATAAACCCGGATAGCGTCGAAGTCAAAGAGAAACTTCCTGCTTCGAAGGTCAGTGAGATGATCCGTACGGATCTTCCTGCTATCCTCGAGGAGGTGAAAGGCCTCGTCGCAACGCGCTCCAGACTGGAGGCGCGGCAGAAGGAGCGTGAGCAGCGCGCGAAAGAACTCGAACCGTTCGCGGCAGTCCCCCTGGATCTGGATCTTTACCACGGGTACACGCGGTTCACCGTTTTTACCGGTCATATCGCGCGCGACGTTTCCGTCGACGTCCCCCATGAGAAATATTTTTCCGACAGGGTGGACGGCAACATGATCGTCGTCGTGGTGCAGAACGAGTACCGCGAGCAGGTCGAGCGGACTCTTCTCGATGCCGGGTTCCAGGCTATCCCCGTCCCGGAAGGGACCGGGTCTCCGGTCGACAATCAGAAGGTCCATCTTGCCGAAGTCCAGAGCGCCAGCACCGAGATAGCTGAGGTCAACAGGGAGATTGCGCGTATCCGGGAGAGGCACACCGATTTCCTGGTAGCATGTGATGAACTACTCACGGCTGACGTAGAGCGGGCGCAAGCCCCATTACGATTTGCTACCACAGAGGAGACCTTCATTACCGAAGGCTGGGTGCCTGACGACCGGGCGGACAGGATCCGCCAGGCGCTGGAGAAAGCGACCAACGGCAGGATCTATATCGAAGAACTGGAGATCGATGACGCTGCCAGGGTTCCGGTGGAGTACGAGAACCCGACGGTCGCATCCCCGACACAGGTGCTCATGGACCTTTACGCACGGCCCCGATATTCCGAACTCGACCCGACACTGATGGTAGCCTTTGTGTTTCCCATCTTCTTCGGGTTGATCCTCGGTGACGTGGGTTACGGAGCAATCCTGCTCGCCCTGAGCCTCGGGCTGCGGAAGTTCCTGAAAGGCGACGAAGGAAGGATGCTCCTCAAGGTGCTCAGTTACGCAAGCATCTCAAGCATTGTCTTTGGCATACTCTACAGCGAGTTCTTTGGGTTCGCGCTCCCGTGGGATGCAATGATCTATTCCCGCCACCTCAACATCGGAACGGAAGTGCACGGTCACGGCCCCCAGGTCGTCGAGCTCATGCTCCTTGTGATCTGGATTGGTATCCTGCACATCACGCTCGGGCGTATCCTCGGCATGATCAATGCCCGGAAGCTCTACCACGGGAAGCACGCGACAAAGGCGTTAATCGCCAATGCCGGCTGGCTCGGGACGATGTGGGGTATCCTTATCTTGATCTGGTCATTATTCCCCATGCCGATGATGCCCGACCTGACAGGCTTCCCTGTCGCCATCGCAGTCGGCGTCGTCGTCCTGGTGGCAGGTGTCATCGGTATTGCGCAGGAGAACCCGCTTGAACTGGTCGAACTTCCGACGATCATCAGTCACGTATTGTCCTACGCCCGTCTGATGGCGGTGGGCTTATCATCGGTCGCCATAGCGATGGTGATTAACTTCATCGCGATCGGCTTGCTGATACAGCCCCAGCTTGAAGCGATCACCCCGGTCGGTGTGATCCTCATCATCTTTGGTGTTCTCGTCCTCTTTATGGGGCACGCGCTGAACACGGCACTCGGCCTCCTTGGAGGCGGTCTGCACTCACTTCGTCTTCACTATGTTGAGTTCTTCACCAAGTTCTACAAAGGTGGAGGCATAAAGTACAACCCATTCGGAATGAAATCAAAGTTTACGGAGGAATAAGAAAATGGTAGATTTTGGCACAGCAGAACTGACTCTTGAAATGATCCAGGCATCGCAGTTGGGAATGAAGGCAATCGGCGCAGGCCTCGCAGTCGGTCTGACCGGCATTGCATCCGGTATTGCAGAGATGGCAATCGGTTCTGCAGCCGTCGGAGCGACGGCAGAGAACCGTGACGTATTCGGTCTGGTGCTGCTCCTTACGGTAATTCCCGAAACCATTGTCATCTTCGGTCTTGTGGTTGCACTGCTGCTTCTGTTCTGATGGAGTGAACCATGGGACTCGAAGCAGTCGTCAACGAGATCCGGGAGAAAGGGCGAAAGGAGGTCGAGGCGGTCCGGGCAGAGACCCGTGCCGAAGTCGAAGAGATCCTGAAGGACGCACAGGCCCGCGCCGCCGAGATCAAACTCTCGGCTGAAGAGGAGGCGGACCGGGCGGCCACCCACATCACCAATCAGGAAGCCTCGGCGGCGAACCTCGTCGTCAAGCGACAGGTCTTAAACGCCCAGAAGACGCTCCTCGATCAGGTCTATTCGGCCTCGCTCGCTGCTGTCGGTGATCTGCCTGCAGAGTTCCACGAGAAGGCGCTCACAGACCTGTTGAAGAGAGCGGCAAAGGAGATCAAGAAGGGTGTCGTGCACGCAAACGAACGGGATATCCCTGTTGTCGAGAAGATTCTCGGTGAGACAAAATCCCTCTCCGGCTACACGGTCGGCGATCCAGCTGAGATCTCCGGCGGTGTCATCATCGAGAGCAACGACGGCGAGCTGCAGATCGATTACAGCTACGGCACGTTCCTGGACGAAGTCTGGGAATCCGCCCTGAAGGATGCGTCAGATATCCTGTTTGCGTGAGGAGGTTCATATATGGCAGGGGTAGGTAGCGGATTGGCAACCAACTACATCTACGCCTGTACCCGCATGCGGGTGCGTAGATCACTGCTGATACCGCGAGAAGATTATCTCCGGATGCTGAATATGAGCCTGCCTGAGATCACCCGGTTCATCGGCGAGACCAACTACCGGTCCGAGATCGATGAACTCGGCACCTCCTTCTCCGGGATCAACCTCGTCGAGGTGGCCCTGAGCTGGAACCTCGCCAAGGAGTATCAGAGCATCCTGGAACTTGTGCCCGGGGAACTGAAGTATTTCACCATCAGTTACCTGCGCCGATGGGATATCCAGAACGTCGTCACCATCCTGCGCGGCAAGATGCAGGGGCTGCAGCCGGGTAAGATCAAGGAAGTCCTGATACCGGCCGGCAGGCTGGACAAGGTCGCTCTCGACCGTCTTCTCGCTGAAGAGTCGCCGGAACGGGTCGTCGAGGCACTCAGGGGCGAGCGGTTCTACCCGACCCTCGAGAAGGAGCTCCCCCATGCGATGGAGACCGGATCGTTCGCCCACCTGGAGAACGAACTCTACAAGGGCTACTACGCACGGCTCATCGCCGACGCGAAGGAGGGCGTCAAGGGCGGGAATATATTCCTGAAGTACATCGAGCTCGAGATTGACACCCGGAACATCCAGAACCTCTTCCGCCTCCGGGCCGGGCACGTCCTTGAGGACGTGCGGGAACTGATGATCCCCGGCGGCTCGTTCTCGGTGGAGGAACTGCAGCGACTCTCAGCACTTGAGGACCGGGATGAATTCATCGACGGCTTAAAGAAGCGAGTGAGGACGGTCCCGCTCTTAAACACGCTCGAGGCGATCCGGGGCAAGAGCGCCATCCACGAGATTGAGGTTGCGTTGACCCGGGTTCAGCTGGATCAGATGGAGCGGATGTCGAAGCGGTACCCGTTCTCGGTTCTGCCCGTCATCGTCTATCTGGAGGAGAAGAAGTATGAGGTCGCGAACCTTCGCGCCCTCGCCCGGGGCAAGGAAGCCGGCCTCCCCGGTGAGCGATTACAGGGCTACCTGGTGATGTAGAATGGAGATCGCAATTGTCGGTACCGGTGAGTTCATCCTCGGCTTTCGGCTCGCGGGCGTCAGAAAAACCTACGTGGCCGAGACCGACGAGCGGCTGGTCGAGCAGATCAACCAGGTGCTGGATGACAAAGACGTCGGCATTCTCGTCCTGAAAGGGAGTGACATGGAGCGGATCCCCCTGCGGCTTCGCACCACCCTCGAGAACTCCGTTAAGCCGACGGTGATCGCCATCGGCGGAGAAGAGGGCGGCCTGACGATGAGAGAGAGAATCAAGAGATCGGTGGGTGTTGATCTGTGGAAGTAATGGAAAAAGGAAAAGAAAACAGGGCTCAGGGAGTCCTGAAGCGGATTTCAGGGCCGGTCGTCACTGCTGTCGGTCTCGACGCACACATGTACGACGTGGTGAAGGTCGGCAATGAAGAACTGATGGGGGAGGTCATCAAGATCCAGGGTGAGAACATCATCATCCAGGTCTACGAAGATACCGCCGGCATCAGGCCCGGTGAGCCGGTGGAGAATACCGGTCTGTCGCTCGCAGTGGAGCTCGGGCCCGGTCTGCTGACCAGTATCTACGACGGGATCCAGCGGCCGCTCGAGGTGCTCGTGGACAAGATGGGCAACTTCATCGAGCGCGGCGTCTCGGCTCCCGGCCTCTCCCACGAGAAGAAGTGGGAGTTCGTTCCCACGGTGAAAGCCGGCGACGAAGTCAAAGCCGGCGATGTCCTCGGCACGGTCCAGGAGACGAACATCGTCCATAAGGTCATGGTTCCGCCCAAAGCGAAGGGCGGCAAGATCAAGAAGATTTCGGGCGGCAGCTTCACGGTCGACGAGACCGTCTGCGTCCTTGAGGACGGCACCGAGATCGCGATGCTCCAGCGCTGGCCGGTTCGTGTGCCCCGCCCGGTGACGCAGAAACTGAACCCGGACATCCCGCTGATCACCGGTCAGCGTATCCTGGACGGTCTCTTCCCCATCGCGAAGGGTGGAACGGCGGCCATCCCCGGCCCGTTCGGGAGCGGCAAGACGGTCACCCAGCAGCAGCTTGCGAAGTGGTCGGACGCCGAGATCGTCGTTTACATCGGCTGCGGCGAGCGTGGCAACGAGATGACTGAGGTTCTGACCGAGTTCCCGGAACTGGAGGACCCCAAGACCGGCAAGCCGCTGATGGAGCGGACGGTGCTGATCGCGAACACCTCGAACATGCCTGTCGCGGCTCGTGAAGCGTCCGTGTATACGGGTGTCACGATCGCCGAGTACTTCAGAGACATGGGCTACGACGTCTCGCTGATGGCTGACTCCACCTCCCGGTGGGCGGAGGCTATGCGTGAGATCTCGAGCCGTCTCGAGGAGATGCCCGGTGAGGAAGGCTACCCCGCGTACCTTGCGGCACGCCTCTCGGAGTTCTACGAGCGTGCGGGCCGTGTCATCACCCTGAACGGGGAGGGCGGTTCCGTATCGGTCATCGGTGCGGTCTCGCCGCCCGGCGGTGACTTCTCCGAGCCGGTCACCCAGAACACCCTGCGTATCGTCAAGGTCTTCTGGGCACTGGACGCGAAGCTCTCCCAGCGCCGGCATTTCCCGGCCATCAACTGGCTGAACTCCTACTCGCTCTATCTGGACTCGCTCAACGAGTGGTACGACAAAGAGGTCTCGCCCGAGTGGAACCCGCTCCGGGCGTGGGCGATGGGCGTCCTCCAGAAGGAGGCCGAACTCCAGGAGATCGTTCAGCTGGTCGGTTCCGACGCCCTGCCCGACGAGGAGCAGGTCACCATCGAGGTGGCGAGGATGATCCGCGAGATCTTCCTGCAGCAGAACGCCTACGATGCGGTGGATACGTTCTGCCCGATGTCCAAGCAGTACGACATGATGAAGGCGATCAAGCACTACGCCGACCTCGCGCGTACCGCCCAGACGGGCGGTGCGACCCCGCAGCAGGTCATCAGCATCAAGAGCAAGAACGAGCTTCCGCAGATCAAGTTCATCAAGGACTACGAGCCCGAACTTGCGAAGATCATGAAGGATATGGAAGCTGAATTTGACGCGATGAGGGCGGTGTGACCATGAAGGAATACAGAACGGTTGCACAGATTGCAGGGCCGCTGGTCTTCGTCGAGAAGACGGAGCCGGTCGGCTACAGCGAACTCGTCAACATCGTGACCGCCGACGGCACGGTCAAGCGCGGCCAGGTGCTGGATACGAGCGACGAGATCGTGGTCGTCCAGGTCTTCGAGACCACCGCAGGCATCGGCAGGGACTCGGGCATCCGGTTCACCGGCGAAACGATCAAGATGCCGGTCGGAAAGGACATGCTCGGGCGTATCCTCTCCGGCGGCGGCAAGCCGATCGACGGCGGTCCGGAGATCGTGCCCGAGAAGAGGCTCGAGATCACCGGTGCGGCCATCAATCCCTACGCCCGCTCCTCGCCTGAGGATTTCATCCAGACGGGTATCTCGACGATCGACGGGACGAACACTCTCGTCCGCGGCCAGAAACTCCCGATCTTCTCGGCATCGGGTCTGCCCCACAACGACGTGGCGCTTCAGATCGCACGGCAGGCAAAGGTGCCCGGTTCGACCGAAGAGTTCGCCGTGGTCTTTGCGGCCATGGGTATCACCCGGGAAGAGGCCAACTACTTCATGGCCGACTTCGAGAAGACGGGCGCTCTCGAGCGTTCGGTCGTCTTCTTAAACCTTGCGGACGACCCGGCCGTCGAGCGGACGATCACGCCGCGTCTTGCGCTCACCACCGCCGAGTACCTGGCGTTCGACCTCGGCTACCACGTGCTGGTCATCCTGACGGATATGACCAACTACTGCGAGGCGCTCCGCCAGATCGGCGCGGCCCGTGAAGAAGTGCCCGGGCGGCGCGGTTACCCCGGCTACATGTACACGGACCTTGCGAGCATCTACGAGCGTGCCGGTATCATCAAGGGCGTCAAGGGCTCGGTGACTCAGATCCCGATCCTGACGATGCCGGGTGACGATATCACCCACCCGATCCCGGACCTGACCGGCTACATCACCGAAGGACAGATCGTGGTCAACCGTGATCTGCACCGGAAGGGTATCTACCCGCCGATCAACGTGCTGCCCTCGCTGTCGCGTCTGATGAACCTCGGTATCGGCGAGGGTCACACCCGCGAGGACCACAAGAAGGTCTCGGACCAGCTCTACGCGGCGTACGCGGAGGGCAACGACCTCCGCGGCCTGGTCGCCATCGTCGGCAAGGACGCGCTTTCGGAGCGCGACCGGATGTTCCTAGAGTTCGCAGATCTCTTCGAAGACCGCTTCGTCAGGCAGGGCCTGTATGAGGACCGGTCGATCGAGGAGACGCTCGACCTCGGCTGGGAACTCCTCTCGACGCTGCCCGAAGAGCAGCTCGTCCGTATCGACCGCGAACTGATCCAGAAGTACCACCCGAAGTACCGGAAGAAGGCACAGGGGTAAACGTCCATGGCGCTACGAGATATCAAGCCGACGCGTTCGGAGCTGATCAACATCAAGCGGAGGATCAAGCTATCGGAGCGCGGCTATAACATCCTCAAGATGAAGCGCGATGGGCTGATCCTGGAGTTCTTCAAGGTGCTGCAGCAGGCGAAAGACAGCCGCGGCGCACTGCTGGAGCGCTACGAACGTGCGATGGAGATGATCGCCCTTGCGGAGACCGTCGAGGGTGCGATCGGGGTGAAGGCCGCCGCCTTTTCGACGGCGGACGTCCCCGCGATCTCCTTAAAGAGCAAGAACATCATGGGCGTCGTCGTCCCGGAGATCCAGGCGTCTTCCGTCCGGAAGGGCGTCCTCGACCGCGGTTACGGGATGCTCGGTACCTCTGCCGTCATCGACGAGACCGCGGAGGCGTTCGAGGATCTGCTCGAGGCCATCATCGAGGCCGCCGAGATCGAGACGACCATGAAGCGACTCCTCGACGAGATCGAGAGCACCAAGCGGCGCGTGAACGCGCTCGAGTTCAAGGTGATCCCGGAACTCTCCGAGGCCAGAGACTTTATCAAGATGCGGCTCGATGAGATGGAACGTGAGGAGCTCTTCCGCCTGAAAAAGATTAAGGCACGGAGCACCTGAAGAGAGAGACTGGTGATGCCCGGTGGAGATCGGTACGCTCGCTGATGCTGGGAAACTGACGGGAACGGTGATGCTGCGGGTTGATTTCAACTCGCCCATCGATCCCTCCTCAAACCAGATCCTGGACGACAAACGGTTCCGGGAACACCTGCCGACGGTGCAGGCACTCGAGGACGCGCGGCTTGTCATCCTCACGCACCAGAGCAGGCCCGGCAAGAAGGATTTCACGACGCTTGAGGCGCATGCGGCGAAACTGGAGCGGCTGCTCGGCCGTCCGGTGACGTATGTGGAGGACATCTTCGGGCGGTGCGCCCGGGATGCCATCCGGGGTGCGAAGCGCGGGGACGTCCTGATGCTCGAGAATCTCCGGTTTGCCGCCGAGGAGAACCTGACCTTAAAGCCCGAGGATGCGAAGAAGACTCTCCTTGTCCGGAGGCTGGCGTCAATGGCTGACCTGTACGTCAACGATGCGTTCGGCACAGCACACCGGTCGCAGCCGTCAATCGTGGGGCTGCCGCTCGTGCTCCCGTCGGTGGCCGGCCTCCTGATGGAGAAGGAGGTTGCGAACCTCTCCCGGGTCTTTTCCGGCGCCCCGCGTCCCGTCACCTTCGTGCTCGGCGGGACGAAGGTGGACGACTCGATCGCGGTCGCAGAGAACGTCCTTGAGCGGGGAACGGCCGACCGCGTGATCGTCGTCGGCGTGGTCGGAAACGTCTTCCTGCTTGCGGCGGGCTACGAGATCGGGCTTCCGTCGGCCCGGCTGATCGACGACCTCGGCTACCGGGCTGAGATCGATAAGGCGAAAGCCCTCCTGGAATCCTACGCCGATCGGCTCTCTCTGCCGCACTCGGTCGCCGTCCGCGAAGACGGCGAGCGGGTCGAGTACCCCCTGAACGCCGTCCCGGAGGACGCCCAGGTGCTGGATCTCGGGAGCGATTCGATCGAGAGCCTCACCGGGACGATCTCGGGCTCGGGAACGGTCGTGGTGAACGGTCCGGCGGGGCTCTTCGAGGAGGAGCAGTTCGCCGTCGGCACCTTCGAGCTCTTGAGGGCGGCATCCACCGTGGAGTTCTCGGTGGTGGGCGGCGGGCATTCCGGCGCGGCCATCGAGCGGCTCGGTATCGAGGATCGGTTCACCCACATCTCCACCGGCGGAGGGGCGGCCATTGAGTTCCTGACCGGGAAGAAGATGCCCGCCATCGAAGCGCTGGAGATATCCCGGAA
>Ga0265294_10001784_pt1 | contig 28824 bp, 16 predicted proteins | sample MunlanPumphouse3_FD_192504 | JGI IMG/M metagenome (GOLD analysis project Ga0265294, IMG submission 192504) | Groundwater microbial communities from a municipal landfill in Southern Ontario, Canada - Pumphouse #3 | ecosystem: Environmental > Aquatic > Deep subsurface > Groundwater | place...
CTCATAAATAAACCAAAGTCAAGATTGGTTCTTGAAATATTGTAAAAAAGAGTATAGAGTAATCCAACTACACCAAAACAGATTAATAAAATTCCATTTAAAATATCTCCATTTTGCTCTAATGCTGTTTTATACATTTGGCTTCCAAAAAACAGCAACAAATATGAACTGCACACGATAAAAACATTACGAGCATTAAAAAAGGTATATGAAAATCGTTTGTAACTGTACAGATTGATTTTTTTAACAAACCATAAAAGCAATAACACCAATACAATCCCACCAATAATTTCTAAAACCATCATAACTGCTCCTTTATCATCCAATACAGATGTTAATATTATAATTATATATTAAATAGGATTTATGTCAATAGTTTTTAATCTGATATGGATTATTTTTTAGGTAGTTATTATTGTGTTGAATATAAAATTTGATAGTTGAAAAATTTAATAAAAAAAGAGTAAAATTAAAAAAACAAAGGAGTTAATCATGGATGCTCAAACAGTAGGGTGGGGTATTTTGGTTTTTATAATGATAGGGTTGACTTTGATTAATATGACTACACCATCGAAAGAGAAATAATATAAACGCAATAGCAAATATTTGTGAGTAATATTAGACTGACACGACTCCTCTTTTATCCTCTAATATGGAGTATCAAAAATATAGAAGAATATTCAAGCTGAAGATTCTTTTTTGCTAGTTCATAATTTTATAAATACCCAAACTACTTTCTGAATCAAAGTGTTTTTCTTTATGTAAATAGTTTAATACATCATTGGCATTAAAAGTTAATACATCATTTGGTTGCTCTTTGTATGTTACTATAGTCATGTTCGCAACTCTTGGAGAATAATGAATTCCACAAGGATCTAAATTAAAAACCAATGAACGTGCTAAATTGGTCTCGCACTGTTTGAAATACTCTTCGGCTGTATTAACTAAAGCTCCATTAAAACTTGAAATAGATTTAGGATAAGCAATCGCAAAATAGTTATGGTTACGTCTTAATGTAACTTCGGCTGCAACTTGCAAACCAGCAGCGGTTGAGTTATTGTAGTTTGAAATGGTAGCCATACTGTATGCCCCAATACCATCAATATTAATTAAATTCTCTTTATCACCTATCTCACAGATACTAATATCTCTTGAATGGCGTTTAAAAAAGACTTCACATTTGTCTTTGTCTGTGTTCATTTCTAAAGCTATCCCAGCTTGCTTATTGCTACACCCTGTAAATAAAAAGCCTGTAGCTACAATACTAATGGTTAATATAACTGTTTTTAATTTCATTTATTCTCTCCTAAAATAGATTACTGATTTGCAATGAGGCTTTCTCTTCTAATATGGGTAAAGCTTCAGGCAGTTTCAAATTCATTTTTACTGCTTCAGTAAAAACTCTCGTCAAATGTTCTTCGTAGTTTTTACTGAGTTCTTGCGTTATATTTTGAGCAATACCACTGTTTGCGGTACCATAGCCATCTTTATTTAATGGTACTCCTCCAAACTCATCTTTTTGGTGAGAACTTACAATTGCATCACCACTTGTGGTTGATTTGATGGTTCTTATATCTTGAACGTAGTATTCTCTTATTTCTACATCGATAATGGCTCTAAAAATTTCATCTTCTAAAGCTTGTCCAACTACTCCTGCACCAATTGCCACAATAAGTCCAGCAGCCAATGCATCACGTCCACCACTTCCACCCGCATAACTTCCAATACCAGCAATTGTTCCATATCCTGCAGCTGCTTTTAATGTCAAGGCTTCTTTTAAATTATTTGCAAATAAAACATTAACAAATAATCCATAGTCCGCATCTTTTGAAGTTGGTACAAGTGTATAGCCTTTTGCTTTTAACTTATTTTCTAAGTTCTCTTTTAACTGCATATTTTCACCACCACCATCGGTAGTATTAGTAACTTGCAAATAGATTGTCTTATTTGTTTTTTGACTATGATCCAATGAAATAGTTCGTGTCACTTTTGATTGTGTTTGTAGTGTTGTTGTGGCACAACTTGTGAACAGTATCATAAGAATAATAGAAAAACTAAGTGTTATGATTTTATTCATGATTTTATCCTCCAAAACAATAAATCAATTTTATAAAAATTGTTCTTAATATGTAATTATACATATATGTATTATTGAAATTCTTTTATTTCCTATAAACTCAACAAAGTTATACGCATATGTAAAAGGATCTCATTGTTTGGTTTTAGTGAAGATGAAATTCAAGAGTTTCATTATAAAATTTCTCAAAATGTTAAAAAATATCGACAAGAGAAAAACTTCTCACAATTAGATTTGGCTTTAGAATTGGGCTTAAAAAATTCGAGTTTTATCTCTCATGCAGAAAATCCAAAAATTCCTACACATCATTATTCATTGGAACATCTTTATAAAATTAGTAAAATCTTAGATATTGAGGTTTCTTTGTTTTTGAAATAATTATTTTAAATAATATTCTTTTTAAATTTATTTGATATTTAATCTTTCTCTTCAAATATTGTCGCTAGATTAATTTCCTAATTAATCTAAGGAGAATAAATGATTATTGAAAAGTTACTTAAGGATTTTCTTTTTCATTGTATGTATGAAAAGAATTTAAACCCCAAAACACTAAGTGCATATACAATTGATATTGAACAATTTAAAATGTTTAAAAATATTAAAATCATGGATATTAATGATGTTAATAAAGATATTTTAAAAGAGTATATACAACATTTATATATCAGAGAATTAAAGCCAAAATCAATTAAAAGGAAATTGGCTACATTAAAAGCATTTTTTACCTATTTAGAGTTTGAAGAAATTATTCTTGTAAGCCCATTTAGGAAAATGCGAGTATCTATTAAAGAGAATAAAACCTTACCAAAAACAATAGAGATTCAAAATATACGAAAACTGTTCAAGTATCTGTATAAAATTAAAAGTAATTTTCATGATATAAATAGATACTCTTATAAGGCATTAGCACGAGATATAGCTATTTTAGAACTTCTCTTTGCAACAGGTCTTAGAGTATCTGAAGTAAGTAATATAAAATACAATGATATCAACTTAAGTACAGGGAATTTAAAAGTCTTAGGTAAAGGCGGGAAAGAAAGAACTATCCAAATTTGTGAAGCAGAAGTTAAAACTGCATTGAAAGAATATATGAAATTCTTTAATGATGAAATCTATCAAAACGAATGGTTCTTTATAAATAGACTTGGAAATAAATACAGTGAATATTCAATAGCGAATATGATAAAGAAATATCAACAAGCTGCAAATGTACAACAACATTTAACACCACATATGTTTCGACATAGTTTTGCAACAATGCTTTTAGAAGAAGGCGTAGATATTAGATATATACAAGGACTATTAGGACACTCCTCAATCTCTACAACACAAATTTACACGCAAATTAATATGAAACAACAAAGAAAAATATTATCTACAAAACACCCTCGAAGAAATCTACAATTTTTAGATTAGCTCCTAATATCCTATTGAGATGAATATAGGATAATAGGATATTATGCAAGATTTAATTTTATACTGGGTTGGTCCTAGGCTTTCTGATATTTTAGGTAATGAAAAGTTATTTAAAGGGGCCGTAGTGCTATTAGGAAGTGAAGAAAACGATAATTTAGAAGTTTATAGTTATGAAAAGTTTAGTAATAAAAGAATAAACCATAATGACGTAAATAGTTTGTTAAAAACTCAAGATTACATTGAAAGTACGTTGTTAAATATATTAAGTGAAAATCCAAATGCATACTTCATGTTTTATAATGATCTTTCAGTCCCAAATAATGAACAATTAATCAAAAGGAGTTTCTTAAATGATTATATGTTAATTAATTTATTATCAGATAAATATAAAATAAGAAACTTATTAGCCTTGGATGTTGATGTGATAAATTCTAAAATCTTTTTTACTAAAGATATAAATTATAAATATCTGCAAGAAAAATACAATGAAGATAAATTTATAATTCAGACTATTCGAGGAGCAGGTGGTAATACAACGTTTGTATTAGGATCTGAAGAAGATGATACAACTTTAACTAGAATTACTGATATAGAATGTATGGTATCAGTATTCATGCAAGAAGCGATTCCTGTTAATGTACATGCGTGCTTAGATAAAGATTTTCTACAATTTTTTCCACCTTCAATTCAAATTGTTGAACATAAGAATAACAATTTATTGTATAGTGGAGCAGATTTCATAGCTTTCTCAAAATATATAGAGAAACCCATTCAAAAAAAGTTGTTAGAAAAAGTAGAGTTAATTACTAAAAAAATTTCATCATTTGGATATAAGGGTGTATTAGGAATTGATTTTTTAATACAAAATAATGAAGTTTATTTTGTAGAAATTAATCCACGTTTTCAAGCTTCAACATTTTTATTGAATCAGTATTTACAATCAAAACAACTCCCTACTATTCAAGAATTACAATTAAATATTTATAGACAAACACCAATTAAAGATTTAGAAATAAATTTCTTTGAGCAAATAAATAAAAGTTTCTTTTCAATCTTATATAGTGAAGATATTAGTGATTTTAGTTTAAATAATAACAATATAAGTTTTTTATCGCCAGATACAAGAAATAGCGATTTTAATAAGTCTAAAATAAACATTGAAATAGTAAATAATGATATTATTAATAAAAATAACATTGAAATAAATTCTAATTTTGCTTATTTTATATCAGATTTTCCATTAGTATATAAAAGTTTCATCACTAAGGAAATTGAATTAATTGAACAATTAAAACGAATTTTTATTTCTAAAACCAAAAAATTTATTGGCCTAAACAATAGTGATAAAGAAAAAATTGCATTGCTTAAATTTGAATTATTGACATATGGTGCTCAAATAAGTGAAACTGCAAAAAGACAGCTTTACAAGCAACGAGAGTTTTTAACAATAAGAGATGGCATTGCAGGTGGAATAGAAATAAAAATATTTAATAATATTCACATTAATCTTCCAATAAAAGAAAAATTCTCTTTTATAAGTCATTATAAACTTGATTATAAAAAAGACGAAAATGCTTATGTTTTATTATCAGAGAATGAATATATTTGTAATGTATCTGTACTACCATTGCCTTCTTTTGTTAATGAAACTACCTCTGCAGGTAAAAGTTTTTTGTCAATCGGTCAGATTATGAATGATAGACTTGGTCTTTATCCTTATTCAGGATGTAAAAATTCAAACAATAAATCTTGTGGTTTTTGTGAAATTGGTAATTTTAAAAACTTAAATATTAATACAATTGAAGATATGATTGAACTAGTTAACTTTTGTTTAACACATGAATTTAATATGAAGCATATTTTGATTAGCGGAGGTACACCTTTTAATAATAACTGGAATTACTTTGTAGAATGTTTAAAATCAATTCGTAAAATAACAAGTATTCCCATCTATCAAATGCTTGAACCGGTTGATAAAGACTTAATTACTAATTTACATAGAGAAGGTTTAACTGAAATAGGTTTTAATATAGAAATTTTAGATAGAAAACTGGCAAAACAAATTATGCCTGAAAAAGGTTTGATTCCATTAGAAAAATATCTGTCATGTCTTAACTATGCAACAGAGTTATGGGGTACAACTGGCAAAGTCAGAAGCATACTAATCGTTGGTCTAGAACCACTAGAATCAACACTAGAAGCTGTAGACATATTGTCTAAAATGGGTGTATTACCAATTTTATCACCATTTAGACCTGTTCAAGGAACAACTTTAGAGCATTACTCGCCACCAAGTGCAGAATTTTTGTATAAAACATGGTTAGAGGCAAGTCATATTACAAAACAAAATAATATGCTACTTGGCCCTATATGTATAGCCTGCCAAAATAATACCTTATCGTTACCTTTTGAAAAGGAATACCATTATTATTAATGTGAATTATTTGTTAATAATTTTATAAATATTTTCACGATTTACATATAAAGGGCTATGATCTACGTTATACATTAATAAATTATCAGAATTATTACGTACTAGAAGATTTTCAATATGAATATTTTGTATTATTTCATTATGTACTGTAATAGCTAACTCTTTTTGACTATTATTCAACTCTTGTGTCTCTTTAGGAAATTGACTATGATAGGCACTTATTCCTGCAAAAAGAACCGCTGTAAATTGCAATAAAAAAGAAATTTCTGTTTGATTTCTCTCTAAAAATATTTTTAATTTAACGGGTGAATTTTCAGAAAAATTTAGTGTGTGTATATTTAAAGAGAGATTTGCTTTTTCATAACACAGAATGATTTCTGATAATATCTGAAATGAAAAATTTGCCATAGATTTAAATTCTAAAATTAGAGAATCTTTATTACTATCCGGTAGTAAAAAATATTCTATTTCAGACTTATGTTTTAAATAAGATTGATAATATATATTTGATTTATGTTGTTTTGATTCTATCAAATCAAATAAATTCTTTTTTTCATCACTGTTATAAAAGTTTGATAGAAAAATTAGTTTTGCTAAATATTTTAGAACTCTATAATCACCTGTTTCAATTGAATATTTTGTTGCATAGAACATATATTTTTTAAACATAGACTGGTCTAATTCAAAAATTAGAATTAAATTCAATAAAGGAAAATAGTTGTTCTTAAAACTAAAGTACGTTACAAGATGTTGAACAATAACATTTAATTTTTTTAAATCTAGAATTTCATTATTTGCAGTAATTTTAATATGCCCATCATCAATATCATTTTTTTTTATTCCAATAATATAAGGAAATTGAATAAAAGAAAATTCTACATTATCAAATTTTGTTTTATTAACATCTGCATATTCAAAATTTAAATTACTTAATTGTAAATCAGTTAGTTCACAATTATCAAATATAGCATTCTCAAAAGTAGAAGACCTTATATTACATTGCTTTATAACTGCTTTTGTAAAATTAACATTACTAAATGAGGCACCCAAGATTTCAATATCAAAAAAGTTTGAAGATGAAAAATTTGAAGATGAAAAGTTAGTACCAATTAATTGAGTCCTTTTATTTTTTTTAGAAATAAAACTACTACCTGAAAAATCACTTGATTCAAAATTTGCATTACTAATTTCACAATTTATAAAAATACTTTCGGACCATAAGCTACCTGTTCCAGCTACTCGATCAAAAGAACATTCTTCAAAAATACATTTCTTTGCGACTACCCTTTTCAAACTATTTTGTGAAAAGTCTTCTTGCTGATATCTATTACCACCCAAAAATTCCATATCATTTTTTATATCAGAGAAATATTGACTTAAATAATCGAGAGAGTTCTGAATTTTATGTTGATCTGGTTTCTCTAAATGATCTGAATAGTCAGAAAATAAGCTTGGTAAGTATTGCATTATAATATCCTATTATCTATTGTTTATTTTTTGCTCTAATTATGCCCAAAGCTAGTTTAATAAGTTAATCCTTAATTACTATCACAGCATAATATTCACAATATGATTACTTTTGACACAAAGTATCTTGAATATAAAACTCACATTTTTTGTTTTCTAAAGAATAATCTTTATCTATTCTCAGATCACATGACATATCTTCAAAAATTGCTTTTTCATCTTGACAAACTAACACCACAGTAATTTCATTTTCATACTTAAATTTTAAATCATAGTCTTTAAATAATTCCATGAAAGAAGGATACTTCTCATTTAAGAAAGTATTGACATCTAAAACGGAAACTCCTCTGCGTTCAATAGCACTATTTACTCTCTTTGTCAACGTATTCACATTTGGTTTTAACTCAAATAGATCATCATTACTCTTTAAGCTACATCCAGTTGCTAATGTAATAAGTACAACAATAAAGAAACTTCTTTTTAATATTAATCTCATCATCAATCCTTTATGCCCAATATTCTAATTTATTAGAAGATGTTCTTCCATTATCCAAGTTCCAATCTGCAAAGTACTCTAACTGCGATGTACCATTTTTGTAGACTGCTTCATCTAATACTTTCCAAGTTTGTTGCACTTGTTTAACTGCTTTATTAAAAATATCCTCATAGTGCATGGTTGTATCTCCAGGTACTTGTAAGTTCTCAATGTATTCAATTTTATTAACTTCATCAAACTCAGGATAAATCATGCCTCCATCAAGACCAATAACATGTCGTGATAGAGAAGGAAGCTTTTGACTCTCTTCAATAGCTGAAACTAACCTATGAAATCGATTATGCCATGAGTCAAATTCAGGAGGATTGTTTTCATATTCTTCACTGTTAAGCTCTTTTAACATTGTACGCCAAACAGATGTAATAGTCCTATTTAATTCACCAGTATTTCCATTATTACTGCACTCTTTTGAAAAGGTACTTAAATGTTCTGTTTGAGATATTTCTCCATATCCTGTCTCTTTAAAATAGATATAGACATCTTGGTGCATTTCACAATTTCTATGTGCCGCTTCATTACCTTTATACGGTCCAACTTTCAACTCTACAACCGGATGAATAACTACATCAGTAACGATATGAGAAGCTGTACCACAAAGCCATGCAAAAGCTTTATTTTTTTCCTCTTCATCTGCTATATTTTTAACCTCTTCTATACCTTTTAAAATAAAAGCTTTGGTTCTCATATCAAGATGCATAGCATCAGCCCATTTATTATGTTTTTCACCTAAAGCTAGATAGGGATAGTCTGGACTTACTGAACCTAAAGATGTAAATGGAGACCATTCCTCTAATGCTATAAGTGCCTCATTACTCAATCCCAACTCTTCTAATTCCATATTATTAAGTGCTTTACTAACTACTGTCAAATGTGCATATGCCCCTGCCATAATTTTCCTTTCTTAATTAATTTTGATTATATGTTTATTTTATTTTAAAGATTATATCTTTAAATTTAAAACCATTAAAACACTTAGACCACATTTGTAACTTTCAAAAGATTCATTGCAATTCCAGTAAGTACAAATTTCATTTGGAATTAAATAATATCATAAAAGGAACAATTTTCTTAAGGGATATTCTATTATACTTTTTCTTTAATAATTACTAAGGAAAAGTTAATATGATAAAAAGTATAAATAACGATTTACAAATTAGAACTTGGAAACACGTAAAAATAGTTTTGACTCTAATAGGTGCAATTTTTATACTTGATGGTTGTTCTAATAAAATTAATCAAATATCAAGTAAAGAAAGTTATAAGATATTAGATGAAATGGCTATTTATGTTAAACAAAATAATTCCAATATTCGTGTACCACATACATCTATAGCGTTTACGGGATACCCAGCTTTTCCTATTACTCCTGTTATAAACTATAAACCAGTTACTTTTTGTGAAGAAGAGACGAAGTTATATTTATCTGATATTACAAATAATGTATCAAAATTCCAAGAATTATTGAAAGATAAAAATATAAAGATAAAGAATATGTATGAACCCACAAATAAATTATTGTTTATAGATGTGATACAGTACAACCTTAAAAATATAAAAACTTGTGAGATAGGACACATTTATATTGATGTTTATTTATATGATGTTGAAGATATATCACAACATTGGCATAAAGACAATTCTGAAAAGATTGATTATGACATATTACGACTAGATAAAAATAGAATAATATATAAAAATACATTTCTTTCAGATAAATATTTTAATAGCTTCCCTGCGGGACAATTTTCCAGTGATTTTTTGTTTAATAAAAGTTTAAATAAAATGTAGAAAATTTTTATAAAAAAGTAATTGAGTATTTAGAAGAGGTTATCCAATTTCCTTCTCCCTAAATTATTTTAATCCTCAAAATAATCTATCTATGTTGATAACTCTTCTTCTTTTTAAAATATATATTCTCACACCAAATGTACATCAAAAAATATTTTATCATACAATTGTAAACTTTATGTGATAAAAAAAATAAAAATATCATAAATAAAATAATTAGTTTTAAGAAACATTTAATTATAATTTTACTTTGATAATAGTTATCAAATATATAATGTGTAAAATTATTTTTATTGTAACTTTCTAATAACTTATTAGGGAAAAAGAGAATGATAGAATGTAAGTTTAATGGTAGAGTTATGGAAGGAAGATAGAGTTATGGGATTTTTTTATATTTTTCCAATTTTAATTTATTATTTCATTGTTAGATATTTTATAAATAAATATTTTAGAGAAGATGAAAATAAACTATATCACAATATTAAAGGTTTTTTTGAAAAAAGAAAATTTGAAAAAGAAAATGATGAAAATACTACTTTTAAGAAAGAAAAACAAAAGTTATTTGTAAAAAAGACTCTTTTGATGATAGTTTTTGTTTCAATGCCTTTTTGGGATGCAATATTTTATTACACTTGTATTAAATATACATCATTAACTAATCCTGGGATTATTGTATACAAAAAAGTTACTGACATTCAAGAACAGAGAGATTATTGGTTTCTATTAGGCTTATATCACAGAACAGATTATTACTATAGACATGACAAAATTCCTTTAAATTATATAACATTTGATTTACTTTTTTCGTCTGATTTTAGAAATATTTATAATATTTATTATCCTAAATTTTATTCTAATGATAAAGATATTAATAAAGAAAAGGAAATAGAAAAGTTAGCTATTTTATTTCATAAAGTAAAGAAATCAGAATATTCTCTTTTTTTCATGGATGATGAAATAATAAAAATAAACAAAACACCAAATTTTGTAAGAAAAACAGAAAGAGGTAATTATAAAGTTGAAGAAAGTAATTTATTTTTTATGAAAGTAGTTGATAAATATAATAAAGAAATTGTAGATGGATATAAGAATTATTGTAAAGAGTATTCTTTTAATTTATCAATAGATTCAGAAGAATACAAAAGTTCATGTCACTATGCAGATAAATTAATAAGAAAATATAATTTAAAAAATGTAATAAGAGTTCCCGCAAGAAAGTATATAAATAACACAAAAAAAGAGTACATATATAAACCACTAGAGTTTTATAAAACAATTGAGTATGTAAAAAATATTGAAACAAATGAAATATATGGTGAAAAAATAACATATTTTATTAAAAAAGGTTGGTATACCAGTTTATGGGCAAAATCATTCTTTCAAACAGATGAGCCAATAGTTTCTAAAGAATATGGTTATACACCAAATCAATACAAAAAAAATATTAATCATTTAATATTAGAGGAAATAGTTATTCCAAACCCTTATAGAAAGGAAAAATAGATGGCAACAATAACACTAGAGGATAAGTATGTTAATTCTGTTTTATCAGATTTAGCATATATAGATTTTAAAAAGAATATGAGTGCTAATGAAATATTAGAAAAAGTTTCTTCCTTTGAAAATTTTTCTTTAAAAGATAAGCAAAATTTTTTTGGTATTACTGAAAAATATGATGAAGTTACAGGGGAATTAATTAAAATTAATGGACAAGTTCAATATGAATTTACAGATAAAGGTTATGAAATTGTAGCTTCAACTGATGATTATGGTGTAGGAAATTTCTCTAGTTATACTGGGTTATTAGTAAAAAATAGGGAAACTGGTCAACTAACTATTTCAGGAAGAGGAACTGATTTTGCTAATGATCCTATTGGAGATTTACTTGTAGCAGATGGTTCATTAACATCAAATGGAAGTGCTATTTTTCAAGATATATCTATGCAAACATTCTATGATACTTTAAGAAGTGAAGGATTAATTCAACCTACTCAAACAATTAACTTGGCAGGACACTCTTTAGATGGTGCACTTGTTCAAGGATTTGTTCTAAATAATCCTGAAGCAGTAAATCATGCATATACTTACAATTCTCCTGGAATTGGAGGGGCTAAAGCTGAAATATTAAATTTACTTGGAATAGTACCTGATAATATTCCTAATGATAAAGTTACAAATATAATTTTAAGTGATGGAGTAGAACTAGTTTCAGGAATGGGAGTGATGGTTGGTGATGTAGAATATGTTAGTGGATTTGATGGTTGGAATCCAGTATCTCAACATAGTATAACTACTGTAAGAAATATATTTCAAGAACAAAGAGAATTAGCAATAGGAAATGGTATTTCACCAAAAGATATTATTAAATTTGATAATACAAGTTTAGAAGGTGGATATGGAAATATTGTAAAGTTAATACTTTCAAACGACAATCAAATATATCTAGTAAAAAATGAAACAGAAAATTATGATAAATATCAATTAGAACCACAAACATATAATGCTGATGGAAGTGTAAAAGAGTATGGAGTAAAAGTTTATGATAGTCAAGGAAATTTAACCTATGAACATAATGCTTTGGATAATACATTAAGTCAAGAAGATAATGAGATACTTAATAAACTTGTTGCTATGGATTCTTCTTTGTCTATTAAAGATGGAATCTTTATAGCAGACTCAGGACAAATAGTAAGTGATGCAAGCCCTGATTATGGTTCCTATAACCCTGAATCTCAAACCATATCTTATATAGGAGAAAATGGAAAAACCTATCAACTAACCTATAATGAAAACAATGACCTTTTAATCTATGGCGACCCAAATAATCCAGATAAGATAACTTTTACCGATGAAAATGGAGAGTATCAAGAGTGGGGGAAAGATAAAAATGGAAATTATGTTCAAACAAATGCCACAGATTATTCCGACATAGGTAAAACAGCTATCAATCAAATAGGAAGCTTGATTATAATGAATAATCAAGACTTTTCAAATATAGAAAAAATAGCTGTTAGTACAAGTGTAGCTACTATTGCAGATTTTGCAACGTATAAAGGTGAAAGTTTTGATACGAATAAAGAGAGTTTGTCTAACTTAAGCAGTGCAGTAGTCTCCTTTGCTGTTTCAGAGTATTTTTCTAAGAATAATAATGTATCTGATATTTTGGGGATGAGTGGAACGCTTGTAGGAAATATGGCTGATATTATGGTGAGTTATACAGCTACTTATGCTGCAGGCGTTTTTATAAGTGAGGGTTTTAGTGCAGGAGCTGTTTCGAATGCACTCTTTGGAACTACTACGAGTCCTGCCATTTCAGCAACTGGGGATATGGTAACTACTACAAGTACTTTAACTACAACTACAACCACAACTACCAGTGCAGCAACAGGTACAATAACAACAACAGTAACTCCCTCTGTATATGTAATTGGTGCAGCAGGAGTAGTTGGCGGATATTTAGGAAATTCGTTTGCAAATTCAATAATGGATTGGGACACCAAAGAAGAGGCACAAGGTGCAGCTATTGGAAGTGCATTGGTTACAACGGTTGCATTAACTATGCTAAAGGATATGTTAATGGCAATGGGACCTTATGGATGGATAGCAGCAGCTGTTATTTCATTTTTAGGTTCTTCTATTGGAAATGTCATCGGAGGAATCTTAGGAGGCTTGTTTGGTGGGAGTGAGCCACCACCGCCTGAAGCGGAGGCTTTCTTTGAATTTGATGAGGAGACTCAGACGTATAATCTTATCTCAAGTAGCAGTGATAATGGTGGAAATGAAGCAGCTCTTAAAAATATCGGTGAAAACTTTGGTAAACAACTGGTCAATATGTTCCAAATCCCTGGGGGTCAGCTAGTAGATGCCAGTGCAATGCCAGAAATAGATGTTAGTCAATACGATGAACTGGTCAAACTCAATGGTCAAAGAGGAAGCTTCGATACGGTTACTGATATGATGGCTCAAGAGCTTAGTATGCAGCTTCCTTTTATCAATGTAGAAAATGGTGACCCTTATATCTTAAGAGCAATGAACCGAACCAATGAAGAAGGTCTTGATAGCTTAGAGGAACTGTATGAAAATATAAGCATAGCTCAAGAGTACAGTAAATATATGAATGAGACTACTATTATCGTAGATGAAAATGGCAATCCTATAACTGACAGTGAAACCCTCTTAGCTATTGATGCTGAATATAAGTTTATTCTAACCATTGAAGATGAAGAAGCAAAAGCACAAGCTATGGAAGAGTTTTCTACAAAATATCAATTTATCTCTCAAAAAACTTATGTGGATAATCTTCTTGAAGAAATAAATGCTGAAGATATACAAGCTTACCATACCCAAAGAGCAGAACTCATAGAGAGTTATGATGCACAAATTCTTTTTAATCAAAATAAAATCGCTGATATAAATAGTAGTATCACCTCCCTTGATGCTTCTATTCAAAGTACACAAGCTTTGTATAGAAATCAATACAATCAAGAGTTAAAAACCCAAGTGGAAGAAAAACTCAATTCTCTTATTTCTCAACAAACCCAACTTTACCAAGAAAAAGTACAAACATTAAACAGTATTGAAACACTAAAAGAGGAAAAAGTGTTCGCTGTAGAGCAGTTTGATGTTGAACATACTAAAGAGATAGATGCAATTCATTGGAATGAAGTATTTGAAAAAGCAGATGAGTTACAACTGGATGTTCACCATTACAGTGAAGATTTTAATAAACTCAATAGTCAAATTGCCCATTATAACTATGATGAACATGAAGCCAATGGAGAACTTCTTGAAGTGGATTATGATAAGTACTTAGAAGATGTTGCCTCTAAGCTTTATGATGTTTATACTTATGAAGAGATTGTAGATGAAATTACGGGTGAAGTATTAAATCCCATATTAGAAGAAGATGATTTAGGTTTATCAAAAGATGAAGCCCTAGAAATATTGACTGAATTAGGCTATAACTTCCAAAAAGGATATGAGGTATATTTGAGCAATATTGCTCAAGAAAATGGAAGATTAGGAGAGAATGAACCCAACGTAAAACCTAAAACTCTTGAAGAATTTATTTTGACAAAAGAAGATGCTTTAGATAAGTCTTGGTATGAACATAATGTTGAAATAACGGCTCAAAGATTTGAAGAACTTTTGGCAATAGTTAAAATAGAAAATCCGTTTGAAAACTTTGTGATGGCAGAGGATGCTTTTAGTTTCAATGCCACTGAACTTACCGAGTTATCTTTAGAGTTAAGTGATGGAAACCTTATCATCATAAATAAAGATAAGAGTTTTACGATTGAAAACTGGGATAAATGGGATAAAGAAAATACCCATATCGACTTACCCAATGGTACAAGAATCAATCTTGCTGCACTTATTACTACAATAGGTATTGAAGAAGGAGCAGGAGCTGTTGATATTGGAGATGCGTTTATAGATATATTAGCAGAAGATGAAACTATATCTTCATATCTTGATAAGTTTGGAAGTGATAATGTCTATGTAGATACCGCACTTGATGATAAGATACATAGCTATTTTGGAGACAATTTAATTGTTTTAAATGAGGGCAAAAACAGCGTAAAAACTGGTGCTGGTGATGACTTAGTATTTGCAGGTAGCGGAAAAGATACTATTTCATTGGGACTTGGAAAGGATACAGTTACTTATGAAAAATCCCAAAGTGGCGTTCATGCAAACTTAAGTGATAAAGGTACGATGGGAGATGCTCTTGGTGATACTTATGATGGAGTTGAAAATCTTATTGGGACTCAATTTGATGATTATCTCATTGGTGATGAAGGAAACAATACTTTAAGTGGTTTGGCTGGGAATGATATTTTAAATGGAGGAGAAGGTGTAGATGTTCTACAAGGGGGAGAGGGAATTGATTTAGCTGATTACTCTGATTTTTCAACTGCTGTAGAAGTGAATCTTGAAAATAACTACTCCAGTGATGGTGATCGTTTTGATAGTATAGAGGGAGTGCAGGGTTCAAATTTTTCAGATGCAATCGTGGGTAATGATGAGGGCAATATAATCCTTGCAAATGGTGGTGATGACAGAGTATCTACAGGTAAGCTTGATGATATAGTTCATGGAGGAAGTGGCAATGACTATATCAAAGGCAATGCAGGAGATGATGAACTTCATGCTGGAAGTGGCAATGACATACTTATAGGTGGAAGTGGCAATGACATCTTATACAGTGGAGAGGGTAAAAATATACTCATAGGGGATGAGGGTAAAGATATTGTTGTGTACAAAGGTTTATCAACGGACTATGAAATAATGTTTGTCAATGACAATACCTTATTTGTAAAATCAAAAGATGGCAAAACTCTTGACACGTTAAAAGATATTGAAGAAATAGCGTTTGATGATGCTTTATTTACTGTAGATTATACCAATCAAATGCTGGTAAAAAAAGCTGAATTTGAATTAGCCAATGAAGTCATAGAAGAAGAGAACGAAACCGTAGAAAACAGCAGCACTAACAATCAAGCAGCTGCTATTGCAACAGCTGTGATGATAGGTACAGTTGCAGCGGCTCAAACGACTGAAACATCTGATTTTGCCAGTGATTATATGGGAGGAGATGATACTTCTGCCAATGAAGTGGTATCTGTAATCGCAGAAGAAAAACCGATCGTAGAAGTTTTAAATGAAGAAGACAGTATTTATGAGAATGTGCAAAAAATCATAGAGTATGAAACAATAAAAAAAGAGGTTTCATTCTATGAAGAAGAGAACACATCCACAACAATTGATGAAGAAAACAGACTCATTTCAATAGAAGAATCAAATAAAAATGAAACAAATAGTACAGAAATACTGTTAACAAATCAAGATAACGATACCAATATCGAGGCAGATAGTGTTGAAGAAGTGGCTTTAGCTGAAGTTGATGAAGAGGATTTACCTCCTCTTTTGATTCCTACTATAAATTTAGATACCAATATTGTCTTGGAAGATAATACTCTTTCAGGTATAAAAATCACTAATCCTAATTTAAATAGTTCTATGACCGTAAAAATAAGTGGTCTTCCTGATGATGTGTTATTGAACAATGGAGAGAAATGGGCGGATGGAACATGGCATTTACAACAAAAAGATTTACAAGACTTACAAATCATTACAGCACTTAATGATTCAAATGATTTTGATATAACTATTACTGCAACCGTTGTTGATATGTATGGAAGAGTTATTCAAAATGTTCTTAATGAAACGATAATCATAGAAGCTGTTGCCGATGCTCCAAACCTAACCGTTACACCTACAACAAGCAACTTAGAAGACATGTATATAGACCTTACGGTATCTACTTCTTTAGTAGATACCGTTGGTGGGGCAGATGGAGAAGAGAGTATTATATTGGCATTTTCAAATGTGCCAGGTGATGCTATTTTAACTGCAGGAAAAAAAGATGTCAATACAGGTATTTGGTACCTTGAACCCTCTGAACTAAATGGTTTGCAAGTCAAAGCAGGAACAAATGTGAGCGATGATTTTACCATTACTGTAACTTCTTATACTATTGAGAGTGAAAATAATTCAATCGCAAGTACCAGTGAAGATATAGAAGTCGTTGTTGTGGCGGTTGCTGATACTCCAACTTTAGAAGTAAGTGATGCCAGAACATATGAAGATATACCCATCGTAATAGACATAGAATCAGACTATATTGATAAAGATGGAAGTGAAGTTTTAAGTGTAAAAATAGAAAATATTCCTGATGGTGCAACTTTAAATAAAGGCTTCAAAGACAGTGATGGGAATTGGCATTTAACTAAACCAGAGTTAGAAAATCTTATTTTAACGCCTGCTTTACACAATGCAGAAGATTTTACAATGGTTATAACTGCCAGAACAACCGAGGGTGAAAATGGTAGTTTTGCAGAGATAACAAAAGAACTCAATGTCATCATTGATGCTGTTGCAGATAAAGTTGAACTCGATTTAACACAAAATCTAACACAAAAAGAAGAGGTCAATGCAGCCGAAGATGCAAGTATTGTTTATCTTGATATTGCATCTAATTTTATTGATACTGACGGAAGTGAATCGGTACATTATATCATTGAAGGGTTGCCAGAGGGTATGACATTGAGTAATGGAATTGAACTGGAAACAGGTAAATGGGAAGTTCAGCCAAACCAATTAGAAAATTTAGGGGTATTTTTAAAAGAGAACAGTGATGAAGATTTTAAATTAAAAATATCGGCAATTACCACCGAAGAAGAGAATGGTCATCAAGAAACAACGGTCAAATATATAGATTGCAAAATAGAATCAATAGCTGACTTTGCCGAACTTGAAGCCAGTGATGTTAAAGGTTACCAAAATGAATATATAGCCCTTGATATAAAAAGTCAACTTACCGATACGGATGGAAGCGAAACTTTAGAGATCATTATTGAACAAGTTCCTCCTAAGGCTCTTTTAAATAAAGGTGTAAAAGACAGTGATGGTAATTGGCACTTAAAACCTGAAGAATTAAATGAATTGACCATCCGACCTGAGTTTGATAGCTTGGAAAAAATGGAACTAAAAATTATGGCGATTACAACCGAGGCTAAAAATGGTGACACTCAAATAAATACGGCGTATATTAATGTAGATGTTCAAAAAATACCTTCAAATGACAGTTTAATTGTTAAAGCAACAGAAGTATTTGAAGATGAAGTTACAGCTTTGGATATTCAAGTAGATAGAACAAAATTAGCTTCAACAGATTATATCTATGTAGAAATAGAGATACCTGAAGAGTTGAGTTTAAATAATGGTAAAAAAATTGATGCTACAACATGGAAAGTACGAGAAGATGAGCTTGAAAATTTGGCTATAAATACACCTAAAAATTATGCCAATAGTTTTATAGTAAACATTGTACCTGTCATTACAGATATCAATGGTAATGTCAATAAATCTGAAATAATCACCAAACTTCCTGTGGATATTATTCCAGTTGCCGATGAAGCAATTTTAGAGTTTGAGGATATAACTATAAATGAAGATAAGCTTATCTATTTAAATCTTTCATCAAAACTTACTGATTTGGATGGCAGTGAGACGTTAAGTATCGAAATATCAGGATTGCCAAGTGAGGCACAACTTAATGTTGGTAAAAAAGTTGGCGAAGTTTGGTTGGTGGAAGAAGAGGATATAAATTTGATAGGGTTTATCCCTCCACAAAATTTTGCAGGAGAACTTAACTTACAAATTAAAGCCATAGCAACAGACAGTAACGATGACAAGTTTGAAACCATTAAAAATATGAATATAACGATCAATGAAGTTATGGATACGCCTGTCAATAATATAAGCAGTTATGAAAAAGAGGTTGAAGAGTATTTGCCTTCTCTTTTTGAGGTCAATCAAAGTGATTATATAAATCTCATCGATACAATTAATCAGCTTGAAGAAACAGGCAGTGTTGAGCTTATAATAGAAGGGATTCCTTCTGGTGCAACACTGAATTTAGGTACGAAAAATACAGATGGTACATACAGTGTAACAAAAGAAGAATTGCAAAATTTAAAAATATCAAATGCCAATAACAGTACGCTTAATTTAGATATACACCTTAAACAAACACTTGTTGAGGAAGAGGAGGTTGTGACACAGACCAATACTATGAGTTTGAGTGTAGATATTTTAGAAACAAGAGACACCCCTTATATGCAAATTGAAAATCTGACAGTTACAACGGCAACAGAAAATATTGATGATGTCATATTTTCAGATGCCAACGATATTATTTATACAGGTGGAGCCAACGATAAAATATATGCCAAAGCTGGAAATGATATAGTATATTCAGATGAATCGCAAGGAAATGTACAAGTCACTTTTAACTTAAACAGCAGTTTTGACAGTGCAAGAGTAGGTGAAAAGACAATTTATAAGATAAGCTCTTTGCCTACTGGAACAATATCCAATATTGGTTACATAAACGGTGGGGTACTTATCATAGAAAAAGAGAATTTTGATGGTATATTAAATTTAACTTTTCCTTATCAAACTGAAAATGTGTTGCTTAATATTGAAACACACATTGTCAATGAAAATGACATAGATACAACACTAAGTATGACCAATATTGAAGTAACCATTGAACCACAAGATGTAGCAGGACTTGACTATATTGAAGCTGGAGCTGGAAATGATACTATTTACGCAGGAGACAAAGATGATATCGTTATAGCAGGAAGTGGCGATGACTTAGTGTTTGCTGGAGCTGGAAATGATTTTATAAATTTAGGAGCTGGACAAGACAGAGTTGATGCAGGTGCAGGAGATGACACCATTGTTATGGATGCAGAAGATTTTGATAACAATTTATTTATCAATCAAATTGTTTATGGTGGAGAGGGATTTGACACCGTTATTATCAAAGATAATAGAGGCGTTAACTTTGATATGGAACTTACAAGTGTTGAAAAATTTGTAGGAGGCAGTGGCAATGATAATGTTTTAGGAAGCAGTGGCGATGACATCATCTATGGAGGTGCTGGAGCTGATACTTATCTTACCGGAGCAGGAGATGATACGGTTTATATTGATAAAGAAGATATACAAGCAAACTCATCAAGTTTTATAGACACTGGCAGTGGCTTTGATACCATTTATATAGATGATTCAAGAGATGTTGAGTTTGATGTGGGATCAACTAACAGTGAACAAATTATTTCGGGTTCGGGTAATGACATCTTAAGAAACAGTAAAAACAGTGATATAACTATTTTTGGTAAGGAAGGCGATGATACAATTTTTGCATCAAGTGGCACAGATATATTAGATGGTGGAGAGGGAATTGATACTATTAATTACTCAAACAGTGATTTTGGAGTAACTGTTAATCTGGCAACCAATACTATTTTTGGAGGTTATGCCCAAGGTGATACTATTGTTAATTTTGAAAATGTTGTAGGGACTAATGGCGATGATAACATAACCGGTGATGAAAATGATAATGTCATAAGTGCCTTAGGTGGAAATAATATTATTAATGGTAATGGTGGGGTTGATACGGTTGTATTTAGTGGAAAATTACTGGACTATTATAAGAATGGAAATATCGTAACGAATTTTGATGGAACTGCCACGGTATTTACCGATAGTGGAATAAATGAACTAACTAATATAAGCAAACTTCAATTCGATGATTATACAATGTACATTGATGGAACAGTCAATGCTCCTTTTATTTATGAAGAGATAAATACTACACAAGAAGATACAGCAGTTACTATAAGTATAGAGTCATTACTTGCAAATGATTTTAGTATACACAATAGTAATATCAAACTTGTTGGTATTCAAGCTTCTGAAAATGGTGTAGCAAGACTGAATAATGATGGTACCATAACCTTTACTCCAAATAAAAATTATAACAGTTCAACTAATAATACTTTTGACAGAGAATCAGCCCTTTATAATGGAAATGCAGGTTTTGAATATATTGTTGAAGATGAAAATGGTAATAGAAGCATAGGCTACAGCACTATTGAAGTCAGTGCAGTCAATGATGCTCCTACAATTTTAAATCATAACTTTTATAGAACAGGAACTATTTCAGGTAAAGAAAAAATGTTACTGGATGATGTAGACAGTGATGTAAGTGCTTTAAATATTAGTGTTATAAGTAGTTTGTCTTTTACAACTACAGGTGGAGTTGTTTGGAATTGGGATTTTTCTCAAAGTGAGAATGGAACTTTTACCATTGAAAGAACATCATTTATAAGAAGTGGTTCTACTAATATTGCTGGAAGAACACCTGATGACGATGGTGAATTTGTTTTTGATTATAGAGGAACTTATATGAGTGGTCATTATTATCGTACAGGTGGGGTTGATATATATGACATGCGACCATTTACCATACAAATCAAAGACAATGGAGAACCTATTACAGGAAATAATGCACTAAGCGTAACTCTTCATACTGGGGTGTATGTACATTTTTTAGTAGGAGATCCAATTGTTTTAGATTTAGATGGCGATGGTATTGAGATTGAAGAAAATTACTATGAAGCTTTTGATGAAATGCTTCTAGGCGTAGGTAAAGATGATGCGGTTTTAGTTTGGGATATTAATAATGATGGAACTATCAGCAGTGAGTTGGAAACCAATTGGGTGAGTTTATCTCAAACGGCTGAAAATGATCTTGATGTTTTAAGAGAAATATTTGATACCAATAAAGATGGTATCTTTGATAACCAAGATGAAAAATGGAGTGAATTTGCACTGTGGCAAGATAAAAATCAAGATGGTCTGGTTGGTGATGATGAATTTACAAGTATTTTAGAGAGTAATATATCTTCATTAAATCTTGAAACCATAAGCCGAGATGATACCGCTCGACCAATTGTAGAATTGGCAAGTTATACAACACAAAATGGAGAAATATATGATATGGCAGCTGCTTATTTGAACACAACTTCAACACAAGATAAGTTATCTTCTGAAGATTTATTAATCATTCAAGAAGCAACGAAACTTAATGAAGAGTTGGCTTATTATTATGCTACTGCATCAGAAACCAATGAAGTGTTTATCGACAACAATTTAATAGATGAAGAAGAGTATTACGAAGAAAATATTGCATAAAATAAAGGAAAATAAAATATGAAAAATAAGAATTTAGAACACAAAAATCAAACATTTGAAATGAAAGCAAAAATAACTGAAGTATTAGGAGAAGCCGTTCTTGTACTACTAAGTTCTCCTGCTCATAGATTGAGCTTTTTCGTGGGAGATTTGGAGTGGTTACTTATACCTGCTATTTCTAAAGAACAATTTAGACTATACAGAGATAAAGAAAATAAACCTGTTGGGTTAATACTTTGGGCTTATGTGGATAATGAAGTGGATAAAAAACTGGAAATGGGAATGGGAAAATTAGGATTTAATGATTGGAAGAGTGGTGAAAATTTGTGGATAATAGATTTGATTGCTCCTATGGGTGGTGGCGATAAAATGTTAGGAGAATTAAAAGATACTGTCTTTAAAAATAAAACATTTAAATATCAAAGTGTGGATAAAGAGGGTAATAGAAAAATTGTTGTCGATAAATCAGAGTAATTTAAATGAAAATTATTATCAGTTTATTTGTCATATCTACTGTTTTGTTGTCTAAAATATACGATTTGAATGAGATTTATGAGGTGGCTTTTAATAATAGTGATAGTTACCATATATCGACTTTAAAAAAAGATTCCTCAGATAAAGAGGTTGATAAATCTTTATCTGCTTTTCTACCAACTGCTAAGGTGGAGCATGAATATTTAAAAATAAATGAATTTCCTGTCATTGTTGATGGGGTAGAAATAGAAAAGCGAGAAAATAGAAAAGATATAACTTTTACACTCGAACAAACTTTATATGATAGAAGTAAATATCTTAATTATATGGATAAACAAATAATATATAATCAATCTGTTTTGGAAAGAGATAAAGAAAAACAGCAATTAATATTTGATGTTGTCAGATATTATTTTGAGACCATATTTAAAGCCAATCAAATAGAAGTAGTTGAGCAAAAATTAAAAAGTTTTGACAAGATTCTTGAAAGAGCCAGTATAAAACTTCAATCTGGACTCATATCTAAAGCGGATTATTTTGAAGCCAAATTAGAAAAAGATGAATTAATAACTCAAAAGTTGCAACTTGAATATGAATATAATCAAAGTAAATCATTTTTAGAAAAATTAACTAACCTTGATAATATTCAAATAAGAGAAAACATTAAGATACAAAATATTAATATAAATTCATTTTTGGATTCTTTTAATCAATATGGAAGTAATGTGGATTTTAAAATTCAAACAATGAAATTAAAACGAGCAGAGATTAGTAAAGATTTGGCGCTGAGTAGATTTGAGCCAACGGCGAGTTTAGTATATGAACATATTAGTAACGATGTACCTGCTTCCGAGAATCAACAAACCATAACTTTTTTAGTGAGTATGAATCTTTTCAATGGAATGTATGATACAACTAATTATCAACAAAGTAAAATAAATAATCAAATTGAGAAATTGGCATTAAATAAACTGGAAAAAGATATAAAACAAAATATTAAAAATAAAATAGACAAAGTTAAAACATTTTATACAATCATTCAAGCATATCCCAGTATATTAGAAACAAAAAGATTTTCTTTGGAGGGTATGAGGGAAAGATTTCAAAGAGGAACAAAATCTATTATTGATTTACTTGATGAAGAAAATAAATATTTTGAAAAGCTCAATAAATACACAGAGTACCAATATCAGTTTGTCACTGAATACACAACTTTAAAACAATATACAAATAGTCTCAATGAAGATTATTTAAATAAACTCAATGGATTTTTATATGAATAATAAAATTGAAATAAAAAATGAATTATTACACTCTTTTTTACTTATAACAAGAATGATGAATTTAGAAATCAGCTATGATGATGTAATTCATAAGATGGGTTCATCTGATGAGATAATAGAAGAAGATATTATTTATATATCAAATGAATATTTTGGATTAAAAGCTAAAATAACGGATGTAAATATTGAAAAACTGTCAAAAAATCCGCTTCCCGCAATTGTTAAATTAAAAGATGATAAATACTCTATACTTTTTTCTGCCAATGAAAAAGAATTTGAGGTTTATAATTTCCAAGACAAAAGAAAAGTTAAGTTATCAACAGAAGAGTTTAAAGAAATATACCATGGTGAGCTTATTCTTATAGCTAAAAATGATGACAATAGTACGACAACCATATCAAACTTTGGTTTAACATGGTTTATAAAATCTTTTTTTAAGCAAGATAGACTTATTTATCATGTTCTTTTTGCAGCATTTATTATTCAAGTATTTGCTTTAATAACCCCGTTATTTACGATGATTATTATTGATAAAGTATTTAGTTCCAGTGGTAGCAGTACATTAGAAGTTTTAATTATAGGTCTTTTTATCATATCAATATTTGATTTTATTCTTGGATTTAGTAGGAAACATTTACTCAGCCATATGACTTCCATCATTGATGTAACCATGGTGTCAAAGTTTTTTAGACACTTAACTTCGTTACCATTAAGTTTTTTTACATCTAAGCAATCAGGAGATACCGTTGCAAGATTTAAAGAAATTGAATTTATAAGAAATTTTATAAGTTCAAATTTACTTACTACTTTAATAGATTTTCCTTTTGGAATTATTTTTTTAATTGTTATGTTTCTTTTTTCACCAACTTTGACTTTTTTTGTAATAATTGCAATTATATGTATCTTTGTATTGTATGGCGTAGTAAATCCAATTTTAAAAGAGAGATTAAAAAAGAAACTTGAACTTTCAACTGATTCTCAATCCTATCTTTTTGATTGTATCTCTTCTATTGAGACTATTAAATCGATGTCAATTGAGCCAACAATAAGAAAAGATTATGAAGAACACTTAGCAAAACAGACAAAACATAATACAAAAACTGATGATATATCAGGAAATATATCTCAAATTGCTTCTTTTATTAATAAATTAGTAGTAGCTCTTTGTTTATGGATTGGGGCATTAGGTGTTCTTGATGGCAACATGACAGCAGGGCAGCTTATTGCTTTTAATATGTTAATAGGCAGAATTATGGCACCAGCACAAAGAATAGCTCAAACAATACAACAAATATATCAAGTAAAAATATCAATAAAAAGAGTAAAAGAGATATTCTCTTCAAATCAAGAAGTGGCAATAAATTCAACAAATACCAATTTACCAAATATTAAAGGGAATATCTCTTTTGAAGGAGTCTCTTTTAAGTATGCAGATGATCTACCTTTAATTCTTGATAACATAAATTTAAGAATTAAAGAAGGAGAAATAATAGGTGTGGTAGGGCGTTCAGGATCTGGAAAAACCACTTTTACACGACTTCTTCAAAGATTATACTCTCCAAATAAAGGGAAAATAGTCATAGATGGTATTGATTTATCCACTATTGACCCCAATTGGCTTAGAAGACAAATTGGTGTGGTAATGCAAGATAATATTTTATTAAATAAGAGCATTAAAGAAAATATATCTTTAGCAAACCCACGAGCAACTCTAAAAGAAATAGAGTATGTGTGTAAATTAAGCGGTGCTGATGAATTTATAAAAAAGTTGCCTAATGCATATGATTCAAAAGTAGGAGAGCGAGGGAATATCCTTTCAACAGGGCAGCGACAACGAATAGCAATAGCAAGAGCATTGATAAATAATCCAAGAATCCTTATCTTTGATGAAGCCACAAGTGCAATTGATTTTGAATCTGAGATGATAATACAAAGAAATCTTACACGAATTTGTGCAAATAGGACAGTTTTTATTATATCACATAGAGTGTCTGTGCTTAAAGTTGCTTCTAAAATAGTGTCATTATATAATGGAAAAATAATAGAAGCTGGAACCAAAGAGGAGCTTCTAAAAAATGATAAAGGCTATTTCCATAATTTATGTCAAGCACAAAATATATTAAGTGAGATAAAATGAAAAAAGAAAATATAGATTTTTTATCAGGAATAGAAGCTGTTTTATCACACAGACCAGCAAAAATGTTATGGATGATACCTTCTTTGATAGGTGTTTTAGTTGTTATAATTATTTTATGGTTAACTTTTAGCCAAATAGATGTTATTGCTCCAGCACAAGGGAAAACAATCCCAAATTCCAGAATGGTCTTAATACAACCCAAAGATATAAGTATTATAGATAAAATATACGTGAAAAATGGACAAATGGTAAAACAAGGAGACCTTTTAGTTGATTTTAAAAATAATATAGAGAATTTTGAAAATAATGGAATGAATGCTAAATATAAGAATCTTCTTGCTGAAAAGATATTTTTAGATAATTATATAGCCTATATTAAAACAAATAAAATAGTTAAAAATATAACAGATGATACACTTTCTCTTGAGACATTATCTATGATTAATTCAAAACTAAGTACAAATATTTCTTCTTATGAGAATGAAATATTGTCTTTTCAAATGAAGATACAAAAGATTGATTTTGAAATGAAAATGGTGGAATCCGAACTTTCAAAACAACAAAAACTACTTCCTTATACAAAGCATAACTTAACTCAATTAAAAGAGTTAGTAAAAAAAGGCTTAGAATCTGAGATGTCATTACAAGATGTTGAAAAAGAGTATATCAAACAAGAAGAAGATATTAAAATTAAAGAAGCGGAAAAGAGCAAACTTCAAGCACAGTTTAATATAACAAAACAAGAGTTAGAACAATTTAAAAATAATACTTTAAAAGATACTGTTAAAAGACAAAATGAAGTTTTAAGTGAACTGTCCACTCTCGTGGAAGAAGTCGATAAAAGTAACTATATCTTAGACAGTAAATCCATACGGGCAAGTGTTGATGGAACGATTTATGGTTTGACAAACAGTAACAGTGGAAATGTAGTACAGTCAGGTGAAATTATAATGAAACTTATTCCAAATAATACACCACTTGAAGTTGAAGCAAAAGTTTTAAACAAAGATATTGGTTTTATCAACGTTGGACAAAAAGTAAAAGTAAAATTAGATAGTTTTAAATTTACCAAATATGGATATATTGAAGGAGAAGTTACAAACATAGAAAAAGCCTCTATTTTAGATGAAAATTTAGGAGAAATTTATCCTGTAATAATAAGATTAAGCACTGATATTATGAAAGTAGATAATAAATTTATTAAGCTAATACCAGGAATGACTTGTTCTGTTGATATTAAGATAGGGAAAAGAAGATTGATTGAATATATTATTTCTCCAATGATTCGATATCAAGATGAAGCTTTGAGAGAGAAGTAAGGGGAACAATAAAAAACTTGAAAAATAATTATTTTGAACGGTCCCCATGGTTTATTTTATTTTTGCATATATGAAATACTCTCAAGAGAGCGTTAAATCAATTTTATAATTATTTAACTTTGGAGACGAATCATAAGTGTAGTAGTATCCTAAAATGAGATGATTAAATAGAATATTCATTTTATTTGAAAGAATTTCTAAATGAATTTGACAAGATTTAGCCTTGTGCAAAATAGATGAAAAGTTTGTGTCAAGATGATCTCAAATACTTAATTATAAATGTAAACCCTCTTGTAAACCCACTGTAAACTTTTCTGTAAAATGAAATTCAAAATTTTGTAAACTCAAACCTCTTATAACTTCTAGTTCATAGTTGTTTCAAGAAATTAGCTAAAAAAAGGAAACGGAAGAAAATTTGTAACGCACTGTATAAAATGATGTAAAAGCGGTTACAGTTTACAAAATCCTTGTTACAATTAACTTTTACTTACTTGTATTGTTACAAGCATTGAATAAGCACAATGATATAAAGCTTGAGTTGTTTTTAGCCACCTTGAACGCTAAAAGTATAATGGAGAAGTTTACCTGTATCTTTGAAATTATCACTACTTTAAAAACAGTGAAGCCCAATGTGGTAAGGAAAGTAGCCCTTTATAATCTACTAAAGTTTTCAAAAAACTATAAAACTTGATATTTGTTTGAGGCTTTACAAAGAGAAATAAAAAGCAGAATGACTCAACACATACTTGCAATTGAGGCAAGAAAACAAAACCAATAAAAAGAAATAAAATGAGAGGAAGCGTATATTATCAAAGTGCAGAACTGACCAAAATAATCTTTGTTGAAGGTGCTAAAAAAATTGATAGAATCAATCCTAAACATGAACACTATTTATGCATTGCTTCATATAATACTATGGATACTTATCGCACGGTTTGGAACAACTTTTTTAACTATTTAAAAGAGCATTTTAAACTCAAAAATTGTGAACTAATCACAGAGGAACATATTAAAAGTTATATCGAGTATAAAATAGAGTACTACCCAAGTAAACAGTACTTAGAGAAAATCACAGCAGCCCTTGGCAAATTAGAGATTGCCCTTAACCGCTACTCAAAACAAAAATATGATAACCCTATAACCTATGATTTTAAAATAAGACAAGATATTTTAAATCAAGCCAGAGACTTAAACCTTGTTGCTAATAATTACCATAACAGAGTTTATGATAACGCTTCACTTATAATTGAATATCTTG
>Ga0265294_10001785_pt1 | contig 28791 bp, 25 predicted proteins | sample MunlanPumphouse3_FD_192504 | JGI IMG/M metagenome (GOLD analysis project Ga0265294, IMG submission 192504) | Groundwater microbial communities from a municipal landfill in Southern Ontario, Canada - Pumphouse #3 | ecosystem: Environmental > Aquatic > Deep subsurface > Groundwater | place...
AACACAAATAAGGCAATGTCTCCACCTTTTGATCGATTAATACGTTTCTTTATTCTTGATCTGTTTTTAATTCTTAACGAAGATATTTCTGCGAAAGGTCGAGAATCAATATGGCGTGCTTTTTTTGCGTTTAACTTTTCGCGTATTTCTTCTAAATCTCTTTGCGAAGTTTCTTCATTTAGAAGTTCTTCTTTTGTTTTCGCCATATTATGAACCCACCTTTCTAATCATCTTCCTAATTAGACTATTCAATCCGATTGAAGCTAAGAACAGCAACGTCGCAATCGCTGAGGCATATCCTAACTCAAACCGGGTACTCGTATAATCGGACAGATGATTTACTATTGTATGACCAGCATATTGCACCGAAGGGAATCCACATAGAGCTGTTGTAACAGCACCAACACCTAAGGTGTTAGCAATCTGAATGACAGCACTAAATAACAATTGATCTTTAATGGAAGGTAAGGTAATAAACCACAATTCTTGCCACCTGTTTTTAACTCCGTCAATTGCTCCAGCCTCATATAATTCCCTGTTTACTGTTTTCAAACCACCAATGATAGCTAGGAAGTTAACACCTAGACTCATCCATAATTGTACTAGAATAACAATTGGTAAAATATACTGTGGATCTTTTAACCATGTAATTGGCTCACGAATAATTTGCAATTTCATCAATAATGAATTTGCCCATCCATAATAATCACTAAAAAATATCAAACGCCAAATTGAAATTGCACCTGTCAACGCTGGAGCATAGAATACAAATGTTACTACTGCTCGCAAGTAACGAGGAAGCTCATTGATCAGCCAAGCAAACACAAATGATAATAAGTATCCGCCTGGACCTACGATAACCGCAATGATTAACGTATTTTTTAAAGCTGTTACAAAGATTGGGTCTTCAAGGAAAAGGTTAAGATAATTTTCCCATCCTACCCATCCTGGTGGCCATTCCAATAAGTTAAAATCTGTAAAGCTTAACCCTAAACTCATTGCAACAGGTATTACTGTAAATGTTGCAAAAAGTAGAAGATAAGGGAACATCATAACATAAAGTTCTCTATTTAAATACATCTTTCTTCTAAAAGGTTTCTTTCTACTCCAAAGATCCATTTTTAATCTTCTTTTTTCTCTCCACTCTGAGAAACGTTTTGAAAAGCTTGGTTTATTTTCTTGTCTTGTATCTTTTTCCATAACGACACTCCAATCCTAATCTACCGGTAATCCGAATTCTTTACGTTTTCTGGTAATCTCACTATTAATTAATACGATATAATCACTAAATGTTTCTCGTGGATTAGCATCATTATTAATGACTGCACGAATTGCATTTTCTAAATTACGTCCTACATAGTAACCACCAGCAATTTCCGGAACACCAACTGTTATTTCCCATTGTGATAGTAAAATTTCTCTTTCTGTTTTTGACCAAGGCAATAATTTAAATGCCTCGATGTTAGCAGTATTATGACGTGCAGCAGCACCTAAAATAGATTCAAGTTCGCGTGCATAATTGTATTGTGTTTCTGTAGATGTCCACCATTTCAAGAACTCCCATGATGAATCCTTATCATCAGATTGTTCCATAATAACGACCGCAGTACCACTAGTAACGCCGCTATTGTTAAATGTACCATCTGCACGGTATGTTCCTGGAAGTGGAGCAAACGTCCATTTACCCATAATATCTGGAGCAAATACGGTTAAAGTATTAAATAATTCATAAGAAGCAATACCGATTGGCATTTCACCAGTTCTAAATCGATTGGTAAAGTTGGCTGCTAATAAGAAACTATAATCAGTAAAGTAACTACACCAGTTTTCAAAGGCAATCATACCTACTTCGGAATCAAAATCAGATTCTCGATCATCATTACGATAAAACTGACCTCCCATTTGGTATAACAGTGTCGCATAGATAATAGATCCAGCATCTTCAAATGGTAAATAGAAATCTAAATTGGATACTTGTAATTCTGTTACCAATAATTTTACATCTTCCCATGTCTTTGGCACTGACCAACCATTTTCTTCAAAAATATCAGTTCGGTAGAACATTACCAAAAACGATGATGTATTAGGTAAGGCATAATATCCACCCTCTAGTTCATATGGAATCATTGAACTATATTGGAATCTTGCATTTTCTGGATAATCAAATTTCACAAAATCATCATCCGTATAATTTCCATTATTTTGTGTACAATAACCCTTAGCAGCATTGTCTGCTGTACAAATTCCTGTCACTTCATGGAAATCTTTTTGTTGACTAATATCATAAATTGCCCCACGCAAGGCGTAATTTACTGGCAATCCACCACCAACATTGATGGCAACATCAGGTCCTGTTCCTGCCAGTGTTGCTGGTAATAGTACTCCTGGTGCTAAAATTTTTAGCACGATATTAATGCCACTATCTGGTATAAACGTTGTATCGATTAAGTTCTTAACAGCATTTACTTGTTCACGTCCTGTTGATTCGCTTGTTAAATACCATACTTCTATTTCTTTTTCAAATCCTTCAGTGCTTGTAACACCGATTGATTCATAATCAAAGAAGAATGATAAGAAAAATGCTTTTATTTGGAACCAAGTTTGTGTAAAGAAGTCAGCGTTTGCGTTTGGTAATTCTTCATCTTGCGAATGAACCCATAAACATTCAATCATCAGTGATTGTTCTTTAATATCTAAAATCCAAGTTCCTAACGCTGATAAGTTACTCTTAAATTCTGTTAAATCCTTCGTCACATTCCATGGCTTTGTAGCAAAACCTCCCAAATCAGAAGTTTTACCATTTCTTATAATTTCACCACCTATTTGTAATACCGTTTTATCAAGCGTATTGTTAATACTACTTTTTTCACCAGTAAGACTAGTAATGTATTCAGAAACTTCATTTAAAACAACCGCACTATCAGCAAATATTTTTTCCATTGTACGGCCCTTTTTATCTGTTGAAATACGAGCATTATCACCATATAGGTTATACTCTTGATATTCATCTGGATTTGCCGTAGTAATAGAAATTATCTTTAAGTAAAGTTCACTTAAATCATCGATTACTTGTTGAACTTTACTGATTGGATCTCCATAATCTCCCAAAGTCGCTTCTAACGTAATTACATTTTCTCCTTCTTCAAGGTAGAACAAATAATTTTCTTCTTCGCTTCCAATAGTAATGATTTCCCAATCACTACTGTAATAGAAACGAGCATTGTTTGCTTCTTTAAAAGGGACTATACCATTAATATAAACTCTTCTTGTTGAGAACAAACCACGCGATAAGTTTTGTTTTGCTCTAAAAGAAATGTTATAGAAACCAGCTTCTGGAGCAACAATCTTCCAAGAAATCCAATCTCCTGGAGTTGACCATTTCGAACCACCAATAGAATTATATTTTGTTTTAACTGGATCAGAAGGAGTATTTAATGGGCTCGTTCTGTCGCTAGCTGCATATAGCGTTGGAGAAGATCTTTCAAAAGCAGTTTCAGCTTCTATCTTTTCGATATGACCGCTTACTATTGCTGTATCTTGGTTTTCTTCAAGGTATTCTGCATAAGATAAACTATTTTTTACTGAAACAATTTCAAATCCAAAGATAACTAAATTTTCTCGCAATGATGTGAACGAAATTGTATTATCTCCAGCCTTGAAATATATCATAAATGGTTCCGCTACATATCCTGTTTCATCATGTAAATAATTCGTTCTCTCTGAAAAAACTTCTACTTGCGTTGGCTTTAAATCATTACCAGTAATATCTTGAGAAATTGGTTCTTTATCTGCCCAAACACGATAGAAAGTAATATTGTTTAAATCATTAAACAATATTTCATCATTAATTTTAATCAGTCTTTCCGCATTACTACCACCACCTTGAGGCATGTAGTAATGGATAAGTACGTTGTAAAGTCCAGCTTCAGGAACACTTTTTACATCCCATGTTGCTGTTCCGTTTTCCCCCGTGTAGTAGCCCTTTTTCCCATCCACTAAATAGTTAGCAGCAAAATCAGTTGCTTCTTCACTAGCTTTCGCTGTGTTACCATCAACATATATCGTCTTATCTTCAGGAAAGTTTAGATACTGCCAATAATCAGCTAAATCGAATTCTTCTAGACGATTAGGATTGATTCCTGCTTTTACTTTAAGATAATTTTCATAACTTCCAGATGGTATTTCGACCTCTAATGTTTTTGAATTAGATGACTTATGATTTGCATCATAACTTTTAACGATTGATCCGCCCAACAAAGCAACAACAGCTAATAATATTAACCAAATAAATAGTTTTTTCGTAACCTCGGGGTTGTATTTCACTTTAGATTTCATAATCTTCACCTCTTTTATTTAAAAATTCTAACATGCTTTCAGCAAAGTCGATAAACTCTGTTACAAGGAATATGCTATCCTTGAATCCCCCCGATTTATTTCTAGTATGCCAAAGTCTTTTTTGTTCATCAATAAAATTATTTTTTGAAGCAATTACTTCTGATAAGTATTTTTTTCGAAGATCAATATTAATTTTCTTATTTAAACCAATATTAACTTTTTGTGCCATCCGGATAAAACGAATTGCTTGTTTTATTTCTGCTTTCACCAAATCCGCATCACTACATGTCAGTTCTGTCAGTTCAAGTTCATATTCCTTAAAATCCAAAAACTTCTGCATTAAATGAAACTTTTTCTCGCTTAAAAATGTTGTTTTTACTCGGTTAATATAATAATTAATTTTATCCTCTTCGCTATTAGCCAAACTACCCCACATGAAATTGTAGAATGTTGGCGTTCCATTACCCCGATAATCATTTTCAAACCGGTAATAATTACCCAAGTCCAATAAACATTCTCCCATAATTTCAGCGTTGTCTAAAAAGATTTCATGATTTAAATACTCTTTTAGATTTAAGTATGTGCCTTCTCTCATTCGCCATGAGTAAAGTCCCATATAAACCAAACCAGGATAAGAAATTGGTAAAAATTGTAAATGACCAAAATCTCCCCAATCGGTCAGGATAACACCTTCACCACCATGCTTTTTAACCGCAAGACAAGCATTGGTGATGTTTTCTGACCAATCACGATTACGAGATGAAAAACTAGACCAACTAGTTGTTCCTGGAGCTGCCATAAACTTAATACCAAGTTCTTTTAAAAGCCTTAAGTTTTTATCAAATGGATGCGTTGCATCATATCCCCAATCGATAAAAATCATATCTTTTGGTAAACGATACAATAGATCAGGATGCTTAATTAACACATCACCCCAAATCAATGGCGTCTTTTGATATTGTTTTATCATTTCATATGCCTTAAGAACATAATCAATATAAACATTGCCTATTCCCTTTTTCTCACATTCTTCTTTTGATTTTCCTTTTCCTAATTCAAAAGGCTCATCAAAGTTCATGTTAAAATAAGAAGACTTAGCATATGGTAGCATGTCTAAATACATTTTAGTAATTAGCTCAAATGAACGCGGATCAAGTGGATTTAATGTACTTGGTTTACGATTTCTTCCCCACAAAAAAATTCCTTCTGGGCATTCAGCCAAATCTTTAAACTCCTCCGTTGCTAACCATTTTGCCATATGCCCAAATCCATTTTGATTAGGCACCATATCAATTCCTAAAGCATTTGCATAATCTTCAAGTTCTTGATATTCTTCGACACTTATGTATCCATCTTCTTCTAAAAATTGGCGAAAACTCTGATATCCAAAAGAGAATCCCTCAACATATAGTTCAAAATGATTCATCTTTAATTCAGCCATTCTTGCAATTATTGATTTAATAGTCGTAATCTTTGGGACTTTATCACGACTAATATCCAGCATATATCCGCGGATTTTTATGTCTGGCTCATCAAATATTTGTAAATAATCAATCTTTGTTTTCCCCTGTATAATAATTTGCTTTAATGTTTGTAGAGCAAAAAGCGCTCCCCTTCTTGTTTGATAATAAATGTAAATCTTTTCTTCGATTTCAAGTTTGTAAGCTTCTTCACTCAGACTATCATCTTTTATAAAAATGATATCTGCTTCTATTTCTGAAACCTTCCTTTTTTCATCAATAAACTCTTTTGTTATCGTAAAAACGTTTTCTTTTTCATCCCGAAAAAAAACAGTCAATTTTTCTTTTACAAGAAACTCTCCTTGTCCCAGGGAAATTTTCTTGACGTTAGGGTATATCTTATACATAGCTTTCTCCTAATTATATTTTTTTGAATCAAAAACAGAAAAAATTAACCATATAATAGTTTCTACAATTATACTATAAAAACGAGTTTTTTTCAAGGTCAATTTTTAAATTATTTTAGGTTTTTATTTTTGTTTTAAAAAAATTGCCTTCTATCAATAATAAAAGCGAGTTGAACAAGATATTATCAAGCGATTAATTCCTATATAAAAAGTAGCACCAAAAAGTGCTACTTATTTTATACCTCTTTTGCAGGTTTTGTCCAAAGCTCCTTCAATAATTCTCGAGCTTTCATTGCTGATTTATATTTTTCTTCAACAAAATTTTTGTATGTGAAAAACATTGTTCCTTTCACGTTAGGAAACAGTTGATTAAATTTTAATTGATTGATGATTTCTTCAGGATTAGACCAATCGCCTTCATCAGAATATCGGTAGAATCCTTGTCCCATATATAGCTTTATTCCTGTCTTTTTCGAAGCCCAACTCCACCATTTCGCTAAGTCGGCATAACGAACGCGACATGTCTCCACACCATTTTCATCAATCTTAGTATTACTAAAATCAAAATAGTTTTGTGGTGTTACATAGTCAATCCATTTCTTTTTCATCCATAAATATACATCGGCATATAACCCTTTATAGCAGCTATAACAGCCTTTATGATTGTTAGATCCTTTGTCCCAAGAAGCTTCATCAACTTCGCCTTCTTCAAAAAACTTCGAATTAGTTCGATAAATTCCAAAAGGACTAATCCCAAACTCAACCTTTTTATCGAGTTTCTTTAGTTTTTGAGAAATCATTTTGATTAGTTTATCGACATTGTTTCTTCTGAAGTCAGATAATTTATCAAATTTGCTGGCTTTAAATTTTTGTTCTTCATCTTCATCAGCAATCGGTTCATAAGGATAAAAATAGTCATCAATGTGAACCGCTTTGATATCATAATTTTGTGCAATTTCTAAAACAGTATCTGTCACAAATTTTCTAACCCTCTGACTAGCTGGATCGAGAATCAATTTGGATTGCGATGTTTGAATTACACATTCAGGGTGGCGACGAGCAAAGTTCTTTTTATCAAGTGTTTTAACAAATTCAAGTTTTGTCATCTGTAATTCATCAAGCTTTTGCCCTGTTACACGATAAGGATTAATCCAAGCATGTGTTGTGATTCCTGCTTTCTTTGCCTCTTCAACAAAAAAGCCAAACACATCAAATCCAGGATTTTTTCCTTCGACACCCGTAATATAGCGACTCCACGGATTTAGTTTTGATGGGTAAAAAGCATCATTCATCGGTCTAACTTGAAAGACAACAGTATTCATGTTGTATTCTTTAACTTTATTAATAACTCCTAACAAATACTGTTTGATTTCATCAGGATCTGTCATTTTGGGAATATCGATGTTACCAACAGTAGAAAACCATACTCCCCGTAATTCCTCATCTTTTTCTTGATAATTAGTTGGTACCATAACTTTTTTTGTTGCTCCATAATAAGTAACATGTCCTGGTAATGTAAATCTCTTAAGTGCTTTTTGCATGCGTTCTCCTTTTCCTTTATTATTTATTTTTGATAAAGTTCTTCCAATATTGTTATGCTTTTCTCATCAGCATCAAGCCTTACTTCAATTCCAATAGGGAGATTGATAAACGGGTAGGAATGTCCTGAAGGAAAATCATAGATCATTGGTTTTTGATAATGAGCAAAATATTCCTTAATTAAATCTATATATGTTTGTGTTCCTTTTCTTTTTTCAGTAGGTTCACATTCTGTGAAATAGCCAAAAATAAATCCTTTCACCTTTTCAAGTTTTCCCGAAAGGCGTAGCACAGAAAAATATCGGTCAAGTTTATAAGGTTCTTCTTCCACTTCTTCGATAAAAAGAATTTTGTCTGTAAAATCAGCCCCATAATCACTTGCTATCATCGTTGCTAACAAACTTAAATTACCACCAACAAGTTCTCCACAACAAGATCCTCCAATCAATGTTTTTACGTTATTGAAAGGATCTTTCAAGATGCGGTTTTTTTGATCTTTCGTCATTAATTCCCAAAAATCATCTTCACTGGCTCCAACAAACTTTTCTGTTCCAAAAGCAAACCCTACCATTCCATGAATGGTTGGTACTTTCGCTTTATGGTAAATAGCATTTAGTAAAACAGTGATATCACTATATCCAACAAATAGTTTAGGGTGAGCTTTTATGATATCGTAATCTATTAAATCGACCATTCGACTAGCACCATACCCACCACGCATACAAATTATGGCCTTTACTTCATCATCAAGAAACATTTTTTCAAGGTCTTTGGCACGCAACTGATCACTACCTGCTAGATAGCCTTCACTTGCATAACATGTTTCTCCTACTTTTATTTGATAACCTTTGCTTTTCAGATATTCGACCGCTCTTTTTGTTGATGATAAATCTGGATTTTTAAATGCTGGGCAAACCAAACCTATCTTATCGTTAGGCTTTAATTTGTTTGGTTTATACTTCATATATTAAAAACTAACCTTAGTGAATTTTTGATATCCTTTAACATTAAAACACTGTGCATGTTGATATTTACCTAATGCTCCCCGAACATATGTTAAATGAGTATAATAATCATAATATCTAAAGGAAGGGCTATTCATAATAAACCAGTGTTTGCTAATTGCTTTGCACCACAAATCATAGCCATCGCTACAATCAACGATAATATAAGGATCAAAATCCTCTCTATCTTCCCAATTCTCACAAAAATAAACTGGTGCCCAACAGGGCGAACCTTCTAATTTATCACCAACATCAATTCCTGCCCAAAAAGAAGCATCTATTACAATTTTATTGGTGTTTGCATGATCTTTATGCATACTTTTTTCCCAATGAGTAAAAATAACATTGGGACGATATTTTCTAATTAACGCTGCTACTTGCCATCTTACTTCTTCATTATCGGGAAGTTCTCCATCAGGATAATCTAAAACAACAGCTTCTCCGTTTAGCATTTGTGCAAATTCATGCGCTTCTTTCACTTTTTGGACACGGTAATCCGCTTGACTCATATTCTTGGGATTTCCTCTTTCACCAGCAGTTAAAGCAACAGTGACAATGTTATCCCCATGAACAGCTTGGTGAGCCAAAACGCATCCCGCTGTTAACTCCATATCACCAATATGACCTCCTATAGCCATAAATGTTTTTGCCATATTAAATCAGTTCCTTTCTCATAATTGCAAAGGAGCGAGCAACTCTTAAACCAGCATATAAATATATGTTTCTTGCTTTATTATCAGAGCCTGTAAATAAAGTCATAAATGTAGACCCATTTTCTTTTGACTTTTGGCATAGCGAGCAAAACATTGTCTTTCCTAATCCCCGAGCTTGAGCTTTTGGGTGAATTGCTACACCTGCTAAATAGGCTCTACCACTTGGTTCATTGTTGATTGGCCCAGTGAATCCTAAAATCTCACCATCTTTTTGTACAATCAAAATCGGTAATGGTTTTTCTTTCGCAAGATTATTATTGATCGCTTGACGCCAACCTTCACTACCCAACGCATCAAACAATTCATTAAATCCGTAATGTTTTTTTGCATCATAAATAGTGATTGTATAGCCATCTTTTTCATTTTCAGCAATTTTATCTAGTACTTTTTGCGGCATTTTAAATTTTGTTAAATCGATATGATATGCATCTTGTTGTCCATTGATATTATAGCCATTTGCCATCAATAAAAAATAAAATGGACTATTGATTTCTACTGCTGGCGCTCCTGCATGCTCATGTTTATGGTAACCAGGAACATACCACTTTAAATTAATTGGATTGGCAAAGAATGTACGAATGAATGTCTTACCTTTGCTCTTCAAAAAAGCTTCTAAATGAAGTAAAACCTGACTACCAATTCCTTGATGCCAATGGTCTTTATCTACAGCAACACAAGTAATATAACCTGGTGTTTTTTCTGGTTCTAGTCCATTGTTATTATAAGTAGCATTACCAAAAGCAATAATCCTATTGTTTTCAACAACGACACAACTACCATCATTATCATAAAAAGGATTATTTAAAAATTTTTCTGTAAAGCTTTCATTCGTAAATTCTGCAAATATAGAATAAGGGACAACACTTTCATTCCATAGTTTTACTACTTCATTTACCATTTTCTGATTAAAGTTTTTAATTTCCATTATTTCTTCCTCCAAAATTAGCTATTATATAATTACCAAGCATGCCTCTAAACGGTATGATTTTCACATTTTCTCGTGTTGGATGAACTCGGTTAGATAACATTGAAAAACCTACTCGATTGATGCGATCAATAAAAATGTTTGTTCCTGTAAAACCAGTGTGAAGAATTGTTTGAGGACTTACTAAATCACCAGCAGAGCATACTGTTCCTCTTACAATCCAGCCTAATCCTCTTGTATCATCATCTAAAGATATTCCATTTTTAATGGCAACTTGTGGTGTAAATAGCAAGTCGATTGTTGCTTTACTTAAAATTTGTTTACCTTTATAAACACCATCATTTAAAATCATTTTAATAAAATGATTTAAATCTTTGACGCACGAAAACAATCCTGCATGCCCTGCTACACCACCAAGAATATAAGCTTTCTCATCATGTACTTTGCCTCGTAGCACACCATTAAAGACATTATCTTTACGTTCTTCTGTTGGCGCACACCTTTGATGATCTTCGGGGTTATATCCAGTTGATGCCATTTCTAAAGGTTCAAATATATTTTTTTGAGCGAATTCATCAAGACCCATTCCACTGATTGCCTCAACTACCAATCCTAGTAAAATAAATCCTAAATCGGAATATACAATCTTTGCATTTTTCTCATATATCAACAATGAGTCAAAAATCTTATCCAGTGCTTCTTCACGGCTTTGAAGTCGGGCAGCACGAATAATATCAGAAGGCAATCCCGATGAATGTGTCAACAAATCCCATATTGTTATCTTGTCATAGCGAAATCGCGGAAGATATTTCTTAACAGAATCATAAAGTCTTAATTTGCCTTGTTCTAATAACATCATAATGGAAGTAGTCGTACTAATCACCTTACTACAGGAAGCCATATCATATAAAGTATCAATATCGTTTTCTTCTACTTCAGGATAAATTGCTTTTTTCCCAAAGCTTCCATATAGTTCTTCCTTGTCTGTGACCAAACAATAGTTTGCTCCTGGGAAAACTTCATCTTCAAGTGCCTTTTTAATTAAATTTTCTAAGCCTTCCGTTTTGTTTTTTATCATTTCTTTTCTCCCTTTAAAACAATTTTATCTTGATATCGGTGATAGAAGTTACTCCAACAGATTTTTTCTATTTCTTCTTCTGAATATCCGTTTTTACGCATACCTTCGATAATACGATATGCTTTTGTAGCATTTGGTACATCGATAATATTATCGTTAGGAAATTCTGATAAATAATCCATAAAATCAAAACCAAAGCAAACATGATCAATTCCCATTACATCTACTGCTTTATCAAGATGATTCAAGAAATGCTCTAGGTCTTTTTCTTCTTCTATCGGACTAACAAAGTTCTTTGCTAACGTTAAACCAAGTAGTCCATCAACCGCTTTTAGAGCAATCATTTGTTCATCCGTCACATTGCGGCGATGATTACAAATATCTTTCACACATCCATGGGAATAAATAATGTTTTTACTTGCAATTTTTAACACATCATAAAAACTTTTTTCGTTTAAATGCGCTAAATCAATAATCATTCCCAACTCTTCCATGCGTTTAATTAATAGCGTTCCTTCTTCAGTTAACCCACGATTAGCATCACCAGCAACACCAGTCGCATATTTATTTTCTTCATTCCATGTTAACATCGCATGTCTAAAACCTAATTTGTATAGTTTGTTGATATCCTCTACTTTTTCCAAGTTGCGTAAGCCTTCCAGTCCTAAAATTACTTCAAAGCCAGGTAGTTCCTGTAAGTCTATTTTACTGATTGCCCGTTTCACTGCTTTTAATAAATTGAAATCATCTGGAGAATACATGGTCCAAACTGCACCTTTAATACAACTATTTTGTAATTGTGGTACATGATAATCTTTAAATCTTGTGTGATTCCCTAACAAACTTTGTTTATTTAAATCGTACAACATATCACTGTGAATATCAAATATCTTCATATCTTTCTCCTCATAAACACACGTTTCAAACATGTGTTCAAAACTTTGCTTTCTTATCGCTGTTGTAACTTTATTTCCATTAACAAAAATAACAGCTCCTCTAGCCAAACTATTATAATTCATTGACATAGAGTAACAATAGGCTCCAGTAGAATAAACAACCATAATATCGCCTTTATGAATTTCTCCAATCATAGCATCTGTTACAATAATGTCACCACTTTCGCAACATTTACCAACAACGTCATATTTTTCTTTTATCGGTGAGGTCACTTGATTCACAATATCAACAGTATATTTTGCTTGATATAAGGCTGGGCGAATATTATCCGCCATTCCTCCATCAATAAATATATATTTTTTACCACTAAATGTTGTTTTTTTACTACCACAAGTATATAAAGTAACTCCTGAATCGCCAACTAGTGACCTGCCAGGTTCTATCATCAATTTTTCAATTTTCATCGTTGGTGATTTTTCATTTTCTTCTTCTACTGCCTTCACAATTAATTGCAACATCGTTGGTAAATCTATCTCAACATCATCATCTAGATACTTAATGGCAAAGCCGCCACCGATATCTAGTGTGCGAAAAGAAAATCCCGTTTTTTCCGAAAAATCACGCATAAACTGACACATTGTTTTTACTTCTGAAAGAAAGCTGTTTGGATTATTGATTTGTGAACCTATATGAGCATGAAAACCATCTAATGATAAGTATTTAGAGTTACGATAAACAGCAATCATCTGTTCTAAAATATCCGTTGCATGAATTGATTCTCCAAACTTTGAACTTAATAGTGATGTTTCAATATATGCATGGGTGTGTGCTTCAATTCCTGGATTTATTCTAATTAATGTTTTTAGATGTTTTTGTTTACGACTAGCCAAATATTCGAGTTTTAATAATTCTGTAAGGTTGTCAACAACTAAGTATTCCACTCCATAATCCAATGCCATGATTAATTCACTCATCAGCTTATTATTGCCATGAGCAACAACCTTATTCATTGGAAAACCACTTTTTTTAATTAAATACATATCGCCTTCACTAACAGAATCAATACTAAAGTTGTTCTGTGTAAGGATTTTACACATATATGGAGCAATAAACGCTTTAGAAGCATAGACTACTTCGCATTCAAATTTATCACTATAAAAATTATTTTTAAATTTCTCGATTTTATCATTAATTCCTACTTCATCATACACATATAAGGGAGTCCCATACTCTTTTGCTAAATCGACTAAACTGTATTCTCCCATATATAATACATTGTCTTGAACATGCATTGATTTTGTTCTCATAATATTATTCCTCGTTTACACTCTTTTCTAACTCATCGATTAAAAAAATCATTTCTGCCTTTGTTTTTATATGAATCAATCTTTGCTTGAATTCTTTGGCATAACTAAAGCCTTTTACATACCAAGCTGCTAATGTACGCATTTCCAATACTGCAATTTTTTCAGCCTTTATCTGCAATAGCTCTTGAAAATGTCGCCTTATCATCGCTACTTTTTCTTTTTTAGTTGGCGGGGCATCTGTTGTTTTATCAGAAAAATAATCTACCAAGTCACGCATTAACCAAGGATTACCAAACGTTCCACGACCTACCATTATTCCATCAACCTTCGTGTATTCAAACATTTTCACCGCATCTTTAACTGATTTTATATCACCATTTCCAATGACAGGGATTTTTACGCTTTCTTTCACCATTTTAATATAATCTAAGTTGACCTGCCCTCCATATAAATCAGTTTTTGTCCTACCGTGGATAGTAATGAATGCCACTCCAGCCTGCTCCATTGCTTTCGCAAATTCAGAGCAATTGATATTTTGATGATCCCATCCTGCCCGCATTTTTATACTGACTGGCTTTTTTACCGCTTGTACTACTTGACTAATAATATCATATGCCTTTTTGATATCAAGCATCATTTTTACACCAGACTCAGCCTTGATTACCTTTTTAACTGGACATCCCATATTGATGTCAATCACATCAGCTTTGGTTTTTTGATCTATCATGATTGCTGCTTTCACTAAATCTTCAGCATTGCCTCCAAATAATTGGACAGCAATTGGGTGTTCATTATCTGCTATTTCCGTTAAATCCCAGGTTTTATCATTGTCATAAATAAGCCCTTTAGCACTTATCATTTCTGTGTAAACCAATCCCACACCAAATTCTTTTATTATCTTTCGATATGCTTGATTGGTATATCCTGCTAATGGTGCTAAAACAATTGAATTTTTTACTTCAACATTGCCAATTTTAAACATATTTTTCTCCCCAAAACAAAAAGCTCTTATCAACAAGAGCTTCACTTTCCTAATCAATCTCACCTTAAGTACCCACACTCACATACTAAGTTAAGCTTAAGGCTGCTTCAATCACGACCTGACCTGATTCACTGCTTAGTATTGAATATGGGTACTTAAAGCGAGATTATTACCCTTGAATTATACCATTCATGTTAGCTTTTGGCAAGGTAATATCATAGCTTGTTTTCTCTTATTGTCTTAAAAAAATCTTTCATCATCTTCGATGTAACTTCTTCCAACAATCCCCCGATTACCTGTACATCATGGTTTCCCTTAAATATTTGATAAACATTTCCCTGACTTTCTAAGCAGCCAAACTTAGGTTCTTTTGCACTATAAATTACTTTTTTTACTCTTGCTGCTTGAATTGCTCCAGCACACATCAAACAAGGCTCTAACGTTACATACATCAAGCAGTCATCAAGAAACTTTTGTTTTAACTTTTTTGTTGCTTTATCAATGGCATTGATTTCTGCATGCCCTAAAACACTTTTTTTTGTTTCTCGAAGGTTGTGCCCTCGTGCAATAATTCTATCTTGAAAGACAATAATTGCACCAACGGGAACCTCCCCTTTATCAAAAGCTTTTTTTGCTTCTAAGATTGCCTGCTTCATATAGTATTCATCATTTTTACTCATCACTTTTTCCTGGTACCGCATGGCAGTGTCGGCAACGCGCTTCATATTGCTCTTTTGCCCCAACTAGAATAATTGGATCGCTATAATTTGCAGGTACTCCATTAATTAGTCGCTGTGTTCTTGTAGCAGGTGCTCCACAAACACTACAAATAGCAGCTAATTTAGTTACATATTCAGCCCGTGCTAGTAACTCTGGCATTACTCCAAATGGTTCTCCACGAAAGTTACGGTCTAATCCAGCAACAATCACTCGTACCCCTTTGTTTGCAAACCGCTCACAAACACCAATAATTTTATCATCAAGAAACTGCACTTCATCAATTGCAATTGCATATGGAAAAGGTTCTACTAAGTACTGTAATATATCATCTGATTTATTCACATTGACAGACTTTGTTCTTCCGTTATTGTGAGAAACTACCTCGCAACTACTATAGCGATCATCAATTTTCGGTTTGAAAACTATGACACTTCTTTTTGCGTATTCTATGCGCCTAATTCTTCGTAGTAGTTCTTCTGTTTTTCCTGCGTACATACTTCCAGTAATCACTTCTATCCAACCATCTTTTAATTGTAAATCCATGAGCTATCTCCTTAACTTATTTTCTCGTATATATTATACAATATTATATTCATTTTATAAAGTTTTTTTATAACTTTATCCCCAATAAAAAAATATTACAGCCCACTAAAGAAATAATAAATCGTGAAATTGTGAATTTGCAATCAAACATAATTTATCTTGACTTTTATGATTATTTATAATATAATATATCAGGAAACTTACTATAGTTGACATAAACTATGGCGGAAGGAGTAAAACTATGAAAAAAGGAATTCACCCAAAATACAACAAAATAACTGTTGTTTGCACATCTTGCGGTAACACTTTTGAAACTGGTTCAGTTTTAAAAGAAATGCGCGTTGATACCTGTGCAAAATGTCATCCTTTCTATACGGGGCAACAAAAATTTATTCAAGCTGCTGGTCGTGTTGAGCGTTTCAATAAACGTTTAGAAAAAAAAGATAAATAATTCCCAATCAGGGAATTTTTTTATTATAAAAAGCAATTAGTTCTTTTCGACTTCCAAAAAGCTTCTAACTGCTAATTCATTATTGCAATATCCTTCAATAAAGTATTGATTATCACGTTTATCAAATTTTACTATCAGTTCGTCATTGAGATGAACTTCTTTTATATAATTTATTTCAAACTGCTTAATATTATCTTCATAAGAAAGATGAATTGCATTTGTAATAAATTCTCCATACTTTGTGTTGTTCACATGAAAATTATGATCAAGGTGGCTATTATAAACGATGAATGACTGTTGTTCTACGGCGCTTTCGAGTGAAAATTTAAGCTTTTCAAACCGCTTTTCATAATTGCGTTTTTCCGGATAAGTAATATCTAAATCAATCCTTGCTGTTGGCACGATTTTGTGTGTGTTGATATCAATCAGACACCATTTACTAGTACCTTTGATTAAAACTTCATCATTTTCATCACACACCAAATAATCTCTTTCATAATCAACACGTCCTTTATAGCTTTGCCACGTTTTGACCTTAACTTTCCGCGTCATCGGTAATGATTTCATAATCATGAATTTTGTTCTTACTAAAAGCCAGGTAATTCCTTTTGCTTTTAAGTCTACAAAACCCAACCCTAAAAGCGCTGCATGATATCCAGCAGCATCTTGTAGTAAATCTAGAATTCCCATTAAAGATAACCGATCATAGCAATCTAAACTATTCGTTGTAATTGTATATTCTTTCTCCCAAAACAATTTTTCCACAAACACACCTCAAAATGAAATCTATATATCAAAAGCATGTGAGTTTATTCACATGCTTGTTTTTTAAAATGTTACCTTTGGTACTTCTCTTTGTCCTTCTTCTGTTAAAGCAAAGAATTCCGCAATTTTAAAACCAAACATTTTAGCAATAATATTGCTAGGGAACATTTCTATTTTGTTGTTGTTAATTTGTACAACATCATTGTAGAATTGTCGTTGATAAGCAATTTTATCTTCTGTTTCTTTTAAATCTTTCATCATTTGTTGGAAATTAGTATTGGCTTGTAATTCAGGATATCTTTCTTGAACTACCATCAATCTACTTAAAGCTCCTGCTAATCCTTTATTAGCTTCTGCCATTTCCCCAACATTTCCTGTTTGCGAAGCTTGAGCGTATAATCCTCTTGCTTTTGCAAATTCACCAAAAATCGCTTCTTCATGCTTAGCATAACCCCTCACAGTCTCTGCTAAGTTAGGAATCATATCAAATCTGCGCTTTAATTGAACATCAATTTGATGCCACTGATTTTTCACTCTGTTTCTTAATTCGACCAATTTGTTATAATTTGCAATAACAAAAGCAACTAGAAGCAGTACCAATAAAATTACAACAATAATTGTAATTGTTCCGCCAACACTTAAAAAAAGCATAATTATTTCCTCCGTTTTTCTTTTAATTTATATTTTAACGGCTTCGGGCTCCGCCCCCACCGCCACCAAAAGACGATCCTCCACTAAATCCACCGCCACGTCCCATTCCACTAGCAGCATTATGACTTGCGATAGTGTTGACAACGTTGGATCTAGCTACTGAAACCGATGAATTAATTCTGTTGAACATATATCCATAATAGAATCCAGGATATACATAACGTCCTGATAAGAACGTTCCTTCATCAGAACTTATTTCTGGTAGTTTAACTCGTAATTGATCCATTACTTTATCTGCTATTTTTAATGATGTTGCATATACCAAATAATGTTCCCAAACGATAACACTTGGCATTGGATAATCCTTCATCATACTGAATTCTTCTAAGAAGCGTTTAAATGCTTTCCATTTTGCAAATTGTTCATTTCCTTCTTTACTTCGTCTTTTAATTGAATATAAATAAACAAAGTAAATCACCACAATTGCTAAAGCAATAAAACCATTGACAGCTGCAACAACATGAAACAGTGGTGCAATAAACAAACAGATTACCGCAAAAGCTATTGGTAATAAAACATAAACTTGAGCTTTGTTTTTCGCTTTTTCTGCGGCATTCTCAAAAAAATTATGTTTTACAGCCTCTGTTTTCACTTTACGTTTAAATTGACTTCCCTGATTACTAAACTTAGTTGCATCTGCGTAACTTTTCTTACCATATTTTTCAATTTGTTCGATTGTTACTTTTTGACCATCACCGATTTCTTTAATGAACCAGTCAATGATGTGTTTTTCATGTGGCAACAATTCCGATAATGCTTGGTCTTTATTATAATATATTGTCATAGCATTGTCTTTTTTATTCGCAGTTGTTGGTGTAACTTCCAACTCTAAATAGCCTCTACGAACCAAATCAAGCAGTGTTGCTGTAACGTCTTCATCATTGGTTTTTCCAAAGTAATATAAATAACTCATTTCTGCTGGTGAATACTCATAAGGCAGTTCTCGATAATATATTCCTGAAAACTCTGGAGCATATTCTTTATCGTATTTTTTATATACTTTATAGATGATATAAGCCATCAAAACAATCAACGAAATAGTTAGTAAATTGATTACCTTCGCAATGATATTTGCTCTATTTGTCTCTGCTGCTAATTTACTCTCATAATCAATAATTTTTTCTTTCATTTCTCCCGCAACAACATTGTTGCTAGCAATACTTGCTACAGCACTATTGTCCATCAAAACACGAAGTTCCAATTCTTCTGTTGTTTTTACGTTACGGGCACTAATATTTATTTCTTTGGGTGAGGTTATGTCAATATTACCTTGACTTAAGCCATGACCCCAAACTCTTAACGCATCCAAATCAGTGTTATTATAAATATTAATCTCAACATGTGCGTTTTTAACGGTTGCTTCTACCCCACTAAATAATACCCAATTTAACTCGGAAACATCATCATAGCCTGTTACAGCACCATTAATTGTATAAGTATACTCAAAAATCATTGTTTCTTTCATGCCACCAATATCTTGCAAATTTACAAATATTGATTCACACTCCGAACTATATGGATAACACTCAATTGGTTCTCCCAATTCATCATCATCGCCATTAAAAGAATATCCCACTTCTATCTGATCAGTAATATCAATAGTATCATCACCATCGATATAAAAGACCTTAGCTCCGATTGTATTTAAATCTAGGCTTGCCTGATCAGCGATATAATTCATTCCTGACATCAAAGGATTATTACGATGGTCTTTTCCGTATTTTAAATCGCGGAAACGAACGTTATATCCCTCAGGATAATGAATAACCCAAGTTTCATTAATCGACATATTTCCCGCTTCATCGACTTCAATAATTGCATCATAAGAATCAATTTTGATTGTTGAGTTGGAAAGAATCCCAACCAAACCGATAAAGCAAAATATAATGATCATAATGCTGAATATAATAAACCCTTTTTTGTTTTTCATAGATAACGCCACACTCCATTTTTTGGTAAGTAAGAAATTTCTATTTTCTCTTTAGAAATCGGGTGTAAGAATATAATTTGATAGCACCAAAGTCCTAAATTATTATCGATATTGTCACCTTGATATCCATATTTAAAATCATTGATAATCGGATGCCCCATATTAGCTAGTTGTAATCTAATTTGATTATATCTTCCTGTTACTAAATTGATTTGCAAAAGTGTAAACTCTTTGCCATCTATATTAATGTGTTTATTAACAGTGTAATGAAGAACTGCTTCTTTTGCGTTGTCATCATCACTTGTTGAAACCTTTGCTATATATTTTTTATTGCTTTCTTCTTTCACAATATAATCAGTAATTGTTGCGTCTTTTTGTATTTTGCCCATAACGATTGCATAATATTGTTTAGAGAAACGATGATTACGAATATCTTCGCTCAACCTGCTTGCTGCTTTCGATGTTCGTGCAAAAACCATCACTCCTCCCACTCTGCGGTCTAAGCGATGTATTAATCCTGCATATACATTTCCCGGTTTTTGATACTTTTCTTTTAAATAACCTTTTACAAGATTGACCATATCATCTTCAGCAGTAATATCTTCTTGAGATAATATGTTTTCTGGTTTCACAACAACAATTAAGTGATTATCTTCATATAAAACTTGAAGCTTATCTTGAGTAGGATAAATCATTATTCCCACCGTGAAAAGCGATCATTTTTTTCTCTTTCTTTTTTCGCTTCTTCCGTTAACTCCTCTTTCTTTTCAATCCTTAATAAAATAGGTAAATAGAAAAAGACCAACGGAAAAATGATTAGTAAAAATAAGATTAACCATATGCCATCTAACGTGGTAAAGCCCAGCAATAGCGCTGCGAGAATGCCTAAAAAAATGAGAACCTTTTTCATAGTTTTACTCTTCTGCTTTCTGCTTAAAGCGATATTTTTTATATGTGACGTTCGCTTTGAAAAACTCGATTAATTCTTTTCGCTTTGTCCCGTCAATTGCGAATTTTGGAACAATAATCGCCATATTAGGATTTGTATATATATATAAACAATCGTCAGTTTCAAATACATATTCAATATCTTTCCAGGCATAACGTCGAACATTACCTTCAAAGTCATAGGTAATAAAATCATCTTCAATTGTTATAATATATTTCCCCCCACTAATGGTTTCTCTAGCAATAATTTTATTCACAATTGAATTTATTTGTATCGGTCTAACAATAAAAACAGCAACCCCAGCAATAAAAATAATCATTCCCGCAATATCTTTGTGGAAAGCAAACATAACTACTATTCCAAAAATTGCTAGAAATAAACCTATCCCCAAATAAACATATTTGGATTTGGATTTTTTCGCTAAATGAAAGCGAAAAAAGGCTTTTGCTCGCGATTCAGAAAAATTAGTGCTAACAATAATTTTCATTATTCTTGCTTTTTATCTTCCTCATTTTCAACAACTTCCGCTTCCAATGAATCCTCTTTATTTTCTTCGTTAGCCTCAACATCATCAATATTATGAACTGGTTCAATATACTTATGCACATAAGTAATCGGTTTTTTAACGATATTCTTATCTACTACTTTATATGGTTTTAATTCTGCTTTTTCTTTAATCAAAGCAGCTAAATCAGCAAAAGAACCTTCTAGCAAAGCTTCTTCACTACGATCAAGAATAATCGGTGTGTTTTTGCCAACAAATAACATATAGAATTGAGGAATCTCATGAATTTCACTCACAAAGCTCCAATCATATGTCTGTGGTTCATTAGGTCTAGATGATGCTGTAATTGTGATTTTTTCTTCATCAATTTCAATAATCTGCTCAACCACAGGGCGATTATAGAAGAAAGTTTGCAAATGCTTATCCAATGCTTTTTCTACGGATAATGCTTGGTATGTTACATATGCAGCAACTAGTAAAAACAATCCTGCCATTAAAAAGTTGTTTTCTCCTGAAAAGAAGCCAAAGTAAACACTTGCTCCGATTGATAATAAAATTAAGAAAATATACAGAATGAAACTCTTTCTTTTATATGTTAATAAATACATATTACAATACTTCATTGTTCTGTAATCAAATTTGGTACGCATTTTAATTTTTTCCATTATTTACCTCCGAAATATACGCTTATTATACCATGATTATTGGAAAAATAAAATATATATTTAAAATATAGCCTTTTTAATGTATAATTAATTTGTAATCGTCAGGAGGAAATTAATTTATGAAAATATTTATGAGTATTGATATTGAAGGTGTTAATGGAATTTGCCACTGGGAAGAAACAGAAACTTCTTCACCACGCTATCAAGAATTTCAAGAAGAATTACAACGCGAAGTAAATGCCGCTTGTCGTGGCGCATTACGTGCCGGAGCGACTGAAATTGTTATTAAAGATGCCCATGATAGTGCCAGAAATTTAACCATCATGGATCTACCCGAAGAAGTAAAACTTCATCGGGGTTGGGAAGGAAGTCCTTGTAGCATGATGGCAGGCTTAGATAGCTCTTTCGATGCTGTTATTTTTATTGGATATCACAGTCCTTCACGTTCAAATGGAAACCCACTATCGCACACAATGAATACAAATATTCACCATGTGAAAATAAATAATGTTATCGCTAGTGAATTTACTATTAATGCATATTATGCATCAATGTTGAAAGTTCCTGTTGCTTTTTTAAGTGGTGATGCCAATCTTACAAATCTTGTGAAAGAAATCAATTCCAATATTGAAACGGTTGCTAGCAAAGAAGGGCATTACAATGCAGTCATTTCCAAGCATCCCAATATTACTTGCAAAGAAATTGAAGAGGGTGTTTATCATTCCTTGTCTAAAAACTTATCTCAAAATATCGTTTTCTTACCAAAGAATTTTGATGTTGAAATTCAATACAAGCGCCATACAGATGCTTATCGTAATTCCTTTTTTCCAGGATGTAAACTTTTGGGTAGTGATCGTGTCACTTATCAAACAACAAATTATAATGATGCTTTGGTTGTTTTCAAATTCATCTTATAAAAAAACTCCACTTTTGTGGAGTTTTTATATTTGCATTGGTTCTACTACTTTTTCTCTAACTGTCCTAATTGTTCTTCTAATTAAATTTGTGCTTTCAAACAAACAAGCAAAAATCATCGGTTTAAAAACATTAATTCCCAGATTACCTTCTTCAACTGCTCGTGACACCGTTAGATCATTTCCCATAATATAAAACGATATTTGTCTTACCATATCTAAAACAACATTATTATCGATGAATGTTAGAAAATCCTGTACTTGAGGAATCTTTATTAACCCATTCATTGACAAAATTTTTATATCACTAGCAACCTTTGAAAAATTAATAATCATATTTTTTAAAACGGAAGATACCATCATGAAGCCATTCAAACTGCGAATAGAATCAAAAGCGTTTTTAGAATAGTTATAACTTTCACTATTAGATATACTCAAGTTTTTTACAAATTTCTTTAAATATTCATCTCTTTTTTGCTCTTCATCAACATTTAATGCAGAGCCAAAATGAATTTCTAGCATTGTATCTAGTGCCTTATCAAGGCGTTTGATATCTTTTTCTAAGACGCTTGCCATCGATGCTATTTGATAGCCAAATGATTTTGGATCGTCTTTATTTAATTTAGCTTGTTCAATTTTATCATAATAAGCATTCACCAATTTTTTAGCTTCTGTCATTAGTTTCTTTACCAATCTAATCGTCGTGATTTTTCCTGCAAGAACAACCACTTCTTCATTGTCTTGATTCAGATTGACATCTACTATTGGATCAACTTTATCATAGCGACCTTTTTCACCACCAAGCATTTCATTTGCTCTATTGGCAATCACTTCACAAGCATTCATGTTCATTCCCATACCATAACCATCTTGGATAGAATCGGTAACAAATTGCCCATGTAATCTTCCATTCAATATTTCATCAGCACTTAGACTTATCGCATTCGCTTTCTCTTTGGAAATAAAGCCCAAATCATAGTTTGTTTTCGCTGCTGCTTTTTTCACATGCGCAAATGCCTTGATGTTTTGCCGGCATTGACCATGCTTTGTTATTTGAAATAGTTCTTTTGAACGAAGAGTTTGAATTCCAAAATAAGATTCTGCCGGTATTATTTTTTCGCCAAGTGAATCTTTCTCTATTCTATATCTCATGTGCTCCTCCATTTTTATTTTCATCGATGAAGAGTGTTGTAATGATATTGCACCCATTCCTTTTCTTTATCTTAACATATTTCATCATTAAATGAAAGACATTTTTGTTTAAATCACTATTAACAATATAATGGAAATTGTGATGTCAATTCTAAAACTTCTTTTTTGATGGTATCTAATTCTTCTTGATGAGAATAATTTCTTAGTGTTCTACTGATTAATTCTGCAACTTTTTTCATTTCTATCTCTTTAAAACCGCGGGTTGTTACTGCTGCAGTTCCCATCCTTATTCCACTAGTAACCATTGGCTTTTCTGTATCATAAGGAACAGTATTTTTATTGCATGTGATTCCTACACTATCGAGTATATTGGCTGCCTTTTTACCAGAAATTCCTAATGATTTTTTCACATTCAAAATTAATAAATGATTATCTGTGCCATTAGCAACTAAAGTAAAACCATATTTCATTAGTTCTTCTGCTAAAACTTTAGTATTTTTAATTACTTGTTGTTGATAGCTTTTAAATTCAGGCTGCAAAGCTTCCTTAAAAGCAACAGCTTTAGCAGCAATAACATGCATTAATGGTCCTCCTTGGATTCCGGGGAAAACTACTTTATCAATTTTTTTTGCTAATTCTTCGTTGTTTGTTAGAATTAGTCCCCCTCGAGGGCCTCTTAATGTTTTGTGAGTCGTACTCGTTACAACATCAGCATATAAAACTGGGTTTTGATGGAGACCAGCAGCAACCAAACCAGCTATATGGGCCATATCAACCATCAATTTTGCTCCCACTAAATCTGCTATATCGCGAAATCTTTTAAAATCGATTGCTTTAGAATACGCACTCGCACCAGCAACAATTAATGCTGGTTTTTCTTTTAGAGCCAATTGTTCTAAAGCATCATAATCTATTTCTTCTGTATCTTTATTAACATAATAAGGAATAAATTGATAGTCAACACCTGAAAAGTTCAATGGATGTCCATGTGTTAAATGACCTCCTTGATCTAAAGCCATTCCCAAAACTATATCTTTGGCTTGTAACAACGCTCGATATGCTCCCATATTTGCTTGCGAGCCCGAGTGTGGTTGTACATTAACAAATTTAGCACCAAAAAGTTCTTTTGCGCGTTCAATTGCCAATCGTTCAACAACATCAACATTCTCACAACCACTATAATAGCGAGCACTAGGATACCCTTCAGCGTATTTGTTAGTCATAACTGAGCCTTGCGCTGCCATAACTTCTTTAGATGTAAAATTTTCAGAGGCTATCAATTCAATATTGTTTTGTTGCCTTTCTAATTCGTTTTTTATTGCTTTATAAACTTCATAATCTTTTTGATACAAACTCATAATTATCACCTCGAGTAATTATTATATCATATTTTTAAAAATATAAATAAAAAGCTTCGCATTTGAAGCTTATTCTAATATGTTGGTTGTAATGTAATCAATATTCCAAGAAACTAAAATTAACGCTTCGATGGGATTATTCACTGTCCATGCATTCACTTTTACATCAAGGCTATGAAATTCTTCCACGATGAGTAAATTCAACTCATGGTAAGAAATATCAATATCAATTTTTTCCTTTTTGCAAAGTTCAGGGAGTTCTTTTGTATATGTTGAAATCAAATACTGCAATTGCAAATTTTTATTGACTCTCCGTATTTTTTTTAAGTTTTCAAGATTGAACGATATAAAAATGACATTGTTTAAATATCCAAATTCTTCTACTTCGGCCAATAATTTATCTACATCTTTTTTTTCAAGTGCGCATTTTATTTCAATAATACAGTATTTATTGTATTTTTTTGAGATTTCCAAATACTCTCGTAGGGTTGGAATCTTTAAATATGATCTTGTTGTTTGCGTTTCAAATCCATATAAACAAATCTGTGATAGTTCCTCATATGTTAATTCTTTTATTATCTTTTTTACTGGGGAAACTCTTCCCGTGTGGTCATCATGGCAGACAACAAAAACATTATCTTTTGTTAGATGGATGTCACATTCTGTGCCGTAATAAGTTCTATTACCAGCAGCAATGAAAGCAGCAATGGTATTTTCTTTTTCTAATCCACTCAATCCACGATGAGCGATCATCTTCACATTTTCTTTTGCTATTTTTAGAGTGTCCATGAAATTCCTTACTTCTTATGCCATTCATCAGCGAATGGTTCGCTTTTAAATTTTAATGCTTGAACATACTCACTATAACTAATTCTTCCTGTTTGTTGTCCTATTAAAGTAACCGTATCAAAATTTGTTAGTGCTGTATATTTTATGCTCTCTGCTGCTAACAATTTTTCTGTTGCTTCTAATTCATAAGAAAATAGTGCCACACCACCTAATACTTCGCATCCAAATTTCCTTAGTGTTTTCGTAACACTCATGATTGTTGCTCCCGTACGAATTGTATCGTCAATAACGACAACTTTTGCTCCCGGTTTGAAAGCTTCTCTAATTCGTTCATCCGATTCACGCATTGCATCATTTTCTAATACATAACCTGAGGCAACGCTTAACGCATCACTAATCAAAACAGCAAAAGAAGTTCCAGCAATCGAAGTTCCAATTATCATATCAACATCAGGATAAGTCTCTTTGATTACGTTAGTCAACCATTTTGTGATTACTTTTCTAACCCGAGGATATGACAATATCACTCTATTATTACAGTAGACGGGTAATCTCTCTCCCTTAGAAGATATATACTCAGTTGAAAATCCAAAAAATATGGCTTTAATCTCCAATAAGCACTTTGCAACAGTTCTTTCCATAATTTACCTCTTGTTATCCTAATTATTATATATATTATAATAAAAATCATACTTTTTGTAAAGGCTTTCTCTTAATTGTTTATAGAATAATAAAGAAAAGAACGCATTCATGATGCGCTCTTTTAATTTTGATAAATCTTACAACAATCTTTACCTTCGTTTTTAGCCTTATACATTGCTTTATCTGCGTTCATAAACAATGTTTTAAATGTCTTTCCATCTCTTGGAGCGAAAGCGATACCTACACTAGTAGTGATTTTCAACTTGACATTCATCGTTTTGCTTAAATCTCTTGTAGCTTGAAGAATATCTTCTGCCTTTGCAATTGCTTTTTCTTCACTGTTTTCTTCCATAGACAAGACTGCAAATTCATCACCACCAAGACGACCTATGATTGCCTTAGAATTAAATTCTTGTTTCAACATATTTGCTATTTTTAATATTAACCTATCCCCAACAAGATGACCATGTTCATCGTTAATCTCTTTAAACTGATCAATATCTATCATATAAAAAGTAAATGTTTCACATCTCTTCATCTCACAAAGTTTGTTTTTTATTAGTTCTTCCGTCACAGCTCGATTATACAAACCACTCATGATATCTTTTTGAGCTCGCTCTTTCATTCTAATTGCTTTTTCCACTTCTGTGTGAACATTACAAATGCTCCCGATGATACGAAAGCCATCGCTAATTTTATTTGCGATAACCTTATAAGAGATTCGATACCAATTGAACTCTTGCTTATTGAAAGCAGCAAGAAATTCCAAACTATCACTTGTCTCTTGTTGATATTTCTTCAAGAAAATCTTTGTGAACTCTTTTAGATAATCTTCATGTATTTTTCTACATTTCACAACTTCAACATGAAAATTTTCAACAATATTAACATCTTCATTTTCTGCTTGATCGGGAATGTAATACTTAAGAACTTTAGTCTTTATATTATAATCAAATATATAACTCTGCGGAATACATAACAAATTTTCATATAGTTCAACTTTATTATTAACTTCTCTGTTTTCTTGATATTCTTTAGTGATATCTATAACTGTTGCTTGATAAATGATTTGTTCACCACTAGTATCAGCAGATAAGTTAATCTTAACAATAATTTTGCTATTATCCTTTTTTGTTAGTTCAACAATTTTTTCTTCACTACTTTGTAGTTTTATTAACTCTTGATTGTTAAAATTCAAATCGCTTAACTTTATATTCCCATCTATTTTTCCTGAAGAGAACATTTTACAATATTCTTGATGCGAATAGCCAAACATCTCACTCATTTTTTTATTTAAGAGAACAATTTTAATCTTATTATCTTGTTCCCAACAAACCACTCCAACTTTTAAAAAGTCAAGTGAACGGTTCAAAATTGAAATGTTTTCTTTTGTATTCATTAATTTGTTTTTTTCTTCACTAAAATCAACAAATACACCTTGAATAACTTCTATGCCTTCAACATTAGTTGACTGATAGATGGTGATGCGATACCATCCAAGACTACCGTTTTTTCTTTTAAACCTTGCATCAAAATAGATTTGCTTTCCTTCACTTAATTCTTTAAACATCTGTTTGTTTATAAATTTAGTTTCTTCTTCTATGACAAGCTTAGTCAAATCTTTCCCGATCGTCTCAACAAAGTCTTTTTCGTTTGCATATCCAAGCATTTTACAAGCTGATTGATTAGCAGCAATTGCCTGTGTTTTTATTGATAGAGAAAACTGAACAATCCCACAAGGGATTGTATCATATAGTTTTGCTAAGAAACGATACGATCTCATAATCGTTTCTTCTTGATAACTTAGAAGTTTTCTATCTTGGACACTACTAGTAACATCACTAATAGCGATTGATATCAACGGCTTTTCTTTTGTTCCCCCAAGAAAATTAATATTAGAATCTAACCAAATTACAACATTATCTGTACGATATCTTCTAAACAACAATTTTTCTGGTCGTCTGTTTTTAATTACTTTCTTACATGCGTCAATAATTTTTTTTCTGTCTTCCTCGTATATTCGCTGTAAAATTACTTTTGAATCTTGTAA
>Ga0265294_10001786_pt1 | contig 28791 bp, 17 predicted proteins | sample MunlanPumphouse3_FD_192504 | JGI IMG/M metagenome (GOLD analysis project Ga0265294, IMG submission 192504) | Groundwater microbial communities from a municipal landfill in Southern Ontario, Canada - Pumphouse #3 | ecosystem: Environmental > Aquatic > Deep subsurface > Groundwater | place...
CTTCTCTATCCTATCCAATAAACCCTCTCATTCCTCTTTCCCTTGCCTCCTCTTCTCTTCTAAAACCCTCTGAGTTTTTCCACTTTTGATCAATCCAGTTTTTTCCACTTTTGATGTATCCACGACAAGTAAAAATTTTTCCTTTACAAAATGAAGAAGGGGGTTATTCTGGGGTTTGGCTACTTGTTCTAAAATTTAAAGAAAATCATAAGGAAAAATATGGAGACAAATAATTTGTCATCTTCAAGCGTCTTCAAGCGTCTTCAAGCGTCGTATCACGCTTGATTTCGTTATTCATCATTTTGGCATCTCTTTTTGTTTTGCCAAAAGTACAGGCAGCATCCGCTTCTACAGCTGATCTGCTTTTGGATTTCCAATTCAACGAAGGTGAGGGTTTGACCTCCCGGAGTAGTGTTGGAGATGTTACGGTGAGTCTGGGTACGGAGATATATCCTGCCAGCACGCCGACGGGTGTCCTTGAGGCTCCCTCCGGTTTACCCAATGATCGGGCAGCCCTTTTTGATGGGAATGGCTGGCTGTACGGCGAATACAGTGCAGAGCCGATAGATTTGACACAGCCTCTCACCTGGGAAGGCTGGATATATGTGGATAAGGATAGTACCAAAACTGTCCAGAATTACTTTAACTTGGGCGAGACCCTCAAGGTTGGCGTCAGCAGCGAGCACAATTTCATGTTCACCTTCCGCGGTGTTGAAGATGTTTTTTCTAACATCATGGTTCAAGCCGATGAAATCTCTGGCAGCTATTGGACTCACCTGGCTTGCTCTTGGGACCCGACCGGCGGTAGTACTCTAGGAACGGGTGTTGTTCGTTTTTATCAGGATGGAATACTGAGGCAGGAAGTAGATACAGCGAGCCGATTCCGCGCCTATCAGGCAAACATCCTTTCGGTCGGTGCCAGCAACAGTGGTGACTCTCTCTTTCAGGGGATGATGGACCGCGTTCGTTTGCACAAAGCCCTCCTGACTGATGCCCAACTGGATTCGGATGCAGCCAATCCCAAGCCGATCACGGCCAATACGGTGATTGCCTACGAGTTCAATGAGGAAACCGTGCCTTTCCTGAGCGCAACCTCTCCGGCTCTGCCTCTGGAAGACGGAATAGTAGCTGATACATTCACTCTGGGCGGGCTGAAATATACGGTTCTAACGGAAGAACCAGCCTCTAAAACGGGGACGGTTTCTGTTAAAAGAGAATCCACAGAAACATCCGGTGATATTGTGATTCCTTCCTCTGTTACTAATGAGGAAATCAGTTATTCAGTCGTTCTTATACCGAAGGGAGCATTCTCCGAATGCAGCGGTTTGACAAGCATCATAATCCCGGACAGTGTCACTTCTCTTGGTCGTGCCGCATTCTTCGATTGCGACAGTCTGACAAATGCAACAATAGGCAATAGTGTCACTGTAATTGGTGATTCCACGTTCTCAACGTGCAATAATTTGAAGAGCGTAATAATAGGCAACAGCGTGACTTCTATTGAACGTGCTGCATTCTATGAAAGCACCAGTTTGACAAATGTAACAATAGGCAACAGTGTCACTGCAATTGGTAGTGACGCATTCGCTTTTTCCGGCCTGACAAGCATCATAATCCCTGAAAGTGTCACTTCTATTGGTGGTTACGCATTCAATGGCTGCAGGAGTCTGACGAGCGTTTATTTCAGGGGAGATTCACCCAATGTCGGAAACGGTTTTTTTGAAGGATGTGGAAATCTGAAAACAATCTACTATTTCGAAGGAAAGTCAGGTTGGACAAATCCATGGAATGGGATTGAAACTGTTGCCGTAGGTGCAGAAGAAGTGATTATAGTCGAGCAACCGCAATCACAGTTAATATTGCCAGGAGAAAAAGCAATCTTGAAAGCGACTGTTTTCAGCGCTGCGGCCTTAAATTATCAATGGTATAAGAACGGAGTTGCCATTGAGGGATCAACTAATTCGACTTATGTCATCCCAATTTTTTCATTCAGCGATAACGGAAATTATACGGTGAAGGTGAGTACTCCGAGCCAAAGCGTAACGAGTGAGCCGGCGAGTTTGACTGTTTGCACTGCGGCGGATCAATTTGACTATACGATTGAAGGAGAAAAGGTCATCATCAATGGATATCTTGGGGCAGCTGCCGTAGTTGTGATTCCGCCCACAATTGAAGATAAGCCAGTTCAGACGATTGGTGCATTCGCGTTCAGTCCCAATGATGAGTACCCTGGGAGAGTCAATCTGGCTAAGGTATTGATGCCGGATACCGTTACAGACGCAGGAATAAACGCCTTTGGTTTTTGCTCTTCACTCACGAATATTGTGCTTTCGCCCAATTTGGCGACATTATCTAATCGACTATTGGAAGGAACCGCGATTGAAAGTATCACGATCCCAAGAGGAACAATCTCCATGCAGGCAGGTGCTTTCCATGGTTGTGAGAACCTAAAGAATGTTTTTATTGAAGAGGGAAACCCGAGCTATATAGCAGTGGATAACGTCGTGTTCACAAAAGATCTTACAACTTTGGTTTATTATCCGGCTGGGATCATAACAGAACGCTATGATGTTCCAACAAGCGTCACCACTCTTGCTCCGGAGTCTTTTGACGGAACAAAAATCGAATACCTTTCTATTCCGGAGAGTGTCACAACACTGGAAGGGTCCGTTTTCTCTTATGGGCAATTTGGTTATATCGAATTTCCTGAGAGCATTACGAGTTTTCCAAATGGACTTTTCCTGCATTGCTCGGGAGTCAGCCGTGGACTAGTGATTCCAGCCAGCGTTACGAGTATTGGAGAGAATTGTTTCTATTACACCAGTATTACCAAATTCTATTTTGAAGGAAATCCACCGTCGGAAGTCGCAGAGATAGCCTTCCCCGGAACAAGTGGACAAGCTGTGATCTACGTTCGTTCGGAGAATGCAGGAAATTGGCCGGATACATGGCATGGAATGCCGGTTATTGAGACAAATGTATTTCCTCTGGATTACGACTATTCCATTGAGAATAATGGAATTATCATTAACGCTTACAACAGGGACGATACTGAACTTGAGATTCCTGAGACAATGTTTGGCTATTCGGTTGTGGGATTAGCTGCGGACGTCTGTAATGGAGAAGAGAATATCGTCTCCATTATTGTACCGGCTACCGTGACGCAAATTGGAGATCGGGCGTTTGCGAATTGTGCTTCACTCAAGTCGGTCTTCTTTCTGGGGAATGCTCCTGAGATCGGAACAGATCTTTTCTTGAACACTTTCGCGACTGTATATTATCAAAAGGGCACGGAAGGGTGGTCAGAAAATTGGGCTGGGGTAACAACCGTTCCCGCACCGGTGGTAACACGTAACATTGAGAGAGACGGAAACATAGCCACGGTAACCTTGTCAATAGAGACCGCTGAAGGGGTGAGTGCGGTTTTCGTCGAAGAGACGATTCGATGTGAGGATCCCTTTACTGTTACCCCGCAGGAGGGTGGTGTTTTCAATACACAGACATCCACTATTCGCTGGGCATTTTTGAGTGGGGATTCACGTGAAGTAACCTACACGTTAAGTGTTGCTGAGGATTGTAAGAAGATTCTTGCGTTGAGAGGCAAAGCAACTTTCAGCATGGATGTTGCCTGGGAGAATGAAACCCTAGGTGAAAATGAGATTGATTTTTCGCTTCCTCCTCCCGCAATTACAAAGCAGCCGGAAGCCACGACTGTGGGCGTTGGGGTTAAAATTAAGCTAGATGTCTTTGCCCAAGGAGATGAACCGCTCACTTATCAATGGTACAAGGATGGAGATGCAATTGAAGATGCAACGGAATCTGCGTACGCAATAAACAGTACAGTGTTGGAAGATTCCGGAAGCTATACTGTGTCAGTGCGCAACAGGAATGGTCATGTTGTCAGTAATGCAGCGGTAGTTGAAATTGTAGAACCGTCAGCCTATGGCGAGGCGACCCGCAGCATTGTTCGTGCCAGGGGCAATAAAGCAATTGTGACATTGAAAATTACTCCCACCGAGAATATCTCTGCATATTTTGTGGAGGAGCAGCTTCCCAACGAAACAACAGTAATCGTCTCGGATATTTCCAATCAAGGAGCCTATAATGAAGAATTAAATAAGATTCGTTGGGCATTCTTGGATGGGAATATACGGACTATTTCCTACATGATTGCTTTACCGATTGACTATAGGAGCGTGGCGAATTGGTATGGAGAAACAATATTCGACGTCATGCCTATTAAAATCACAGGAATGGAGAACTGCGATTTCAGCATTCCTTTCCCTGAGATTGTAACTCAACCGCAGAGTATGTCCGTTGATTTTCGCAATAGCGTGAGTTTTACGGTTGTAGCAACGGGTGGAGAGAATCTTTCTTATCAGTGGTTCTTTAATAAAGAAGCCATTATAGGGGCGACGGCTCCGGTCTATTCGATTGAATCTGTTTTACCCGACAATGCAGGACTCTATTCGGTCGAAGTTAGCAATGAAGCTGGTACAGTCACCAGTCAGGAGGTATCTCTCACATTGCTACTGCCTCGTATTACGAAAGAGCCATTGAGCATGACCGTAAATGAAAAGGAATCCTTTAATTGCAGTGTGACAGCAGAAGGAAGCTATCTGAGTTATCAATGGTATTTCAACGGGACACTCATTGAAGGGGCTATAAATTCCTCGTATTCCATTGCTAGTGTAAGAGCGGCCAATGTGGGAGATTATGTGGTTATTGTCAGTAATGGTGCAGGGTCTGTCACCAGCCAGGTAGCACACCTGGATGTGATGCCTATGTTGCCTCCGACTCTTGTCACGAATCCGACGAGTATAACTGTGTATGAAGGAGACAATGCAGAATTCTCGGTTGTAGCCGAAGGCCAGGAACTTACATATCAATGGTATTTCAACGAGACACTCATTGAAGGGGCAACGGATTCAAAAATCGTAATCACGGAGGTTGTTGAACAAGATGCTGGAAGTTACACGGTTGCAGTCAGTAATGAAAAAGGTACAGTGACGAGTCAGCCGGCCAACTTGAATGTGATCTTATTCCACCCGGCCGATACAAATAAGAACTGGGAGATATCATCTCTGGAGATAGCATATTACGTTCGCCAGTGGGTCAGTGGGGTTGTCAACGATATATTAACCGTTGCTAAAGGTGTCCAGATATGGCAGAGCGGAGGTTTCTATCATTACGATTATCGTAACCAGAAGCCTTATTGCTGGATAATAGGTGTGGGAGACCCGGTGAATCCGGCTGCGTCCGAGAATATGTCGGTGTCTCTTGCAAGCAGCCTGGAAGTGACCCGGGACGTGGTTTTCACAGAGGACGGGAAGATCAATGTAACCGTTCACGTTTCAAATCTGCCGGAATCATTCTTCACAGCGTTGGAAGAACGTTGGGTTGGAACAGGAATGGCATCCGGTGTTGAAATTACGGATATTGCAGAAGATGGCGTAGCCAGTGTTTTGGACGACGATACGATTGCGATTCGTTGGGCTGTCATTGGTGAATTCCCGGAAACGTTCAGCTACACGCTTGCTATTAAAGATGGTGTGCACGGTGAATTGGTTCCAACTGGAACACTCACTATAACCGACCTATCATCAATGGACCAATATGATATTGCGGGAGAAGATATTCCAACCAACATTATGGTACAGCCTGAGAGTGCAACAATCGAGGTCGGCGATCCGGCTGTCACCTTTGGTGTGGCAGTGATTGGCACGGGCTATGACTACCAGTGGTATCGGTTTGGAAGTCCTATTCCCGAGGCAACTGATATCAACTACTCTACAGACAAAGGTGGAGAATATGTTGTAACCGTAAGCAAAGAGGGCGATTCCGTAACGAGCCATGTGGCAACGTTGATTGTGGATACTATTCCGGAGTTCATTGCACAACCGCAAAACCAAACGGTAATTGTGGGTGAGAGTGTGGAACTAAGCGGAATTGCTTATGGCACAGCCCCGCTCACCTATCAATGGTACAAGAATGGGACTCTAATAGAGGGAGCAACTGCCGATACTCTGTATCTAGAACATGTCACGATAATTGACGCGGGGAATTATACGTTGATGGTAACCAATGAGTTGGGTTCAGTAACCAGTTCACCTGCGGTAATCACAATTAATCAAGCGACACCGGTAATTACGTGGGCAAAGCCGGCTGTAATCACTTACGGAACGACTCTGAGTGCGGTCCAGTTGAATGCCACGGCAAATGTAGAAGGTAGCTTTGCCTATACACCGGCCGCCGGTACGAAACTGAATGCCGGTACACATCAGTTATCGGTGAACTTCACTCCGACGGATGCAGTGAATTACACGAGTGCTTCTAAGACTGTGGAAATCGTAGTCAATAAAGCAGCATCGGTAATCACATGGACAACCCCGGCTCCGATTACTTACGGGACGACTCTGAGTGCGACCCAGTTGAATGCCACGGCAAATGTGGAAGGTAGCTTTGCCTATTCACCGGCCGCCGGTACGAAACTGAATGCCGGTACGCATCAGTTATCGGTGAACTTCACTCCGACGGATGCGGTGAATTACACGAGTGCTTCTAAGACGGTGGAAATCGTAGTCAATAAGGCGACTCCGGTCATTACGTGGGCCACCCCGGCTGCGATCACTTACGGAACGACTCTAAGTGCAACCCAGTTGAATGCCGCGGCTAATGTGGAAGGCAGTTTTGCCTATACACCGGCAGCCGGAACGAAACTCGAAGAAGGAACTCATACGCTATCGGTAACCTTCACCCCGACTGATATAGTGAACTACAATACGGCAACCGCAGAAGTTCAGTTGGTCGTTAAGGCGGATTTGCCACCAGCCCTGAGCTATGATCTGAAAGATGGCAAGCTTACATTAACCTACAGCGGAGGTAAACTCGAGGTCAGCGACGACCTTGTTCATTGGATTATTGTTGATGAAGACGGAGAATTCGAAGTAACTATTGGTTCTGAGAAGAAGAAATTCTATCGCGTCGCAAAATAGTCTGCTGAATCAATAATAAACGAGTAGGAGGCAACTCAGTAATGGGTAGTCTCCTATTTTATCATGAGATTATAGGACCTCTATAGAGCCGAAGACGTAACGATGTTTTCGGCTCTTTTTGTCACCATGAATGAACACGAAGGGACACGAATGAAGAAGGAATAGAGAACCACGGATAGACACGGATAAACACGGATGCTCTGGGGAGGGTGGTTCAAGGGGCCGTACGAAAAAAACCGCAAAACTCAGGGTAAAACAGCAAACACTTCAGCGGATGCCCCTGTCGTTACAGAACGCATATCACAAATCCGTGTCCATCGGTGGTCATCCGTGGTCGTGTTGCCTCAAAAATAGAGCGCACCGAAGCGGAGAGAAAAACATATCCGGGCGTGACAGAGTAGCCCTGTGTGAGTTATTCTCCCGCCGGAGAGTATTTTGGCAGAATACAAACTCCCCGGGCATGAGGCCTGGCGCCTCGGCCGATGGATCATTAAAACTGATTGAATTGCAGATGGATAAAAAGCATGAGTAAATTAAAAACGGTAGGTATCTATCAATCCGACATGACGTTGAGGGAAACCGAAAGAGCCATTAAGCTCATCAAGGACACCTTCGAGACCAAACTGGCCAAAGCATTGAATCTGGAGCGCATTTCCGCTCCACTTTTTGTGCGCACGAATAGTGGTCTCAATGATGACTTGAACGGTGTGGAGAGGCCGGTCTCTTTCGATGTCAAGTTCGATGGCTCAAGCGCTGTGATCGTTCATTCGCTGGCAAAATGGAAGCGGATGGCGCTCAAAGTATATGGATTCTCTGAGGGTGAAGGGCTTTACACTGATATGAACGCCATTCGCAGGGATGAGGAACTCGACAACCTTCACTCGATCTATGTTGATCAATGGGACTGGGAGCGGGTCATCAATCCCCGAGACCGAACGATGAACTTCCTCTATGAGACGGTGAGAACAATCTCCTCCTGTATCTGCAAAACTCTCGCGGAGATCAAAACCGCCTTCCCTTCCCTACCGACCTCTTTGAAAGAAGAGGTTTTTTTCATTAGCTCGCAGGAGCTCGAGGACCAATATCCCGATCTATCCCCCAAAGATAGGGAAAGAGCCTGCGCCCGGGAACACCGGACTATTTTCATTACGCAAATCGGCGACACTCTCAAGAGCGGCATCCGCCATGACGGGCGCGCTCCGGACTATGACGACTGGGCCCTGAACGGCGACCTGCTCTTCTGGAATGATATTCTGGAAGATGTTTTCGAGGTTTCTTCCATGGGAATCCGTGTAGACGCGGCCTCGCTGAAGAGCCAGCTGGAAAAATCGGGCACAACCGACCGGATGCAATATGAATACCATCAGCAGATCGCTAACGGGCAGCTGCCTCTGACTATTGGCGGCGGCATCGGCCAATCGCGCCTCTGTATGCTCCTGCTCCAGAAAGCGCATATCGGAGAGGTCCAGGTTTCCATCTGGCCCGATAGTATGCTCAGTGAATGTGAGAAAGCCGGGATGGCTATCCTTTAAGCTTATATAGATCTTTCAAAAACGTTCTCGAGGGGCGGAAGGAATTCCGTCCCTTTTTGCATTTTCATTCGGACGAAAAACTTCTTTCTTTTCCAATCGGTTTCGGGGTAGAGTCCTCCCGTCTTTAAGATATATATTGAATATGAGGTAACAGATGAAAAAAATGAGTAGACTTGCCGGGATTTTTTGCGGGACGGTGCTCCTATGCAGTGCGCTGGGCGCAAGCGCCGACACACCCAATAACCCCGTGATCTGGGCCGACGTCCCCGATGTGGCCGTTATTCGCACGGGCGACACCTATTACATGAGCAGCACGACCATGCACCTCAGCCCGGGGCTTCCCATTATGAAATCCAGGGACCTGATTAACTGGGAGATGGTTTCATACGCTTATGACGTCCTGGGAGAGCAGGATGCACTCTGGCTGCGCAATGGCAAGAGCGCCTACGGCAGCGGCTCCTGGGCCAGCAGTCTGCGCTATCACAAGGGGTCTTACTACGTCAGCACGTTTGCACAGACCACCGGGAAAACCTATATTTTTAAAACCGATAATATCGAAAAGGGTCCGTGGCAGGAATTCTCATTCCGCCCAATGCTTCACGATCACTCGCTCCATTTCGAGGATGATGGCAGGGTCTTCATGATTTACGGCAGCAACGATATTCGCATCAGGGAATTGAACGCGGATCTCTCTGGAGTCAAAGAAGGCGGAATAGACCAGGTGCTGGTCCCGAATGTTTCGGCAGTGACGGGCAAAAGAACCGGGCTGCCGGCCGAGGGCTCTCAATTTCGGAAAATCGACGGCAAATATTATCTCTTCAACATTACCTGGCCGCCCGGAGATATGCGGACCCAAACCGTTTTCCGCTCTGATAATTTGCTGGGTCCTTACGAGGGGAAAGTCGCCTTTACCTGTGAAGGGATTGCGCAGGGCGGACTCGTCGATACGCCCGAGGGGAAATGGTATGCGCTGCTTTTCGGTGACCGCGGAGCCGTGGGCCGCATCCCTTACCTGGTCCCGGTGGAGTGGAAAGAGGGTTGGCCCATTCTGGGAAAAGAGGGGAAGGAATTGCCTCCGCTGGAAATCGATGTGAAACGGGATCCCATCCCGGGCTGCATCGCTTCGGACGAATTCGAGCGTAAAGAGGGCGAGGCTCCCCTACCCCTGCAATGGCAATGGAATCACGCCCCCGAGAACAGCACCTGGTCGCTCAGTGCGCGACCGGGCTGGATGCGCCTGACCACCTCCAGAACCGATGCGGATATTCTCTCCGCGCGCAATACGCTTACTCAGCGGACCTTTGGGCCTCAATCCAGCGCGACTATCTCGCTGGACACTCGGAACATGAAAGAGGGAGATATGGCCGGGCTCTGCGCCTTCCAGAAATTCTATTCCTATGTGGGAGTGAAGAAGACAGCTGAGGGCAGCCAATATGTGATGGTGCGGCATGAATCGGGCAAACCGGTGGAAGTAGAGAGCCAGCCCTGTACTCAGGAAACAGCATTTCTCAAGGTCGAGTGCGACTTCCAATCCCGTCCCAACCGGGCCACCTTTTTCTATAGCCTTGATGGCAAGGAGTGGAAAGCGATCGGCAAGCCCGGGGAAATGAGCTACACCATTCCGCACTTTATGGGATACCGTTTCGCGATTTTCAATTTCGCGACGCAGACGCCCGGAGGCTTTGTAGACGTGGATTATTTCCGAGTGGGAATCCCGCAAAGCAAAGAAGCTTCTCCTTCCAAGTAGAGAACGGGCTTTTCCGGAAAGCAAACAGGAGGTCACCCGAAAGGATGGCCTCCTGTTTTGTGTTCAAGCCTCAGCCCGAAGACCGAGGGTTGATGTCGTCATCTATTCCAGATTGACTTTGAAGGTATAGGTTCCGGATTCCAGAACAACGCATTTATCCGAGAACTCCTGATTGCCCTTCGGAACCATGAGGCCCTTGTGGAGAATGACCACGCCTTTGGCCTTGTTGAGCGGTTTGCCCTTCTCCGTTACCTGAGCAATGGGTGCCGGGAACTTCATGAGCGCCGAGCAATTGGGAGGAACGGTGACGGTGGCAGTCATTACGCCATCGACGACTTCCCAGTTACTCTCGATTTTACCCTGGAGAGATTTGTAGGAGCTTTCCACGCGGCTCAGCTCTTTACCCGGAACATAGCCCGGTTCAATGACAAAGCCCTGGAAGCCATTTCCGCCGGGATATTTCAGGCTCTTGATGCCGCCCAGTCCTTCAATGAACCAGTTGCCGACATAGAGATAGGAACTGTGCAGGCGGGTGTGCCCTTCGGATTCATCCCAGTTCTCAATGAAGGTGGTCGCACCGCGGTTGAGAAGCATATCGCCCCAGCCCGGATAATCGGTCGCGGCAACCATCGGATAGATAAGGTCGTTGCGGCCAGCATACATGAGGGTACGGAAGAGGAAAGCTCCGCCGGTAATACCCGCATCGATATGGCCCTTGGCGAGAATATCGTTTTCCAGGTGCTTCCAGACAGCGGCTTCTTTATCTTCATCAGGAACCCCTGCAATAAGAGCCATAGCCTGATAGGCCTGGCGTCCGCTCATGTAGGTACCTTTAGCCGGATCAAACCACTTTGCATTAACGGCCTTGCGAACCTCTTCAGCACGGGCGCGGTAAGCCTTAGCCTCTTCGGGATGGCCCAGAATATCGCCAATCGTGGCGGTCAAATTCAGAATGTAGACCCAGTAGCAATCATTGAGGCACTGATTTTCCTCTTGTGTGCCGCCGCCGGTCGTTCCGGGAGGAAGCCAATCGCCCAACTTATCCCAGAATTCGCCCCAGGGGACAATGAGATTATCCTTGGAATTGGCCTCGAGGAAGCCGAGCCATTTCTTCATCTGCGGATAGCAATCACTCAGGATGCGCTGGTCTCCGTATTGGAGATAAATTTCCCAGGGCATACAGATAATGAAACCGCTCCAGGTGGGGCCGCCGCCGCCGATATAGGTCGGAGCGGTGTGAAGCAGGCGTCCGTCTTCGGTTTGGATACTGCGCCAGTCATCGGCCCACTTGTTGTAGAAGGCTGCCAGGTCATGGTTGCCGATGGCCATATTGATCGTCGCGTTGCCATCGCCGCCATAGCCGAGGCGTTCACGCTGCGGACAATCGACGACGAATCCGCCCAGGGACAGACTGTCAAAGGTCCAGAGGGCAGTGTCATAAATGCGGTTGAAGAGTTCGTGATCGCTCTTAAATTCACCGACGCGTTCGGAACTGGTGGTGACGACGTGGCCGACGATTTTTTCCGGATCAGGCAGCTCATCCACGCCGGTGATATAGATCCAACGGCCGGCATTGTAATTGAAATGATGGTTAAAGGTCCCCTCGCCTGTCGGGCCCATGACGTAGGCCGAGCACATACCGAAACTGACGCGCTGATCGGGCCTTTCGGTCCAGGTCATCTTGATTTTGGTGCCAGGGGCAGCTTTGAGCGGAATTTGCGTCCAGCCGCTAAAATTCTTGCCCATATCGACCTTGACGACGCCGTCATCCAGTCGCTCTACGCTGACAGCGTGGAGAGCAGGCTCCAGGAGGACGTTGCCTTCCATTTTTTCGGCCGTGACGTGCATGTTCTTGGGTTCATAAACCGTGGCCGCTTTCCAGGAACTGTCATCAAGCTCGGGGGTATTCCAGCCGGGGACTTCCTGATTTGCATCATAGAGATCGCCGCCGAATTGATGCCAGATCCATTTGCCCAGGAGGTAACTCGGGCTGGCATGGGTTTTCCAGGTGGCGTCAGTGACCCAGCGGGCCGGTTCCCCTCCATCGAAGGTAATATCAGCCTGAGCCATGACAATGGGTGTGCGAGGGCGCTCGGGAACGTTAAACTCCGGGAAGCCGACCCAGCCGACACCCAGCCAGAAAGCAACCGTGTTTTTGCCTTTCTTCAAGTAGGGAGCGATATCATAGGTTTTATAGCGGACCTGGTTTTTCTTGAGGTTTGAGACGTGCGGGCTCAGGACTTCATCGCCCACCTTCTCACCGTTGACATAAACTTCATGGAATCCTGCCGAGGCGACATGCAGGAGAGCCTTCTCGGGGACCCTCTCCAAATCATAGTTCTTGCGAATCCAGGGATTGGACATGCAGGGCTCGAAGATATCGTCCTTGGGGGTGAAGAGCTCCTCAGAGCCGACCCAGGAAGCGCTCCAGTCTTCCATAGACATGGGGCCCATAGACCAGAGGGCGACATCGCTCCACTTGCTCCATTTGCCGCTCTGATCGGCGATGCGAACCCGCCAATAGCAATCCATGGGATAAGACAACGGCGCACCTTCATAGTCGATGTGAGTGGAGAGAAGGCTTTTGACCTTGCCCGTATCCCAGAGATCGGGATTGTTTTTCAGAAGGAGCGTCTCAGAAGAGGCGACCTGAATCTGATAGGCAGACTGGAAAAGGCTGTGAGCCTTCGAGTTTTTGGCTTCGACCTTCCAATAAAGGCGCGGGGTCTCCAAATCCATTCCCAGGGGGTTCTTCAAATACTCGCAGCGCAAGTCCCCCGGGCGAACATCGGACGAAAATATACCGGCCTGGGAAGAAGCCGCCGTCCCGACCAGGACCGCCCCGAGAAGGGCGGTTTTTCCCAAAATACACAATTGACTGAACCTCATACGCTGGCGAGTTTAGCCAAAGCCGGAAAGGTTGTCCAATCTCTATTTTGCGTAGCGCGTTGCCTGAAACAACGGGCGCGTGATCGCAAACATGCCATCCGGCTTTTAGGCTCTTACCTGGAAAATGAGCGAACTACCTTATGGAAAACGTTTGAAGGTATCTGCGGAGATGTTTTTCCTGACAGAAGACGTATTCCCCCACATCTCCTCAGATGGTACCTCCAGGGGTGTTTGGTAGAGGAGCGGGAGTATCTTTTTCACGGATTATGGTTTTGGGGGGATCAATCCTATTCCAACGGACGGAGTTGAGGAACCAGGGGGTGTATCTATAGGGCAGGTCTTCTTTGGCAATCATGGCAAGGAATGCCACCTGGTAGCCGCTCTGGTACACTTTGCGCTGAGGGCCCTTGAAGCGGATTTTACAGCCGTATTCAGTCTTGGTAATGCTTTCTCGCTCCAGGTATTCCAAGCCAATCTTGGCGCGGATCACTTCCGGGTCTGGCTTGGGGTAGTTGGTTTCTCCCTTTTGCGCCATCTCATCAACGAGACTCTGGTTCGGTTCCAGCTCCAATTCCAGGAACTCTGCATCATGGACGAACACGGTGACAATCGCTTGCGCGGTTCCCGCGTCTTTTTTCCAGCCCAAGCCGTCAAACCTGGTTTCGTTATTCTTGGGTAGATTTCTGTTCTGGCGGCTTATCGCCTTATTACGGTCAATCGAAGGGTGCCATCCGATGCCTTGCTTGCCGAAAACCAGCGACAACGCGAGTTCTGCCAGAAGCCAGGTTAGGAAAACAGACCCCCAGAGGATGGCCCATCCGGGTTTCTTTATTTTTCGATATCCCCACTCATAGAGAGCGAAGATGGCCACGGCAAACGCCGGGCCAAAATCGAGCATATAGCGCGAAGTGATGACGGGTGTCCAGAGATAGAATCCGACCAGCGGCACTACTGCCAAAAAGCTCCAGAGGGCCAAATAGCCTACCTCGCCGGAGGGCGATACGGTTGCAGGGTCATCAGAAAATTCCTCCAGTGGTTTTGGTTTTCGCCTTAGCCAAACCACTGCTCCGACAGTAAAACTACACAAGACCAACCCCAGAATTGAGAGGTCATACGTGCGCAAATACGTTTCACGCCAGCGGAAGGTCGAAGATTGCCCGGGGAATAAATTCTGTTCATACCAATTGCCATTATTAAATTTCGCGGGTAGAAACAGCATTCCAAAGAGTTCTTTGCCCGCAGAAACCAGCGGCTCATCCTGCCAGGGACAGTCGAACCGGGTGGAATACATCGAGCCAAACATCTGGTCACCATGTTGCACATTCAGCCTGTGACCAAATTCAAAACCATCATCAAAGCGTTTCAGATTGGTCAGGAAAAGCAAACCGCCGCCCAATAGAAAGAGAAACGGCCCCCAGAGCCAGGAATAACCCGGCAGACCAAGGCGAAATAGGAAACTCTTTGGGGCCTCATCCCGTCCTGGATGCGGCCGATTCCGAAAGAGCAGCAAAGCCGCTACCAGCATCGAAGCGGCTCCATAGAATAGCAGAGTCGGGCGGATAAACGCACCCAGGCCCGCCATGGCGGAGAGGATAAGCCATCCCTTCAACTGCGGTTTGCGGATAAACCAGAGCAGGGTCAACGCCTCCGCGATTCCATAGAGATAGGTATAAACAAGTACCTCCTCAAAGACTTGCATCCGGGAAGAAAGTAGGGTGATCAAGTCTGGAAAAAACAGAAGAAGAAACAAAGCTACGATGCGTGAAAAATAATCCACACGCGCTGAAAATCCGGACCACCCTGCTTCGTGTAGGCTGCCCGTCTGCACCACTACCCGGCAGCCCCAGAAGGTAACGCAGAATAGCCAGAAAGCCAAAATCAACTGTTCCGGGAATGGATCGAAGCCGAACACCCTGGCCAGCAGAGCAAAGGGCAACCGCAGAAAAGGCACCCCCAATCCCCAAACTTGCTGCACACCGCCGCCGGACCAGGTATTATCATGCTGAAGTCCGCTGAGAGCATTTCCCAGGGAAAAATGCCCTTCCACAAGAGCCACCGTTTGCGCTTGAGGACGATCTTCACTTGAATACCAGTAGCCCCACTCGGGCACCAGTCCTGTTAAAACCAGCAGCACAAACGGAACTACCAAGCATAAATACCATCTCACACAACCATCAGGATTCAAAAACTTCAGATGCAAGTATTTTTTTGACCGCGATCAGACCACCCTGGGAAAAACACTATCACAGCTTCCCAAGGTGGCAACTATTAAAACACTCTTTATTAACAGAGATGTTTATAAATGGCACTTTTGACTTTTCGATATCCCTCACAACAATTTTCCCCGAACATTTCATACAACCGACTTATCCAACACAATCCTTCAACAAAGTCGACGCAGAAACCTCCAAGAAACAAGCTAAGCACGCGAGTTTGAGGGGTGTGTATCCTCTAATACAGTTTTCCCGAAACGTTCGGCATAGAGGAGGATTCCTGCACCAAACATCATCCAGGCGGCAATAAAACTCAGAATGATGCCTTCGAGAGAGGGAGATATGCCCAACGAGCTCCCCATGTTTCCTATACAAGGGCAACTCACCGCAAAACCGCCAACAGCCGAAACGGAACGGTAAAGGACAAACTCGGCCCCCAAGAATAAAACACCCAGGGACGTATAGGGGCTTCGAGGAACGAATGTGATCAAAGCAATCAGAAATACCTCAAAAAGTAAAGACATCCATATAATATAGATATTCTTTATCAGAATGATCGCATCGACCGAATAGAGATAATTTCCCCCTTTTATCAAAGCAACCAGTTTCAGGAGTGCCGTGAGGAGAAGAAAACCCCAAGTTAAGCCCAGGAATATTCCTCTGTAGGAAAAACCAACCCGGCTGCATGTCAAAAAAACGCCCAAGGCGAGCACCAACACGACTGTGCTCGCGCAGAGATAAGTTGTGAACACTCTATTGTCCCCTTTCTAGATGGGAGAAGCGTTTCAATCCCTGTCGCAGTTTTCAGTCGCAGTTTTCATCATACAAAGCAGCGGAAGCTCTCGACCCATCTACATCAAGAAATTCTGACGAACCGGTGCACTTGTACTTACAAGGTACCACCATGGCGGAAGGATCACATCCAGTCATTCCAGGAGAACCATTTTGCAGACATTGCTTTACATTCCCCTCTACGGCGCTTATTGTGCCAGATTGTGACCCATTATTAGGAAGAGGAATCTTACAAGGTCCGCCCTCATTGACACATGCATGTGAAACGGTAACGTAACACACTCCCGCATAACCTACAGACAAGCACGCAAGTAGAAATATACATCCGGTTGTCTTTAATAACGAATATTTTCTATTCATAATAATTTTATTTTTTTATTTATTTTTCCTTTTTAACAAAAAAGGAATAAAAATCGTAATACCTAACGCTAAAAAGATATAAATAACTCTATATCCCATTAAACGTAAATTTTGCTTTTTCTGATACTCCTCAATCTCCTTCTCTGAGGCAAAAATTTTCTCCAATTGACCACTTTCTTTATCTACGTAGAGAATGTCGGGGCCTGATACAAACTGGAGCTCGTACTCATCAATCGACTCAGGAGGAAGCTCAATTACGAAATCTTCCTTGGCAAAGGTTGGATTCAAGTCCAAGTGATCAATAACCAGCGTGGAAGCTTTGTATGTTTGCTCTTCTACCTGATCTTCCAATACAATCCTGTCCAAACCCATAACCTCCCTACCACTTGGCAAAAAAGAAACACCCATATCTTTCTCATATGCGTACCTCGTAATTAGTCCCAAGTTATATATCTTCTTAGAGAGGGTATACAGATTTACTTCCGGTTTCTTAAAAAGAAGCTTTTGCTCAATGATACGCCCTTCGGAATCCCGGGTGAGAAAACCTTCGGCATAATCCTCTCCGCTATCCAATTTCAGAGAAAAGTGGTTCGCATCTTTCCAGGAATAATTTTCGCTACGGAAGCCTGGCTGGAGTAAAGACTGGAATAATAACGGTGCCCTTATATCTGCAGCGCCATTGTTTCCAAAATACAACGCCAGTTTGTTGTCCTTTTCAGAAGGGATATTTCTATTGGTCCAGGTTGTCAGATATTTTCCAAGCAACTGCCAGTGGATATTGTCAAACTTACTATGTATTGAGCGGTAGGAAGTAAGATCGCCGATTGACTCTCTGGTGAGCACGGATGGATCGGTCCCACTATCTCCGCAAAACAGGGCTGATTCTCCATCTTTTTTTATCCGGAGGTAATGTGTTTGATTCTCATTCAAAAAATAGTAAGTAATTGTAACTCCCGCATCGAATCTCTCGGGCAGAGCACCCGAAAACTTGATGAAAGTCTCCAGAGCCTCATCTTTTGCCGACGACTCCCCTTCCACGTTTTCGGCGGCAATCGCTGCCGATGTCAGCATAAACGCCAGAGCGCAGAATCCGAGGCAGGCAATGACAAAATAACCTTCCAACTTCCCCATTTTCAGAGCTGAGTAGGCTAAAGCTTCCAACCCTTTTTTCCCTACAGAATTACTCATAATAAAATTTCAAAACTGGGGAAACTTTAACACCTCAAATTTGGGGTGTCAACGGGAAATATAAATAATTTTATATTTTACTCATTTCCGTTTCGGGAAATCTTATTTTTGAGGCAATACGAGCGGCTATTGAACTTCTCCGCGGGTGAGGTTCAGGAAAGTTTGCTCAAGGGAGATTTCTTCCTGGACCAGGTGGACGAGCTTAACACCGGAAGGGAGAAGGAGCTCTGAGATTTGCCCGGGGTCCATGCATCCATTTTTGAGAGTGACCCGGATTTCGCTCAGAGAGTGGGAATTCTCCCCGTGGCCATTGAGGCCGCAGGAAATCAACTGGGCTTCTTCAATGGAGGACCCACCCTTGAGTGCCTGGAGTGCTGAGCCGGAATCACCCAACGTCCGAACCCGGAAGGTCTTGAGAACCGATTGCCTGAATTTCAGGTCGTGGGTGGAGCCGCAGTAGAGAAGGTTGCCTTTCTCGATAATCCCCACCCGGTTGCAGAGGGATTGAAGCTCGCTCAGGATGTGGGAGGAGATCAGGATGGTTTTGCCCTTTTTCTGGAGCTCGCGCAGGATATTCATCATTTCGACGCGTGCTCTGGGGTCCAGGCCGCTGGCCGGTTCATCCAGGAGGAGGAGGTCCGGATCATGGATGAGGACTCGAGCCAGGCCGAGGCGCTGCTGCATACCGCGGCTGAGATGAGAAGCCAGGTCGTTGCGCTTCTCGGAAAGGCCGACCAGTTGGAGAATTTCCTCAATCTTTTTAGCCCGATCCGAGCGCTTCATCTGGTAGCAGGCGCCGAAGAAATCGAGATACTCGACGACGAGCATATCTTTGTAGACGCCAAAAGTATCGGGCATATAGCCGATCAGACGGCGAATCTCATCGCCCTGGTGATGGATGTCATAGCCGTATATGCTGGCCGTGCCCGAGGCCGGCCGCAGGAAAAGAGAGAGTATTTTCAGGGCGGTCGTTTTGCCGGCGCCGTTGCTGCCGATGAAGCCAAAAATATCACCCCGGCCCACCTGAAGATTCAGGCGATTGAGGGCGGTCAACTCTCCGTAGGTATGGGAGAGGTCAAACGTTTCGATGGCCCAGGAGGTTTGGGAGGTGGGTTCACTCATTTTCTGTTTTTATTCAAATCTACTTCTGAGGGGGGTGCTTGCGGACTCTCCGGAGGCGGAGGCGGTGGAGGCTCTGCGACAATGATCTCTTCCTGATGGAACCGGCTTTTCTCCGGGTTTTCAAGGTCCAGGAAGCGGCCGGCATGATAAAAGAGGGTCGTAAAAAGAATAGCCCAGATCGGAAGAGTGACCCAGGTCAGCCAGGGACGCCGGAAAAGACGAGTCAGAAAGTAATCCAGGGGGCCTACGGCTACGAGATAGATCAGGATTGAAATAAGGAAGAAACCGACGGGAAAAGTCGACTCCTCGTCAGGCTCTACCCACATATCCGGGGCCGGTTCAGGGGTAACGACAACGGCTTGGGAGGTATTCGTGTCCGGGCTCTGCGTCTCATCCTGAGACAGCACGGGAGGCGCATTGGAGGAGAGCGACTCCTGTCCGGATTTCTTATTCTGGGGTATCCGGATAATAATGGCCAGGCTCGGGTCCCATCTCATATTTTAGAAATTCATCCTCACGGTGTGGCGGTTTCAGTGGAAGGTTCAGGTTCAGACATATTTACCCAGTCGATACATCCTCCAGATTGGAAAGAGGACGGAAGCAAAGATCACCGCCAGCGCAATGGGTGTCAACCAGACAGGCAGGTTCTGCTCATTGATGGCGAAATAGATGATACTCGAAAAGAGGATGAGCAGCTCGAGCTTGAGAAGAACCAGGAGGTTCAGGCTGCAGAGATAGAGGAATTGGGCATTTGCGGGAGTCACTTTGACGGGATAATTCCAGAGCGAAGGAAAAAAGGAGACAACCGTCAGAACTATCCAGGTGAAAAGCGCTCCCCCAGGCAGATAGAGGAGAGCCGACTTGGAGCCCCAGGCATCCGCTTGCCCCGAGAAATTGTAGTGCGTCGGGATCTTCTCGGGCAGGTCCCCCCACTGGAGTGCGATATAGGAGAGCAGAGACAGGAGAATAATGAGCCCTGCGATTTCCGCACCCCACTGGAGGGGACCATAAAGAGGCCTTTGCATAACGGCATTCCTACAACGAGAGATTCAGAATTTCCAGGATTTCTTTTTTGCCGATATTTGCATGCTCACCCAGCTTCATACCGCGGTCCTGGATGCGTGAGGCGATTTTTTCGAAATTCTCCGTTCCGACGCCATACTCTTTGAGGTGGGTCTTCATGCCCAGAGAACGGAAAAAGGTTTCGGTCTGATCAATCGCTTTTTCTGCGGCGTCGGGCCCGGGGGCGATTCCCCAAATGCGTCGGCCATACTGAGCCAGCTTGGCCCCTTTCTCTTTTTTCTGGTGTTTGAAAACGCCCAGGAGAACGCAGGCCAGGGTCTGAGCGTGGTCCAATCCGTGCAGGGCGGTAATCTCGTGGCCGATCATGTGGGTGCTCCAATCCTGAGGCACACCGCAGGCCATAATGAAATTCAGGGCATGAGTGGCCGCCCACATGATGTTGGCGCGTGCATCGTAATCCTTGGGATTTTTGAGGACTTTGGGGCCTTCTTCGACCAGGGTATGGAGGACGGCTTCGGCCTGGCGGTCCTGGAGCGGAGCATTGACCGGATAGGTCATGTATTGCTCACAGACGTGGACGAAGGCATCGACAATGCCGTTAATGCTCTGGCGCTCGGGCAGAGAGAAGGTTACTTCCGGGTCCATGATGGAGAAAACCGGGTAGGCTTTGGGGTCTGCCAGAGCCAACTTCTCATGGGTGGAATCGCGGGAGATCACCGCATTGAAATTCATCTCCGAGCCGGTGGCAGGCAGCGTAATTACAGAGCCCAGAGGAATGGTCTGCGGGACTGTTGCACCCTTGGAGCAGAGGTCCCAGGGATCGCCCTTCGTGTAGAACGCGGCCAGAGAAATGAACTTGGTGGCATCGAGCACAGAGCCGCCGCCGACAGAGAGCAGGAAAGTGATCTTTTCCCTGCGGCATATTTCGACGGCCTTCATGCAGGTCTCGTAGCGCGGATTGGGTTCAATGCCCCAGAATTCCAGCACCTGAAAGCCCGAGAGAGCCTTCTTGACCTGATCATAGACGCCATTGGCGCGAATGGAACCGCCGCCACAGGTCATTAGAATTTTGGACCCCGCAGGAATATGGGCCGGCAGCTCGGCAATCACTCCTTTACCAAAAATAATCCTGACCGGATTCTGAAAAATAAAGTTGTTCATAATCTATTCTCTCAAGGAGAGTCTGCTCTGTTTCAGGGAAGCTGTCAACCTCTGAAGAAACGATCGGATGCATTGCCTCAAAATAGGCGCACCGAAAAAGGGAGGAACCACGAATGAACACGAAGAGACACGAAGAGAGAAGGAACTCAGGAACCGCAGATTACGCAGATTTGCGCAGATTTGCGCAGATTTTTTAAAGGGATGATCGGATGCGCCCCCTCCGGGGTCGTGGAAGAAGTACCGCCCTTCAGGCGGAGGGTGCTGGGGGACGCTTCTATCCGTAGGTACGTCTCCCTACGGGAGCCGAAAACATGGTTACGGCTTCAGCTCTGTAGAGGCGCTGCCTTCTCTAGAGGATTACTCTATCCATTCTTTTGTCGGCCTGCCACTCCAGGAATTTCGCCACCCCGTCGTGCCGGGTTTGTAGTAGATAACAGATGGGTCAAAAAAGGCTTTTCCTTCCGGTAATTTCGGCGCGTTCCCTTTGAAATAAACGTCCGTCAGCTTGTCGCAACCCCAGAACGCATCCTCCCCAATTTCAGTGACACTGTCAGGGATAGTGATGCTTGTCAGACTTCCGCAATATCTGAATGCGTATTTACCAATCTCAGTGACACTGTCAGGAATAATGATGCTTGTCAGACTGCGGCATTCGGAGAATACAGCGCTTTTAATAGAAGTAACACTGTCCGGGATAGTGACGTTTGTCAGACTTCCACAATATCTGAATGCGTATTTACCAATCTCAGTGACACTGTCAGGAATAATGATGTTTGTCAGACTACTGCAAAAAAAGAATGCGCCGCTTTCAATCTCAGTAACATTGTCAGGGATAATGAGGCTTGTCAGACTGCGGCATCCATAGAATGCACCGCTTTCAATAAAAACGACACTGTCCGGGATAATGATGTCTGTCAGACTGCTGCACCCCCAGAATGCAGCTTCTCCAATAGAAGTGACATTGTCGGGGATAGTATAGGTACCACTTTTGCTGCCGGGGCACTGAATCAGTGTGGTCCGGTCTTTATTAAAAAGCACTCCATCAAGACTGCTGTAGTTGGGGTTGTTTTCCCCAACGACTATCTCCATCAGACTGTTACAGCAATTGAATGCTTTTTTCCCAATAGAAGAGACACTGTCCGGGATAATGATGTTTGTTAAACTACTGCAGCAATAGAATGCCATGTCGCCAATAGAGGTGACACTATCCGGGATGATGATGCTTTTCAAGCCGCTGCATCCCATGAATGCCCCTTCAGGTATAGAAGCAACACCGTCCGAGGCGGTAACGTTTGGCAGTCTACCGCGTTCAGTGAATAATGTTTCAACACAAATTTCAGTGACCGAATAGTTGATCCCGCCAAAAGTGACAGAGGCCGGGATTTCAATATCACCGGATATATTTTTGGAAACTGCTCTAACAGATACTGTCCCCGTTTTTGAAGCTCGGTCTTTTGTTCGAACAACGTATTTCAAATGCCCTTTCTCGAAGGTACTACCAATCTCGTTCCTGTTGCACCCTGAATTTGGCAAAACAAGAAGCGATGCCAGAAGGATGAATGACACAACAAAGCGCAAAACCGCGCAGGAATAGGATATTTTATCTGCCTTCATTTTTTCCTTATGATTTTCTATAAATTTGAGGACACACTACCGCTTTCAAGAGTAAATACATTATTTCGATTGTAAAGGGAAAATTTTGACTCCCCGATCAGAACCATGAACAGAAACGAACAGGGAACCGCAGATTACGCAGATTTGCGCAGATTTTTTAAAGGGATGATCGGATGTGGCCCCTTGGGGTCGTGGAGAATGTGGGCGGGACGTGTACCCGGGGTCTGCGACCCCGGGCTATACGATGGGTATGCTCCTCCGCATACCTCAAATTTGCTGCACCCATGGGGTGCAGAATAAGGCCGTCAGATTGAAAAAAAGACCGTTGTTAAACGGTCTTTCTAAAGTTTGAATGGGATAAAATCTTATCCCCTAGCCCAGGATGGTGCGCACCTGAATTTTATTGAGATTCGGGGCCACCCAGGTCGGGTTGTGCTTGGAGAGGTCTTCGAGGGAGCAAGAGCCGCTGCAGACAGCCAGTGAGCGGGCACCAATGGATTGAGCGCAAGTGACGTCAAAAACGGTATCCCCCACGATGACAACCTCTTCCGGGGAAAGATCATTGCCCAGGATGGACCTGCCGCGCTCCAAGGCCAAGGAGGCCAGTTTATCGCGGCTCTCATTTTCATCGCCGAAAACGCCCATCTGGAAATAATCCCAGAGATAGAAATGGCGAAGCTTAATCTCAGCGCCCAGGCGGATATTGCCGGTCAAAAGCCCAATCAAAGGGGGTTCCTTTTGAGCCTTGAGGTTGTTGACGAAATGGTCAACACCGGGGCCGATCTCTCCATGAGTCCTGCGGAGCATATAATCAAGCCAGAAGACGTAGGCATCAAAAAAACGGCTGAAATTCTCCTCTGAGGGTAGAATTCCATGAATAGTAAAAAACTCTCGAATCAGGGATTTATCAGTCCTACCAGCAAAGGTAATATCCTGACTGGGGTTATCTATATCGAACTCTGACCTTAGGGTATTTACAAAGGCCCGCACACCAGCCTTGTGGGTGTGTATGAGAGTTCCATCTATATCAAATAAAACTAGACGAGTCACACTGCGATACATCAGCGGTTTCTTACTGGACAGTCGCTACGGCCGCAAAAGCCTGTCGGGCCCATGATGGGAAAAACGAAGAGCTCTTGCAAGCTGAAAAAGCGAAAAAGAACGGAAATTTGCTCGAAATTATCGAGACAAATCTACGTCTTTTTCAGGGAATACTCCTCTCTGAAATGGGCTAACCCGCCAGAACAGAGAGGATTACAAACAGAACTTAATGTTTATGCTTGGGAGAAATTTCTAAATTAATATCATCCAGAATAGCATTTCCGAATTCAGATTGTTTACCTGATTTTTTGATCGGTTTATTATCTGATTTCTTGGCGGGAACGTCTTCCTCTTCTATTTCTTCATCCACATCAATGAGTTCTTCGGTTCCCTCATCGGTGATATCCTCGAAATCCCCATTCTGAGCGTCGAGCTCATCCTGCTTAAGCTGATCCTCAAGTTCAGCAGCCTCAAGCTGTTCAAGGCTGATCTCACCCTTGGGATTACTAGCCCTCTTATTGCGCGGCAAGGGATTGAGCATGACGGTGATTCCTCTGCCCACAATTTTGGGAGGAGAATCGGGTGTTGCAAAGAGAGCCGCTTCTTCGATGAACTTATTGACGGCTTTGAAGCCAAACTCTTTAAAACGCATTTCGCGTCCGCGGAAGCGGAGCGCGAGCTTCACCTTCATATCATTGCAAAAGAAGCCGATAGCGCGATCCAGCTTTACCTGGAAATCCCATTCCGAGATCATAGGCCGGAGTTGGACTTCTTTTAGCTTACTGACATGCTGCTTCTTCTTTGCCTCCTTTTCCCTTTTGGCAGTCTCATAGCGATACTTGCCAATATCGACAAGCTTACAGACCGGAGGGTTAGCGTTGGCCGAAATCTCGACCAGATCAACGGCTTGATCTCTGGCTAGAACCAAAGCATCCTGGATGCTCATGACACCCAGCATCTTCCCATCGCCATCAATTACACGTACCTCACGGGCGCGAATCCTGTTATTTACACGGATCTGATTCTCTTGTCTCTTATGACGGAATTGCGGGCGACTCACGCAATCCTCCGAGGTTTATGGTTTACCATCTTATAACAATATATCTTTTATCGTAGTTGCCTGTCAGTGTCGAGCGATTCGATATTGTGCCCTGGCCCACTGCGGAGCAACCGGATGGGCAACTTATAACTTCTTTCCCGGAATAAAACAAGCAAAAAAATAATAAAAAATCTGCCGGCGCACTCCCGCAGCGTTTGCGAGTTCAAAGCCGGCAGATTCCAATAATTCGTTTTACCGAAACAAATGCAGCTTAGTATTTCCGAACAAAGTACAAACGGACATTGCCCGTGGAGAGCATGAGGGACTCCCCGTCAATAATGGCATCCATCTTAATGGGGCCAAAAGTGAACTTGTAGAGCTCGCCGTCACCAGTCCAGGAACCGTTGATGGAAGTCTTCTGAATCTTCGGCGGTTCGGGGACTTTGACGGAGCCGTCGTCATTGTACTGAACTTCGGCACCCGGCACTTCGTTCAGGGCAGCCTGGGTGCGGGCGTTGTGCCCCAGAGCTTCACGGTAGCGTCCGGTAGAGAAGACACCGCCTCTGGCTGCGGACCGGGTCTGAGCGGCCTGGGTCTGCTGGCCCTGCTGCATTTGCTGAATCTGCTGCAACTGCTCAGGGGTAAGAGTCGGCGCGGGCGGCATAATCTTGGGCTGAGAAGGATTGGAGAGGGTATCTACCAAATCCGACATGGTTGAAACGACTTCGCGAACGACCAGCTTTTTATCCAAGGTGGCGCGAAGGACCGCATCGCTGAAATAGGTATTGAGAATCGTCGCCAGGAACTTCATCTCCCGGTAGGTGATATCGGGTTTATTTTTCTTGGCCATCAGGATGACCTGATTGACATCGAGTTCCCACTCACCAAGGATTTTGAGACTGTCGAAGAGAGGAGTTTTGCCGGTGGTGAGGTAATTCGTGAAATCGTTGAGGTCAAGCTGGTCGCGCAGTTCGCTGAAGGTGCCTGAATTGAGAAAAGCGAGCACCAGGGAGTTATTAAAGATCGTCCAGCCGCCGGCCTTGCTATTGAGAGCCTGGTTGAAGCCGTCATCTTTCAGGAGGTCAGCAATTTCCGAGCGTTCCTGGATAGCATAAATCGGGGCGTAATTGCGGACCCGGTACATGACCGAGGGGTTATTGAGGATGAGCCCGGCCAAGTCACAGGCCTCAAAATATTTGCGGGGTGTTTTATCCCAACGGGAGGCAATTTTATCGAGACCCGTCTCCTTCATTCCGCGCGAAAAGCTGTTGAGATAATTGATGCCCCAAGGCTGGCCGGTCTCACCGGGCGTCGTCTGAGTGCTCAAATAGCCGGGCGCATAGGCGCCGACGGCGAAAATGAGGACAAAAATAGTAGAAACGATCAGGCCGACAAAAAGACCCACACCGTGGTTGAGATAGGTCCAGGTCATGCGCTGAAGCTCCGTGCCGATATGCTTCAACCAAAAATCAATCTTGGAACGAACCCAGAAACCGGTACCCCAGCCGATTAAATAGAAGACGAACAGCACCAGCACCAGCTCCATATAAAACATGGAATCAGGGAACCAGGCGGCCAGGGGGTGGCCCGTGAAATCCTTGGGGAGCACCATGGCCACCAAAGAAGTCAGGGGTTTACCCAAAATAAAAGCTATGAGAAGGGCTACAAGACCGCAAATAGCGGGAGCCAATCCAGCAAAAGCACCCATCCCGCCAAAGAGGAGGATGGCAACGACAGCAACTAACCAGACCATCATACGGACCCGATGCTACAAAATGAGACTCCAAAAGGCACGCACAAATTGCAGATCAGGGAGGATTTTATTTTTTACGATTTATCGGGAAAAAGAGACTGCAGGGCTTCATCTTTAAATGATGCCCTGCAGAACAGCTTATAAAAGCGGTGCGGGGACTAGCCCAGGATGCGTTTGAGGTCCGCTTCGGGGGTGCTGATCGGTGTAATATTGTAGTTCTCGACCAGGAATTTCAGAACACCGGGCGAGACAAAGGCAGGCAGGGTCGGGCCCAGGTAGATGTTCTTGATTCCGAGATAGAGCAAGGTCAGGAGAATGCAGACAGCCTTCTGCTCATACCACGAGAGAACCAGCGACAGCGGCAACTCGTTCACGGAGCAATTAAATACCTTGGAGAGAGCGACGGCGACCTGAATCGCGCCAAAGGCGTCATTGCACTGGCCCATATCCATGAGGCGGGGCAATCCGCCAATCGTGCCAATCTGCAGGTCATTGAAGCGGTACTTACCGCAGGCCAGGGTCAGGATCACCGTATCCTTGGGTGCCTGCTCCACAAAATGAGTGTAATAGTTGCGGCCTGTGCGTGCACCGTCGCAGCCGCCCACCAGGAAGAAATGCTTGATAGCGCCGGATTTCACGGCCTCGACCACCTTATCGGCCAGGGAGAGAATGGTCCGGTAAGAGAAACCGGTGGTCACTTCTTTACCGCCGTTAATTCCAGTCATCGGTTTATCTTCTTTGTATCCGCCCAGTTCGAGCGCTTTCTTGATCACCGGCGAAAAATCCTTGTTCTTGCCTTGCGCTTCGATATGGACACAACCCGGATAGGAAACGACGCCGGTCGTGAAGACGCGGTCCTGATAGCTCTCTTTGACGGGCATGATGCAGTTGGTCGTGAAGAGGACGGGAGCGGGTATGTGATCAAACTCCTTCTGCTGATTCTGCCAGGCGGTGCCGAAGTTGCCCTTGAGATGCGGATAAGCTTTCAGTTTGGGGTACCCATGGCAAGGCAGCATTTCTCCGTGGGTGTAGATATTGATTCCCTTGTCTTTGGTCTGCTCCAGGAGCAGGTAGAGATCGTGGAGATCATGGCCGGTAACAACGATGAAAGGTCCCTTTTCAATGGTGAGCGGGACAGTGACGGGAACAGGAATGCCGTAGGTCTCAGTGTTGGCGCGGTCGAGCAGGTCCATACATCTGAGGTTGACTTCGCCGGTTTTAAGTACCAGCGGCAGGAGCTCTTCCATGGTTTTGCCATCACCCACGGCGCGCAGGCCTTCATAGAAGAAATCATTTACGACGTCATCCGAATAGCCCAGGACCATGGCGTGATCGGCATAGGCGGCCATACCGCGCAGGCCCAGGAGAATCAGGGATTTGAGAGAGCGAATATCTTCCTGGTCTTCCCAGAGGATATCCATTCTGAAGTTTTCAGCGCATTGACCGGCCAGCAGTGCGGTTTTTTCGTTATTGATCTTATTGATCTGCTGCTGAACCGTTTCGTCGTTAAAGTTTACGTTGGTAATTGTCGTGAAGAGAGCTTCCATCACGGCTTTGTGGGTGGAAAGTCCCGGTTTTTTACCGACAGCGGCGCGTGCCAGGGCAACCAAGGCACCCGTCAACTCATCCTGAAGATTGGCCGTATCGGCCTGTTTACCGCAAACACCCCTGAAGGTACAAGCTGACCCACCAGCTGTTTGTTCACATTGAAAACAAAACATTTGTGTATCCATAATATAATTCGTTGTTTATGTTCCAGACCACCCCGGCCCATCGGGTACCTCACGCGAAGAAGCTCACCCCCTCCCATCTCACCTCAGAAACGAGCTAATAAGCCTCTCCCAGTTTTAATGTGACTCTCCACATAGAGCGATCGTCATTCTAAAGTAGTCCAGGGGGCGAGGTTCGTCAAGTTGAGCAGGCTCTTTTTTCTGAAATTTTTCTGCCTATAAATAAAGGAAGAGGGACATAAAAACAAACTATCGCGAAAAAATGATGAGGATAAGCTCCGTAAACCTTGTTATGCATCATCCCGATGATATTCGGGAAAGGTACGATTTTTGCCTCTTCCGCCGCCGGGGAAAAGAGAAAGGTGGGCTTGGCAAAAGAGGTTAGGTCATGCTAGAGTGGCCGCCGCAGGTCGGGTTGAACACCATGGCAGGAGAGGCGTGAGGAACAGAGAATTACGTCTATAATTATCCACCCAATCCGTTTTTGGGACTGGACATGGAGGTTGCATCGCCGGCGTGCAAGAAAGAAAGATTATGGCTGAAGAGCATTCAGTCGCACGTAAAACGTTGGAAGATCGCAATCGTGCGAGCG
>Ga0265294_10001788_pt1 | contig 28753 bp, 31 predicted proteins | sample MunlanPumphouse3_FD_192504 | JGI IMG/M metagenome (GOLD analysis project Ga0265294, IMG submission 192504) | Groundwater microbial communities from a municipal landfill in Southern Ontario, Canada - Pumphouse #3 | ecosystem: Environmental > Aquatic > Deep subsurface > Groundwater | place...
TTAAAGTCTTTTCGATGTCATAGGCACCGTCTGACACATTTGTATGAACATGTAAATCAATGCACATTAAGCTTCCCTCCCTCTAATTTATTTAATATGCGCTTTCAATCTATTCGAGAAAATTTCTAGTATTATTGCAAATCCTAATACCATATAGGTAATTAGGCCAATTTCACGAATATTATAATAATAATTACCGGCCATAAACAACTCATAACCAATACCACCTGCTCCTGCAGCTGCTCCCATTGCTACAGCATTAGTGAAATTTATTTCAAAACGCATAAAGGTCCAGGCCAATATACAAGTAATAGAAGATGGTAGTACTGCTTGAAATACTATTTGCCACCAATTTGCCCCACTAGCTTTTAAAGCCTCTATAATTCCTTCATCCATTTCTTCAAAAGACTCTGAATAACTCTTTATTAAATATCCAATACCATGAAAGCTTAATCCTATGATGGCGGCTACACTTCCAAGGCCTGCAGAAGCCGCGAAAATAAGCACCCATAAAACTGTAGGAATAGCCCGAATAATGGCAACGCCGCCTTTAATAAAATTAGAGGTTTTTTTATTAGTTAAATTTTTTGCCGCTAAAAGTCCAAAAAATAGTGCAATAATAGAACCCATAACTGTAGTTAGGAAAGCTAAACTTAAAGTCATAAGCAATTGCCCGAAGGCCTCAGCATAAGTAAAGTGAACAGCCATGGGTTCCGTAAGCATGATAGCAAAATTTTGAATGGTGTCCGTTATGGCTTTACTCATAAATATTTTTTTATAATCAAAGGTTGCAATTCCATAAACTGTCAAAATAGCTAAGAAAACCAAGGTGTAATTTACAACATTTTGTTTAGCATCAGTAGAGTGAACAATAATTTTTCCTTTTTTGTCCTTTTTCATAAGCTTAGGCCATGAAGACATTAACGAAATAGGCTGTACCGTAGCATCAAATACATTTTCCATTATAAAATCATCCTCCTAACGTGATTAGATGCCGCTTCTATAATCAGAATGACTATGACAATCATAATAACTACCAAACTGGCACTATGATAATCGAAGAATTTGTAATATATATTGAATAAGTTTCCTATGCCTGTACCCGTAAGCATACCTACCAAAGTTGAACTGCGAATATTGGTTTCAATCATAAATAATAACCAACTAACAACTTGCGTTATACACGAAGGAATAATTGCCTGAAAAACTATCTGTCCATAAGTAGCCCCAGAAGCTTCTAGTGCCTCAATAGAGTTAGCTCCTACTTCCTCTATAGTTTCAACGAACGCCCTGGTAAGAAAACCAAAAGTCGCAAAAAACAAAGCGATATAACCGGAAATCACATTTTGCCCAAAACTTAAAAGTAATACTATGGCCCACACAGTATCAGGGATATTACGGAAGAATGACGCAATCAGTCTACACATTACGGTAAATACCGGTACTCCCTTAGTACTAAGCAGGGCAAAAGCCATGGCACAAATCCCACCTGTTGTCGTAGCAACAATAGCTAAAAATACTGTCTCATGCAGTTTTATTAAAATGGCTGGCAAGTTTTTGATGGAAGCCATAGTTGGATAAAAATTTGATAAGGACCAAACTATAGCCTGAGGTATAGCTATCAATGCTTGAGCAGGCTCAAACCCAGTAACCTCCATCGCCCCATAAGAAAGTAACGCCACTAATATAAAAAACATTGCTATATAATTTTGACGTTTTTTCACTACTAATAGCTCCATAAGCATTCTCCTCGCCTAGTAAAATAACTTAATCCATTATTAACTCGCCTGTTTTGGAGTCATATATTTGATGAATGGTCTCTTTTTTTAGTGCACATGGTGGTCCATCATATATTACTTCCCCTTTGCGAATACCAATTATTCTATCCGCATATTTTAGTGCTACATCTACTTGATGTAGATTTACAAAGCAGGTGATACCAATGCTTTTATTAATATCCCATAAATAATCCATTATAATTTTGGCAGAACTGGGATCCAAAGAAGCTATAGGCTCATCGCAGAGCATAAGTTTGGGTTCTTGAATAAGCGCTCTAGCGATGCCTACCCGTTGTTTTTGCCCACCGCTAAGTTCATCACAACGTCTGTACGCCTGCTCTTCCAGCCCTAATCTCGCAAGAATTTTAAAAGCTTCTTCTTTCTCTCCTTCAGCATAACGACCAAATATTCCTTCAAAGGTAGTTTTATAACCGAGCCTACCATGTAAAACATTTTCCACAACACTTAAACGATTTACTAAATTATAATGTTGAAAAATCATGCCTATTTTTCGCCGTTGCTCACGCAATTGGGCACTATTGAGTGTATTAAAATTAACTCCATCAAAAATAACATCCCCAGCTGTAGGTACTATCATTCTATTAATACACCGCAATAATGTAGACTTGCCGGCACCTGATGGCCCAATAATGGCAACCATTTCCCCCTTATTCACGGAAAAAGAAATCTTCTTTAGAGCAATTGTGTTTGCATATTCTTTTGTTATATCTATACATTCTAAGAATGCCATCACGCGTTCTCCTAACTGTTGTTTACTTCTTGACATAATATAAATTGCGGAAGCCTTCCTCTTCAATAGGCCTCCGCAATCATATAAATATCTATTATTTAGATAATTCGCGAATAGGGTCAAACCAAGAATTTTCTACTTTCACAAAACATTCGTTTTTGGTTTGCTTAAAAGAACCCGTAGCTTTCGAACCTTTGGGAACAAATATAGCTGGGTTATTTGCAACCGCAGGATCCGTAAAGGCAGCAATTAATTTTTCTTGTTCATCTTTTGTCAGCATACTTGTATTCATAACCATGGGAGAATTTAATACCGGCACTGATTTTATAATAACGAATTCTTTGCCAACCATGCTATTAAAAGGCTCGGCTGCTCCATCTTTAATTTTATATACCGCTCCATTCATATTTAGTTTCCCTGAAACCAAAGAGGTATAGTTATTCATAATTTCATCGCAAAAAGCAGCAACATCTACTTTTTTGTTCAAAAGGTTCATAGCTGCCCCTTGGTGAGAACCACCAAATAATACTTCACTAAAAAATTTATCCGGCCCGCCCTCAAGTAAATCTGCTACCTTTAGGTTCTTCCATTTATCCATTTTTCCAAAGTAGCTTACAATTCCTGCACTTGGAACCTTAAAACCTGAAGTAGAACTATTTGATACAAAAGAAAATCTTTTTCCTTGAATATTATCAATAACATATTTTCCATCTTTTTTATATTGATCCTCATCGCCTTTATTAACTGCCAGCCAAGAATAATAAACTGCATCCTTCAAGGTCCCGGATGCTCCGCTATTAACTACAAAAGGAAGAACCTTGGGGTTCTTTTTATTAGCTTCTACAAAACTTTGAGCTCCCAAATACCCAATTGCCGCCTTATTGTTAGCCATGGTTTCTACAGCAATAGCGTAATCTGTGGTTAGCTTATGCACAACTTTTTTACCGGTAGCTTTTTCAACCAATGCCCCAATAGCATCCCGGGATGCTTTGTACCCATCACCTGATTCATTAGGCAGCCAAACCATGACAATATCTTTTCCCTTACCCGCACTTACACTTTTATCTCCGCTTTTCCCACTACTACAACCAGAAAGTAAACTAGCTCCCAAAATTACACACATGCCCAAAGCTAACAATCTTTTTTTCAACATATTGTTATCTCTCCTCAGTTTAATTTTATTATAAATTTTAAACCATTTTACAAAAGCTTCCCCTGAGAAATATTTATTTGCTTGTCGCATACCCCCTCCATAAATTCTATGTCATGGAAAATTCCCAGCATAGTTGTTCCTTCACTCTTTAGTTGCTCAATAAGTTCTCTGACACGTAGCTTGGATGCATTATCCAAGCTGGCCGTTGGCTCGTCCAACAAGAGTAACCGTGGTCTTTTAACCATTGCTCTAGCAATATTTAAGCGCAATTTCTCGCCACCGGAAAAATTATTAGGATAGCTATCCCACAAACTTTCATCAAGTTCAAAGTGCGTTAATATTTTTGTAGCCTGTTCCCGACTATATTCAATTCCATTTCCCGTATCCAACAAAGCTTGTTCTACAATTTCCAGAGCATTAGTACGTGGCATAACATTAAGGAACTGTGAAACATAGCCAATTTCATAACGGCGTAAATAGGTTATTTGCCGTTCTTTGGCCGTGACCATATTAATTAAGCCAAATTCAGCAGAGTCATACCATATTTCTCCCTTACTTGCTAAATAAGAACGATAGATACATTTTAATATAGTTGACTTACCACTACCGCTTTTCCCGACTATACCAATAAATTCTCCTTTGTTTAGAGAAAAGCTTATATCCTGAGAAGCCTGTATTTCTTTATGTATGCTGTGAATTGTAAAGGATTTACTTAAATGTTTAATATCTAAAAGTACCGACAACTTTTCCCCTCCTATACACGATAGTTTGTTTGAGTTATTACTTTTCCGTCTACCATGACGCAAGTTATTACAGGAAAATCTCCTTCGATTTTATTTATAACAAGCACATCGGCTTTTTTCCCAGGCACAATAGACCCGATTTCTCCATCCATTTTTACTGCAACTGCCGGATTAAGCGTAACCAGCTGAAACATTTTTGCTAGGTCCTGACCATATTGCTCATGCATAATAAAAATTGCGTGTAATAACGCGGCTGGATAATAATCACTGCAAAGAATATCCACTACGCCTTCATTAATAGCTTGTGCAGCACTCATATTACCTGAATGCGATCCCCCTAATAAAATGTTGGGGGCGCCAACCAGCGTTAACATTCCAGCAGCCTTAGCCGCCTTGGCAACTTCAATGGTTATAGGAAATTCACTGATTGTAGCACCAAACTGTTTGAGAAATTCAATTTTTTCATTAGTGTCATCATCATGAGAAGCTATGGCGATATTTTGTCTATGAGCCAACTCCGCTATATCCTTAATCATAACTAGAGTCATTTTTTCGCTTCCTTGCCTAGAAGCAATGACTTTATCAATTTCGGTATCTGTAATTTTTTTATAACCTTTTAAGGTTTTACGGTAGATTTCTAAATTTCTATACTGGCCTTGTCCCGGCGAATGATCCATAAAAGAAAGTAACTGCACTTTCCCAGCTAGAATGAACTGTTTAATTTGTTCTATATTATCTACCGCATCTATTTCCAAACGTGCGTGAAAACGGTGTCGAATCAAATGTAACCTATTGTGAGTTTGGGCGATTTTCTCTAAAAGAGCCTTAACATTTTCAGGCGAGCGTATAGGTTTAACACTAAATTCGTCTTCACCTATAAAGGAAAGGGAATGAAACATAGTCGTAATTCCTTGGTTAATAAGTATTTTTTCTGTTTCGCGAATACTAATATCAAAATCTAAAACGCTTGTTGGCCGTGGTGAAGCCATTGTTTCAATATAATCTGAATGAATATCCACAAATCCGGGAGCTATAAATCCCCCCTCAGCATCTATAACTTTATCTAACTCATTAATTTTAGTTGTTCCACTATTATAAATTCCAACTATATTTTCACCATCAATAAGAACTTCTGAATTATTTAAAATTTCCGTTTCCGTAACAACTTGCCCATTTGTAATTAAATACACTTGCTCATCCTCCAGTTTATAGCAATGAATATACCAATTCTTGTGTATACGGGTGCTGCGGGTCTTCCAAAATCTGGTCTGTTAAACCACTTTCAATAATATTGCCATTGAGCATTACTACAGTGCGATCCGCCAACATACGTATTACTGCTAAATCGTGTGAAACTACAATCATGCTAATATTAAGTTCCCGTTGGATTTTTTTTATTAGATCCAACACATTAGCCTGAACCGAAAGGTCTAGCCCTGTAGTTACTTCATCTAAAAGCAAAATTGGCGGATTATTACTAAGAGCCTTAGCAATTTGTACTCTTTGCTGCATACCGCCGGAAAAATTTTTAGGTGGCTCTTTTATTCTAAACAAAGGAATATTTACTTCATCTAGTAGTTCTTCCCCTCTGCTGCTCATGGCGGCCACATTACGATTACCGGCAGCAATAAGTTTTTCAGCTATATTACTAATAGCAGAAAAATTCATATTAAGCCCCATAATTGGATTTTGGTAAACCATGCCAAACATATTATTTCTTATATAGCGCTTCTGTTGCGCAGATTCAGAAAACATATTTTTACCATTTTTATAACTGCGAAGACTTACCGTCCCTGCTGTAACTTCTTGGTCAAAATATAAGCATTGCATCATAGTGGATTTCCCACTACCGCTTTCTCCAACAACGCCCAAAATTTCCCCTTCATATAACTCAAAAGAAACGTCCCTGCAAGCATAAACTGTGCCACATTTTGGGCAGTAATTTTTTTCTAAATGCTCTGGGCTAATATCTCGACAATGGTCACACCCTACGCCAAATTGTTTACGCAATTTTTGTACGACTAGGATTGGTGTTTGAAAATCTTTCAATTATTTACCCCCGTTCAAACGCATTAAACAGTTGCTGGTATCATTACATTGATAGTATGTCTCTCCTGTTTTTTCATCTACAATTTCGTCCAAATATACCCCTTGTCCCCCACATAGGTGACATTTTTGACCGGAAAAATTCTCTACACGGAAAGGGTAATCTTCAAAAGCCATAGATATTACTTTAGTGTAAGGAGGAACTGCATATATTTTTTTTTCGCGTCCTGCCCCTAACAATATTAAAGCTTCGCTATTATTAAGTTTGGGATTGTCAAAACGGGGAATAGGACTTGGTGACATAACATAACGATCCTTTACTATTACAGGATAATCTGCACCGTGGGTCACACTGTCATATTTCATAATCTGTTCAAATAACATAAGCCAAGCTCCGCTATAATCACTTTCGGAATGTAACCGTTTTGTTTTATGTTCACTAGCCTCTACTACACGCAAGGGCTCCGGTATTGGTACTTGTAAAACCAATATTTGCTCTTTATTCAAAGGAATTTCCGGAATCCTGTGTCGTGATTGTATTAACGTTGCTTTCCTTGTATCAATAGTTGTTTGTACACCTGTAGTAGAAACAATAAGTTTTTTTATATTAACGGCATTAACTGATTCATCAGAACCCTGGTCTATAACTTTAAGTATTTCCTTTTCGCCTATTAAAGAAAGGGTTAGCTGCAACCCTCCTGTTCCCCATCCTCTGCCGATTGGCATTTCTCTGGAAGCAAATGGCACTTGGTAACCTGGAATCGCTATCGCCTTCAAAGTAGCACGTCTAATTTCACGCTTGGAACCTTCATCAAAAAAAGCAAAATTGTATTTTGTTCCCACCTTATTTCTCCCTCGCTTCTCTTGTCCTGCGAATGCCGTCAAGTTTAGACTTAAATGTTACATAATGTGGTAATTTCAAATGAGAGATAAAGCCTGTTGCTTCAACGCTATCTATATGATAAAGAACAAATTCTTCGTCTTGAGTTGGGAACTTCTTTTCCTGAGTTTCTAAATCGGTATCAAGGATGCTCATGGCAATTGCCTTAGATTCATTTTGTCCATAACAAACCCCATAGCCAATGGTCAAATTCAACTTATTGCCGTCAGCATTATTTTTATCAGGACTAGAAATATAACTTTCTACTTCTGTAATTTGAATATTACCAATATAGAACTCATCATCACCCATAGGATTAGCTATGCAAATATCCACATACCCAACACGCAATTCACCAACTGTTGGATGTAAATCACCAAAACCTCGCAAAGACGCATATCCCAAAGCTATAACTGCGCCTGTTTGCCCACGTGTTAAAACTTGTAATCTTTCACTACGCTTAGTGGGAAATTCCATGTTTTTTTTTGTAACGTCAATAGGTGGTGTATTATCCTCAAGAGCTTGAGCAATTATTCCCTCTTTGCGCAACATATCTGTAACACGTGGTAAATTGCATAAATCAACATCAGCAGGTTCTTCTATTTCTCTCTTTTTCCTATAGCTGTCAAGCCATTTTTCAACTTCCATAGTGTTTTCTTTGCTAAGGTCAAAATCTATTAGACGATGCGTATAATCGTAGGTTGTACCTAAAATCTGTCCACCTGGAATATCCTTAAAACTTGCAGAAATTCTTCTTTCCACAAACATATTTTTAGTATCTATCACATTAGAATAATATTTTCGTGGCAAAGTGGACCGATACGCGCGCATAAGGAATACTGCCTCTTCAATGCTTCCTTCTGCTTGCTTTATAGCCACAGAAGCAACTTGGCGGTCATAGAGACTGCTCTCACTCATTACAGTATCTATTAAACCCCTCATCCCGCCTTCAATATCCCTAATATCTAATACAGTTCCCTTTTTTATACGTTCATATTTTAAGCGTTGAATGGATTCTTCGATAGCCTCAGAGCCACCTTTTACCGCAACGTATCCCATTACTTAACCTCCAAAGTACAAGTATGTGTTGTTCTGGGCAAACACATAATATTTCCTTGTAAATCCACTAGAATTACATCAATACCAAGAGGAAACTCAGCGTTAGCTTCCGTTCTGGCTGCCAACCATGCTTCACTACCACTTATCTCAACGCTAACACTGTCTTTTATCCCTGGCCCCGTTAGTTTTAGAGAAGGTCCAAGGCCTAAAGTTTCAACCTCTATAATAAAAGTAGCTGCCGTATGCGGATCTATAAATGTTCCCTTTTTGGCAATACCAAATGCGGTAGCTATTTTCCCTCTCTCGGCTAAAAATTTAACAATAATATAATCTGCTGTCTCTGTTTTTTCACTTTGTGCATAGGTCAAATTGTGCACTTTTCTAATAATACTTTCTTCATGTTCTCCCAGTATGTTAAAACTTACTTCTGCATCGCACACAGTAAAAGTCAATGCTAACAAGCTATTACTAAGTCCCGAATCAATATTCAGTTTATTGCTTTCCTGACTAATATTAGCCATTACGCCAGGCCTGGCCATGCAATTTAATAGTTTTCTATATATTTTTTGTACATCATGAACCATATCAAAATTCATTTATTTTCCTACTTTCTAAACGTCCATGGTTTCAAAATTAACTTTTGTTTTTAAAATACTAGCAGATTTACTTTTTATTTCTTTTTCTATAAGGCCTTCTTCCGCAAGTAAAATTTCTCTCCAGGAAAAAACTTCCGGAAGCTTCGCATTATATGAAGCGTCAATAACAGCAAGATTATATGCAAGCTTGCTATCAGCCCCTATTACCACGCCCAAACCTATGCTGCCTTGAACTTCAACCCTAGCTTCTATTACCGCTACTTCACCAATATAAAATAAGCTTTGTTTAGCATTTTCTCGCATTTTCATCATTACAAGTCCATTATTAGGTACATCCAACACATTAATTTTATAATTAGATTTAATGACAGCTGCTAATTGCTCGGCTATTCTACTATTACCATTAATAAGAATCTTGCACCGTCTTTTTCTATTCATTGCTTACCTCCCATCTTTAAATTAATTATAGAACAATTACCATTTTGATATGTTATGCGCCTGTTAAACAACTGTTAAGTAACTGTTAAATTTAATTTCCAAACTTAATATTTATAATTTTAGTGAAAATAAAAAACCTGTCAAATAAAGACAAGCCTTTTAAAATAATTTTGCAGTTCTCTTGGCTTTAATATTTGTTATAATAAAAACAGTTATACTTAATAAAGTCAGGAGTCATTATGAAATACGAAAATATTATCTCAGCTACCTTCCTCTCTAGGCCCAATCGCTTCATTGCCCATATTATAGTAAATTCTAAAGATGAAATCTGCCACGTCAAAAATACAGGACGTTGCAAAGAATTATTATTGCCGGGTAGTAACCTGTATGTGCAGACTAATAATAACCCTAAACGCAAAACAAAATTTGACCTAATTGCGGTAAAAAAGGATGGACTCCTCATAAATATGGACTCCCAAGCACCCAATAAGGTAGTAGAAGAATGGCTTACTGCCGGCAACTTACCAGGAGTCACTTTTATTAAACCGGAGTGTAAATATAAGGATTCCCGTTTTGATTTCTATATGGAATTCGGTCAGCAAAAAGCCTTTATGGAAGTAAAAGGTGTTACCCTAGAAGAAAATGGTATTGTCCGTTTCCCGGATGCTCCCACCGAGCGAGGGCTAAAGCATCTGCACGGCTTAAGCACTTGTGCTCAAGAAGGTTATAAAACCTTTGTTTTATTTGTCATACAAATGCAGGGTGTGAAATACTTTGAACCTAATTGGAAAACCCATGCCGCCTTTGGCGAAGCCCTTATAGATGCCCAAAAAGCAGGGGTTACAATACTAGCCTATGATTGCCTGGTAAGTAAAGATACACTAGAAATAAATCATCCTGTAGAAGTACATCTTAACGAATTAACGAAACACGCTAAAATTATCATAAAAAAATGACCTGCATTTTTGCAGGTCATTCTTTTATGATAATCTCATTTTAAAATCTTCGTAGCCAAATGTTTTTACAACTTTAATGCTACCATCTTTTTTAGCAACGGCTATACTTGGCAAGTTCATGCCATTAAATGTATTGTTTTTCACCATAGAATAAATAGCCATATCACCAAATACTACTTTATCCCCAACTTTTAGAGGCTGGTCGAAAGAATACTCTCCGATAATATCACCTGCTAAACAAGTAGGACCGCCAAAGCTATAGGAATACTGTTTTTCCCCGAGTTCCCCGGAATTAAATACCGGCGGTCTATATGGCATTTCAAGCACATCAGGCATATGGCAGGCAGCAGAAGTGTCCAAAATAGCAATTTGTTGCCCGTTGTCAATAATATCTAGCACAGTACTAACTAAGAAGCCACTATTCATGGCTACAGCCTCGCCAGGTTCTATATATACATCTACATCATACTTTTTCTTAAAAGCAGCTATGGCAGTTATAAGGGCCTCTACATCGTAGTCAGCACGATTAATATGATGCCCACCTCCGAAGTTTATCCAGCGCATCTGCTTAAGGTAGGAGCCAAATTTTTCTTCTACTGCCGCCAAAGTAGTAATAAGTGCATCTGCATTCTGCTCACAAAGAGTGTGAAAATGCAAACCACTGATTCCTTCAAGTAACTCTGGTTTAAAATTACTTATAGTAACCCCCATGCGCGAACCTGGAGAGCAGGGATCATAAATAGCATGATCTTGAGTTGAGCATTCAGGATTGATCCTGATACCGAATTCTTTACCAGATAACAAGGCTTTATTTCTATACTTCTCCCACTGGTTAAAGGAGTTAAAAACTATATGATCACAAATATTTAATATTTCATCAAACTCATTTTCTAAATAAGCGGGAGAAAAAATATGATTTTCCTTCCCCATAAATTCATGACCTAAACGGGCTTCAAAAAGTCCGCTAGCGGTTGTACCAGATAGATACTTCCCAATTAATGGGTACAAGTAAAACATGGAGAAACATTTTTGTGCCAAGAGAACATGACACCCCGTGCGCATGGCTATATTTTGCAAGCGCTCTAAGTTTTTTTGCAGCAAACTCTCATCCACAATATAATACGGGGTCGCTACTTGATTGACGTCAAAGTTCACCTGCATTTTATTCTACCAACTCCGGAGCAAAGCTCTCTATCCACGGTAAACCCCATTTATTAAGTGCATCCATAAAAGGATCCGGATCAAATTCCTCCATATTATGAACACCTGGTTTTTGCCATACTCCTGTCATTACTAACATAGCTCCAATCATAGCAGGAACCCCTGTAGTATAGGAAATAGCTTGGGACTCAACTTCTTTATAGCACTCTTGATGATCACAAACATTATATAAATAATAAGTTTTATCTTTGCCGTCCTTTTTCCCTTGGAATATGCAACCAATGTTGGTTTTGCCTTTAGTTCTTGGACCTAGGCTTGCCGGATCAGGTAATACAGCCTTTAAAAATTGTAAGGGTATTATTTGCTTGCCTTCAAATTCAATAGGTTTAATAGAAGTCATACCCACGTTTTCTAAGCATTTTAAATGGGTTAGATAGCTTTGCCCAAAAGTCATAAAGAAACGAATACGTTTAATGCCTTTAATGTTTAATGCCAAAGACTCAAGTTCCTCATGGTGCAATAGATACATATCTTTTTCACCTAATTGGGGGAAATTGTACACTCGTTTTATTTCCATCGGCTCTGTTTCTATCCATTTTCCATTTTCCCAATAACTACCTTTGGCAGAAACTTCACGAATATTAATTTCAGGATTAAAATTTGTAGCAAAAGGATAACCATGGTCACCAGCATTTGCATCTAAAATATCTATGTAGTTAATTTCATCAAATTGATGTTTCATGGCATACGCAGAAAAAACGCTAGTTACCCCTGGATCAAAGCCACTGCCTAAAAGAGCTGTAATACCTGCTTTTTCAAAACGTTCCTTATAGGCCCATTGCCAAGAATACTCAAAATGTGCAGTATCTTCAGGTTCATAGTTAGCCGTATCAATATAATGGGTTTTTGTAGCCAAACATGCTTCCATAATATGCAAATCTTGATATGGTAAAGCTAAGTTTAATACCACATCTGGTTTGAAATTATTAATAAGAGCTACAAGTTGCTCCACATTATCTGCATCCACCTGTGCCGTATGAATAATTGTTTTGCCACCATCTAGCTTAGCCTTTAAAACATCACATTTGCTCTTAGTACGACTAGCAATCATAATTTCTGCAAAAACATCACTGTTTTGACAACATTTGTTAATAGCTACGCTTGCGACGCCGCCACAACCAATAATTAAACATTTTCCCATTTATTCCGCCTCCAATGTTAATAAAATCTCTCGTATTATTTTACAAGCTACTGCTGTAGATACTCCACTTTGATCATAAATCGGCGAAAGCTCTACCACATCGCAGCCTACTATATTTAATCCACGTAAGGTAAGAACGGCACGCAACAATTCATTAAAAGTTACTCCCCCTGCTTCCGGCGTACCTGTGCCAGGGAAAATTGATGGATCCAAAATGTCTAAATCTAAAGTTACATAAACCGGTTTACCTTGTAATGCTTTAACTCCGCTTGGCAAAGTATCTAGGTTGAATTTGTGCAAAACAGTATGTCCTTTAGCAAAATCAAACTCGTATTTTTCTCCCGAACGAATCCCATATTGAAAAATTTTACCATCGCCCACCAATTCCCATACTCTACGCAAAACAGTAGCGTGTGACAATTCTTCGCCTAAATAATCTGTTCTTAAATCTGTATGTGCATCAAAGTGAATAATATGCAAATCAGGATATTTTTTAGCAACTGCTCGCACTGCACCAAGGGTTACTAAATGTTCTCCACCTATCATAAAAGGCAATTTACCATCAGCTAGAATTCTATCTGTATAAGCTTCTATTTCTGTAAGCACTCTTTTTGTGTTTCCAAAAGGTAACTCCATTTCGCCCCCATCAAAAATATAGGAATCTGATAAATCCCTGTCCTGATATGGGCTATATGTCTCAATGCCAAAAGATTCGTTACGAATTGCCTGCCCGGCAAAACGAGTACCGGGACGAAAAGACGTCGTGCCATCAAAGGGAGCCCCAAAGAGTACTACTTTCGCTTCACTGTATTTTCTATCACAACCAATAAAAGTACATATATTTTTATTCAACATCATGTAACATCTCCTGTACGTAGTTCGGCAGATAGAATGCGCCTTTATGTAGATTGGTATTGTAATAGCCTGTTTTAAGATTCAAGGCATTCCAACCTGCAGCATTAAGATCATGCACAGGATGATATTTTTTGGAAGCAAAACCAAAAAGCCAGTGCCCTGAAGGATAAGTGGGAATATGCGCCTGATAAACTCTGCTAATAGCAAAAGACTCCACAATACGTTTGTGTGCTCGTTTCATAGCCCTAGCATCAGCTGCATAAAAAGGACTTTCATGTTGATTAACCATAATTCCATCTGCTTTTAACGCTTTATAGCAGTTACCATAAAACTCTTTAGTAAAAAGACCTTCGCCCGGTCCAAAAGGATCAGTAGAATCTACAATAATAAGATCATACTCATCTTCATGCTTACGCACAAATTTAAGCCCGTCCTCGTAGTAAGCATGTACTCGTGGATCATCAAAACAGCAGGCCGTTTGAGGCAGATATTCTCTGCATACTTTTACAACCAGTTCATCTATTTCCACAAAATCAATATGTTCTACTTCTTTATAGCGTGTTAATTCCCTAATAACTCCGCCATCACCGGCACCTATAACAAGTACTTTACGTACATGTGGGTGTACGGCCATAGGCACATGAGTAATCATTTCATGATAAATAAATTCATCTTTTTCGGTCAACATCATATAACCATCCAAAGTCAAAAAACGGCCAAATTCTTCTGATTCAAAAATATCAATCCTTTGGAACTCACTTTGCACACTAACCAATTGCTTGTCAACTTTAATTGAAAATTTTACTGTTTCTGTGTGATTTTCACTAAACCATAATTCCATATTAGTAGCCCCCTCTCAATACGTTGAGTCGGTTTATTTCCATATCTTCAGGACCTGTCATGGAACAGCCTTTGTCTTTCGCGTATTTAATATATTCAATAATTTCTTCTGTAATAGCCTCTCCCGGTGCTAGGATGGGAATACCCGGAGGGTAGCACATTACAAATTCCGCACAGATATGTCCTATGCTTTCCTCCAAGGTCAACGATTCCTTTTCACCATAGAAACCTTCTTGTGGCGTAGTCACAACCTTAGGCGTAATATATTCATGTCGTAACATTCCTGCTCGGTCTCTTTTATAAAGTCGGCGAATTTCCGATAAGGCCCCAATAAGCCGCTCAATATTTTTATAATTATCCCCTACAGAAACGTAGGCTAATATGTTGCCAATATCACCAAACTCTATTTGTATATCATATTCATCGCGTAGTAAGTCATAAACTTCTATACCTGCCAAACCAACATCAAGAGTATTTATCGAAAGCTTAGTAATATCAAAATCATATACGGAATCGCCATTAATTAATTCTTGGGAATAGGCATAATAATCGCCTATTTGATTTATTTCTACTCTGGCATACTCCACTAATGCTTCTACCTGTTGAAAAATTTTTTCTCCATGCAAGGCTAAATTACGACGGGAAATGTCTAAGCTTGATAATAAAAGATAGGATCCACTTGTTGTTTGCGTCAAATTAATCACTTGTCGCACATGTTTAGCATTTACTCTAGTCCCACAGAGTAAAAAAGAACTTTGCGTAAGTGACCCACCTGACTTATGCATGCTTGCAGCTGCAAAATCTGCACCTGCCGCCATGGCAGATATGGGTAAATTCTTACCAAAGTAAAAATGTGTTCCGTGCGCTTCATCCACTAGCGTAAACATGTTGTGGCGATGCGCCAATTCTGTAATCGCTTTTAAATTTGAACATATACCATAATAAGTTGGATTATTTACCAATACAGCCACAGCCTCTGGGTTTTCCCTAATTGCTGCTTCCACTTCGCTCAACTTCATTCCTAGTGCAATACCTAGTCTTTCATTAGTTTGTGGATTAATATAAATAGGAGTTGCACCGCAAAGAACCAAGGCATTAATAACGCTTCTGTGTACATTTCTAGGTAAAATTATTTTATCACCCTTTTTGCATACAGATAAAACCATAGCTTGTACAGCAGACGTTGTTCCATTTACCATAAAAAAAGCATGTGCTGCACCAAAGGCCGTCGCAGCAAGTTCTTCACCTGCTTTAATACAACTAACAGGATGACATAAATTATCCAACTGTTTCATAGAATTAACATCTACAGTCAAGCAACGTTCACCCAAAAAATCGGTTAGCTCCTTATTTCCCTTGCCCCGCTTATGTCCTGGGACATCAAACGGTACAAGACGCATTTGCTTAAATTCCTCTAAAGCTTCTAAAATTGGGGCCGTTGTTTGCTGTGACAAATCGTCATTTTTTCTGCTATTTCCAGCAGCAGATTCGGCAAGAGCTGCATCCCCTATAAATTTTGACAATTAAACTTCACCTCTTAATATATGTTCGTACCGCTAAAAATTTCTATCATTTCACGACGCAAGTTGTTTGTAATATTTAGTCTTGTTTTAGGAGCAAGTTCATAGACATCAGATTTAAACAAATAATTTTGCAAATCGATATCTTTAATTAACAATTTAGTATGAAAAATATTGGCCTGATAAACATTAATGTCCACCGCATCATACTTTTCCAAAGTTTTTTTATCAACATAGTCTTGTATAGAAGTAATATTATGATCGATAAATAACTTTTTACCATCAATATCACGAGTAAAACCCCGCACTCTATAATCCATAGTGATGATATCAGAATCAAAACTGCCAATTAAATAATCCAACGTTTTTAATGGCGTTATTTCGCCGCAGGTAGCAACATCAATATCCACTCTGAAAGTAGCAATAGAATTATCAGGATGATATTCAGGATAAGTATGCACAGTAATGTGACTCTTATCCAAATGGGCCAAGATTGTTTCCCCTTTATGTGCAGTTGGTATCTTATACTCTTCAGCAATAAGGATGGTTACACTAGCACCTTGAGGATCATAATCTTGTTTGGAAACACTTATAACCTTAGCACCTATCATATCGGTAACATGCTTTAGAATATCCGTTAATCTATCTGAATTATATTGTTCATCAATATAAGCTATGTAGTCGCCCTGTTCTCGAACCGTATTAGCATAACAAATATCGTAAATATTGAAACTTAAAGTTTTTGTAAGATTGTTAAAGCCATAAAGCTTTAGCTTATTCTCCATGCTTTTTCCCCCTAAAATAGACGCCTTAAATCGTCCGCTACTGATAATCAAACAATACATTACCATCAACTTTTTGTCAACATATTGGAAAGAAAAATAGTCCACATCAAAGTGGACTATCCCTCACTGTGTAATATTTTCTCTCTTTAGAAGGCCGGTATAACAGCACCTTTGTACTTATCTGTAATGAATTTTCGTGCTTCCGGACTAGTAAGTGCCTTGGCCAATTTTTGCAGCTCAGGTCTTTTTTCATCACCTTTTCTGATCGCAACTATATTAGCATAAGGGGAATCTTTTGGTTCCGAAAATAAAGCATCTTTCACTGGATTTAGATTAGCTTCCATAGCAAAATTAGAATTTATAACAGAAATGACTACATCATCTAAAGAGCGCGGTAGCAACGCTGCCTCTATTTCCACAATTTTTAACCCTTTAGGATTATCTATAATATCAGCAGTTGTACCGCTTATGCCAACTCCGTCTTTAAGTTTTAGCAGCCCTGCAGCCTGCAAAATTGATAACGCTCTTCCACCATTAGTAGGATCATTAGGAATTGCAACGCGTGCCCCATTAGGCAAATTTTTCAAATCTTTGAGAGATTTAGAATAAATACCCATAGGTTCAATATGTACTTTAACTAACGACACTAATTGTAGTTTGCGTTCAGAGGCAAATTTTTCCAGATAGGGAATATGTTGAAAAAAATTAGCATCTAACTCTTTATCATTAAGAGCAAGATTAGGTTTAACATAATCACTAAATTCAATAACTTGTAAATCAATACCCTCTTTAGCCAACATAGGTTTAACAAAATTTAAAATTTCCGCATGCGGAACCGGAGTAGCTCCAACTTTCAAAATTATTTTTTTAGTAACCTCACTTTTATCTGCCCCAGTTTTATCCTTATTGCTGCCACATCCAGCAACTAACCCTAGAACAAAAAGACATACAAGCACCGTGAAGAGAACCTTTTTCATCATAACATCTCCCTTAGTAATTTTAGAACACAATAATACTTGCCTTTCCCCTAGCAAACAAAAAACCCTTTCCGAGGAAAGAGTGTGCACTACTACTTTCCTCCCATCTCACAGCTTAAACTGTAGGACTTAGCACCGTTTTGGTCATTAAAACCAAATGGTTGCTGTAGCTTCATAGGGCCTATCCCTCCGCCACTCTTGATAAGAGTATCGCTATAAAGTTGAATATTATGGTAAACTATTAGCAACTAAATGTCAATAAAAATATTTGTAATTAATATGACACTAATAGTATTTGTTCCTCTTTAGAACATAAAGAATGCCACTTCCGAAGAAGTGGCATTCTTTTCTTATATATGCTATTCTTTGCAATACTTAGCTAAACCGTCTTTGTAGGTATCATTACCATAACAATCAACACAAACTATAGCCGGGAAATCAACCACATCATAACGTCTAATGGCTTCAGGACCCAAATCACCATATGCCAGAATTTCTTGTTTTTTAATAGATTGTGAAATAACTACGGCAGCCCCGCCAATAGCTACGAAATATACAGCACAATTTTTTACGCAAGAATCAATCACTTCTTGGGAACGAGAACCTTTCCCAATCATGCCCTTCATGCCTTGTTCAATCATTGTAGGAGTATATTTATCCATACGGCCGCTGGTAGTAGGACCGGCAGAGCCAACAGCTTGCCCCGGTTTTTCAGGTGAAGGTCCTACATAATAAATAACATTACCTTGAACATCAATGGGCAGTTCTTCCCCACGGGCCAAAGCCTCTGTCATTCTCTTATGGGCCGCATCACGAGCTGTGTAAATAGGACCGGTAATAAGTACACTATCTCCTGCATGTAAAGTCTTAATAACATCATCAGTTAAGGGTGTCGTAATTTTTTTAGTCTCAGCCATATTCCTTATCCCCCTTACAAGCTCACTACAGCGCGACGTGCTGCGTGACAATTCAGATTAACGGCTACAGGCAGACCACCAATATGCGTTGGTGCATACTCTATATTTACAGCCAAAGCTGTATTAGTGCCGCCCAAACCAGAAGGTCCTATACCGGTTAAATTAACCCGCCTTAAGATTTCGGCTTCTAGTTCAGCGTATTTAGGATTAGGATTATGCTCGCCCATATGTCTTGTCAAAGAATGCTTTGCCAGTTCTGCAACACGCTCCATATTGCCGCCAACGCCTACACCCACAGTAATAGGTGGGCACGGGTTAGGTCCTGCAATACGCACTGTTTCTAAAACAAAGTTAACAAGGCCTTCTACACCGTCAGCAGGTTTAAGCATTTTCAAAGCACCCATGTTTTCGCTGCCACAACCTTTCGGCAAAACAGTTAACTTTACTTTATCTCCGGGAACAATTGTAGTATGAATAATAGCAGGAGTATTATCCCCTGTGTTTTTTCTAACAAAAAGAGGATCATCAACAGAAGATTTACGCAAATATCCCTTAGTGTAGCCATCGGCTACACCAGCATGAATAGCAGCTTCAATATCGCCGCCTTCAAAATGCACCTCTTGTCCTATCTCAGCATACACAACTGTAAGGCCCGTATCCTGACAAATAGGGCAATCTGTATCCTGAGCTAATTGGGCATTCTTTATAATTATTTCTAAAATTTCTTTTCCTAACGGAGATTCCTCGGTACCTGTAGCTTTTTTTAGGGTAGCTACAACTTCTTCCGGAAGATGACAGCACGACTGTATGCATAACTTACTTATAGCTGTTTCTACTTCTTTTACATTCATATTCCTCATAGGATAAAGGGCCTCCTTTTTGTTCAGGTGCTAATTAACGACCTACACGTTTTGCTGTATTGGCTCTGATTTCTTCAGGATCTTTTGTTACCCTGGCAATACCAAGTTCCATAGCCGTTTTAGCAACAGCAGCTGCAACAGCAGGAGCTACGCGATTATCAAAAGGAGCTGGAACTACATAATCTTGACGTAAATCCTTGTCGTCAATCAAGCCAGCTATAGCGTGCACAGCCGCTACTTTCATTTCTTCAGTAATTGCTCTGGCACGAACATCCAAAGCTCCACGGAATACTCCTGGGAATACACAAACATTATTTACTTGGTTAGGGGCATCACTACGACCGGTTGCAGCAACAGCTGCCCCAGCAGCCATTGCTGCCTCATAAGAAGTTTCAGGTACAGGATTAGCAAGGCCAAAAACGATACCCTTGTTCATGCTACTAATAATTTCAGGAGTAAATACATTGGGTTGAGAAACACCAATAAGAACATCAGCACCTTTAGTTACAGAAGCCAAATCGCCTTTAATTTTCGCCGTATTAGTAACAGTGGCCAAATAACTCTTGGCCATGTCCATAGAACCTTCACGACCTTCATAAATAGTTCCTTTGCTATCCAACATAATAATATTTTTAGCCCCTAAGTTATGAAGCAATTTACCAATAGCACTACCGGCAGCGCCACAACCGTTAACAATAATTTTAACCTCAGCAAGGTCTTTCTTTACAAAACGCAACGCCCCAAGCAAAGCTGCGCAACAAATAATAGCCGTACCATGTTGGTCATCATGAAAAATAGGTATATCACAAGTTTTTTTCAAGGCATCTTCAATTTCGTAGCATTTAGGTGAAGAAATATCCTCTAGATTAATGCCGCCAAAAGAAGGTTGTAAACGTTGAACCATGTCAATAAAAACTTTCGGATCTTTAGCATCAATGCAAATAGGAACGGCATCAACATCGCCAAAGGATTTAAACAAAACAGCTTTACCTTCCATTACCGGCATAGCGGCTTCTGGACCGATATCGCCCAAACCTAATACGCGCGTGCCATCACTAACTATAGCTACCATGTTTCCACGGCAAGTGTATTCAAAAGATAAATCCTTGTTATCTTTAATTTTTCTGCAAGGTTCTGCAACGCCTGGAGTATAAGCAATAGCTAAATCATGACCATCTTTTAAAGGTACCTTACTGCAAACTGCCAATTTACCATTATTTTTCATGTGTAATTCTAAAGACTCTTTGTTTAAATCTACCATTTTAATGCCTCCATTCAATTTTTAAATAGTATACTCTATTATTATATAGCAAACGCTATATAATTACAACGAGAAAATTCTAGCCACCGGTCTTTGTCCTTCCTGCAAAGATAAAACAGCATAAGTAGGGCCTTCATCGCCTCTTGGTAAAGCTAGACTCCCAGGGTTAACTAGCAGTGTATCGCCAAACCATTTAATGAGCGGCACATGAGTGTGGCCAAAAACCACTATTTCTGCTTCTAATTTTCGCGCCCACCAAGCAAGCTCTTCAACTTGATAGCCATTCATATAACGATGGCCGTGAGTAAGCCAAATTCGTTGACCTTCGAGAACGACAAATTCATCTATATTACCTCTGCCTATAGGTTTATCACAGTTCCCTGCCACCATAAGCATAGGTAATTTGGTCTCCGCAATCAAAAATCTGGCATCTTGACTATAATCTCCCGTATGTAGCCAATAATCAACAGGCTCAACCACCGCCAACAACTGACGCATGGCTTGTAGCTGGCCATGGGTATCGCCTGTAATTCCTATTTTCATTTATTTTTTCTCCATATTGTGCATAATTTTTTAATAGCCTTAGCCCGATGGCTAACGCTATTTTTTTCTTCCATAGTCGCCTCACCTAGACCCATATGCAATTCAGTAGACCAAAACAAAGGATCATAACCAAATCCTTCTGTGCCTAAAGGTTCATGCAAAAGCATCCCCTCACAAGTACCATTTGCCTCTTCTAAAATTTTACCTTCAGGATTTGCAACTGCTAAAGCACAAAAAAATCTGCAAGTCCTTCGAGTATAAAACTTCATATTCATTAACAATAAATTGTTGTTTTCTTCAGAAGTAGCTTTTTCCCCTGCATATCGAGCAGAGCGTACGCCTGGTGCCCCTTTCAAGCTTAGTACTTCCAAACCTGAATCATCGGCAATACAAGTTTCTCCTAAAATTTTAGCGTAATAAGCTGCCTTCAGTTTAGCATTGGCAGCAAAAGTTTTGCCCGTTTCTTCCGGTTCTTGAATTTCAGGAAAATCGTTTAGACATTTAAACTCTATGCCCAAATCTTGCATTAACACTTTAAATTCTTCAACTTTTCCAGCATTTTTAGTAGCAATAACAATTTTTTGCATATTACTTACCCACTCTATCCGCAATTTTTCCCAAAACTTTCTTTTGGCTTGCAATTAAATTTTTACACCCTTTTTCACCTAGCTCTAAAAATGTTTTCAATTGCTCTCTTGTAAAGGTATGCTCTTCTCCAGTGCCTTGTATTTCCACAAAATTACCTGCACCTGTCATAACGATGTTCATATCAACATCGGCATTAGAATCTTCGCTATAACATAAGTCCAACATTTCTTTTCCTGACACTGAACCTACGCTAATCGCAGCGCAAAAATCCTTTATAGGAAAAGGCTTATCTTTAGGGCAAATTTTGGCCAAAGCAATTACTAAAGCTACGAAACCACCGGTAATAGACGCTGTCCGAGTACCACCATCAGCTTGCAACACGTCGCAATCAATAGTAACAGCCTTTTCTCCCAAGGCCTCCAAATCGACGATAGAACGTAAAGCTCGACCAATAAGTCTTTGTATTTCTTGTGTTCGTCCGCTTTGCTTTCCTTTGGCCGCTTCACGAGAATTGCGGTCTTGAGTTGAACGTGGCAACAAGGAGTATTCCGCTGTAACCCAACCTTTACCCTTACCGGTTAAAAATCTAGGAACTTTTTCCTCTACAGTAGCATTACACAAAACCCTAGTGTTTCCCACTTCAATTAAAACAGACCCCTCTGGGTAAATAATAAAGTTCTTTGTCATTTTAACCGTACGGCCCTGATCTGCTTTTCTACCATCAATTCTTTTCATATAAACTTATCTCTCCCTCATATATTAGCTACAATACTTTTAGTTTTATCCTGAATTAAAATATTATCCCACTTACCTGTTTTTTTAGCCTTAAGTGCTAGAGCTACCGCGTTTTCACGGCATATTGAACATGTATCTCTATTAAATACCACTATGTACGCATTTTGATCACCAAATCTTGTATTCGCAGCAGTAGTTTCAATGGTCAAATAACCACTACAATTTTCACAATAATGGGCAGTTTCTCTTTGGTTTTCGCTAATACCCTCCTCATCATAATAAATGCTTTTATTTCTTTGCCACTGTCTTCCACATTTACTCATTGCTTCTTTTCTAAGTATTTCTCTATCGGTCCATAGTTGCCCTACTTGATCAATAAGCTGGTCAACACGCTGATTACACTCAGTGCTTTGAAGATGTAATGCAGTTTGGTCTGGTTCAATAACCTGGCTATAATCCATTCCAGCCATAGCCAAAACAATGCCGGTATTTACATAAGGCAGTGCTGCTTCCACCGAATAACCACCTTCTAAAACCGCTATATCTGCCTTTAACTTAGCTGCCAAAGAGGCATAGCCTTGAGCAGTAACATTCATAGATGCTAAGGGATCACTAAAATGGTTATCTTGTCCTGCAGAATTTATAATTATTTCAGGATTGAATTCGTCCAAAACAGGACGAATAAGGCCATCAAACAATCTATGTATTCCCTCATCACCAGTTCCAGGTAAAAGCGGTAGATTGAGGTTCATACCTAAAGCTGCCGGACTTCCAGCCTCATTAGGAAAGCCTGTGCCAGGATAGAGCGTTCTTCCATCTTGATGAAAAGAAATATACAGTACATCAGGATCATGATAAAAAATATCCTGTGAGCCGTCACCATGATGCACATCGGTATCTACTATGGCAATTTTTTTCACGCCATATTTACTTCGTAAATATTCTACCATAACAGCCTCAATATTAATCGTGCAAAATCCTCTAATACCATAAACTACTCGCATAGCGTGATGTCCTGGCGGTCTTACCAATGCGAATGCGCATTTAACTTCCCCTCGCATCACAGCATCAGCAGCCGTAAGACAACCACCAGCTGAAACCAAATGGGCTGGTGTAATAAGCTTAGCGATAGAAGGAATACCTATATGCACTCGTTCTAAATCCTTAATACTAGCCATGCGTGGTCGATATTCGCGAATCTGTGGTAAGTCAAAAATGCCCTCTTCTAATAATTGATCACGTGTATAAAGCAAGCGTTCCTGTCTTTCAGGATGAGTAGGACTAATCATCCAATCAAAAGCAGGGAAAAAAACCAAACCTAAATTTGGCATCAAAACGCCACCTCCCTGCCAATAACATGAGATAAAACACCTGGCTGCAACTGCATTTTTAAATATATTATTTTACCGGAAGAAATATAATCGTGAATAGTGGCAAATTCCTCATAGGCCACAATTTCTGCTACCGGTGCAATAATTTGCCACTTATTAGCTGCTGCTTGTAACCACGCGGTGAGCAATTCTTGTGCTACCTGTTTATTAAAATAATGAGGTAATTTAGCTTTAATGCCCGCCTCGGGAATAATATAATAATTTTCAGTAGTGTCTGCTCTAAGTGTAGCTGTTAAAGTTGGTTTTGCTAATGCCGCACCTATGGCATTTGCTACCATAGCTCCCACCGGAATTTCTACGGGCAAATGCATATAATCTCCCAAAGCTTTTACAAGACCGGGAGCCGCTCCGCCTACACCTATTAAAAGTTCCGGTTTAAACAAATTACCGGCAATAATATCATTTACAGTATAAACTGGCTGTATACCCCATTGGTACACCATTTCGTCAATAGTTCTTTTTATTTTTTTCACAGCAGCCTCTACAACTGCATGGGCTACCTGTTTTTCTGTCTCTTCGCCCCTAGCATATAATTTCATAGCTTCCCTAGCCAGGCGTCCTTCCCCAAAACTAACTAGACCCAGCGTAATAAAAGCATCGGACAAGGTCGGAGCCCTACCGCCCAAAGCCATTGCCCGGCCAGCTCTTTCAGGTCCTACAACAAAACCTTCCTTAGTACGGATAATAACACTATCGCCACCCAAACCTAAGGAACGCATATGGAATGCACGTACCGCTGTATTAAAACCAGCAAGTACAGCTCCCTTTGGGGACATAAGAGGTTGACCTTTTTCCCAAAAAGCAATATCTGTAGTTGTTCCACCAACATCCAAAGAAATAGTATTAACACTGGGCGGTTTTAAAGCCTCTATTCCTAAAACACTAGCAGCCGGCCCAGTAAATACAGCTTCCACCGGTTGTTCCAACGAAGCTTCTAAAGGCAATGTCCCACCATCTGCCTTTAAAATATGTACAGGAGCATTAATTTCACGTTCATTCAAACTTTTTTTTATCTGCCTAATAAAGTCCGCATATTTAGTATAAACAGCTGCAGAAAAATAGGCGGAATTAGTCCTACGTATAAAATTCAATTCTCCTGAGAGCTCTGACCCTGAAAATATTTTCAAAAAATTGCATTTTTTTAAATCTCCACGCAAAGCTTTTTCATTAATTTGATTACGCACAGAAAATTTGCCACTGACAGCCGCAACTTTTTTCCCAGTTGCCATTTTTTTTACCAAATCATAATCAATAGCTTCCGCGGTTATTACTTTCCCTCTGTGGTCAATATATCCCGTCGCTAAATATGGTTCGACAGGGAACTGTCCTTTGGTTGACATACCAGGTCCAGCCATAACAGCTAAAAATACCTGATCAATTTTATTCTCAACTAGTGCGTTAGTTACTATAGTACTAGAAATTACAACACGAGTAATCCGCATTTTCTCCGCGTCTATAATTTCTTTATCCAACTTCTCAGCAGAAAACAACCTGTCTAAGGAGAGCAAAATTCCCCCTAAAATATCGGGTGTCGTCTCACTTTTTGCCATAGAACAAATAACGTCACCATCAATAAGAACAGCATCAGTAAATGTTCCACCTACATCAATCCCTAAAAGCATAAGTAACATCACCTTCTCTAAGGAACATACTTTATTATATTCCCTATTATGGGTAAAAAACCTGCCTTTGTATCCTTAGTTTTCGCAATCTTTTTGTTATTTTTCTACTATCTTCTATTATAGCAGATTATTAAAGTATTAAGCATAGTTATACTAAAATATAATAGATTTAAAAGCAAAAGGCATGCTGTTGAGTTTTTTCTCATAGCATGCCTTTCTACTTAGGATTATTATTTTTTATAATTTTTAATTATGCAAATCGGAGTCCTTTGACTAGCGTTACCAAAAGGATTATCGATTAAAATTTGTTCTACCAGTTTAGAATCAACTCCGGCTGATACACCTAAAACACAAGAACGTTTCAAATCATTAACATCAGCAATAGCCGCACCATAACAGCCTGTAGCCAGCTTAATAGCTTCTGCTACTTTTACAGGTTGAGCAGGTCCATAAACAATATGTTTATCATATGGTGGCATAGTACCTGTTACATCATCAATAAGACGAGCCTGCTCCCCGGCCATTTGATAAAAAACACCAGCCTTGCCAAAACACTTAGCAAAAAATCCACATATTACTGCCCATAAAACTCTATACTTACCTTCCACATCCATCAAAGATTGCATACTATTCCAGCCAGCAATACTTCCTTCAGAAGGAAAAAGCTGAGATAATACCTTAGCTAAAAAGCAAGGTTTAAAATCTTCAGGGCGCTTAGCTCTGCCCTGAGTAATGGCGACTACACTCTCTGCTGCACAAATAACATCGTTGGGTCCAATTTTATCTGAGCCATATTCTAAAATAGCATCCACAATATTATCATGAATAGTCAAAATTCTTGTTCGAATAGGAATTATTTCATATTTATCTGTCATTATCAGCACCTCCTACCAAAGCGCTTATTTCTGCACTCTTGACAGTAAAAAAATCTTTACGAATATAAATTTCTTTTCTCGCCATACCGTTATAGTAAATTGCTACATCCATATCAACCATATTTTTCATGGCTTCCTTAATATCATATCCAGTATTAGCAACAAAACGGAAAGTTACAATTAAGGATACTTGTGATTTTTTTTGTAAAATAAATGCTTCAAAATAGTTATCATTGCGACGACGATTGCTTGTCTCTACGTTACTATAAACAGTGGCTTGCTTATATTGCTCTTGAGGCAAATATGGTCTGGCAAAAATATCTGTAATAGCCGCATCTTCAACTCCGGTATTACTAATGGGCATTTCTGTAATAAATACCGCTTCTTTATCTGTTAAACTTGTTAATTGCAAAACTGTTCTCTTACTAGTTAATACACTTGTCTTATCTGTAGGTTTCATCCAAGCATAAATAATAATTACAATGGCACCAGCAATTGCCAAACATATAAGAACCATAATTAAATTTACCAAAATACTCATTTAGTCGTTACCGACCTTTCTTGATCATATAGTGAAGCTATTTTATTATAATATTCATCAGTAAGTCTTGTGATTTTTCCTGCCATATTTGTAAAAACATTCTGTGTCTTTCCCTCTGCCAATACCAACCCATCGCCCTTTCGTACAACTGCATAGGAGAAATTCATTTTCGCTTTACTAAAAGCGAGCATCGTTGTTTGAATTTCAAATTCATCATCAAACTTAGCTGAGTTTTTATACTTACACTGCACTTCAGTAATGGGAAATATATAACCTGCAGCCATAAGCTCATTGAGCTCAACACCAGCAGCACGCAAATATGCAACTCTCCCCATTTCAAACCAACGCAAATAATTGGCATGATGTACCACACCCATTAAATCAGTTTCTACAAAACGAACCCTGTCAGAAATCGCTATCATATGCTATCTCTCTTTCCTAAAATCAACCTTTATATTGTACCACTTTTTTGCTGATTAGCGTAGTTATAAAAACGTTTTTTAATAACCTAAGCGCTCCCCTACAATAATGATATGAAAATCAGAACCCCTTGGAGCCATATGCATGATGGAAGTAATCATACAGATTCTTTCTGGGCTGTTGCATTCCATGCATATTCCTGTAGCAACGCAAGGTGTTTTACAGCTAAGACGTGTGGCATTCATAGGTGCTGCTTGCAGTTTAATGCGTTGTCTTCCCGCTTCTTCGTCTTGAACAATTTTGTTTATTCCTACTACTAAAATTACCCTTTTAGGGCCAAAAGACATAGCCGCTACCCTGTTACCGGAACCATCTACATTAATAATTTCACCTTCTAAAGTAACTGCATTAGTACTAGCTAAAAACACATCTGCTGTTAACTCCTTACACCTTACAATACGAGACTCTTCCTGCGCTAGTCCTTGATGATAATAAATAATATTTCCACGTTTTTCCAACTCATATTTTAGGCATAATTCCTCCATAGTTTCTGAACCGCCCATGCCAACAGTATCCGTATCCTTTATAAGGTCTAATACTGCTTGCAGCGCCTCTTCTTTAGTAGCTACAAATTGTGCTTGAAATCTTTTATTATTTAAAGCTTTTACTGCTTGTTGCCCCAATGCCGAAAAATGCTTGCTTGCTATCTTGTCCATTATACTATCCCCTTTTCTAACTATATATCATAGTATATTATAACAAAAATACCTGCAATTGATAATAGTTTGCTTATATGCTATAATTAACACCGTCACACAAGCATACGCCTGTAGCTCAGTGGATAGAGCGTCAGCCTCCGGAGCTGAAAGCGGTGGTTCGATTCCACTCAGGCGTACCATAATTAAAAAATTACAAGAGCGAATTTCCTTGTTTACTAGGAAATTCGCTCTTGTTTTTATTCACTATAATTTTTCCTGTACTTCTTCATGTAAAAACACTAGTTAGGCCTCGAACAATCAACTACTAGTCCAATTTTTGTGTTCATGCAAAATACGTACGAAAGTTCCGCCGGGCATGGGCATCGCAAAATAGAATCCCTGACCGGCATCGATTCCCATACCGCGCAATTTATCTATGTCTTCCCTAGTTTCAATCCCCTCTGCAATAATAGGTATTTCTAATCTACGGCCCAAATCAGCTACTGCCAAAAGAATCTTATACGCTCTAGAAGCATCTGTACAATAGCCCAAAAACCTCATAT
>Ga0265294_10001789_pt1 | contig 28736 bp, 18 predicted proteins | sample MunlanPumphouse3_FD_192504 | JGI IMG/M metagenome (GOLD analysis project Ga0265294, IMG submission 192504) | Groundwater microbial communities from a municipal landfill in Southern Ontario, Canada - Pumphouse #3 | ecosystem: Environmental > Aquatic > Deep subsurface > Groundwater | place...
AACTTGTAACTTGTAACTCGTAACTTGTAACTTGTAACTTGTAACTTGTAACTTGTAACTTGTAACTTGTAACTTGTAACTTGTAACTTGTAACTTGTAACTTGTAACTTGTAACTTGTAGGTCTTACTTGGACACGAGAAGTATCCAATCCAGCAAGTGCCTATAGTTAATAGGGATTTCCCATTCCGCCCAAACCTCGATTTGAGTTTTATACAGGATTTAGCCTTGCTGGGGTGCAATGTTTTACCGCAAAAAAGCAGATTTTTGTTACCTCACTTTGAAAGACGGCAATCAAAAGCCCCGGAGCTCAGTCCGGGGCTATGGTTAAGACCACAGAGGGTCAGATTTATCTTAGGGTTCTTATTATCTATTCCATCAAGAGCATTTTGCGGGTGCTATGGTAGCTTTCGGTCTGCAGGCGATACAGGTAAATGCCGCTGGCCAGCGGATTGCCTTGCTGATCACAAGCGTCAAACACGATCCGGTAGCGCCCGGAAGGTTGATCCTGACTTACGAGGGTCCTTACCCGTTGTCCCTTGAGGTTATACACATCCAGACTAACTTTTCCGGCATCCTTCAGATCATAACTGATGGTGGTGGTTGGGTTGAAGGGATTGGGGAAGTTTGCCTTCAGTGCTGTCACCGTTACCGGCAGTACTTCGTTTTCATTGGCGGTGGGATCCAGGGTGAAGTTCAAGGTGGTATTTTGGTTCGGAACCACGGTGATATTATTCATGACAAATGCTTCGTATCCCCCAGCAGAAGCGGTAATGGTATAGACTCCTGCAGGGAGGGTCAGGATATAGGCACCGGCGGTATTGGTGGTGGCGGTATGGCCTTCCTCATCAGAAATGGTGGCACCGGCAATCCCCTGGCCGTTTGTTTTGCGAACAAAGCCCACGATGTTTCCGCTCAGCACTTCTTTTACCACGGGGTTTGAAAAAGCGGGAACAGAGCTGACCCCGGCTGTATAGATGGCTTTGATCGCCCATTTATAGGTGGCGTTTGCCAGGTTATTCCAGCCCTCATCGCTATAGTTTATGTTGCCGATGATGTCAGCGGTCAGAGCCGTCCAACTGTTTTCGTTAAGCTCCTGTCCCGAGATCAAGCGCCAGACCTGGTATCCCAGCAAAGCTCTGTTTGTAGAGCGCTTGTTATCTGGCAGCAGGGCACGGGTGAGGCTGGCGTCTTTGCGCAGGGCTGGCTTTTGACTTGCGAAGATATTGGCACGATTGGGCTGATCCGGAGTTTGCCGGCCGATTTTGCTGCCGATAGTATTCAGAGAGCTTTCAGGGCTATATCTGCTTAATGAGGCTGGCTCAAAACAGATGCGATCTATGAAATTACCAATATAGACGTTGTCAATGAACCATTGGAACCACAATCCTTCATCTGTGGGGGGATCAATGGCATGGAAAGCGAGTTGAATCTGCATTCCGCTAAATTGCTGCAATCCCACTGTGATGGGGAAGGCGTAGTTGTGCAGGCCTTCGGGCTGATCTGATCCATCCCAGATCGGGATCCAGCTTGCGCCGCCAGTGGTGGTTACTTTCACATAGTAATGGTCTTCATTGGGCGATCCCATCTCCAGATAGGTATCAAAGCTGAGATGAGCATCGGGGGGGCAATTGAAAGAAGGTGTAAGCAACCATTCATCCTGATGAGTATAATCCCACCACAGGCCAGCTTGCTTGATTCCTTCGGTGGGGCTTACGCTGCCGGATCCGCTAATGGTGATCGTGCCAAAATTGCACCAGGTGGGCTTTACTCCCAGGGTATTCACAGGGCCATCATTGGTAATGATCTGAGCCCAGTCTTGAGGGGGGAAGGTGGTGGATTCAAAGCTTTCGGTGATCTCCACAGCATTGGGGTCTGGGGCGTTCCAGCTCAGATTGATGGCGTCGTAGCTATCGTTGATTGCTGCCTCTACGGTATTGGGGGCATAGGCAATCTCGGTGAGCGTGATATTGCCCATGGCATAATTTGTGCTGCCGACATCGATGATGCCGCTGGTGCTGGTATAGCCCGCAGCCGAGATGATGTATTCGTAGCTTTGATTTGCAAATACTTCTGTTTCTGCAAAGCTACCGTCTGCACTGCTGCTCTGGCTATAATCCGCGTAACCATTCAGGTGGATATTGGCACCCGCAATGCCGAGTCCGGTATCGCTGGCCAAAATGGTGCCGGTGACGCTCACTTGCGGCATCAACTGCATGGTGATATTCATGATCTCAGTTTCATCTTCATCCAGGGTGATATTCACAGTTTGGCTGATGTAAGTGTATCTGCTGAAGGTGACGGCGAAATCATTGGGCAGGATGTTTGCGAGGTGGAATTCACCATTGGCGTCTGTGGTGGTGCTGTACCTGCGATTCACTACTTCTACTTCTACTCCGGCAAGGGGCTGACCGGCTGCAGTAGTAACGGTGCCGGTAATGTGCCCCACTCCACCCGGGATTACCACAAAGGTCGTCTTGGGGAATTGGGATGTAGTTTGGCCATCGCTTATCGTGGCGGGATCGAATTCTGAGCTATCGCTATAGTCAAAACGGGAGCGGGTAGAGCTACCTTCGCTCTGGCACTTGAAATTGTCATTGTAACTATGCCAGGTGGTATCCATGGGGCGTTGCACCATCATTACCAGATTCCCGCTATCCAGATGCATATACATTTCAGGGAAGTTGATGGAGATGATATTTTGTCCGGAAGGATAATTGACTACACCATCAAAGACCAGGGTAAGATCAGTTGAGGGAATCCACCCATCGGCAAGATCGGGCTGCGTGCTGCTGCCCAGCCAGATTTTGGTTGGCATATCCGCAAGGTCTTCATCGAAGTCATTGTAGAACTTTATTCCGGTGATCATGCCCACGAAGTTACTCATTTCATTTATGGTATAGACAGTCTCGAAGATAGAGTTTTTCCAATAAAAATCCATGGGGAAGTGAGCAGTTTGGTTGCCGCTCCCTATGGTAATATCATTTACACCGGTGCCGCTCACGGCTACAGTGTGAGTATCCCGATTGCCATTTCTACTATTGGGACTTGCTTTTCCAAAGATGACATGGCGGTTGTCCAGGTCATCCGTGATGGTCACTATGGCGTTTTCGGTGCCCAGCATAGCAGGAGTGAAGGAAACCGTGAAGCTGGCTATCTCTCCTGTCGCAAGGCTCAGGGGAAGGGTGGGGATTTGGCTGAGGGTCATGGTTCCGCTACCGGCAATGCTGACACTCGTGATACCCAAAGCGCTGCCCCCGATGTTCATGATGTTGAAGGTCTTGCTTTTGCTGCCGCTGAGGTTTACATCACCAAAGTTATAAACGGAAGGGCTTACGGAAAATACCGGATCACCAGTGATGGGGGTCAAGATGAAGGTGGCTTTGGGGAAGGTGCCAGACACTGTCCCACCCGCAGGAGGAGCCATGGGGTCATAATCTGTGCTATCACCATAGATATTGCAGGAGCGGTTATTACCCACGGTCTGAGCCAAAAAGTCGTCAGTAGAGCTATAATACTGCCCGTCCAGGGGACGTTTGGCATAGAATACCAGATTCCCACCTGGGTAGGTAAATGGGGTTTGCAGCGGGATGGTAATGGTATTGGCTCCACTGGGTAAGTTTATAGTGCCGTCATATACCAAAGTCAGGCTGGTGGGATCAATCCAGCCGCCAGAAAGATCTTCTAATGTGGTGGTTCCCAGCCAGATCTTAACAGGCGTATTGGCCAGGTTTGTAGAGAAGTTATTGTACAAGGACAGGGCGGTGATAGTTCCAAACATGGCCATTTCATCTTGATAATACAGAGTTTGAAACAGGCTGCTTTTATAGAAGAATTCCCAAGGCACACCCTGGAGTTCATTGCCCTCACCGATGGTCACGGAAAGTATCCCTTCCGGTTGTACCGCCAAAGCCATCGAAGGGCTGATGTCGTTGATGGGATTGATATCTCCCACTAGCACTACTTTGCCATAGATGCTGGTAGGGCCTTGAACGGTGGGGGTCCAGCTTAACATCACCGTTGCCGATGCGCCAGCCAAAATGGCAGGGCCGGCAGTGGAGGCCAGTTCCACATCGTTGCCGTCAAAAAGCTTGACCAGGTAGTCTGTTTGATCAGCAGTACCGTTGTTGAATACTCCAATGGTATATTGTGCGGAGGCATTCACCGAAGGAGTGCTGTTTCCAGATATGGTGAGTGCAGCCAGGTCGTTCGGAGCAATCTCTTCAAAGGTGACATCATCAAGATAAACAGTTTGATAGCTGCTGGTAATTCCCTGTCTGAAAGCGATGTATCGCCCTACTCCAGTATGGGCGGTAAGATTCACTGTAGCTTCAGTCCAGGCGGTTTGTGACGTGAGCGTTTCACAAAGCTCAAAGGTGGTGTGATCTGCGGGATTCACGATGGTTCCTACCTGAATCTGATAGTTTGATCCACCTTTCAACATGAACTTTACGCGGATATCGGTCACATCGAGCACATTGTCGACCACAGGTGAAATGAGGATCAATTCTGCATTAGCATCACTGGAGTTTGAGAATTGCACACAGTTTGGCATACTGTAGGGACTGTAGTTGTAAGTCTCCAGCACGGCGTATGTTTCGTTGCTATTACGTATGCGGGTCCAGCCCAGGGGGAGGTCCGGTGCTACTACGGTGTCCCAATTCTCCATAAAAGGCAAAGTGTAGATGGTGGCATCATATCCAGTTCCGGTAATCTCTACTATATGCACTTCCCGGGTGGCATTATCCGTAATCGAGATTTGGGCAGTTTGTAAGCCTTCAGTGGTGGGACTGAAGTCCAGGCCAAAGTTCAGGGTGTTGCCAGTATTCAGGTCTGCGGGCAGGACTGGGAGGTTTGTCAAAGTGAAATCATCGCTTCCCGTAAGAGAGATACTATTGATTCCCAGGGTTCCGCCACCGGCATTGACGATCAGGAAATTCCGGTGCGCAGTGGAGGAGAACAGCACAGTGCCAAAATCGTGCTCTGAGGGGGTAACGATAAGCAGAGGATCACCACCGACAGGGCTGATGAAGAAAGAGGCATTTGCCTGGTAATTTGTGATAGAGCCAGTAGTACCGTCGATAGCTGGGCTGGAATCGCTAATATAGCGAAGCGATTTTGGCACAGGAGTCTCAGTATGATATACAGAAGCATCCTGGGTCCAGGTGCCTGGGGTCAGATCAGTGACGACTTCCACGATTAAGCTGGATGCACCATCCCAGAAAAAGGGAGTATCAAAGGTGTGAACATTCAGGTCTGCAATGGGCATATAACTGGTGCTGGTATATACAGTGGTGTATTCACCGGTTTCAAATGTGGTGGTCAAGGCTTCAGCATCAGTTAGTTTCAGACGGATTCTGTAGTTTGGCATCGGGGAACAGGTATTAAGCGCAGCTACGTTAAACGCTATAGCGGTAATCGTGCCGGGCATTCCTCCAGAGCCATAAAAATCGGCTGCTGTGTAGAGATATTGCTGCCGGAAGTTTTTCCAGAAAGTTCCGTAAGGAGAAGGCCCACTACTGGTGTTGTTTGTGTAGGTGCCTCCGCCGATGGTTATGACATTGCTGCCGGGTTCAAATACACCGATATTCATGGGGCTGGAGAGATTGTTTGCGGCGATGGCATCATCGGCAAGAATGACCTGAGCCCAGATGGTGGTGGGGCCTATGGTGGTGGGGGTCCAAGTGAGGATAAGATTGATTTCCTGGCTGGGCGCAATAGTGGTTCCGGCCACTGTGGCCAGCTCTATATCACCCTCTCCCATCAGTTTCACCGTATAGATGGATTCTGGGTTATTGCCGTTGTTTCTCACTCTCACAGTGTAATCTGTGGGTGCGCCGGCGCTGGGGGTTTGGTTTCCCGTGAGGCTTACAATGCCCAGATCATGCTGCAGATTCACCGCGGTTACTGAGGCCTGCCATCCTGCATAGGCTCCAGACCCATCAGAGGTGAAGGCGAAGGTGATGGCATTGGTGCCGATAATGTCTGCGGGCATATCGGATCCTGTATAACCCGCTGGGGGGCCGATCTGGGGAGCGCTGGTATCGGCACCATTATAGATTTTCAGGTAGTCCCAGTTATTTTCAGTCGCAAAGCTTACGAAGCTGACAAAGATTGTGGAGCTTGGGTTTGCAGCAGTGAAGGTAAAGGTGAAGTTTTCACTATTGGAATAATTGGCATCAGGTCCACCTGAATCGAAGAAGGCATAGCTCATCCCATCTGGGATCGCCTGAGTTCCATTGCTCATGTGCACTACTGGCCCGCTGGTCTGAAAAGTCCAGATGGGGCAGTTTGGGGCGGGGCCAATGGCGTTTTCGGGGATAATCTGCCAGTAATACTGAGTATTGATTGCCATGGTGGGAGCGTATGAAGTCTCCTGAGTATTCAGCACAAAGGGCGGAGGGTTTTGAGTGCCAAAATGCACTTTATAGTTGCTGGGGACTCCGCCGCCGGAAGACCAATTCAAAGTGGCAGATGTCATTACGCCTAAGGCATTATTTGCCGGGGAGATCAGCACGGCGGGATTGGGGGGCTCAGTCACTACGATAGTCTGCATATTGAAGCGGGTATTGCTTCGACTCATATAAACACTGCCAGTGGTGGCGTCTGCCCCAGAGCTGCTGTCGCTATTGTAACGCAATGAACTATTATAGGTGGTAGTGCTGTAATACACAGCAGCATTCTCGGCGTAGTTGCCGTCGATCACATCGGTTACTATATCTACGAGGATGTTCTGGGTGCCATTCCAGACGAAAGGTGTGCTAAAAGTGTGGGTGTTCCAGCCAGTAGTTGGCATAAAGCTGTTTGAAACAAATACTTCCTGATAGGTGCCGGTTTCGTAATTTGTGTTTAGTTCCGCCTGAGTGCTGTGTTTGAGACGGATTCTATAATTCGACATTGCAGAGCAGTTATTCAATGCTGCGACGTTGAAAGCGATTGAATTGATGGCTCCAGGGCCTCCACCGGCATCTTCGATTTCGGTAATGCGATACAGGAATTGCTGACGAAAGCTCCTGTACCAGGTGCCGTAAGGTGCGGGGTAGTCTGTGGTGCCGTTTACAGCAGCCCCATCGCCTATGGTGACATTGGCTTGGGCAACTAATTGGGAGGAAAAAGCGCACAAGGCGCTGATGGCGAGAATGAGGAAAATGAATCTTCTCATGGTGATCTCCTTAAGTAATCGATATATTTTGTGATAATATGTATTTAACTGAAAGTCCAGGTGCAAAGTAGGGATTCATGAGTTCTGCTTTTTGCCCACGGGAAATGGGGGAGAGGATAGAGCTTTTGTGACGCAAATCAAGTGAATGCACATATTGACTATCTCGCAGATAAGGGACTGTGTTCACAAAATCTCCTAAGTTTTAATTAGTTTTTGTAATTGAGCCACAAGCAAAGGAAGGCTAAACAGGCTATGGCTTTATCTCATCATACTCCAGATAATTCCTTCACTAAGACAAGTATCTGTCTTGGCTTTTTTATGTCAAGAGATATATGGCTTTTTTGGGATATAGAACGCAGACCGGGCGGATTGAATGGATGTATTGGATTATCAGAGGTTTTAAGGTTTTAGCGTTTTAGCGTAGCGCAGGACGCAGTTCTTGCAGAAGCCCCAAGCCCGCCTCTGCGGTGCCCTCGGTGTTCCCGGTGGTAAAAAAGAATCTCTTCGACTTTTCAGTGCAAAAGCCAGTGTCTCAAATGCTGGCGCAGCTCATCCACAGAGCTGCTGTGATTGATCTTTTCCCTCAGCTCTTTGCTGCCAGGCATGCCTTTGGCATAGTGACAGAGCTGAGAGCGCATTTCCCGCACCACCACGTATTCTTCTTTGTAAAGCAGAGCGTAATCCAGGTGGGTCAGGGCGGTGCTCAGGATTTGATCTTTGGTGATAGGCTGGTAGTAGCCTTCCTTTAGGAATTGCTTGATCTGCGTAAACAGCCAGGGGCGTCCCAGTGCGCCGCGACCGATCATAATCGCATCACAAGAAGTGTCTTTCAGCATTTTGGCGGCAGTTTCGGGGCTATCGATATCGCCGTTTCCGATCAGGGGAATGCTGAGAGCCTGTTTCAATATCTGGATATGCTCCCAATTGCTAAGCCCGGAAAAGACCTGGGAGCTGGTGCGCGCATGCAGGCAGAGCAGATCGGCCCCGGCGTCCTGCATTCTCAGGCCAAAATCAAGGTAATTCAGGCTGTTCAGATCCCATCCGCTGCGAAACTTTACCGAAAGTGGCACCGAGTCCGGAATCGCACTTTTCACCTGTCTTACGATCTTTGCGGCCAGAGCAGGGTCTTTCATCAGGGCTGAGCCTGCTCCTCGCTTGACCACTTTCCTCACCGGACAGCCCATATTGATATCGATAAAATCTGGCCTAAAAGGAAGCAGAGCAGCAGCGGCTTTTGCCATCACAAGCGGATCCGAGCCAAAGATCTGCACACTGTAGGGGCGCTCTTCTTCTGAAAAGGTAACATAAGTAAGAGTCTTGTCCTGATCACGGATGAGGCCATCAGCGCTCACCATTTCGCTCACCAGATAATCCACTTTCCAGTCTTTACACAGCCGGCGAAAAGCCTGATCGCTATAGCCAGCCAGGGGCGCCAGATACAAAGGGATATTAGTCAAGGCGGTATAGACTTTTTAAATAAGGAATATCCACTGTATCAATCTGGCTTGTGTCCATGTGCTGTTTGGCAAATTCCAGGTACAAGCCGCTATCCAGGAAGAAATCTATCAGATCCGGATCCAGATGTCCTTGCTTGGTCATGAAGGCCATGATCTTCAGGGAATCCGAGAGCGGCTTGGGCGTCTTGTAGGGACGATCTGCAGAAGTGAGGGCTTCAAAGATATCGGCTACAGCGATGATGCGTGAAGGCAAGGGCAATTCCCCGGCATTGAGGCCACGCGGATAGCCGGTTCCGTTCAAGGCTTCATGATGCGTGGCTGCATAAAAGGCCACGTTCTTGTATTTCTTGGGGAAGCTGAGTTGGGAGAGCATTTCCCAGGTGATAGCTACGTGAGCTCGCATGATTGTGAGTTCATCGCTATTCAGGGTGCCGCGTCTGATGCTGAGATTCTTTTTGTCCAGTTCGTCCAAAATCAAATAGTTAGTGCCCTCGTATTCAAAGCTGATGGTAGCCAGGGCTTGCATTTTGGCCAGGGTCTCATCGGTCACAAATTCTCCTCCGATATTGAGCTCTTGCACAAAGCGGCTGGCTTCATCCAGATAGGCAATAGCATCTGCACAATCTTCACAGATATGCTCCTTTGTGAAAGCGAGATAGTCTTCGTGTTTGAGGCTAAGCTTCAGATACTTAAATAAGGTCTTGATGTGGGAAATGCGTTCTTTCACCAGATCCACTCCATCCATGATGCGCTCCAGCTTGGTGCTCTTGTCCATCACAAATTCCGGGGTGATGATCTTGCCCACATCGTGCATCCAGCCAGACATTGAGATCTCTTTCAGTTCGTTTTCGCTGTACTTTATCTCGCAATAAGGCCCCTCCTTGGTCTCATTGATCTTCTCGGCGATCATATCGGTCAACAGAGCCACGCGGGTGATGTGATTTGAGCTGTATTTGCTTTTACGCTCGATCGCCGTGGCAATGGAGCGCATGAACTCCATCAAAAGGTTTTCCAGGCTTTCGATTAGCTTGCGATTTGACAGAGCGATCGCCGCCTGAGAAGCCAGAGAAGAGAGCATCGCCCTGTGCTCTTCGGTGAATACCGTTACTTCGCCATTTTTATCCAGAGGATTGATGAATTGGATCACGCCCAGGACTGTATCCTCATGGTCTTTCAAAGGGATGGTTAGCATGGCTTCACAGCGGTAATTTGAGCTTTTATCAAAACTGAGCGTGCCGCTGATATCATATCCCTCAGCCTGATAAACATCATCAAAACACAGGCCTTGTTTTTTGTGATACACAGCCGTGACTATATAGGAGAGATCAGGCTGGCCATCTTTATCATACAGCGGTACCGGTTTCCAATTTACCGCCCCGTGTGAGCCGCCCTGACGCATCTTCATAGCCCCATTATACACGATCTCAAATTCCAGCGCGGTAGCATCTTCATTGACTCTGTAGATGGTGGCACCGTCTGCTTTTGTAAAAGCCACGCCCTCGTCCAGGATCATATCAAAGATCTTGTTCAGATCGGTCTCGCTGGATAGAGATTGTCCAATCTTGGTGAGCTGTTGGATGTGTTTTAGCTGTTCTTCAGCCAAAGAAGAGATGGTTTCTACCACCATATTCAAGGTACTGTTTACCCGGGGATTTGCGTTAAAATCGTATTTCATAGTGTTCCTTTAGATGCGTTTGTAAAGCATAAAGTTGGGAGGATAGCCCAGCCGTCTTTGTTCCTGCTCAAACCAGGTGACGACGTGCTCATCCAGATTGGCATGTCCTTGGATGGGATCATCTTGCAAGCATAAAAAGTGGGGGCTTTTGGAAAACTCATTTACTATCCAAGCGGCATAGTCGGCATGATCTGTGGAGATTTGCACTTGCGCTGCCGGCTTCATGATGCCTGCCAGGGCGGTCAGAAAATCCTCTTGAAAGAGGCGCCGGCGATGATGTCTGCGCTTGGGCCAGGGATCGGGGTGTTGGATAAAGACACCGGAGAGGCTTTCGGGGCGGAAATATTCTGCAATGCCCGCATCTGCTCTTGCTCTGAGGAGACGGACGTTGGGATTGCTCTCTACCGAAAGCTTCTTCAGACAGACGCGAATGCGCTTTTCATTCATCTCCATTCCGATGAAGTTCCAGGTAAGATGGCTGATGGGATATCGGGAGATAAATTCCCCCTTGCCAGAGCCGATTTCCAGATACAAATCCTGTCCATCGGCAAAGCTGTCATTGGCCTTCTTTCCTGCGGCCAGCTCAATCAGGAAATAGTCCCGGTCAGCTATCATCTTCCTGGCTGCTGGTGTTTTTTAGCTGCGCTACATCCAGGCGCAAGATGATGAGATCTGCCATAGACAGGCCAAAACCGATAAATACATAGAGAATGAGGCCATACATAAAGCTAACATTCCAAAATCCATCCTGCAGCTCAATGGTGAGTAGCTGATATAAAAAAGCCAGATAAGCACTGAAGATCAAGGCTCCTGCCAGGCCAAAGAGAAGGGTGCGAAAGCGAAATAAAGTCTTGATATAAAACACGTAATTTACGATCAAGATGGTAAGTATAGAAAATACCAGATTGATCATAAATAAAGACATTATACTGATCGGGGCACCCATCATCTTAAATGATAAAGCTGAATAGATCAGAGATATCACTATGGCGAGCAGATAATGCCAGTGTCCGCCCAGATACCGGATATACAGAGCCATCAGGCCAGTCAAAAAAGCAGCTCCCAGACCGATATACATCAGAGGGGGCCCAAAGGGGCCGCTCTGCATTCCAGGCAGCATTGCGCTGATCCAGCTTGTCAAGACTGGCAAGATCAGGATCAACAGGTGTTGAATCTTAAACTTATTCATCTATTCCTCTTCATACATTTAGCTTCCGGAAAACCGAAAGATATGGTGTGCAAGCACATTTTCATTGACGATATCGTCCATGTTGCAAACTTAACGCATAGCATCAATATGTCAATGATAAACATAATGAAACGGAGAAAAGTCATGTTCAGTAAACTGAAAAACCTGCGTCAGAAACTAAGTAAATCCAAATCTGGATTCATCGATAAAATCGCCGAAGCGGTGAAGCTCCGCGGGGTGGTGGATGAAGAACTCTTTGAGCAGATTGAAGAGATTCTCATCAAAAATGACACCGGCACCGAGATGGCGGAATTGATCCTGGACAGCCTCAGGGAAGAGATCAGGATAGATAAAATCACCGATCCGGAAATAGTGCAAATCTACCTCGTGGATATCATGCAAAACATTCTGTTCAAAGATATCCCGGATGAAAACGACTTCTTTGAACTTCCTGAAGACACCAGGCCCTTTGTGATCGCCTTTGTAGGCGTGAATGGCACCGGCAAAACCACCACCATCGGCAAGGTGGCGAATGTCTTTGCCAAAGCTGGCAAGAAAGTCCTGATCGTGGCCGGAGATACTTTTCGCGCTGCCGCTATCGAGCAGATTGCCATCTGGGCCGAGCGTGCCAATGTGCAGATTTTGCGCTCTGAAGCAAACCGCGATCCCGCCTCTGTGATCTATGACGGGGTGGCTATGGCTGTGCGCGAGCATTATGACGTGGTTTTGATAGACACAGCCGGCCGTCAGCATACCAAAGATCGCCTGATGAAAGAGCTGGGCAAGATCGATCGCAGCATCAAAAAAGCCTGCCCCGAAGCGCCACATGAAACCATCCTGGTAGTGGATAGCACCACCGGACAAAATGCCATTTCCCAAGCCCTGCACTTTGATGAAGCGATCAAGCTCACCGGCATTGCGCTCACGAAGTTTGACGGCACTGCCAAAGGTGGCATCATCTTCAATATCAAACAAAACCTGGAGATTCCGGTGCGGCTTTTGGGCATAGGTGAAACTATCGAAGACATTGAGAACTTCCATACCGTAAGATTCGTGAAAGCCTTCTTTGCGGGTGGCGAGGAAGCCGAAACAGAGTAATGGAACTTGCCTTTGCCACAGCCCTGGCCGAAAAGCTGCTGTCCATCCTGAGCAGTGAAGAGAGCGAGAGCTCCAAGCTGATCTCACAAAGACAGCTCCTGGAGCAGATTTACAAAGGACTGCTGGCAGATGTGCAGCAGAGCTTTAATGGACTTTTTGCCCGCATGCAGTATTTTCACGATTCTGACAAAACCCCTCAGCAGATCGTAGGCCAGATCAATGTGCTGAGGATCCTGGCCAACAGAGCTGCTCATGGAGAAGCTCCCGCTGATTTGCAGACCAGTGTAAGCTCCGGTGCCCTCAGTATATACCGTCTCTTGAAACACTTATCTAAAGACCTGGACTCGCCGGAGCTGCAAGAGCTTTTGTCCTCAGCCCCAGAATTTCCCCAGCGCGAGCATGCCAAAAAGCAGAGCTTCTTCTGTCTGCTCAAAAGCTGGAAACCTTACAAAAGCGGAGGCCGGACACAAGGTCTGGAGCTTACGGCTATCACCGAAGAAGGCGAAGGCATTAGCATCCTTTTGCGGGACGATCTGCGCAATCCCCAAAAAGCCAAATACAGCAGCCTTGCGCCCAGCCTGTGGGCCTATGCCAGCCTGTATTGTCACCAGCTTAGCGAAGTGGCCGGCAGAGCCGGTTACTTCATCGATAACCCTCGCACCCTCATCGTTCTAGAGCCAGATTTCCTGGTGGATGCCTCGGCGATTTCCCAGTGTATGACGGACACAGAATCCTTCCCGGAGCTCTATCTATTAGGCCGGCTCTTTTCCGAAGGCACGAATGAAAAGATGCTTTTGGGGCAGATGGTAAACAGCATGTTTGACACCCTCATCCACGAGCCCGAGCAGGAGTATTTACAGCTTTTCAAGAGCGGTTTGCAGAGTATGGCCATCCCCATGGTGGGTCTGGGTTCCGGTATCGCAAATAATATCTTCAAAGATATTCAGGCCACCCATCTGCCTGTGATCCAGGACTATTGCTCCCAGATCGGCAAGCATGATCTGCTCTTGGAACCCTCCTTTCTCTGCCCGGCCTACGGGCTGCAGGGACGTCTGGATTTGCTCTACTTTCAAAAAGGGAAATACAGCGTGGTCGAACTCAAAAGCGGCAAACCTCATCCGCATGATGTCTGGCCAAGCCAGAAGTACCAGGTGGTGGCTTACAACCTCATCATCCGCAATGCCTATGGTGATGCGAATCTGGGCTCCAGCTCTATCCTCTATTCCGCCGGACAGGATAAAGCCCTGCGCAATATCGCCAATATACCCCTTTTAGAGCAGAATCTACTGCATTGCCGCAATCGCATCGTGGGAATTATGCGCCTGCTCACGATAGATCCAAAGCGTTTCTTTGATTGGCTGGCCCTGCAAAACGGGGAGACTTACAGCCCCTTCAGCACCGAGAAACTCAGCCGCTTCAAACGCCTGCTGAAGAACCTGCGCGACTTTGAATACACCTGGTACACCCAGCAGGTGAAGCGCATCGCCCGCGAAATCTGGCAGGTGAAGATCGGCTCTGATCACTCCGAAAGCAGCTACGGTCAAAATGCCCTCTGGCACAAATCCCGCCTGGAAAAAGAAGGCAAGATGATGGGTGATCTGAAGATCCTAAGCTACGATCAACGTGAAATTCAGCTGGAAATATCTATCGATCCCGGGACCACAGACTTTCGCGAAGGGGATATCATCCTGCTCTATCAACAGCAGCGCCGCGTGGATCAACAGGAAATCATCCGGGGTGTGATCACCAGGCTGGACGCCAATGCCATCACCCTGCAGATTCGCGGAGGCATCAAGCGAAAACTGGTCTCAAACGTGCTGTGGTGTCTGGAGCATGACATCATTGAAAGCTTTTTATACCAACCTCTGGCCTCTCTTTCCACTTTCCTGGAGTCTGAACCCCAGCTCCGAGATTTGTATTTGGGTCTCAGAGAGCCTCTCCGGCAAGCAGCGGAACCGGCCAAGGACGAAAGGGAACAGATAATCAAGCAGATGCAGGCCGCCCAGGAACTTTACATAGTTCAAGGCCCCCCTGGCACCGGCAAGACCTCCGGCCTGATCGGTAAATATATCGAGAGCTTTTACCAAAATACCGACAAGAAGATGCTGGTGCTCAGCTTCACTAATAGGGCTGTGGATGAAATCTGCCTCTGCTTGAGAGAACGGCATATTCCCTTCATCCGCAGCGGAAATTCACAGATGATCGAAGCTGAACTGCTGAACAATCTGATGCAGGGAAAGCGTTACAAAGAAATGGATAAGCTGCTGCGAGAGAACAGAATCTTCATCGCTACCACGCAGAGTGCCAGCTCCTGGCATCGGGACCTCAAACGCATCACCAAACTGGATGAGCTGATCGTGGATGAAGCCTCTCAGATCCTGGAGCCATCTCTTTTGGGCTTGGTGAGTCTGGCACCAAAGTGCATCTTAATCGGAGATCAAAACCAATTGCCCGCCATCTGTACCCAAAGTCCCCTGGATTTCACCTTTGCAGAAAGTCCGCTCCTTGAGCTGGAGTATGACCGCATCGATCAATCCCTGATGGAGAGACTCTTCAGGGTGCACAAAGCCAAAGCCTGGAGCCAGCATACCGTCATGCTTACGAATCATTACCGCATGCATATTAAGATCGCCAGCTTGATATCTCATTACTATGAAGACAAACTTAAAGCCGGGCGTCCTGAGCAGAGCGCAGAGCTTGAGCAGACAAAGCTGCCTGAATATCTGAGCAACAGGCTGCTCTGGATAGATTGCCCGCCCGCAGAACAGGATTATTATGATCCCAGGCAAGTGAGCGCAGTGCTTCGCATCGTAAATGACCTGAAAGACTCTCATGCGATCAATAATCCGGACACAGATATCGGTATCGTGGCACCCTACCGGGTGATGATCCATGCCTTAAGAAAAGAGATTGAAGGCATTAGCATCGACACCGTGGAGCGTTATCAAGGCTCCGAGCGAGACCTCATCATCCTCTGCTTCCCGCTGCGCAGTGTGACCAGCCTGAGCAGTCTGCAATCTCTCAGCAGTGACGGCAGAGTAGATAGAAAGCTAAACGTAGCCCTTAGCCGCGCCAAGAGCTATCTGATCATTTTGGCGAATTCCGATATTTGCCGCCAGTCACCCCACTTCCAGAAACTATATGAAAACATCCTGCAACAAGGCAAGATTATTAAACTACAAGAACTTATAACTTAAGGAGTAACACAATGGCAAACCCAAATCCCCCTCAAAAACAACTGAACATCAAGCTCGACGAGAAAGTCGGCGAAGGCACTTACGCGAATTTCTTTATGATCACAAATTCGCCCTCAGAATTTATCATGGATTGCGGCAGAATCCTGCCCGGTCTGCCCGATGCCAGAATCTATACCAGAGTGGTGATGACCCCCTCGCATGCGAAGCAGCTCATGCAGCTTTTGGAGCAGAATATCGCGACTTTTGAAAAGCAGCACGGCGAGGTCAAAGTTCATGGACAGAACCCCGGAGAGAACAAGGGCATAGGCTTCAAAACCAATCCGGCCTAAGCCTTTTGACAGACTCATCCGCTTGCACACAAACGATGGAGAGCTTTGAGCCCTCCTTGGCCTGATGCCTTCAATTTGATTCTAAGATGTTTTGAACTCGAGTTGACTCGAAGAAACAAGTCAACTCGAGTTAGAAGCGAATCAGGCGCAAGACCAATGCTAAGGTATGGCATTAGCTTTTATCCTGTATGGATAGCTGCTATATAGCTTGAAAGCTTAGCAGGTTTGGACAGTCTCTGGTTGAATAGACAAGCTGAAATATAAAAATATCTTGACGAATAGAGCCCAATCAGACTTTTGGGACAAACACAATGAAATATAGTGAAAATTAACGAAAAAGGGAGCAAAAGCCAATGAAGAAGTTTTCCTGGCGAGGTCTTTCAATAATCATATTCATATTAGTAACAGCATTTTATCTGGCTCCTTTGGCGATCCCGAATTTGCCTGGGTGGTGGTCCAAACACACACTCAAGCTCGGGCTTGATCTAAAGGGCGGAATGCAGATTCTTTTGGAAGTAGATACTTCACAACTTTCTACTGCGGACGCACGTGGCGCAGTGGATCAAAACATCAAAATCATCCGCGAGCGTATTGACCAATTTGGCGTAGCCGAGCCTTCTATCCAGAAACTCGGTGAAAAAAGAATCATGGTTCAATTGCCCGGAGTCAGCGACTTTGAGGCGGCAGAAAACCTGATCAAACAAACCGCTATGCTCGAATTTAAGGTGGTAGTTCAGCCCGATGAAGCCAAACGTGTCCTGGACTTTGTAGATGCTAATATCAGTGCCAATCTCGATAGATTCCCAGAGCTGAAAAAGCTGGACGAGCTGGATAAGAAGATTTTGGCCGAGCCGGACTCTTTGAATCAAAGCAGTAAAGCTGGAGTATTCAGCAGCCTTATTCGTTCTGGCGATTCGGACTTCGAAGTTCAATTTGACAGCGTCCGCTTGATTCAGGATTTGATGGCAGATTCTCTGTTTCAACAGATGATTCCCGCCGGCAGGCAGATAGCACTGGAACGTGCTGATAACACGGTTCCCAGGGCAGACCGCATCCTGCATGTATTGTCTTCGGCTGTGGAACTTTCCGGTGGCGATCTGGCCCGTGCCAAGGTCGAATACGGCTCTTCCACCTCCACCGATCCTCGTATAGCTAATAAGCCTTATATCTCCATCGAGATGAAGCGCGAAGGTGCTCGCAAATTTGAACGCGTAACTGCGGACAACGTTGGCAAGCGCCTGGCCATAGTCCTGGACGGTATAGTCTATTCCGCTCCCAATATTCAGGAACGCATTGGCGGCGGTCGAGCTCAGATCACCGGGAGATTCACTTCATCCGAGGCCAATGAACTGGCCATCGTGCTCAATACCGGAAACCTGATCGCTCCCATCAAGCCGATTTCCACTTCGATCATCGGTGCCACTTTGGGCTCTGACAGCATCCGCAGTGGATCGATGGCAGGCCTGATAGGCCTCGGCATAGTCATGATCTTCATGACTTTTTACTACAAGCTTTCCGGTCTGATTACAGATTTTGCCCTCATCTTTAATGTGGGCTTTGTGTTGGCGATTCTTACCGCTTTTGGCGGAACCCTTACCCTGCCCGGGATTGCTGGCATTATCCTCACCATCGGTATGGCGGTGGATGCGAACGTGCTGGTCTTTGAACGGATCCGCGAAGAACTGGATACTGGTAAGACTCCTCGCTCCGCAGTGGATGCAGGCTACAAACGTGCCACCATCACGGTCTGGGATGCCAATATCACCACCCTCATTGCTGCTGCCGTGCTCTATCAATTCGGCACCGGCCCCGTCCGTGGCTTTGCCCTTACCCTCACCATCGGGATCATCGGTTCGATGTTCTGCGCCCTGGTTTTTGTGCGCTCTATCTTCGATACCTTTGTAGTCACCGGAACCAAAAAGACTTTTAGCGTGTAAGGAGAGCATGATGAGAATATTAACTAATACAAACATACCCTTCGTGGAAATCCGTAAGATAACTTATGCGATTTCTATCATCTTCGTCCTCGCTGGACTTGTTGGTCTTTTTGTCCGTGGATTGAATTGGAGTATAGATTTCACCAGCGGTGTGGCCGCTAAAGTAAATCTGTCTGCTTTGGATAGCTCTGTAAGCCCGATTCAGATTGATGAATTACGCAGCGTACTGATGAGTAACGGCTTCCCCGAAGCTGAAATCCAGCACGTAGGTGCAGAAGACGCTTCTACCTTCATGATCAAGCTCAAAAGCAAAGATGCTGATGACGCAGTATCTGCAGACACTAAGACCCGGGTCATCCAGATCATCAAAGACAACTTCCCAGAGCATGTCAAAGGTCGTGATATCAATACTAAAGTGATCCAGGAGATTTACGAAGTGGGCCCCAAAGTGGGCGGCGAGCTTCGCACTCAATCCCTGCTGGCGGTAGCAATTGCCTTGATCCTGATGATTGCCTATATCTGGTTCCGCTTTGAGCTCACCTTTGGCCTGATGGCCATACTGGCTCTGGCGCACGATGTCATCATCATCGTGGGTATCTTTGCCCTTACCGGAAAAGAGATCTCCGTGCAGATCATTGCGGCCCTGCTCACCATCGTGGGTTACAGCATCAATGATACGATCGTGATCTTTGACCGCATCCGTGAAGACCTGAAAGCCAATCGGAAAGAACCTATGGGAAAGGTGATCAATTCCTCTATCAATCAGACCCTGTCCCGCACGGCTATCACCTCTGTAACCACGTTCTTCACAGCCTTGTCACTGTATCTCTTTGGCGGAGCCGTCTTGCACGACTTTGCCTTTGCGATCTGCCTGGGTGTGATCTTTGGTACCTATTCCTCAATCTTCATCGCCAGCAACCTGGTGCTTGATTTCAACAAACTCATACACAAAGAAAAACAAACTGCTCAGCATCTTTCCAGAAGGAGATAAGCTGAATAAATAGTATAAAAAAGCCCGGAACTTAGGTTTCGGGCTTTATGTTTTATGGCTCGAAGGCAGATTAATCTTAAATTTCAGTATCGAGCAAGAAACAAGAATTTGTTAGTGGGCACTTGCGGCAGTAACATATTCAGACTTCCATCCCTGTGATTTTCTGGAATATATCTGTGGTGGAGCTTGGCTCTGTGAGGAATATTGCAGATATATACAGACTTGAACGCACACGAGATAAAGCTCTTTGCATTGTCTTTTGTGCCCGGATCGGAGGGCACCCTCAAGAAATTCATTGACGGAATCCGAAATCTAAAAAATCTTGGCTATAAGAAAAAACTTTATAGGGGTTATCATGAGATTTGCCATAGAAAAAAAAGAATTGCTATCCAGCATACAGCACCTGGTGAGCGTAGCTCCCGCCAAAAATGCCTCTCCCATTCTGACCAATTATTTGATCCAGGCTACAGAGGAGACTTCTTTGGTACGTATTACTACTTCGGATCTGAAGATCACTGTGGTAGTGGAATTTACGGCTGCAGTAAGTGAAAGTGGAACGATTGCCGTATCAGCCCGGCATTTTAACGAGATTATCAATTTCATGCCGGAGGCCGTGATCAATTTCTGGCGTCATGACGAACTTCTGATGATCCAGTGCAATAAGATCGATTTTAATCTTTTAATTGCGGATCACACCTTATTCCCAGAGGTTCCCAAGGTCAATTTTGACAAAGCAATTAGCATCAATGCCGCTCTGTTTGACCGCATGATCTCTAAGACCTATTTTGCCGTTTCCACCGATGTCAATCGCGCCGTCTTGACCGGAGTCTGCTGGAAGATCATGAAGGATTCACATCTGATGGCTGCTACCGATGGCCGCAAAGTGGCCGAGATGAAGATCAAAAATTCCACGCTCTTGGTGAATCAAGAAGAGTACGCACCTACTTCCGAAGAAAACATATTCCCGGATGCTCCTGAAGAAAGCGGTTTCGAGAGAATCATTCCGGTAAAGACTCTGGCCTTCCTGCAAAAGGTGCTGGAAAACGGCACCAAAGATGTGAAAGTTCTGATCGAACACAGCAAGTTAATCTTTTCCTACGATAAATTCCTGGTCTTTTCCCAAGTGATAGAGCATAAGTTTCCTGAATATCAGAAAGCCTTTGTGGATACCTTGCAAAATCAGTTTGTGATCAATAAAGACACCCTGATCAATGCCATTCGCCGCGTAGCTTTGGTGGCTCCAGATGATAACTTGAGAATCCGCTTTGAGATGGATAGTGAACGCTTTGAGGTGAATACCTCGGATCGCGATACCGGAGATGCCAAAGAAAAGCTCGAGGATTACAATTTCCAGGGTAGCCAGACCGGAGTTTCCTTCAATTACCGCTATATGCTCAGCATTTTGGATGCGGTGGATAGCCAGAAAGTGGTGATCAAGCTGGGTACATCCAAAGATCCTATGATGATCTACAATGAGGCAGACAAGGAAAACGAAGAGATCACCTTCCTGCTGATGCCACTGAGATCCTAAGCCGCTAAGATCAAGATTGAAGCTGCATAGTATCGAGCTGCACGATTTCAGGAGCTACGAGCAGCATAGCTTTGGCTTTGAGCCAGAGGGTAATCTGATCATTGGCCCCAATGGCAGCGGTAAGACAAACCTGCTGGAGGCCATAGCCTATACCTCGATCGGCAAGTCCATCCGCTATCATTTGGATAGCGAGCTTGTGCGGCAGCACACAGCTGGTTTTGTGCTCACTGCCCGCTATCAGACCGATCAGGATAGCGATCTTGCTGTGCAGCTCTCCTACCAGGAAAACCGCAAAATCCTGAAGATCAACGATGTGCTCAGCAGGCAGCTCAGTGACCTTGTGAGCCGGGTAAAAGTAATCTATCTGGCGCCGGATGATATTGGCCTCATCAATGGCTCTCCCCGCATCCGCCGGCAATATTTTGACTTTGCCATCTCGCAGCTTTTCCCCGCTTATCTGGCCCTGTTGAGAGCCTATTTACATATCGTGGATCAGCGTAATCGCCTGCTGAAGGCCGAGCCCGGCAAGAGTGAAAAACGTAGCTGGGATTTGCGCTTTGTTCAGGCACTGCTGGCTTTGTATCCTTACCGCAAGCAGTATCTGGAATTACTCAATAATGAGTTGCAGACAGATTTTGCCCAGATTTCTGATAATCTTCAGCAGGTCAAGATCTGCTACCTGCCCGCGCTCAAGGATGCTTTTGCTTTGGATCAGGATAGCCTGCTGGCACATCTGGACAGCATTGCGGCCAAAGAGCTGCTCTGGCAGCGCAGTTTGATAGGGGCGCATTTGGATGATTACAGCTTCCGCGTTTCGGATAATAATATGCAGAGCTTTGCTTCCCAAGGCCAAAAACGCATCGCGGTGATCATTGCCAAACTGATCCAGGCCAAGCTCATCAAAGAAACCACCGGCATAGTTCCCATCCTGCTTTTCGATGATATCTTTGCCGAATTGGATGCCGCGCACAGCCAGCGCATTCACGAGCTTGCCTGTGGAGCTTGCCAGATCTTCGTGGCCGCCCCCAAAGAGGATATTACTCAGATCTTTGGCCAAATGACCACCATCAGACTGGGGGAGAACAGATGAAGCTGAGCAAGCAACTCTTTGGCTGGATGATGTATGACTTTGCGAATTCGGCCTTTACCACCATCATTGTCACTGTGGTTTACAGTGTGTATTTCATCAATGTGGTGGTGGGCGGAGATGCCAGTAATGGGGAGATGCTCTGGGGACTGGCGGTGGGTATCTCCATGACTTTGGTGGCACTTACCGCTCCGATCCTGGGAGCTGTGGCAGACTACTCCCGCTCCAAAAAGAAGTTCCTCTTTTTCAATACCTATCTCACCATCATCTTTACCGCTCTGCTGTATTTTGTGGGCCCGGGGCAAGTCTCCAAAGGCATGATCTTCTTCATCATTGCCAATTACGGTTTCAACTCTGCCAATGTCTTTTACGATGCTTTCCTGCCCGAGATCACCACCCCGGATGATATAGGCAAAGTATCGGGTTTTGGCTGGGCTTTGGGCTATCTGGGTGGGATGCTGGCCTTGGTGCTTTCCCTGGTCATCATCCAATATGATGTCCGCTGGGTCTTTCCCATGATCTCGGTGCATTTCTTTGTCTTTAGCCTCTTTACCTTCTTCTGGCTCAAAGAAGTAAGGCTTCCCTCCAAACGCACCAATTACTTCAAAACAGCCTATCGCAGGGTATATGGCTCTGTGAAAAACATGAGACGCTATCCCGAGCTGCTGAAGTTTATGTTCAGCTATTTTATCTACAATGATGGCATTACCACGGTGATCGTCTTTGCTTCTATCTATGGCATCACCCGTTTTGGCATGAATACTCAGGATATGATCATCTATTTTGTGCTGGCGCAGATTACCTCGATTTTGGGCTCTGCTCTGTTTGGCTGGCTCACCGATAAAAAAGGGGTGAAGCTTTCGCTCTCGATCTCGCTGCTTGTCTGGATTTCGGTGGTAGTCTGGGCCTTCTTCTGCAGAAGCTCTTTTGAATATTATTTTGTGGGACTTTTGGCCGGATTGGCTATCGGCAGCAGCCAATCAAACAGCAGAACCATGCTTTCTCTGCTCACCCCTCAAGACCGTCAGGCCGAGTTCTTCGGATTTTATACCTTGACAGGCAGGCTGTCTTCGATAATAGGTCCTATATTGTATGGATGGATCGCGCACCTAAGTGGAGATATCAGATACTCCATCCTGTCCCTGCTCTTGTTCTTTCTTACCGGCTGGATTGCTCTGCAATTCGTAAACCCCGTCAAAGGTTTGACGGATGCCGCTCGTAAAATGCAAACCCAAACTAATGGAGGTTAAAATGAAAAGAATTACTCTAATGTTCGCTTTGGCAATGCTGATCACGCTGATCGGCTTTACAGGCTGTGGCAAAGACAGACCCACCCTATATATCTTTAATTGGAGCGATTATATCGATCCCACCTTGATCACTGAATTTGAAGAAGCTAATAACTGCAAAGTCAAATACAGCACCTTTGATTCCAATGAAAACATGCTCACCAAGGTGAAAAGCTCCATCCAGAGCTTTGACATCATCTTCCCCAGCGGAGATCATGTCAGCATCTTGAATGAGCTGAGCTTACTGGAAGAGCTGGATATGACGAAACTCCCCAATAGTCATAACTTAAGCCCGCAATTGCTGACCAAAGCCCGCTCCTTTGATCCCGAAAATAAGCTTTCCATTCCCTATGCTTGGGGACTTACTGGCCTCATGTATAACAAGAAGTTTGTGCCGGAAGAAATCGTGGCCTCGGGGGGATGGAACATCCTGGGAGATTCCTTTTTTGATGGTAAAAACAAGATTACCATGCTGGACGACGCCCGTGAAGTGATCGGCGCTGCTCTGATCTATAGCGGATATTCCGTGAATGATACCTCGCCTGAGGCTATGGAAGCTGCGCACGAGGTGCTCAAAATCTGGGACCGCCATATCACCCAGTTTGATAGCGATTCCTACAAGAACGAGCTGCAAGACGGCACCACCTGGCTGGCACAAGCCTACAATGGCGACGCTCTGCAGCAGATGAACGAGAATCCAGACCTGGATTTCATCCTGCCCAAAGAAGGTGCCGCCATGTGGATGGACAATATCGTGATGCTGAAGAATAGCCAGAATAAGGACTTGGCCTACAAATTCATCGACTTTATGCTCGATAAGGATGTCTCCAGGCGGAATTCTGAATACATCATGTATCCCACTCCCAATAAAGCAGCTATGCAGATGATGGACGAGGAATTCATCAACAATAAGATTATCAATCCAGACGATGAATATCTGGATAAATGCTATATGATCGATTTCCTGGATGAAGCTATCCGCAGCATTGACCAGATTTATGAAGACATTAAAATGAAAACAAGGAAATAAAACTAATGGACAATCTCGGCTCATTATCACGCAGCCATTACAGCAGCGAACTGGGCATCCCAGACCTTGATACCACCGTCACAGTAATGGGTTGGGTGAACAAACGCCGCGATCTGGGTGGCCTGATCTTTCTGGATCTCAGAGATGTGAAAGGCCTCATCCAAATCGTGATCCATCCGGAAAAGCAGGCCATCTTTGCCGCCGCAGAGAAGGTGCGAAATGAATATGTGCTGGCTGTGACCGGCACTCTGACCCGCCGCAGTGAAGGTAATATCAACAAAGCTATGCTCACTGGCGAGCTGGAGATAGATGCCAGCGAGCTCTGGATTCTAAACGACACTCTGCCCCTGCCCATTCAGATTGATGGCATCGCCATGGCGGATGAAGACCTTAGGCTCACTTATCGCTATTTGGATCTTAGGCGTCCTTATCTGCAGAAGATCATCACTACCCGCGCCAAAGTTACTTCGCTGATGCGTAGATTCCTGGATGCGGAAGGCTTTTATGAGATCGAGACCCCCATGCTGATGAAGAGCACGCCGGAAGGCGCAAGAGACTATCTGGTGCCCAGCCGTGTGCATCCTGGCAAGTTTTATGCCTTGCCCCAAAGTCCGCAGATCTTCAAACAGCTCTTGATGATCGCCGGTTTTGACCGCTATTATCAGATTGCGCGCTGCTTTCGGGATGAAGATTTGCGCGCCGATCGTCAGCCGGAATTTACCCAATTGGATATTGAGCTCTCCTTTGCCAGCCAGGATGAGATCCTGGATCTCTTGGAAAGGCTGATGCACACTATCTTTGCCGAGATTCAGGGCGTGCAACTTCCTCTGCCCTTCCCCAGGATGGTATATCAAGAGGCGATGGATCGCTATGGCTGTGATAAGCCGGATCTGCGCTTCGCTCTGGAATTGGTGGACTTTTCCCAGATTTTAGTGAACAGCGAATTTCAGGTCTTCAAAGACTGTCTGGCCTCTGGCGGAGTGATCAAAGCTCTGGCTATTCCGGGCGGAGCAGCTTTTTCCCGCAAACAGCAGGACGCCTTGGTGGACCTCGCCAAGCATCTGGGTGGAAAGGGTGTGGCCTTTGCCAAGGTGGCAGATAGCGGCCTGGAGACAGGCATCAGCAAGTTCTTGTCCACCACTGAGGCTGCGGACATGATCGAAGCTGCTAAAGCCCAGCCGGGTGACCTCCTGGCCATTGTGGCAGATTCTTATACTACCACTTCCAAGGTTCTGGCCTTTTTTCGCAATCAACTGGCCAAAGACCTGAAACTATATGATCCCAAGGATTTAGCCTTCTGTTGGGTTACGGATTTTCCGCTTTTTGTGCCCTCTGAAGATGGTGAGGGCTGGGAGCCTGCGCATCACATGTTTAGCCTGCCCAAAGAAGAACATATTCCCTGGCTGGATATTCCTGAAAAGATCGGCGAGATCCGCGGACAGCTTTACGACATGGTCTGCAACGGCATGGAAGTAGCCGGCGGCAGCATCCGTTGTCACCGTTATGACCTGCAAAAGAAGATCTTTGATGTCTTGGGCTATAGCGAAGCTGAGCTCAAATCCCGCTTTGGCTTTTTCCTGGATGCCCTGAAATATGGCACTCCGCCTCATGGCGGCATAGCCCCCGGTCTGGACCGTCTGATCATGATCCTTTGCCAGGCAGATTCCATCCGGGACGTGATCGCCTTCCCCAAAACGCTCAAGGCTACCGATCTGATGAATCAGGCGCCCTCTGAGGTAGATGAGAAACAGTGGCAGGATCTCCACCTAAAATTCAGCGAATAATCACACTTAGCAGCGGTAAATCCCGGGGGTCAAACCTGCTGGCGATTTACCGTTTTTTTGCTGAGCGAGATTTGCCGGTGGAGATTGCTGCGGCAGTCTTTACCAGCGCCAAATCCCCGGCCTGCGCAAGCTGTCGGGAGCTCGGTATTCCCACCAGGATCATTTCTGCCAGTGATATCTGTGCCTTTGAAGAAAGGCTCATCGCGCTGGCGCACAGCAAAAATGCCCAGCTCATTGCCTTATGTGGCTTTATGAGGCTGCTCAGCCCGGATTGCCTGTCTGCTTTGAAGATCCCTGTGCTCAATATCCATCCCGCGCTTTTGCCCAAATACGGAGGCCGGGGGATGTATGGCCTGAAGGTGCATGAGGCTGTATTTGCAGCGGGGGAGAGGCTCTCCGGTGCCACCATCCACCGTGTGGATCCCATCTATGATCATGGTGAAATCCTGGCGCAAAAAGCTGTGGATATCTCAGACTGCAGTTGTCCTCAGGAGATTGCTGGCAGGGTGCTGGCCCTTGAACACGAAATTTACGCCCCGGCTATCTTAGATGAACTGCAAAAACTATAGAATCGCCATCTCCACTTTGGGCTGCAAGGTAAATAGCTATGAATCCTCCGCCATTATCGAGAGTTTTGTGGGCTGCGAAGTCGTTGATTTTTCTCAGGATGCGGATATCTACATCATCAATACCTGCACGGTGACGAATCGCAGCGATTACAAAAGTCGCAACCTCATCCGTAAAGCCTTAAAGAAAAAAGAGCTCAATCCCAAAGTCAAGATCGTGGTTACCGGCTGTTTTGCGCAAAGATCACCGGATGAGATCGCCGAGATGGGTGAGATCGATTTCATTATAGACAATCAGGCCAAATTGGATATTGCCCAGATAATCTCCGGAAGAGACTATACTTTTACTGACATCATGCAGGCCCAAGACTTTGCCTACCGTCCACTTACTTCAATGCTGACTCATACCCGCGCCTTCCAGAAGATCCAGGATGGCTGTGACTTTTACTGCTCCTACTGCGCTGTGCCCTATGGCCGCGGTCATAGCCGCTCCGCCCGCTATGAAGATGTGATCGCTCAAGCCACTATCTTTGCCGAACAAGGCTACAAAGAGATCGTCCTGGGCGGAGTAAACATCGGCCTTTACTCATCCGTAGCGCAGGACGCCGTTCCTGCGAAAAACGAAACCAAAGACCTCTCCTCCGTCGTCCAATCCCTGGCCAATATCCCCAAACTCGAACTCATCCGCATCTCCTCCATCGAACCGCAACTGCTCAGCCAAAAACAAATCCACGAACTCAGCCAAATAGATAAATTCTGCCCCCACTTCCACATCGCCCTGCAAAGCGGCTCCGACCCCATCCTCCAGGCCATGGGACGCAAATACGATACTACTCTGGTGCGTGATATGGTAGCTGAGATCCTGTCCCTATTCCCGGATGCCGCCATCGGCTTTGACGTGATCTGCGGCTTCCCCGGAGAAACTGACGCCCTGTTTAATCAAACCCTTGCTTTCCTAAACTCCCTCCCCATCTGCTATCTGCACGTCTTTTCCTTCTCAAAGCGCAAAGGCACCCCCGCCGACACAATGCCGAATCAGGTAGATGGCAAAGTGAAAACCCAAAGAGCCGGGCTACTCACCGCCTTGTCCCTTGCCAAAAAAGAGGAATATGCTCTTTTGCTGAAGCAACAAAACCCCCTGATCCGAGGTGTGGTAGAGCTCTCCCAAAACGGCAGCAGTGAAAGCCTGAGTGATCACTATCTCAGGATCCGGGTGCCAGAAGAGCTCCCCATTGGCTCGCTGATCTCAGTGTCTGCGGATAAGCTGGAGTTTGATCTTCATTGAATATAATCCCAGCGTAAGAGCCACTTAACAAAGCATAGTCACACGGATTGTACGGATCGAACGGATTAACACGGATTTTGCGGATCAAAGGAATTACCACGGATAAAGAGCATATGGGCTAATGTATCCGATTGCAGAGTTGCTGGAATTGCGGAACTGCTGGATTGGATGCGTCCCGCGTCCAGTTGTTGGATTTGCCTCGTGTAGTCGCGATCTTCCCCCCTGCCTTGAAAGACTCCAGGTGGGGGTTTCCAACCCCCACGCCACGAAACTGCCACTCAGGACAAGACTCCTTCCTGGCCTTTCAAGGCCAGGCACCCGCAGAACAAATATACCTTCAGCCTATAATGGCGGATTTTCTATCGAAAAATCAGGTGTCGTCCTCCGCTGCGCTCCGGACTCGGGAATCCATCTGCCAGCCACCCCAGTAGTCACCTGCTGGGCTATTGGCATTCGCCTTTCGCCCTACCGGCTATCTGAAATGTCGTTCCGATGGGACTCAGATGGTGCGTGGTTTGTTGCCTGCTATCTGAAATGCCGTCCCTACAGGATTCAATTTGCTGTGTATTCATGGTTTGCTATCTGAAATGCCGTCCCTATGGGACTCAGATGGTGCGTGGTTTGTTGCCTGCTGGTGCCATCTGAACTGCTATGCATAGGCCCTTGTGATAACTCTAAAGCGACCCCAGTAAAAGTAAAACAGCCTGACAGATAGCAAGATATAGTGTGCGCAAAGCTGGTAGGCCAAAGCAGGAAGGGTCGCTTTAAAGCCAAAACAATCCCTGCGCCTGTTTTGACTTTCGACCGATGTCTGTTTTGACTTTCATTTTTGATCTGGCCGATAAGCTTCAGATTGTCCTGTATCTTTCATTATTCCAGCAAACTACAAATTATTCCCAAACCAAAAATGAGAGTTAAAACAGAGAATTAGCAGAGAATTAGCAATGTCCATAAGCTGACATTTGAATTGCCCACATAATCTATATCTTCCCAATGCTGTGTTCAGTAAAGCGGAAACAGCTCATATCATCGATATGCTCACTCTTTCATGCTAAGCCGCACATCCTAATGTATATATTCATCCATAAGAGATTCTCTAATCATTCCCTAATCGGATTAAGGAATCATTAA
>Ga0265294_10001790_pt1 | contig 28734 bp, 15 predicted proteins | sample MunlanPumphouse3_FD_192504 | JGI IMG/M metagenome (GOLD analysis project Ga0265294, IMG submission 192504) | Groundwater microbial communities from a municipal landfill in Southern Ontario, Canada - Pumphouse #3 | ecosystem: Environmental > Aquatic > Deep subsurface > Groundwater | place...
AAGAAAGGAACATATGTTTTTGATAGGGGTTATGATGATAAAAAACTCTTAAAACTACTATCGGATAATGATAATAATTATATTTTAAGATGCAAAAGTAATAGGAATTTGGTTGTTGATAATAAAGAACGAAAACTGGTTGATGTCGCTAGAGATATTAAAAGAAAATATGAATATATAATGCCTAATGGTAAAAAACTAATGTGTGGTATTAAAAAAGTTAGAATTATCACTAGTCCCCACAAACTAAAAAATCCAGAAACTATAGAAACCTATTTAGTTGTGGCAAGATATGGCAAAAAAGGTGGACTGTTCTATTTTTACTGTGACTTTAATGACGACAATCTAACTGACTATCAAATAATCATTAAAGCATTAAAGGGATATGGATACAGGTGGAAGATTGAAGAATACCACAGACATGTCAAACAAGAGTTTAACTGGGAGAAAGTACAATTGATGAGTTATGTAGGATTAAAAAACATAAACTCTCTTTTAATGATAGTTGTTGATATTATTTATTCTTCTATTAAATATATTGATGAGCTACTACACCTATTTCCTGAATTTGGTGAGATAAAAAAGAAAGACCTAAAATTTATTTATTATAGGCTTGGAAGAGTAATTAATCACATATTTAACAATACAAAACTAAATAAGCTTATACCTCACAAAGGAGAGTATCATGACAAGTTGCAACTACGAATCAATTTTTCTTAAAAAAATGGGGGTATGCCAAAATTATAAAAAAAAATATTGACATAAAATATGGAATGTTTATTTTGGTGAAAGAGTAAAAGCACATTTATAATCAATAAAAGGAGATAAAAAAAATGAATAGTATATTTGAAGGTATCGAAATTGCCTCTACTGGTGTAGAAAGAGAATCTTAAACAAAATGTGAGTGTGATAAAAAAGATTCATGCAATGGAATTCCTAGTGGAATTATAGCAACGACAACCGCTAGTGTTAACAATATGGTTAATTCACCTGTGGATCCTAAATAAGTGTAAATAACAATATAATAATAATATGTTCTTTTATTAATGGAGTAATCATGATTTCTATAAAAAAAAATAAAACTAACAAATATCACTATCTATCTATCAGAAATAGTGAAGAAATCTTAAGAGTAGATAATTTCCTATATAATAATTATTCAAAAATATTATATAAGGATATTCAATATGATGTTAACAATTTAACTGAAAATGAACTAATAGGAAAATGTAATAAGGAGTTGTAGATGAGGTATACCATGAAAAAAAGATTTATTATTTTGGCTATTGTAGTAACATTTATTCTACTAATGATTAGCTGTGCTAAGAAAAATGAAACTTACACAATTGAAGAAGTTGACGGAGTTAAATATGTTAAAAATAGTAGTATTCCTATAGATAAAAGTTTAAATATAAGAGTTGAAGAACTACTGACACTAAATGGATATAATGAATTGAGTAATGATGGCGAAGATTCATTCTATTCTGTTAATCAATTAAAAGTTTCCCCAGATGGCTTAATTTTCATCAATGATGACTCTTCTTTTAAGCTATATAAATATTCCCCTACTGGAGTCTTACTAGATACTTTAGTTTATCAAGGTGCTGGTCCAGGTGAGCTTACTGTGCCAGCCATTATGTCCCTTTTAGATAACTATGTAGTATTAACCTCTTCAGGCATAGCTAATTATTATGATTTTGACCTGAAATTTATTGAAAAGCATACTACTCCTTTTACGGATATTACTTACACCATGTTTTCGGCTAGTAGTGATAGGATAATTCAATCATGTTTCACTTATGATAAAAGGGGAGATTCTTATCCTAAAGATTATTGGGTCTTTGAGAAAATAAAAAAATTAGACCTTGAACAAAGCACAATTAGTGAACTAGAGTTCAAGCTAGAATCCTATTTCCCTGATCATTATAAAGGTGAATTTATTGAAAAATTTAAAATCAGTAAGGGACAGGATGAATTCTACTTAGCAGTACAATCCAAAAGTACTTATGCTATCGATGTTTATGATTATAACTTTAACCATAAAATGAAAATAGAGTTTCCTTTCAAAGCTCTAAGCTTTACGGAAGAGGAAATAGATTTCCTTAAAAACGAATATCCCCAAGGAACAGAAGATTTCTCTATGCTCTACAAATATTGTGATTATAAGCTTGCTATTAGTAATCTCTATTATGATTCAGCAAGTGCTCATCTTTTTGTGGAAAGACCACAGGAACTAGCTACACACAGTGTAAAATTTGATGTTTTTAAAGAAGGAGTCTATATTAATAGCTTTAACTTTACAGTTAATGAAGAGAGTTTTAACCCACTAGCAATGGGTTTGGGTTTCAACTTTGATATATCAGGATCAAAGTTATATTACTATAATAATGTGGAGAATAAAGTTAGCATTTATCAATTAGTTTTTTAAGTCTAAATAAAAGCTATTATTTCATGAATAGAGAAAGGGTAAGGAATTTTAAATATGAAAAGATTGTTACTGTACATTTTAATAGTCTCTTTGTTTCTAATAGGATGCAAGGAAAAGCGAGAAAACACGCCCCAAGAGGCTTCTAAGTATCAGACTTATGTCTCTGTTAACACTTCTACCTCCCAATTTGCAGACTTAAAGCAATACATAAAGAGTTCAGGACATACTAAAGCAGTTAAAACTGTTGATATTCACGCTGATTTAAACTCCGAAATTATTCAAATTAAAGTTGAGAATAATAGCTATGTAAGTAAGGGGCAAACTCTTTTACTTTTGGACAGCCGAGATATCGATATTCAAAGAGCTGAAGCAGAGATTAGCTATAATAGGGTCCTTGCTGAATTTAATGCTTGGATGAAAACTTATCCTCAATCAGATTCTACAAGTATAGCAAGTCAAACCGGATTACCGGAAGCTCAGCTTAACTTGGACAAATTGGATTTAATGCATGATAAGTGTATGATAACTGCTCCAATAAGTGGTATCTTAACCGGTTTTAAACTAAATGTAGGAGAAAAGATCTTCCTTAATCAGAAAATTGCTTCTATAATAGATAATTCCCGGCAAGAGATAGTGGTTGATATTTTAGAGAATGAGATTAATAAAGTAAATGTAGGTGCTGAAGTTATCATTAATTTTCCTAGTATGAGTAATAAAAACTTTCTAGGTTCTGTCTTGTCTATTTCACCTGATGTAGATGTTAACACTTCGGCTGGACAAGTTGTAATCTCTATCAATACTCATGATGATATTAAAAGTGGGATGTTTGCTGAAGTTAAAATTGAAGCAGAAAACTTAGGAGAAAGACTCTTAGTTCCTAAGGAAGCTCTCTTGGTGAGAAATGGGCGAGAGCTAATCTTCACAGTTTCTGATGATAACAAATCTGAGTGGAAGTATGTTACTTCCGGTTCGACAAATGAGTATCTTGTAGAGATTGTTGAAGGCCTAAATCCTAATGAAAAAGTAATAGTTTCCGGTAATTTTATTTTAGCTCATGATGCCAATCTCAAGCTAGAGAAAGAGATTCCTTTTGGCTTTTATTACAAGAAGTTTTAACTAATTAAGAGTAATAAATGAATAAGATTATTAAATTAGCTATTGAAAGACCTATCTCTACTTTGATGTTTTTTCTTCTTATGGTAATTGTAGGTTTTATCTCTTTCCAAAGATTGCCCATAGACTTCTTGCCTCAACAAGGATATCCAAAACTCACAGTAATGACTAATTATCCAAATTCAACTCCAGCTGATGTTGAAAAAATGGTAACACGCCCCATTGAAGAGAGTGTTTCAACCTTGACTAAAGTAAATAGTGTATCTTCTATTTCTAGAGAAGGAATCTCAATTGTTACGATAAATTATGATTGGGAAACTGACATGGGCTATGCTTCTTTAGATTTACGAGAAAAGTTAGATAATGTAGTTTATCAACTTCCTCAACAGGCTGGGCGTTCTAACATTATTCATCTTGACCCAGCTGACCAACCAATTATGCAATTAGCTGTCTACTCAGAAAATACTGATAGCTTTTTACTTCAACAGGCTGCCGAAAATCACCTTAAAAATAGGCTTCAGCAACTGGATGGAGTTGCTCAAGCAGAAGTAATTGGTACAGTAGAGCGTGAAATTCAGATTAAAATTGATGAAGCCAAGCTTATCTCTCTAGGTTTAGATGTTAATACTGTAAGCAAGATTATATCAGCATCTTCTTATAACTTCTCTGGTGGGAGGATTAAAGAAAATCACAATCTCTTTTATGTAAAGATAAATGCCATGTATAATGGGGCTGAGGATATCAAGAACACTCTAGTGACTATTCTCAAAAATGGTAGGCACATCTATGTTAAGGATATTGCTCAAGTAACAGATACTTTTAAGGATAGGATAAATCTTACTTATTATAATGGTCTACCTGCCTTAGGGATTATGATTCGCAAGGAATCTCAAAGCAATACTATTGAAGTTTCAAAGCTTGTTAATGCTGAATTAGAGAAAGTAAGAAGTGAATTTGAAGATATTAAGATTATTGTAATTTCCGACCAAGCTATATTTATTCAAGACTCAATCAACAGCGTCTTAGAAGCTATTATGTATGGAGGGTTATTGGCTTTCTTAGTTCTATTTCTCTTTTTAGGTGGTTGGCGAAACCCACTTAATATTTCCATTGCAATTCCTATTTCCATAATGATTACTTTTATTTTAATGTACTTTAGTAAGATATCACTTAATATAATCTCACTTTCTGGTTTAGCTCTGGGCATTGGTATGCTGGTTGATAATTCTATTGTGGTCTCTGAAAATATCTTTAGACACAGTAGCACTGACAGCAATAAAATAAATGCTTTACGTGGGACAAAAGAAGTATCATTAGCTATTACTGCTTCGACTCTAACAACTCTTGCTGTCTTTCTACCCTTGCTTTTCATCAAAGGCTTAGCAGCCTCCCTCTTTAAACAACAGGCTTTAACTGTTACTTTCTCTTTAGTCGCTTCTCTTTTAGTCTCTATCACTTTCTTGCCTATGCTAGCTTCTTTAGGGAAAAATAAAAAGAAGAAGAAGAGAGTTCAGCAAGGCTTTGATAAAATAACCGGAAAGTATCTTTCTTTTCTGGAAAGTTGCCTTAAAAGAAGATCTTTAGTACTAACAATATTCATTACTCTCTTTATTGGAAGTGTAATCTCCTTCTTCTTTATCCCTAAAAGTTTCTTTCCTGATATATCTCAGAATCAGCTTTCAGCTGTAATTACTTGCCCTCCTGGAACTAGTTTAGAACAGACAAAAGAAGTTGCTTTCAATGTTGATCAAATGATGCAAAGAGTTGATGGCTATAAAGATTCATTTATAACAGTAGGTAAATCTTCTGAAGATAAATTAACTTACTTCTTAAATGATGCTTCAAAACAGAATATTGCTGAGGTTGTGGTTAACTTATTGCCAGGTTATGACCACAAAGAAGTTATCCCCCAACTGGACTCTAAACTAATTGGTTATGATGTTAACATTATTTTTAAGGCCGGAGAAGATTATCTTTCTTCTCTCTTTGAAAGCGAGGGGAGTCAACTAAAACTAATCTTTAAAGGGGAAGCGGTAGGAGCTATGCTAGATTATGCTAAATGGACTAAAGTTTCCATTAGTAAAGAAGCTAGTTTTCGTAATATTCAAGCAGATTTTGAAAATGAATCTCCCTTAATTCGTCTAAAACTAAATCGAGAAGTAGCTAATAGATATGGTCTTAGTTTAGATATGCTAGCAGATTATATCTCTACTAATCTGAATGGAGTAGTAGTTAGCTCTTTTGAGGAGAATAATCTAGATTATGATGTTAAAGTTATTTTAGATAAAGATATAACTATTAGTAGCTTAGAGGAAAAACAGATTACTCAAGGTCAGCATACTATTAAGTTGAAAGATCTTTTTACTACTCAAGTAACTTCCAGTCAAGAAGAGATAAAGAAAGAATCACAAGTTCCCCAATTAGAAATATCCTTCGATTATAGTGGTAAATTAGAATCTGCTCTAAAGACTCTTCAGCCTATTATAACTAATAGTCCAGATAATATGCAAGTCTCTATTGAGGGGGTTAATCAGGAGATAGATAATTCTCTCAAATCCCTAATGATTGCTTTAATCTCGGCTATTATTTTGATTTATATGATTTTAGCTTCCCAGTTTGAATCACTTAAACTTCCTTTTATTATTATGTTTGTTGTCCCAATGGGAATAATCGGAGTTGCTTTAGCTTTAATCATAACCGGCACAACAATAAATATTATGTCAACATTAGGTATCTTAGTTCTTTCTGGAATAATAGTCAATGACGCTATTCTCTTAGTAGATTTTTCTAACTATAATCGGATGGCAGGAATGAATCCTTATGACTCTGTTATTACAGCTGCTAAATATAGATTTAGACCCATTATAATGACAACAATTACTACTGTGCTAGGGCTTTTACCGCTGGCAATTGGTATAGGAAGTGGGGCAGAGCTTCAATCTTCTATGGCTATTGCCTTAGTCGGCGGAATGTTAATAGCGACCTTACTTACCTTAATAATAATCCCTATTTTATATACCATTATTGAGAGGAGAAACAAATGAAAAGAGGCTTAATTACATTTCTCTTAATTATTACTACTTGGATTTATGCAGAATATAGTATAGAAGAGTGTGTGGAATCTGCTCAGAATAACTCATACGATGTGCAAATATCACGCTTAAATCTTGCTAACTCTAAAGATGCCGTCAAATTATCAGCTTGGGACTTCTTGCCCTCTTTCACTTTTAGAAGTAATCTTGGAAGAATGAATGGAAACTTTGCTTATAATGAGAATATTATCCAAACATCAGGTTCTTATGATATCTTTGATTCTCGTTATTTTGGCTATAAGCTAGCTAAAAAGAACCTGCTTCAAAGTAAGCTTAATCTTAAAGAAGTAAAAGATGAAATGGAGATTACTGTCTATGAATATTATGCTCAACTTCTATTGCTTAAAGAGAAGATAGCACTAAGTGAAGAGACCCTAGTTATTTATCAAAACAATAAAAAACTTAATTCTGAGTTACTAAAAGCTGGAGCTTCTAATCCTTTAGATATGCTCACTATAGATTATGAAATTGAAAAGTTGCAAACATCGCTTAATGAGTTTCATTCCAACTATGAATACTATTTAGGTAGACTCAACTATCTGACTAACTTACAGATAAATATTGATGATGAGCTAACTCCTTTACCGGACTATGCTAGTGAAGACAGTTCTTTTCAAGCATTTGATTATAAACTGAATACTAGCTGGAAGATTCAAGAAGAACAGTTGCTAAAAGCAAAAATTCTCTCCAAATATAACTTTCTAAACTCTTTTCCTACTCTATCTTTTCAGTACTATTACAACTACTCTAAAGGTGAAAATCTTACTGATAATGTTAATTATATCCATGAAGACTGGAATAATGAGTGGGCCATGTTTCTTAACTTAACTCTTTCTTTAGATAATCTTACTAATTTCCTCTTTGAACATCCCAGCTCTAAAAGAAATTATGAGATTGAAGAGTTAAATACGCAAAGTCTATCAGATATGCTTACCATAGAAGTAAAGGATACAGAAAACCAAATAGCTGTTTTAAAAGCTCAGTTGGAAAGTACTAGGTCAATGCTTAGTATTACTGAATCAAGGGCTAATCTTGCTCAAGAACAGTATCTAAGTGGGCTGATAAGCTTCTCTGACCTTAATGATTATAGATTAGACTGGCTAGATGCTACTATTAAAGTGAATGAATTGAAATTAGCTCTGATTATTCAACATAAAAAACTTGAGAAGTATTTAGGTCAAAGCTAAAGATGAACCTTACTAAGTTTGCTCTCAAAAGACAAATTACTACTGTAATGATCTACATGGCGATTCTCTTATTTGCAGTTTTTGCTATTAACAGAATTCCTATCTCTTTAATTCCAAACTTGGATTATCCTCAACTAAGAATAGTAACCTACTTAGGTGAATCAACGCCTAATGAAATAGAACAGAGTGTAACTGCTAAAATAGTATCAGCTATCAAAAGCATTCCAGGTATAAATGAGATTGAATCAGCTTCTACTTCTAATAATTCTACTGTTGCCCTCAAGCTAAATCGTCAGGCTGATGTCTCTTATGTTAAGTTTCTGATAAATGAAGAACTTAATATCTTGAGGTCAAGTATTCCTGCTTCAGCTCGTCCTACAATTACTGAATATATCCCTACTGCCTTTGATGAAACTTCCTTTATGAAAATATCATTCTCAGGAGAGTATAATAATGATGAACTTAATCAACTCTTAACAAGGTATTTAATAAATCCAATTTCAGCTTTAAAAGGTGTTTCGGGTACTTCCATTCAAGGTGATACTCGGACTGAATATGAATTGAAAATTGCTAAGGAGATGGAAGATAAGATAGATATTGCTAATATTACTAACTTGATTAATAGTTATGGCAAGAAGAAATTGCTCGGAAATTGGGAAAAGAGTGATAGTGAAATTAAAGTAATTTTAGATGGTTCTTATGAAAGTTTAGATTCTCTCTTAGAGCTTGAGACTACTCTCAAAACAGGGCAAAAGAGAAAGCTTAAACATATTTTAACTCTTAAGGAAAACAGTAAAGTAATTCAAGCTGTCTATAGGTATAACTTTGAACCAAGACTACTCCTTACTGTGGAAAAGAAAAGTAAGGCTAATGTCTTAAAACTTTCTCAAGAAGTTAAAGCTCTCATAGACCAACAAAGGAAGTTTATTCCTGCGGAGATAAATCTTGAAATAGTGGAAAATGAAGCAGAAAAAGTATCTAGCGAAATGAATATTCTCTACCAAAGAAGTGCCTTTGCTCTCTTAATTATTTTCTTAGTTCTGCTAATTTTCTTAAAAAAACTATACTCTACTCTAACCGTCTTAATATCTATTATCTTTTCTGTTCTCCTAACAATAATTACTCTTTATGCTTTTGGTATTGGTTTAAATATTATCTCCTTTGCTGGACTAACTATGGGGCTAGGACTGATGGTAGATAACGCAATAGTGGTCTATGAAAATATTCATAGGCATAAGTTATTAGATAAAAAATCTTCTATAATTATAGCAACTAATGAAGTTTCCTTACCAATTATCTCCTCAACTTTAACGACAATCATAGTCTTTGCTCCCTTTATCTTTTTACAGGGTGATCTTAAAATATTCTATCTCCCCTTTGTTTATGCTACTGTTATCTCTATCTTATCTTCTCTTTTTGTTTCTTTTACTTTGATTCCCTTGATAGCATCAAAACTAAATTATAGGTCAAGTGTAAAAGCTTCACCATCATTGAGAAGATACAAAGCAGGATTATCCCATATTCTAAGATTTCGCTGGCTGGTGATTCTTTTATTAATTCCACTAAGCTATTTTTCTTGGAAAACTTATAACGAAAATCTGAAATTTGGCTGGAGTAGAAATAATAGTATAGATAAGAATGTCTATATCTCTCTTTATTTAAATTCAGGAAGTAATATTGATTTGATGCAAAATATTTTTTTAGAGTTTGAATCTTTACTAGAGCCTTACCGTGAATCAATCATTGTTGATGGCTACTATACTGTAAATTATGCTAGGATTAAGTTTAGAGCTAACCCTAATTCTGCTCAACAAGCAAATTTAATAATGCTTAGAGATTTAGCAATATCTTTAGGCTATAAATATGCTAATGTAGATTTATCCGTCTGGGGCTTTGGAGATGGTTTAAGCCAGTCTGTTTCTACTAATACTTATAGTACAATAACTATCAAAGGATATAATTATACTCAGCTTAATGATATTGCTAAAGACCTAGCTAGTTATCTAGGCAAGCTCTCTAAAAGATTTGATAAAATTGATTATCCTTACGATTCCTACTATTCTGAAGAGATAAAAAGCTATGAAATAAAGTTTGATAGAAAGTTGTTAAACAATAAAGGGATAGGCATTCAGGATGCTGTATACTCCTTAACTAATCAGATGAATAGATTTAATAAATCAATAACTCAGACAATAGGAAATAAAGAATATACTCTTAAGGTTGAACCTGACTCTCAGCTTAGTTTATCAGAACTTCAGAATATGCTTGTTGCGAATAAAGTAGCTTTAAAAGATGTCTCTAAAATTGAAGTATTTAAGACTGCTGGAAGAATTAATAATAAAGAGAATGCCTATTTAATAGGGATTAGATATATTTTTAAAGGGAATAATACTGTCTATAGAAAATTACTTGATTATGTTTATGATAACTATCAACTACCTGTCGGTTACTCTTTTGTTAAGTTAGATAATGCTAGTGAAAGTGATAAAGAGAAGGAGAAACAAAAGAGTATTATTCAGCTAATCTTTTTCTCTGTCCTTTTAGTCTATATGTCTCTTTGTGCCCTTCTAGAATCATTTAAATATCCATTGGTAATTCTTTTAACTGTTCCTCTTTCCCTAATAGGCGTTGTCTGGATATATTACTTCTTTAACCAACATATTGATAGTTCTGCTCTGATGGGAATAATACTTCTCTCAGGTATTGTAGTTAATAATTCTATTATCTTAGTTAATCATATTAACACTTTATCCTGGCAAGGTATTCCTTTAAAAACTGCTGTTATTCAGGGAACTGTTGATAGAGTAAGACCAATTCTTATGACTTCTCTTACTACTATCCTAGGTCTAATCCCTATGCTTTTTGTCTCTGAGTCTTCTCAAAGTAATTTATGGAAACTTCTTTCCCTCTCGACTATAGGAGGTCTCATAGCTTCAACTATTTTTACTTTAAGCATTACCCCTATAATCTATTATATTATTAGTAATAAGCACTGAGTAGGAGTTAGCAAACAATAAACAGAATGAATAGAGAAAAATCAAATTGGAGGACCAATGTTAGATAAGGAAAGAGTGCAAGAAGTTCTTGATATTGTAAGTTAATTAAACACTCCTAAACCAAGCTTTCCTGATTTATGTTTCGCATCTTGAATCTTCGCCTAAAGCTATGTCTTCACAAGACGGAGCGATGAGGTCTTTTGTATATCATGTACTACAAAGGTTTAGCTTCTAAATGAGCAAATATTAAAGTTATTCCCCTAAGGTAAATTAGATTTATTTCTAAACATGCTATAGATAACCTCAACGATAAAAGTAACTATAAAAGCACATAGCTTTGGTTAAGGGTGTAATCTCCTTGTTAGAGTGGGAATAAGTAGAGAGTTTATGTTGAAATTAAAAACAAAATTCTTCTTGACCAATATAAAGCAAGTCTGATAATTTACAAAAATGAGAAAATTAGGAGCTATTTATGGCTAAAGATAAAGAAATTCAAGAAGAACCTTTAGAAAAGCAATTATGGAAGTCAGCAGATAAATTAAGAAAGAACATAGATGCAGCTGAATATAAACATGTTGTGTTGGGTTTAGTCTTTTTAAAATACATATCAGATGCTTTTGAAGAATTATATGGAAAATTAGTTTCCGGAAAAGGTGAATTTGAGGGTGCAGACCCTGAAGATAGAGATGAATACAAGGCTGAAAATGTCTTCTTTGTTCCGGCTGAAGCACGCTGGAGTAATCTCTTATCCTCGGCAAAACTTCCAACCATAGGAAAAATTGTCGATAATGCTATGGATAGTATTGAAAAAGAGAATCCATCTCTTAAAGGTGTTTTGCCTAAGGTTTATGCCAGACAAAACCTTGATCCGACAAGTCTTGGTGAGCTTATAGATCTGATTGGCAATATAGCCTTAGGAGATGCCAAATCACGAAGTGCTGATATTTTAGGTCATGTTTTCGAATACTTTTTAGGTGAATTTGCCCTTGCTGAAGGAAAAAAAGGTGGTCAGTTCTATACTCCACGCAGTGTTGTTGAACTGCTTGTCGAAATGCTTGAGCCTTATCAGGGCAGAGTCTTTGACCCTTGCTGTGGAAGTGGCGGTATGTTTGTTCAGTCTGAAAAATTCATTGCCCAACATCAAGGTAAAATCAACGATATTTCAATCTATGGACAAGAGAGTAATCAGACAACTTGGAGACTATGTAAAATGAACCTCGCTATTAGAGGTCTTGATAGCTCTCAAGTGAAATGGAACAATGAAGGTTCTTTCTTAAATAATGCTCACAAAGATTTGAAAGCTGATTATATAATTGCTAATCCACCCTTTAATGTAAGTGACTGGAGTGGAGAATTACTCAGCAATGATGGACGCTGGAAATATGGCACACCTCCACCGGGAAACGCCAACTACGCGTGGATTCAACATTTTATTTACCATCTTGCACCTAATGGGTTAGCCGGATTTGTTCTCTCAAAAGGTTCTCTTACTTCCAAAACTTCCGGAGAAGGCGAGATTAGGAAAGAGCTTATTGAAGCAGGACTAATAGATTGTATTGTTAATTTACCGGCAAAGCTATTTCTTAATACCCAAATCCCTGCTTCGCTGTGGTTTGTAAGGAAGACCACCCCGGGTAAATTCTCCTCTCAGGGAGGAGTACCTCGAAGAGGGGAGGTGGTCTCTTCAACTCAGGAAAAAACGACCACCCCGTCAGTGAAATACACTGCCACCCCTCCACATGAGGGGAATTACATCCTCTTTATTGATGCTCGGAATATGGGACACTTAATCAATCGTAGGACTAAAGAACTTTCTAGAGAAGATATTCAGGAGATAGCTAAGACTTATCGGAATTGGAGAAGAGGGAAAGAGACCACCCCGTCAGTGAAATACACTGCCACCCCTCCGCATGAGGGGAATTATGAAGACATCGCAGGCTTCTGTAAATCTGCAACCATAGAAGAAGTTCGTAAACTTGATTATGTTCTTACTCCCGGTCGGTATGTAGGACTTGAGGAAGCAGAAGATGATTTTGATTTTGAACAACGCTTTACTGAATTGAGAGCTGAATTTGAAGAACAACTTAAAGAAGAGGCAGAACTGAACAAGAGAATTTTGGATAATTTGGCTAAAGTTAAGATGCCTGAGGATGATAATGAATAATGAACTTGATATAATAACATCAGAAACTATCCAAAATAGAATATACACTCTTCGTGGAGTGCAAGTAATGTTAGATAATGAGCTTGCTCAACTCTATGATGTAGAAACTAAATACTTAAATAAAGCCGTAAAGAGAAATATTGAAAGATTTCCAGAATCCTTTAGGTTTCATTTAACTCAGACAGAATATGATAAAAACTTGAGGTTCCAAATTGGCACTTCAACCTTAAAACAGGATGTTGAAAAATATAATTCCCAATATCCTAAAATTAGCTTGAATAAGCTAACAAAAACTCATGATAGATTTCTTATTCTTGATAATAAAGACCTGTATCACTTCGGTGCTAGTATTAAAGACCTTGGTAAAAAGTGGTTTGCTTTTTCAAAAATGGAGATGAACCCTACAGATATTGTTAGTAAATTAGGAAAGGGGAAGATATGAGGGAATGGAAAGAGGTGAAATTGGGGGATTATATTAAAGTTAAACATGGTTTTGCTTTTAAAGGTAAAAACATAATAGCCGAAGAAACAACAAATATTTTAGTTACCCCTGGAAATTTCAATATTGGTGGAGGATTTAAAAAGTCGAAATTAAAATACTATAATGGTGAAGTACCTCAAGACTATATATTGAAGGAAAATGCTGTAATTGTTACTATGACAGACTTGAGTAAGGAATCTGATTCTTTGGGTTATTCTGCTAAAGTACCAAAATCAATCAACGGGGAAAAGTATTTACATAATCAACGTATTGGCTTAGTACAATTTAAAAATGACAGTATAAATTATGACTACATTTATTGGGTAATGAGAACACGTGAATATCAGGGTTATATTATTGGTTCATCAAGTGGTACCTCAATAATGCATACGTCTCCTTCAAGGATTGAAGATTATGCATTTTCCATCCCCTCCCCCTCTGAACAAAAAGCCATAGCAGAAGTTCTTTCCAGTCTTGATGATAAGATAGATTTACTTCATCGTCAAAACAAGACTTTGGAGCAAATGGCGGAGACACTATTTAGGCAGTGGTTTATTGAGGAGGCGGATGAGGATTGGGAGGAAGGAAAACTTGGTGACAATGTGGATGTATTGCTAGGAGGTACTCCATCAACAAAAAATGATAATTATTGGGACGGTAATATACCATGGATTAATTCTGGAGAAATAAACAAGTTTCGGATTTTCCATCCATCTAAACTCATTACTGAATTAGGAATGAAAAAATCAAGCACGAAATTACTACCAAAAGGAACAACAGTATTAGCAATTACTGGGGCAACTTTAGGTCAAGTTTCGCGATTAGAAATCTCTTCTTGTGCTAATCAATCAGTTGTTGGTGTAATCGGAAATGATATTTTCTCCAATGAATTTATTTTCTTATGGATAAAATATTCTATTAAAGATATAATAGCAAATCAGACAGGAGGCGCCCAACAACATATAAATAGAGATGATGTAAAAAACACTATAGTTATAATACCTAGCAAAGATGTGCAATCTCATTTTCAAATAACGATTGAACCTCTATTTGATAAAATTACCAATAATGTGTTTCAAATAGAAAACCTCGAAAACCTACGCGACACATTATTACCAAAATTAATGAGTGGTGAGGTTAGGATTAGATATGAATAGAAGAACCTGGGTCGTAGGGGCGTATTGTATACGCCCACATTATACAATAAACATAAAAGGGCGTATACAATACGCCCCTACGAAACAACTGCAAACATTTGATTATTCATCAAATGGGCGTATACAATACGCCCCTACCGAACATCCAAGAACATCTGATTATGTTAATGAAATGTGAAAACAGATAGGTATTAATATGAACAAAAACAACAAATTCAATTCTGAAATCCATCATCGTCGTTCCATTCGATTACCTGGATATGACTATTCACAGGAAGGATTTTATTTCATAACTTTGTGTACCCAAAATCATAAACATCTGTTTGGTGAAATTAATGATGGTGTAATGAAATTAAACAGAGCAGGCTTAGCTATTAAAGAAGAATGGGAAAATACCTCTAAAATCAGGAAAAACATAATTTTGGGCGAATATGTTATAATGCCAAACCATTTCCATGCCATTGTCCAGATTGAATACCCCATAAAACCTCAGAGTAATGATATTGTAAAACTAAAATCACCATCCCAGACAATTGGTTCAATAATCAGAGGATTCAAAGGTGCAACCATTAAATATTTTAAAACTGACATATTGTCTCTGCCCTCAATTTGGCAACGCAATTATTGGGAGCATATTATCCGCACTGAGCTTGAATTTGGTAAAATATCACAATATATTATTGGCAACCCTGCATGTTGGGAAGATGATAAACTTAATGGTGGTAGAGGTAATGAAGTTTTAGAAAATCAGGAAGGATATAATGACGAAATATGGATGGTATAAATGCCTAAACTAACCGAAAGCACGATAGAATCCTTTGCCATAGAATTATTAGAAAACTTAGGTTATCACTACATTTATGCCCCTGATATTTCTCATGATTCTGATAATCCGGAGCGAACTAGTTATGCAGATGTTTTACTTCTTAAGAGATTAAAAGAAGCAATCCGCAGAATAAACCCCAATGTTCCCTATGAGAACCAAGAAGAAGCAATAAAAGAGATTCAAAGACTTAACTCTCCTGATTTGATTACTAATAATGAACATTTTCATAGGATGTTGACGGAAGGGATTAATGTTTCTTATCAGGTGGATAATCATCCACGCGGTGATTTGGTCTGGCTGATTGATTTCGACAATCCGGGTAATAATGATTTTGTGGTGGCTAATCAATTCACTATTATAGAAAATGGGATTAATAAAAGACCTGATATAATTCTCTTTGTGAATGGTATTCCTTTAGTTGTGATTGAGCTTAAGAATCCTGCAGATGAAAATGCTACTGTTAGATCTGCTTTTAGGCAGTTGCAGACTTATAAAGAACTTATCCCAAGCCTTTTTTCATATAATGCATTTATGATAGCATCAGATGGTTTAGAAGCTAAAGGTGGCTCTCTTTCAGCAGGTTTTACTCGCTTTATGGCGTGGAGATCGGCAGATGGCAAAGTGGAAGCTTCTAAGCTTGTTAGTCAGCTAGAAACTCTGATTAACGGAATGCTGAATAAGGAAACTCTGTTAGATTTAATTCGTCATTTTACTGTTTTTGAGAAGTCTAGTAAAAATGATGCCAAGACAGGTATCACTACAATCACTTCAGTAAAAAAGCTAGCTGCTTATCATCAATATTATGCAGTGAATAGAGCTGTGGAGTCAACTTTAAGAGCTTCGGGTCTGAATTCCCCGCCTGCTAATTCCCCTCATGCGGAGGGGTGGACCGGTATTCCCGGGACGGGGTGGTCTCTTCATTCCCCTCATGCGGAGGGGTGGACTGGTATTCCCAGGACGGGGTGGTCTCTTAATTCAAAGTGGCAGAACAAAGTTTGGCAAGGCAATCTCCCCTACTTTTCCGAAGAAGAAACACCATACATCAGACGAAGTTACACTAACTTCCATGATTTACCCTATAACCCTAAGTTAAAAGAGAGAGCTAAAGAGCTTAGAAAAGCTGGAAATTTGCCAGAAGTCCTCTTCTGGGAAAAGGTTAAAAATAAGAATTTTAAAGGTTTAGATTTTGATAGACAAAAGATAATTGGTAATTATATTGTTGATTTTTATTGTAGTAGTCATGGTGTTGTTATTGAGATTGATGGTAGTAGTCATAATGATGATAAATATGAATATGATAAAGAGAGAAATGAATATTTGCTATCTCTTGGATTAGAAGTTATTCATATTACAGCAAAAGAAGTGTTTCAGAATCTGTATTTGGTTATGGATATGTTGGATAAGCATCCGGTGTTCGCAGAGACCATTCCTCCGCGTGAGGGGAATGAAGAGACCACCCCGTCAGTGGAATACACTGCCACCCCTCCGCATGAGGGGAATAAAGAGACCACCCCGTCAGTGAAATACACTGCCACCCCTCCGCATGAGGGGAATGAAGAGACCACCCCACATGAGTGGAATTGGAAAGAATCACCTGAGAACTATGGAGTTCCGGGAGTAAAAAAGCAACCTGTTGGAGATCGTAAAGGTGGTGTTGTTTGGCATACACAAGGAAGTGGCAAATCACTCTCAATGGTATTCTATACCGGAAAAATAGTCTTGGTGTTAAACAACCCTACCATTCTCATGATAACAGATAGAAATGACCTTGATGACCAACTGTTTGATACATTTGCTGCTTCAACTCAACTTCTCAGACAAGTACCTAAACAAGCCGAGAACCGTGATGAATTGAAAGAGCTATTAAAAGTCGCTTCCGGGGGAGTAATTTTCTCTACTATTCAGAAGTTTCAACCGGATGAAGGTAACATCTATGAAACATTATCTGAAAGAGAAAATATTGTTGTAATTGCTGATGAAGCTCATAGAACTCAATATGGTTTTAAGCCTAAAACAATAGATGATAAAGATGAATTTGGTAATGTGATAGGCAAGAGAATAGTCTATGGTTTTGCTAAATATATGCGTGATGCTCTGCCTAATGCTACTTATCTAGGCTTTACTGGTACTCCGATTGAAAGTACCGATGTTAATACCCCTGCTGTGTTTGGTAATTACATTGATGTTTATGACATAGCACAAGCTGTGGAAGATGGATCAACTGTAAAGATTTACTATGAAAGCAGATTAGCTAAGGTGATGCTTACTGATGAGGGCAGAAAGCTAATTGGTGAATTAGATGAAGAGCTGGGCGAGTATAATAGAAGCGACCAAATGAAGGCTAAGTGGACAACTTTAGAAGCATTAATAGGAAGTGAGAACCGGGTTCTAAATATTACTAAGGATATAATATCTCACTTTGAGCAGCGACAAGAAGTCTTCACCGGAAAAGCTATGATAGTTAGTATGTCTCGGCGAATTGCAGCTGACTTATATGATGAAATAATAAAGCTAAAACCTCACTGGCATTCTGATGATTTGAATAAAGGTACGATAAAAGTTGTTATGACTTCTGCTGCTTCTGACGGTCCTAAAATAGCAAAACATCACACAACTAAACAACAGAGAAAAATGCTTGCAGATAGAATGAGAAATCCGGATGATCCTTTAAAAATTGTGATTGTTCGTGATATGTGGTTAACAGGATTTGATGTTCCAAGCCTACATACTCTCTACATAGACAAACCTATGAAAGGGCATAATCTGATGCAAGCAATTGCGAGGGTAAATAGAGTTTATAAAGACAAACCGGGCGGATTGATAGTAGATTATATTGGGATTGCTTCAGACTTAAAGAAAGCTCTCTCTTTCTATTCAGATGCAGGCGGAAAAGGTGATCCTACCATCTTACAAGAACAAGCAGTGCAGTTAATGTTGGAAAAGCTGGAAGTTGTGTCTCAGATGTTTTATGGTTTCCCTTATGAAGAGTATTTTGAAGCAGACACTTCTAAGAAACTGGCTACAATATTGGGAGCTGAAGACTTTATTCTTAGTGTTGAAGATGGGAAGAAAAGATTCATTAACGAAGTAACAGCTCTTTCTAAAGCCTTTGCTATTGCAGTTCCTCATGAACAAGCGATGGATATAAAAGAAGAAGTTTCATTCTTCCAAGCTATCAAAGCAAGGTTAGTTAAATTTAGTTCATCCGGTTACGGTGGTGGTGATGAAGAGATAGAGACTACTATTAGGCAGGTAATAGATAAAGCATTAGTTACAGACCAAGTTATAGATGTTTTTGATGCTGCAGGGATTAAGAAACCTAATATCTCAATCCTTTCTGAAGAATTCTTAAAAGAGCTGCAAAATATGCAACATAAAAATGTCGCTATGGAGGTTCTGAAGAAGCTATTGAGTGATGAGATTAAAGCACGAGCTAAGAAGAATTTAGTAAATAGTAAATCCTTCATGGAGATGTTAGAAAATACTATTAAAAGATATCAAAATAAGATTATCACTGCTGCAGAAGTTATTGATGAGTTGATAAATCTTAGCAAAGAGATTGTCAAAGCTGATGATGAAGCTAAAAATATGGGATTAACAGACTACGAATATGCTTTCTATACTGCTGTTGCTAATAACAAAAGTGCTAAAGAATTGATGCTTAAAGATAAATTAAGGGAATTAGCTGTAGAATTAACTGATAAAGTTAAAAAGAATGCTTCTATCGATTGGACGATTAAAGAGAATGTCCGAGCTAAGCTGAAAGTTATAATCAAGAGAACGCTACGTAAATTTGGTTATCCACCGGATATGCAGAAACTTGCTACGGAAACTGTTTTGAAACAGGCTGAGTTGATTGCGGCTGAATTGACGGAATAGAGAGAATAGAGTTAATACGGACGGGGTGTCCGTAGATTATATTGCGTTTATTGGCAAATCAAACAAATATTCCTAGCTTATATTTTTATTCATTAAATATAATAGTGAAAGAGGTGTCAAGAGGCAAATATTAAAGGCATTTCCCCTAAGGCAAATTAGATTTATTTCTAAACATGCTATAGATAATCTCAACGATAAAAGTAGCTAAGAAAGCAACAGCTAAAGGGACAAGAATGCCACTGTACATAATTGAGCTACCTGAATAAAGAATATAAGTAAGTATAAAAGTTCCCCCAAAAGTAACTTTTGCGACTATACTAATTGATGAAAAGAACTTTCCGACTCTATATAAACCATGTCTCATTTTACTACTCCTTTTTTGTTGATTAAGTTATTTATTCTAATTATGCTGATAAGCTTTTTTCAGTCAAGAACTATGTTGGGTAAAGAGTTTTTCTAAACTAAACTTGATTTCTTCCTAATTAGGTTATAGATAAATTTACTGATCAAAGCAACTAAGAGCAAAATTAGAGGTGGGACCCAGGGTGCAAGTATTATGCAGGCCAATAAAGTCAAGATTCGTGTTCTACCTTGAGTTAAAACCCAAATTATAACACAGAGGGCTAAAGTTGTGAGTATCAGCATTTATTCACTCCTTTTTGGTTAATAAATTATTAACCCTATGTATGTTAGGAAGGATTGTAGTGTCAAGCACAAAGTTTTGGTCAACAGCGTAATCTCCCTGCTAGAATGGGAATAAGTAGAGAATTATGCAAATAATCATCTTTATCTAAAAAACATATTGACTAAATTTTTGACTTCAATAAGTCTGATTGAAATATGAAAAATAGAATAATCGTTATAGATATAGGAAACACAAACTTAGTTATTGGTGTTTATGATAACACTAAAATGCTCACTTCGTGGCGGGTTCTTGTAGATAAGAACCGGACTGAAGATGAGTATTTTGCTGTCATTTCACCATTACTTTTATCCATAAGGGAGGATAGAGAGAATATTGCTATTGCTGTTTTATCATCAGTGGTTCCGCAGTTAAGCCGAACAATCGAAAAAATGTTCGCGAAGTATTTTAACTGCAAGTTTATAGTCGTAAATTCTGAATTAGAGCTTAATTTAAAGTTCTTAGTACCGGATCCAAGTTATATCGGGGCTGATCTGTTAGTGAATGCTTATTCTTCTTTAAGCAAGTATCAAACCAACACAATTGTGTGTGATTTAGGTACTGCAACCACTATTCAGCTTACCGGTAAAGATGGGACTTTTCACGGATATTCAATTATTCCAGGTGTGAAGAGTTCATCTAATCTTCTTTTTGAAAAGACTTCTCAATTAGCGAATGTTGATTTGGAGAAGCCCGGCTCTTTGTTGGGATTGAATACAAAAGAAGCACTTCTGTCCGGAGTTATAAACGGACATGCTTTTATTTTAGATGGATTCATCAGGTAAATTAAAGAAGAATTTAAGCTAAAAGACTATAAAACTATTGCCACCGGCGGTATAGCCAAATTAATTTGTAGCTGTTCTCAGGAAGTCGAGATTATTGATGAAACTTTAATCTTAGACGGATTGTATCTTATTGGTAGAAATAATAAATAATAACCGGGATTGTCACTAATGATTAAACTTTATCGTACAATAGTTCTGTGCACATTACTCTTTTGTAGTTATCAGCTATACAGTATTGACTACAAACTTGGAGATTATAAGAGCATCTATGGCAACAAGATAGATTATTTTGATCTTGGTTCCAAAGAGTTCCAGACTAACATTTATTTTAGTAGTAGATTTCCTACCACAACCGAAGAGATTGATTTTATTAATCAAAGAGTGGGGATTGTTACTAAGTATAATAGTGTGCAGGCTTATCCTAAGATATACATCTCTTTAGACCAATATTTTGACAACCTTTTCGCTTATACATTTGATAAAAAACTCTATCAGAAGACTATTGCTTTCTTCCAAAAGAAGGATCGCGAGGAGTCTGGTGGATTAATCCCGGATTTAGTCTTTGACCTGCCAAAGTTTGCTCGTTCCAAAACAGTTAAAAGAATCTTTGGTGAGAAAGCAGGAAGATTAAGCTTTTTTGGTAGTGAACGCTTAACTATCTCAGCAACCAGCACTAAGAATGATAATATCGCTCTTTCAGAATCCAATTCCAGTACAAGTTTGACCCCTAAAATGGAGCAAAAGCTCAATATGCAATTGAAAGGCACGATTGGGGAGAAGATTCATGTGGATCTTAAGTATAATTCAGATCAGGAAGAGACCTTCTTTGATCCTAATAATATAAATATCAGCTATAAAGGTTTTGATGATGAGATAATTCAATCTATAGAAGCAGGTGATATCTCTCTTGACTTAACCGGTTCTTCGCAATATGTAGGTTCTATCTCCTCTTCACAAGGACTTTTTGGCATCAGAACAGATTTAAAAATTGGTGCTTTAGAGCTGACTGCTATTGTGAGTCAGGAAGAGGGCAAAAAGAATAAAATGACCTTTGAATCTAAGGCTCAAGCAGACTCTCTAACTGTAAACTCCAAAGATTATACCCGCCGTGATCGTTACTATGTAATGAATCCTTATGAACTGTTTCATCTTTATCAAGAAGGAGATACAGTTCCCGGCACAAACACTCCTGTTCCTAAAGGCTGGATTAATAACGCAATTAAATTAGATAATAATGGTTCTCTCTTAATCTTTGATGATCAGAAGCTTCCTGCCAATGGAACCCTCTATGTTTATCTAGACGACCTTAATGCTACCAACAATACTGCTACCATTCCCGGCTATGAACAGGTGCAGGCATCGAGTCCATTTGTGCCTCAATTTGATCTCTTAGAAGAAGGAGTAGATTACTATTACGATTATGATTCAGGAATTCTTACTTTAAATAAAAGTATTAACAGAAACTATACGCTAGGTGTTAGATATGTGCAGAGAAATGGACTTAAGGTTCCTCGAAAAGATAAAACCAGTAGTGAATCTGTGCATGTTAAATATATCAGAGTCAGCAACCAAGAATTTGATACAACTATTGATCCAACTCAACCTAATTTTGAGATGATAGATGCTGATGGCGATGATATGGCAGATAATAGATTCTACACTTGGCACTATCAGTTAAGAAGTGTTTATAGCTTAAATTCCAGAAATATCAATAATGAAGATTTCTCTTTTCGTGTATTCACAAACGATGCAGCAGATAACACTTACGATTATTATGTTCCTGCTGAAATTGATAATGCTGGATTCTCCACACTTAATGAATATTTGCGTCTGGATACTAACGGAGATGGTAAAGTTGATGGTAGTGATTCATCAGTTAATCTTTCCAGTGGTTTGGTCTTCTATCCCTGGTTAGAGCCTTTTAAACCACTTGGGGACACTCTGTTGTATCAAAAAGAGAATGAGTATGTTACCACTACTGATTACCGTTATAAGATGTTAGTAAAAGGAAAGATAGGTAGTGATGAAATTAATCTTGGTCAGTCGAATATTCTTAAGAATAGTGTGATTGTCAGAGTTAACGGCACTCCTCAAAAAGAGAATATAGATTATTTGGTCGATTATGATTTTGGTAGAATCACTTTCCTTAGTGCTGCCGGTAAAGATCCAACTGCTAAAATAGAGATTGATTATGAGTTTAAGTCGGGCTTCGGCTTGGATAAACGAGAACTATTTGGAATCCGAGCTGACTACAAGGGATTGGACAACTTTAATATTGGTGGTACTTTAATCTATCGTTCGGAAACAGTGCAAGATAAGCGTCCTAAGATTGGTGAAGAGAACATGGAACTGGTTCTTGCCGATATCGATGGTTCTTTCCAAGTTAAGCCAAGATTCATGACTGATATCGTTAACTGGATACCTTTTATTGATACTGATGCTGAATCAAACTTCAAAGTATCAGGTGAAGTAGCTTTCTCAGTACCTAATATTTATGGTAATCCGACCGGAAAGAAAAAAGAAGCTTATATTGATGATATGGAAGGCATTTTAGACCAATATCCTTTAGGTATTACGCGTAAATCATGGGTTCCTGCTTCAAAGCCTGTTAATACTCTTTTAGCGAAAGCACGCACTCATTGGTTCAACCCTGATAATGTGAAGAAAAGAGATGTTTATGACCCTGCTACTATGGATGAGGATGAAAAAAAAGAAGAGCTCAATATCCTGGCTTTGAAAATAGTCAAACCTGAGCTTAGTCAACCTGATACCCACAATAAGAGCTGGGCTGGTATTATGAAGTATGTAGGAAATCAGGTGGACTTCTCTGATAAGAAATATATTGAAATTTTGGCGAAAGTTGATACAACCTATGGTAACGGTGATGCTAATGTTACTCTAAGAATAGATTTAGGTGATGTCAGCGAAGACTTCTATACCTATAATAATGGTAAAGGATTCTTAAACACTGAAGATGGTATTCATGACGGCGTAATTGATGGTGTTTTGGATATCAGAACAGAGGATATAGGTTTAGATGGAATTAAAGAGGGGATGCCCGGAGATGATCCTCATGATAACTTTAATGATAACAAAAATAGCGATGGCGACTACCTTTTTATTAATGGCACAGAAGGGAATAATGCTTTAGATACAGAAGATTTGAATGGAAACGGTGTGTTAGATGTGCTTAATCGCTATGTAGAATACACAATTCCTTTATCTTCTTCGGAAAATGAGTTTCTGCAATCAGAATATCGTGGTTGGAAACTGTTCCGGATTCCTATTTCTAATGAGAAGAATTATGAGATGATTACAAATAACGCTGCTCTTAAGCCTTCTTTAAGTAAAGTAAGTTATGCACGAATCTGGTTTGAAGTAGATAAAACAGTAAGAATAAAGATTGCCGAACTAAATATTGTTGGTAATAAATGGGAAGAAAGACCTATTCTAAAGGTTGAAGAGATAGATTCCGTATTTGTCGAGTCTTCAGTTTCTCTGGATTTGCTAACTGCTAATAACACGACTGTCTTAGCCGGAATTACTGATAATCAGAAAGATAACCACTACACTCCTCCTGCCGGAACATTTGAAAAGAAGGATGGTGTGGAAACATTCGAACAGTCTTTAACTTATACTATCAATAATCTTCATGAAAATCAAATAGCAATGGTGAGGAAGAAAACAGTTCAAAGCACCAACTATTTACTCTATAATAAGCTGAGGTTCTGGGTTTATCCGGAACTGTCGCAAAATAATCTTAATACCGGAGACTCGCTTAATGTGATTATCAGAGTAGGTTCAGACTCCAGTAGATACTATGAAGTTAAGGAGAAAATAGCTCCAATTTTGTATGATACTAAGATGAATAGAAGAGAGTGGCGAGAAATAGAAATTGATTTTAATTCCCTGACCCATCTCAAGAATCTAACCATGTTAGTAAACTCCAGTAGTAGCACTTCTTATACAGAGGGTAACAGAACTTACAGAATGCGAGGAGATGTAACGCTTTCCAACATTAAAGAGATAAACTTGGGCATAGAGCCGGTTCCCGGTTCAAGATTTACGGGGAAGGTTTATTTTGATGATATTAGGGTAGTTGACCCCTATGAAGATAGTGGGTATAAAGCACGAGCGACCGTGAACACCTCTTTTGCTGATTTTTACACTTCCAGTGTTGAGGTAGTTAAGGCTTCGGATAACTTTGTCAATCAACCGTCGCGTAGCGCTTCTTCCTTCACGGCTAATCAGCAAACGACATCTATTAACTTTACTAATAAGCTAACTTTAGATAAATTCTTTAATAAAGATTGGAAAATAAACATGCCTCTGAATTTTAACTTTAACAATACAGAGAGTACACCGCGTTATAAGCAAAATTCGGACATTCTAAGAGCGAACTTAGATCCTATTGAACAAGATAGGGAAAAGAGCAATAGGGTGAAGTACGATGCCAATTGGAGCTTCAGTAAGGCAAAAACAAATAACCCGTGGATGGATCACACGCTGGGCTCAATATCTCTATCAGCTCGGGGAGAGTTTCAAGACCAAGTTACGCCAACTGCAGCTGATACTACTTTATCGTGGCGTGGAACTGTTTCCTATAATCTTAATCTGGGCAATGTTCCGCGTGGATTTAGAGTTTGGAAAGATCTGAAGCTGAATCTCTTTCCTTCTTCTATTGATAATACTTTTACTTTTGATGCTAAGAATCCGCGGAAATATGTTCTTACCCGCACCGACACCTTAGTTTACTGGCGTGATGATACTTCCTCTTCTAATCTTAATACCAAGATAGGAACTACTTCTAACACAGTAACTTTCCCTATTCTTACAGGAAAGAATATTACTTACCTTAATACTACCTATAAGCTCTCAACAACGCGCGATTTGATGTATGAAAATAGATTGAAGGAGGTGAATATTGGTGAAATAACGAAGTATGATCAAATTGTTACTTATAGCTTTACCCCTAAGCTTTTCAATAATATTTGGAATGTCGCTTCCAGTGGTGATGTGAAGTTCAATGAGACGAGAAGTCAGAAATCTACAGTTGCCTCTGTGATTGAAGAAGAGGGTATTAAATTCAAGCATGATGGTAATGTGAACAGAAACTTTACTGTTGATGTTACGCTTAAAAACTCTGATTTATTAACAAGCTTAGCTACTAACATGAAAACTAAACGCGATGCTAAACTTGCTGCCAAGCTTGCTCAACAAGCTGCAGTTAAAGACACAACCGTTACTGTAGATTCAGAACCAAAACAACCAAAAGATGTAGATTCTCAAGAGGATATAGATTCTCAGGAAGAGAATGATCAACAGCTTAAAGATGATGGAATGTCTGACGAGGAGAAAGAATTACAACTCAAAGATGAGGAAAAGCAAAAGCTAAAAGATAAAGACGAAAAAGCTCAAGCAAGAGCAAGAAAGCTCAGAGAGGAAAAAGAGAGAAGGCTTAAAGAGGAAGAACAAAAAGCTCAACAAGAAGAGCCGAAGGTTAAAGAAGAAGAAGCTAAAATAGTTGTTTCCGATGAAAATGATATGTCTGACAAGGATAGACAAAGATTAAAAGAGTTGCAAGGCGAAGAGAGAAAGATGATGGAAGTGATGTCGCGTAGCAAACTAAGTCCGGAAGAGACAGAAGAATTTGAAAAAGAATTAAATAGGATTAGAGAAGATATGGCACTACTGTCCAACGATATCTACCAGCCTCATGATAAAACTACGAATAAATATGATGATGGAATTATGTCTTCTGATAAACAATCCGGAGATGATAAAGTAAAAACTCCTAAGGCTGGTTTTGGGCTTACAGATATAGTTGGCTTTATCAGTAAGTTTGACAACTTAACTGTTAACTATACCAACGGCTATTCTATGAATTATAAAAACCTGGAAGAAAGACCAAGTTTCAATTTCCAGCTCTCTGTTCCTTATTCAATAGACGATGACCTGATTAATGTGAAAGAAGATAACAACTCTATTGATATCTCATCAGGTATAACACTGAATAAAATAAGCACCGATTTCGGCTATACCATAACTGATAAAAAGAGATGGTCAAATACTACTAATCAAACCATAACTACTGTATTCCCGGATATTTCTATAAACATCAACGATATTCAAGGTTATATCGGCTTGCAGAAATATCTCACAAGTAGTTCTATTGGCAGTAATTATTCGCACCAAGTTAAAGGTGAAGGACCAATCGGTTGGACAGAACCTGACTCCGAGTCAAAAAGTACAGCCTTTTCTCCACTGCTAAGCTGGCGTGGTAACTGGGTACGCAATGTGCAAACTACTCTCTCTTATAACTGGACTGAAACAGAAACAAAGACTGATAAGGTCTCCTTTGATCTTATCACTAATGCAACTAACCAAAGCCTTAACGGCAATATTAATTGGGCATTCAGAGCAGTAGATGGTTTCAAATTACCTTTCATTGCAAAATCTATTGTGATCAAGAATGATATGACTTTAAAAACTGACTTTAGTTGGAAGAAAAGCTATACTACTGAAAAAGGTAACGCTCAAGAAGTAGTAAATAAACATACAGTCGAACTCTCCATTACCCCGGGTGCTGCCTATAATTTCCACAGAAACATTAAAGGTGGTACAGATTTTGGGTATAGTCTCACCCAGGACAAAAAGAGTAATAGAAATATTAAAATAGCCTCTTTTGCCCTCTGGATTGAAATAACTTTCTAAAATATATTCATTGCTTGTTACTGTATAGCAAGGGTTAACAGACTATTTTCTAACTTGCAAAAAAAAGAAGTTGACACTTATTTTGAAATATGCAATAGATGGTAACTATATAGAAAAACAAAAAAAATAGGAGGAGATAATGGCTACTAAATTGAAGTTCGGAACAGTTAGTTCCAAAGAAGCGATGGAAATGGAAGACAAGTATGGTGCTCATAATTACCACCCACTACCAATTGTTATTGCAAAAGGCAAAGGTGCTAAAGTCTGGGATCCCGAGGGAAAGGAATATTTTGACTTTCTCTCTGCATACTCAGCTGTAAATCAAGGACACTGTCATCCAAAAATCATCAATGCGCTTACTGAACAAGCGAAAACATTAACTTTAACTTCTAGAGCATTCTATTCAAACAACTTAGGATCATTTGAAAAATTCATTACTGAGTACTTCGGTTATGAAATGGTACTACCAATGAATAGTGGTGCTGAAGCTGTGGAAACAGCAATGAAGCTTGCCCGTAAATGGGGATATGAGAAAAAAGGTATTGCAAAAGACAAAGCTGTCTTAGTTTTTGCTGATGGCAACTTCCACGGTAGAACTATATCTATTATCTCAGCTTCTATTGACCCGGACTGTCGAGACGGATTCGGACCTTTTACCCCTGGTATTAAACAGGTTCCGTATAACGATCCACAAGCTTTAGAAAAATTACTTGCTGCAGAAGGCAAGAATATAGCTGCTTTTATTGTTGAACCAATTCAAGGTGAAGCAGGTGTATTTGTTCCGGATGAAGGCTACATCAAGAAGTGCTATGATATTTGTAAAAAGCATAACGTTCTCTTTGTTGCTGATGAAATTCAATCTGGTGTTGCACGTACAGGTCGTCTCTTGACTTGTGATTATGATAATGTTCGCCCTGATATTTTAATTTTGGGTAAAGCTATTTCCGGTGGTGTTTTCCCTGTTTCAGTTGTACTTGCAGATAAAGATATTATGCTTGTGATTCAACCCGGTCAACATGGTTCTACTTATGGTGGAAATCCACTTGCCTGCGCTGTTTGTCAAGCTGCTTTAGAAGTAATTAGAGATGAAAAGCTTTGTGAAAGAGCGTTTGACTTAGGTGAAATCTTCAGAGAGGAATTAGTTAATTTCCATCACCCAATGATCAAACTCGTCAGAGGAAAAGGTCTACTTAATGCTATTATCGTAGAGCCTAAAGATGGTAAAGAAGC
>Ga0265294_10001792_pt1 | contig 28710 bp, 31 predicted proteins | sample MunlanPumphouse3_FD_192504 | JGI IMG/M metagenome (GOLD analysis project Ga0265294, IMG submission 192504) | Groundwater microbial communities from a municipal landfill in Southern Ontario, Canada - Pumphouse #3 | ecosystem: Environmental > Aquatic > Deep subsurface > Groundwater | place...
TGATTAATAGTTTTTCCAAGGTACCTGTTATTTCATCTTTTGAATTATATATATTTTGCTCACCGAATATTTCCGGATTATTTTTTATAAAAGGAAGCGAATCATAAATTATCCTTCCAAATTCCATCGCATTATCCAATTCTTTAAAATAGCAAAGAACATGTACTTCTTCCTTTGTAGTTGCTTCTATACCAGGTATTACCTTAATGCCTGCTTTATGGCTTAACTCCATTGCAGCAGGCAAATTTCCCGCTGAATTATGGTCTGTCACGGATATAATATTCAATCCTTTTATTGATGACATATTAATAATATTATTAGGAGTCATATCGCTTAAACCGCATGGTGACAAATCCGAATGAATATGCAGATCATAGTAAAATTTCATTTTATTCCAAGGTCTGACATTCTGCATGCCATTTGATATGCACTTTCATATGTTTTAAAAATAGGTATATTTAATTCCTTTGCTTTATCTAAAGTATCATTGTCAACTTCCATATTTTCAACAACTATAATGCATGCCAATTCCAAAAGCTCAGCAATAGCTACAATATTAATATGGGTTTGAATAGTTATCCATACGTAATTCTTCTTTGCTTTTGACATTACAATACTTAGCAAATCGCCAATATACACACCTTCAATTTCAATCTCTTCTTCTTTTTCGCACAATGGTTTAAGCTGTAGTTTTTCTGCAAATTCTAAGCAGTTCATATTTTCCCTCCTGTTTATTTTTTAACTCTTAGTACAACACAGTCATCAAACTCAGACTCATTATTATATACGTCTTCAGCGTGAGCTAAACATGTGGGTGCTCCGCAGGAGCCGCAGTCTAATCCCGGAAGTTTGTCACAAATTTCCCTTATCTTTTCATTTTTTTCAACAGCTTCCTTTAAGCTAAGCTTGTTGAATTTTTCTTCTTCCTTCAACTTATAATTAAAGAAACCGGATTCATACAATTCTTCAAATCTGTCAATATCAGGATTTATACATTCATCAGGCAGACTGTTTGAAATATAATTAATGCTGCTGCTTGCAATAAACGGATTTACCACATTAAATGTTCCGCCCACACAACCGTTAGCGCATGCTAAAGCCTCCACAAAATCTATATCGCTTAATTTTCCGTTTTCAATTTCATCTAAAATCTGGATAATATTTTCCATACCGTGAACAGATATATAATTATTCAATCCTGCATGTTCAGACTGACCCCCTGCCACCGCCCATTTCATTCCGGACAGTGAAGGATATGAGCATGTCATATTATCCTCCCTGATAACTTCTCTATACAGCTCCCCATAGATTTTGTTAAGTGGTATTACCCAATCCACTGAAGGCTTATAATCGCCGATAGGGTCCGTTACAGCAAGAAGTTTAGCAGGACATGGCGATATATAAAATACTTTTATATCTTCATCCTTCAGGTTATATTTTTTTCTTGCCCTTTCTCTTGCAAGCATTCCTGCAATTTCCATAGGCTCCTTAATAAAAATTAGATTATCCATCAATGAAGGATATCTGTATTTTATAAGTCTTATTGCCGCTGGACAAGTTGTTGTTATATAAGGTCTTATCTTTTTTTCATTTTCTATTTTAAGCTTGAGAGCTTTAGCAGCTAAATCTGCCGCCCAGCTAGTATCATAAACGAAATCAAAGCCTAATTTCAAAATTGAGTTTTGTACCTTGCATATATCTGTTCCCCTTGGAAACTGCCCATACAATGTAGTAGTGGGTATTGCTATTTTATATTTCTTTGGTGAATCATGCATTTGTTCATACCACTCTATCGATTCCGGAGTATATGCGTTATATGGACATATTTTTATACATTCACCGCAATGAATACATTTTGATATATTGATAAATGCCTTATTGTTAATCAGCCTTATAGCTTGTGTAGGACATCTTCGCATACAATTGGTACATCCTCTGCATTTGTCTTTGTCAAACATAATCGAAAAGTTCATTTTTACCTCCTACAAATTGATTGTTGCAATTATTAATGTCCCTGTACTGCCTGTGTTAATTTCCAACCCTTCAGAGTATTTCTTAATATTCGGAAGTCCCATACCTGCACCAAAACCAAGCTCTCTTACGCTGTCTGTTGCAGTGGAGAACCCCTCTGTCATTGCCATGTCTATATCCTTAATTCCCGGACCGATATCTTCCGAAACTATTACTATTTTATTTTCATATATATCGCAGTGAAGTTTTCCCCCAAAAGAATGTATTACGATATTTATTTCAATTTCATATGATATTATTGCTATTCTTCTTATAATATTTGCATCAATGCCCAATGATTTCAAATTGCTCTTTATAGAACTTGAGCCTTTTCCCGCAGACATAAAGTCATTTGCAGTTATATTGTAGCTATATCTTTTTAAAAATCTGTCAGTCATCTATTTCAAGCCCTTTCATTCCGTTCATAACCAATAACCCGCATGTTTTAAACATAGTGTATTCGGTTGCAAGTATTGTAATACAGTTTTCCTTTGCTAATTCTATTACTTCACTACAAGGCACTTTCCCTCTTACAAACAATACGGCATTAATATCCAGCATCTCAACAGTCCTAATAACCTGAGGATTGTTTAAACCTGTTATTAGCAATGAATCACTGCGGGCATATGCAAGTACATCGCTCATTAAATCACTGGCAAAGCCGTATTTTAATTCAGTGTTACCGTCATTATAGTTTGTAAGAACATCTGCTTTTACAATATCAACTATTTCTTTAATTATCATACCGTCCCCCGCTATACTATTATAAAACCTTCAACAAAAGCTTTTCCACCAACATACACGTCCATAACATCATTATTATATTCAACTTTTACAAAAATAAGACTTCTTTCATTCATGGATTCCCCTTGAATTACTTCCATTTGATTTGGAAATCCTTTACTGTAAAGCAAGCTTCCCAATGCTCCGTTGGACGTACCTGTTGCACATTCTTCATTAATTCCCACCTTTGGAGCAAAATTTCTTGCATAAATTATATTGTCGTCAATTGTAAAAACATGATACCCAACCACATCGTTTTTATAAGAAATATCCTCTATCATCTTGAAATCAGCTTCAAGACTATTCAGCACTTCCCTTGAGCTAACCGGTACCAAAATGTCTTTTAAACCTGTAGAAACAATTGTAGGAGCAATATCATAATTTGCTAGTCCTATTAATTTTTCATCTATATTCAGCGAATCTGCTATTTGTTTTTTCTCTTTCAGCTCACCGTATATACGAGGTTCACTTTGCTGCATAAGAACATAATAAACATTTAGTCCTTTGAATGTAATTTCAATTTTAAGTCTGCCTGCTTTTGTATTTTGATAAAAACTCTTTGTTTCATTATTACCTTTAATTTGTCCAATTTTACCCAAGTAATAAAAAGCTGCAATTGTTGCATGTCCACAAAGATCTACTTCACAAACAGGAGTAAAAAAGCTTACATCATAATCGTTTTCTTCCTGCTTAAAAATAAATGCAGTCTCAGACAATCCCACTTTATTTGCAATTTCTTGCTTCTTATCATATGATATTTGTTGATTTAAAACAACAACGCCTGCTCCGTTGCCGCCGCTGTTTCCATAGGTAAATGATTTAAGTATTGCAACTTGCATTCTTTCCCTCACCACTTTATTATAAAATCATTATAATCCAAAATCAGCTTAATTACAAGTAAAAATACATTATCAATGATAATAATGACAGATATAGTTACTGTTCACATATAATAATAAGAGACACCAACTCGTCATTCTGAGGGCGCAAGGAGCAAATATATTTGTGAATGAGACTGCGTAATCTCAGGTTTTAAAAGATAGGATCCTTCGCTTTGCTCAGGATGACACCCATTGGGTGTGAACTGTAACCAGATATATGAGATGAAAATTACACAGTTATAAAATAATAGTTTCGGGTAATTATCCGAAACTATTATATAGTGCGGTTGGGGGGATTTGAACCCCCACGAATATTCATTCGCTAGCCCCTCAAGCTAGTGCGTCTGCCGTTCCGCCACAACCGCATTGCTTATATAGTATAATTGATTGAGGATATTTTGTAAAGTGATTTTTTATTTGAGGCAAGCTTGGTCTTATTTACATAAAGTATATTTATTATGCATTCTTATTGTTGCTGTTCACATATAATATACGGGGGGATTATATGATTTACAAAATATGGAGAGCTTTAAAAGAACATATTTTTATTATTATTTTTATATTTTGTATATTGATTATTTTATTTTCTCTTTTACATACATGATGAATCGATGCAGTGTGAATCGCAGGGGAATTCACTAAGAAATTGGGTTAGGTCATAATAGGGCAAGCCGTGAATATATTCACGGCTTGAGGCAAAAAATTTAAGAGGCATTTATAAATTTTCATTTACAAATGTATCTATATTATACTACTTTTTTTGAAAATATCAAATAGTTTTTTCATATTCTTCTCTTAACATTGACATTAAATGCAAATCAAAGTATCTATTATCTTTTTTTGCAGAGTTTCTCATTATTCCTTCATATTTAAAACCTAATTTCAAATATAGCTCACCGGCGGCATTGCCTGTATAATGGTCTAATGTTACTCTTTCCATTTTTAAAACATTGAAACAATAATTGAGCAGCAATTCCATTGTCTCTCTTCCATAACCCTTTCCAAGATATTCTTTTTCACCTATATATATTCGTGTAATGTCCATGGAATCAAATTCATTTGATATTTTGGAAAGATAAACTCTCCCAATTGGCTCTTTGTTTTTTAGAATAATCGTATATTGCTCATCTGAAGAGTCCTGCTCTCTCAAAATAAATTCTCTTACAACTTCCTCGTATGTACGCTCCTTGTTTATTGTCAAAAATTCCTTTATATAATCTTGTTGCTCCCATTTCGTAAATATTTCGCAATCATCAAAGATGCTTTTTCTTATTATAATATTTTCAGATTCCATTATATTTTATCCTCCGACTATTTATATTTGTATTTATTATATCTGGTTATAATGGATTTTTCAAGCAAGTAACTGTTTTCCTCTACGATTCCCTTAAGTCCCATAATAACAAGCAAAAAATACAAATAATCTTTGAATACGTATATTATAATTATAAAGCAAAGTATAAAAAAGGCATTCGTCATAGTTATATATCTGGAAACCGTCTTTGTATCCAAAAAGATTTCTAAAATAGTTTTGCAAATATTTCCTCCGTCCAAAGGCACAATGGGAACCAAGTTTATGTATGCCAATAACAAATTAATATTTGCAAAATAATAATATTCTGTATTTCTAAATCCTAAATATAAACACAGATTGCATGCAGGTCCTGCAATAAACAAAATAATTTTTTTTACATGTGAAACATTATCTAAATAAGCATTTAGATTGAACCCGAACAAGGTAATTTTCACTTCTGAAAATTCAATATCCAATAATATTGCCGAAAATAAATGGAAAACTTCATGTGCTAAAAGCGCAATGATTAAATGCATTTCCCCAAGGGGTTTATTCTGTCAAATCAAATAATGATGAAGGATTTAATGAAGCGCCATCCTCCCAAACCTCAATGTGAAGAATCATATTTTCTTCGTTAAGGGCTCCTATAACATCCCCTTTAGATATATTGTCCCCCTCTTTTACAAAAGTTTCATTTATTTTCCCGTAAATAAGTGTTCTATCTTCATTTTGTATTACAATATAGCCTGAAAGTTTTTCATTATTGCCTATTGTCATTACTTTTCCTTCTGTAAGTGCTTTAACCGACTGAGTTTCGGTTTTAATATCTATTCCGTGATTGTAATATGATACATCGTCAGTTTTATTCAGTCCGTATTTTCGATAGAGTGTTCCGATAACCGGTGTTGCTTCCTTTTTCCCTACAAAAGGCAATTTATTTATTGCAGCTGAAAATCCCTGTGCAATCGTATCTCTTACTTCCAATAATTCAATGCTTGCACTCATTTTTTCATCTGCCGCTTCTATGAATCTTTCCGATAAATCTGAGTTTATATTCTTTGTTACAATAACGGCTGCTACTAAGACAATGCTGAAAATAACCTGTAATGCTAATTTCTTATTTAGTTGTTCTTTTCTTTTAATATTGAATCTTTTTTTTGTTGGTTTATTCATTTCACCACCCCTTCCAATACATTTTATTAATGTGTTACAAGCTTTATTACAAAATTAAAAAAAAAGCCCTAACTCTATACTTTTTCATAGCGATAGGTCTTTTGCAATAAATTCCCAGCTTATGCGAACACATATATGGGGACACACCTCTACCATGGAGTAAGTCTTTGAGGGCATAAGGAAAGGAAGAGGTTTATTGTTATTTCAGGTTTCTTATTATGTTGTTGATTTCTGTTTTTAGAAAATCGCTGTTAAAGAGCATTTCATACTGCAAATCTGAATACTTTATATTTTCTTCGATTAAAGATGAAACCTTTATTTCAGTTAACTTTTCTATATCATTGTTTTTCATCATAATTCCTTTTTTAGCCTTCTTATTGTTGTACTTGTTTATTACAACGATAAAATTTGCAGCTTTTGAAGAAATCTTTTTATCTGAGTTTATTTCCTTGATACAGGAAAAATCATTATTATTTATTGTTATTGCATTATTAATTTTTGAAAAATCTATATATACTGATGTTAATTTGTCTGCATCTATTACAACATAATCATAGGCTTCTATGCTTTGAAGTAAGTTTATAAATGATTCTTTATTAATTTCATTTATTTTACCGGGTATACGAGGACTTGGCATTAGCGATAAATTTTCATTAATTTCAATAATTCCCTGTTCCAATGTACATGTTTTCTTCATAACATCAACTATGTCATAAATAATATCTTCATTGACATTCAAATATTCAGACATTTTGAGCTTTCCTGAAGATAAATCCATCATTAGAACAATTTTACCTGACTTTGCAAGCTCAACTGCTAACTTTATACTTATCATTGTTTTGCCTATGTTGTTTTTATGTGAACCGGTTAATATAACATTCATCTTTTATCTCCTCATAATAACTACAACATTCTAAGCTTTGTCATCCCGAGTGTAACGAATGAACTCAAGTTTTGAGATTCTTCGAGCTAAAGCTCTCAGAATGACACGTAGCTTATTCATAGCAATGACACCCTGCGGGCTATTCATTTGCATTACCATTGATTTTTAAATATTCTCCTATGACTTCTCTGACTATTGGAATGGGATAACGTCCCGAGCCTCCCTCAAAAAGTACACATGCTACTGCTATTTGAGGATCATCGTAAGGTGCAAATGCAACATACCACGCAAAATCATCATAGCCCTTTCCTGTTTCAGGATTAATACCTTGATTTTCAGCTGTTCCTGTCTTGCTGCCTACCTCAACAGGGAAGATAGCAAATGGTTTTGCATTGTCATCATAAGAAACAAGCTTCATACCATATTTTACAACATCTAAATAGCTGTCATCAGCCAGCTCAATTTTTTCGGATTCCCTCAATGGAATATAATCTGCATCCTTTCCATCATAAGTTTTTATTCCTTTTATTACGCTGACATTTCTTCTGTAGCCGCTTGCTATGGAAGAAACGTAATTTGCCATCTGCAGTACTGTATAGGCATTATTTCCCTGACCTATACTAATATTTAAATTGTCTCCCACAGTCCATGTTGCTTGATTTAAATATGAATATTTTATTATATCCACTAAGGGTACATGATTATCGTTTGTTTTATCAGGGTTTAAATTTAATGTTAACAACCCATCATAGACTTCACCTCTCGTCATTAGCTCATCCCTGTCTATCCAGCTTGCTATTTCTTCAATGATTTCGTTTTTCATTGATGCGTCAATAACAACCCCATCATTAAGGTATCTTTCTAAGTTTGCCTCAAGAAATAATCTTAAGTAAACGCGCATTCCGGATTTTTTACCTTCAATGCTGGGAACTCCACCTGAAGCTTCCTGAGGTATGTCTATTTCTATTCCTGTTTTTGAATCTAAACCAAACTTTCCTGCCATATCAATAATATCCTCAGCTTCAACCTTAACTGTATGCTTTTGGTGAGTAGCCAAATTTTCTCCCAGCACAGTCGTGTAAAAGTAAAAGTTACAGGAATTCATTATTGCCTGATACAATGTCTGCGAGCCATGCCTTCCTCCAAACATATTATGAATCCAGCAACTGACGTATCTGTCACCTACCTTCATTGTACCGGCACAATATACTGTTGTGTTTGGATTCACTCCCTTTTCCAAGGCAGCTAAGGAGGTAATCATTTTAAATGTAGAGCCAGGCTGTATTGCCGTGAGCATTGCTATATTGTAAAGAGGCCTAGGAGCCAAAGGATTTTTTGAATCATTTAAAAGGCTGTTCCAATTCCCCGTAGTAATTCCTGTTGCAAACAAATTCAAGTCGTATGCCGGGTAATTTGCCAGTGCTAACACTTCGTTTGTTTTTACATCAAGTGCAACTAACGCTCCTGAATAGGCGTTTTCGTATTTATCTTTAAAATGGAAGTCTCCCCATTCACTTTCAAAAACACCGCCTTCACGAATTTTTTCAAGACCTTTCTTCAAAGATTCTTCCGCCTTTTTTTGCAGCCGAAGGTCCATGGTTAAATATAAATCATCTCCGGGAATAGGCGCTTCACTTGAGACTGAGCGGATTGTCCTTCCCACATTGTTTACTTCAACTGTTTTCTTACCCTTATCTCCTCTTAAATAATCTTCGAATTTTTCTTCAAGCCCTGTCTTACCTATTATGTCATCAGTGCTGTAGCCCTTATCAACAACATATTCCTGCAATTCATAATCCTGGGCAATTTTACCCAAGTAGCCTATAATATGAGAGGCGCTTTCATATTGTGGATAATATCTAAGTGGCTCGATTTCAATATTAATTCCGTTTAATTCATGGTGTCTTTCAGAAATCATGGCAACTGTTTTTTCTGAAATACTATAGCAAATATCCACAGGGTGATATGAAAGAAAGCTTATTCTGTTATACCTTTCTCTTAATACCATCATATTTCGCATGTCGTAATCATTAATTTCTTCAGAAATCTCCAATGACTTTCTAAGCATTTCAAAAACCTTTTTCGCTGAGTAATCATTAATTTCTTCATCAGATTTTACATTGTTATTAATCCAGTTTTTCTTATTTCGCAAAGGTGTGTACTCCCATTCAGCTATTGATATTGAAGGATTTACATATTTCAGCAGCTCTATTTGGGAAAAATACTTTATATTATCATCTGTAACCAAATTGTATAAAACTTCATAATTCTTAAAAGCTATTTCCTTAACAAAATCATAGGCAGTAGTGCTGTATTCCATATGCTGTTGATTAAAATATTTATTTCGGATTTCTGTATCTGTATACTCAAATCCGCCGGTTTCACCATCTTCAATGAATCTAATCGGCAAATCAGGATATATCTCTTTTAGCCTGTCTATAAGAATTGCTCCAGGCTTAATTTTTTCATTTCCCTGATAAACTGTCTTAAGCAAATTATCAATAGAGTTTTTCATGGTTAAAATAACAAAATCATCTTTAGCAGATGTATTTATTGTAATCTCTTCATTGGTTGCATTTAGCTCTCTTTTGATATTTTCATATTCTTCGTCATGAATAAAGGAAAACTCATTAAGTTTTATATTTTCTACTCCTTTTTGAATAATAAATTCATAGGATAGTTTCCTTATTTTAGAATTGGTAAATAGCGAAGATAAATATTTGTTGTTGTTAATTAAAAGTTGCGCCACTGCTTCTTCAGCACTTAAATTTTCTTTTAAATTGTTATCTGACAACCAAATTTGTATGGGTGTTTTTAACTCCGGTGTTTCATTTTCTGTTTTAGTTTCTGCTGTATCAGTTGGTATAAGCATCTCATCATAATATTCAAAGTTATCGCCGTTTAATCTTATTGGTACTTCATCCTTTAAAATAGCTGCATGAACTCTTTGTTTCGGTGAAAAACTTTCACCGTACACAAAAATGCTGAAGTTCAGCCATTCATTAATGCTTTCTTTCACTGTTTCAATTACCTTTTCTTCAGCAGCTTGGTAATAGAGCACATCAATTTCTTCTATTTGGTTCGTATCACTTTCAATTATTTCCATACTATCATCAATATAATCAAATGTATCAAGTTCAATAGGAAAATCATCAATGGGTCTTTCCATATTTCCATCTAATATTTTTGACAATTTATATGATACTTCATTAAAGTCTTCAGGCTTAATTTCATCCGTGTACATTTGCACAGTAAAGCTAGACACATTGTCAGCAAGAAGTACGCCGTCTCTGTCAAAAATTTTCCCCCGAGGTGCTTTTACTGGGATGTCCTTAATTTTCTTTATATCTGCAATTTGTCTATATTCCTGTCCTTCCACAATGGTGAGTACCGCCATCCTAAAGCTTAAAATGACCAGTAATACAACTATTATCAAGTAAAAAATATTAAAACGATTTTTAAAAAATTTTATCATTTCACCCTCAAGCCTTTACATTAAATTTATCAAATAAATATAAAACAAATTTCAATACAAATACTACTAGCACGGTATTTAATGCTGTTTCAAAAAGAATATTTGGCAATATACTTTTTGCTGATTGGACTCTGAATCTTAAAAAGAATAAAATAATGTATAATAATAAGTGCATCACTACAGTTGAAATTCCCGCTGCCACACTGTAAACAATCCGATTTTCTCTGAGCATTTCATCACTGATAGCTCCTATAGTTACACCGATTAAAAAATAAATCAATGTATATAAACCAAATATATTAAAAATCATGGCATCGTACAAAATACCGGTCAGAAATCCAAGAGTTCCTCCGGTCACTCCATCTGACAACATGGCAAATATTACCAGTAGAATCAGCGGAAAATTTGGAATTACATTAAAATAATTAAAAAACCCAATAAATGATGTTTGGAATACAAAACTTATAATTATTAGGGAAGACATAAGAATGAACCTTTTCATATTTAAGCCTTTCTAACCATTATTTTGTAAGAACATACACTCTGTTTATCTTCGTAAAATCAACAGCAGGCTCTACAATAATTTTTAGGGTAGAAGCATCTGTTGTTTTAACAACATCTTTTACATCTCCAATATAAATACCAGGAATATAAATTTCGCCTATTCCTGATGTAACAAGATTATCACCTGTTTCAGCGCCGGTTTTGCTGTTAAAAAAGTATCCTGTTACATTGCCGTCGATACTTCCCTGCACAATTCCGCTTTCATCGTTTTCAATATCTTTGAAGCTGACCTTACAGCTTTCATCTAAAAGTGTAATAACCTTAGACCAGTCAGATGAAGTTTGAGTAACAATACCTAAAAGACCTATTTGCACCATGCTGTCATCTGTTTTCACAGCTTGTATAACAATGTCATTTTGCTGTATACCGTCATTTTCACCTTTGTCTATTGTAAATCTGCTAAACCAATTGGTATCATCAATAGCAATTACTTGTCCAACAACATAGTCATAAGAAAGGTTCTTCTTCATTTCATATTCTGTTTCCAATGCATCGGATTTATTAATGATATTTTCCAATATCCTTATTTGCTCCCTGAGTTTATAAACATTTTCAGTAAGCATTATATTTTCTTCACGCATTTTCACAATTTCCTGAACCGAATAGAATGAATTCGTAAGTGTATTGCCTGTCTTATAGGTGAGCTTTTGAAAGCCAGAAATCATATTGCCAACAAAACCCAAATCTGTCCCTTCCAATCGCCCGATTGATGACAGTCCTATCATTATTATCAATATTAAAACTGTAAGAAAAAATAGTATTTTCTTAAAATGTTCTTTCAAAAAATTCATTTATTCACCGCTATAAACTTTCACTGATTTTGCCTGCACCCAAAGCAACACTTTGCAATGGATTATCTGCAATAAATACTTTTATTCCTGTTTCCTTTTCAATAAATATATCCAAGCCTTTTAATAATGCTCCTCCGCCACTTAAGTAAATTCCGTTTGTATAAATATCTGAAGATAATTCGGGAGGTGTTCTTTCAAGAACTCTTTTTATGGCATTAACAATTGAATTTACGGTTTCAATAATAGCTTCCCTCATTTCATCGCTTGTTATGGTTATTTTTAAGGGAAGTCCCGACACTATATCTCTTCCTCTTATTTCCATTTGCTGAGCGTTACTAATTTCGTTGTTGTTATCTATTTCACCTTTTTTTTCAACTTCCTCAGCTTCATTGCTGTCATTATTCTCTACCGGTTCTATTATTCTTCTTTTATAATAGGCTTTGCTGGTATTTCCTAAAGCCTTTTTAATACTTTCAGCAGTAACAAGACCTATGTCCATCTTATATTTACTTTTGACATATTCCTTAATATTTATATCAATATCATCACCTGCAATTCTTAGTGAATCGCTTTCAACAATTCCTCCCAATGATATTACTGCAATCTCGGTTGTGCCCCCTCCTATATCAATAATCATATTACCTATAGGCTGGTCTACATTAAGCCCTGCACCAATTGCAGCTGCCATAGGTTCTTCAACAAGTTTAACCTTTCTGGCACCTGCATCATATGCAACTTCTTCCACCGCTCTTCTTTCAATTGAAGTAACTCCCACGGGAACACTTATTACTATATTTGATTTAATAAATCTTTTTTTGTTAAGAGCCTTTGTTATAAAATACTTTATCATTGCCCTTGTTATTTCAAAGTCTGCAATTACTCCGTTTTGTAAAGGTCTTATTGCTCTTATGCTCTTAGGAGTTCTCTCAAGCATTGCTTTTGCATCAATACCAACAGCGCATACCTCATAGGATGTTGTATTTATTGCAACCACTGATGGTTCATTTAAAGTAATCCCTTTATTGTTTACATATACTAATGTGTTTGATGTTCCTAAATCTATTCCTATTTTCTGCGTAAAAAAATCAAATAGTCCCATTTATGTATCCTTTCATTTTAAATTAAGCCTTCTTCCTTAAAGCTGAAATATACGCCGTCACCTATTATTATGTGATCTAAAATCCTAATTCCCAAAATTTTGCCGCTTTCATCCAGCCTGTTTGTCAAAACAATATCCTCATGACTGGGCTCACATTCCCCGCTTGGGTGATTGTGAACTAATATTATTGATGAAGACAAATTTACAACCGCTTCGTGAAATACTTCCCGAGGATGAACAATTGAGCTGTTTAAGCTGCCCACGGATATTTCAGAAACCTTTTTTACATTGTTTTTAGTATCTAAAAGAATAATTTTAAAATATTCTTTTTGATAATACCTCATTTCTTCCATCATTATCACAGCTGCATCATCAGGAGAAGAAATCTTTATTTTTTCAATTTTTAATGTGCTCATTCTTTTGCTTATTTCTGCAACAGCCATAAGCTTTGCAGCTTTAACGTCACTTATTCCCTTATATGATTTAAACTTTTCAATTGAGCCTTCTGCTATATTTCGAAGTCCTTTACCATCTTCCTTTAAAATCCTCTGAGATAACATAACAACATTTTCTTCCTTGGTTCCTGTCCTTAAAATTACTGCAATAAGCTCTGAGTTAGACAATGTATTAGCTCCATATTTTAGTAATTTCTCCTGAGGTCTGTCATCTGCAGGTATTGATTTTATGGTATAATTAGTATTGTCCATTTTATCCTCCACTATGCAATTATTTGTTTACAGCAAGTTTGTAGAAAAATGTTTAGTCAATAAATTATTAAGTTTTGTTAAGGGCAGCCCCTTTACATTATTGTAGCAGCCATGTATTTCTTTAACCAATAATTCTCCATATCCTTGAATCCCGTATGCTCCTGCTTTATCTAAATACTCATTTGTTCTCAAGTATCTTTCAATAAGCTCTCCGGTAAGCTCATTAAACACAACTAAAGTTTTCTCATAGTCCACTACTTTTTTTGAGCTTTCAGTATCAATTATACAAATACCCGTAAAAACATAGTGAGTTTTTCCTGAAAGCAGACTAAGCATTTTATATGCTTCTGTTTCATTCTTTGGCTTACCCATTATTTTGTCTAAATATACGATTGTATCTGCAGCAATTATCAGTGCTTTTTCTTCACATTTTGAATATGTATTTAATGCCTTTTCAAAAGCAACCTTCATAACTGTCGTTTGTGGGTACTCAAAGGAATTTACTATTTCTTTTGCTTTAGGTGCATAAATTGTTATGTCGCCATACCTTTTCAACATTTCAATTCTTCTAGGTGAGCTTGATGCCAATAATATTTTCTTCATATTTATCCTTAAAGTTTTCTGTAAATTATTATTCCTGCAATTAGTCCTATTATTCCTGCAACAGTCAGGTTAGCACTGAACCCGAATGTAATTGTGAAAATATTTAAATCCAAAGTTGCAGGTCCAAAACCAATTCCTTCCCCGTAATTGAGTATAGGAAGCATATTTGAAAATGCCTTTCCTAAAATAGTTCCTATAATGACAGATGTCAGCATGAGTAAAATTAAATAAATAGAATTGCTTTTCCTCATTTTAAGCCTCTCTTCCATGTATTAACAGTCATTTCTAAATTATCAGTTACAAAAATAGCGGTATATCCTACAAAGCATCCGGTAAAAATACTTACCAATGACAATATCGGCAAATAATAGTACAAATTTATAGTAGTAAATAATATAGCAGCCACTGTTATTTGAGTTGCATTATGTGCCATTGCTCCCAAAACACTTATTCCGATTAAGCTGAAATAATTCTTTAAATATTTGCAACCTAAAGACATTACAATTGTACTTACAATACCGCTTGCAATACTGTAAATAAACGTAATTGGATTTGTAGCAACGAGCATCAAAAGAATACTTCTTATTACAACAACAAGAAGAGCATCTTTAAAACCAAGTATAACAACTACAGATAATATTACAATGTTTGATAAACCTAATTTTGCTCCTGGAGCTATGTAAGGCAATGGCATCATGCCTTCTATTATGCTAAGAATCAGCGCTGCTGCAGTAAGCAGCGATAAAAATATATATCTTTGAGTTTTATTCATAAATATTCTCTTTCTAATCAGCTATGAAATCAATTTCACCTTCGTCATTGTCGTCTACAATTTTTATAATCATTCTGTTAGGAATACATACAATCATTTCGCCGTTTTTTGATATTTTGCCCTGATGTATGCAAATTTTATCGGGGCAGCTTGCCTCATGTATCCAAATTTGCCCACCTTCAATATGCATTATATTATAACCTGTTTCAGTTTCAATGTTAACTACATCTTTAAAATCATCGGTTAAAACATATTCTCCCGCCAACTGATTGTTTGAATAAATATATGCTGTTTTACTATTGCTTATAACAGCATCTCGACCGCCATATAAAATAAAGAAAACACTAATAATCACTATAGCTGCAATAAGTCCAATATCATATTTGTTGATTTTCTTTTTCATAGTATTCCTTCATAATATTTAATAGATTATTTATTTTATCATCAATTAGTTAATATTTCAATATTTTAAGAAAGTTTTAATAATTAAAATGCGAAAAAAAGTTACTGTTCACTCATACAATAATGAGTGTGCCAAGCCGCGTCATTCTGAGGGCTTTAGCCCGAAGAATCTCAGGTTTTAAATAATGAGATCCTTCGCTTCGCTCAGGATGACACCCCAACAAAATTTTTCTCATACTAAGATTCTATTACCATAAAATCAGTTACAAGTCTTGAAAGTTTGTTGTTCTTATCAAAACCATAATAAGTTGGGAATGTTCCTTCATTCCAACCGCTGGCAAAAGCAATTATGTTCAGCCCTTTTTCTTCATCCATAATAATATCTGCACAGGAGCTATCGCTTTGCATTACGGCATTCTTTACTCTTATTTCATAATCGTTTAATTCTTCTTCGCTCATTATATCAAGCATTTCCATCACTTTTTCATCCATGAAACATCCAAGCCCATTTTCAACTTCATATCCCATAAATTCGTCATAACTGAAACCTTTCGCAGATTCGCCTTCCAATAATGCCATTTCCCATTTAACAGGCACATTTTCATTAATTCGGAGCTCTGCAGCCACAGTTTGTTTCTTTCTTTTTTCAGCTTTTCCAACATATATATTTACAGTATATGTTCCCTGTTTAACATGCTCTGAATAACATTCATCATCATACAATAATATCGGGTCTGTGGAAATTATTCTGCCGGACAACAATTTAAGTTTCCCTGCTTCAATCTTTATAATATTCATCCTGCCAAATTCAGAATCAACAATTTGTGTATTGCCGTTTGTAATACTAAGAACATCTAAGTTTATATACATGTTATCACCTTTTCACTTTTTTCTTTCGTTTAAAATTTTTGTTAATTCATCCATGAATGTATCAATATCTTTAAACTTCCTGTAAACTGATGCAAATCTTACATATGCCACATCATCTACAGTTTGAAGTTCATTCATTACTAATTCTCCGATAACTTCAGTTGAAACTTCATTTTGAAATGTATTGTATAATTGTTTTTCAACCTTATCTGCAATTTCTTCTATTTGCTCAAGGCTAACCGAACGTTTGTCACAAGCACGGATAAGACCGTTTATTATTTTATCTCTGTTATAACCCTGCCTTGTGCCATCTCTTTTAATTACCACTATTTGAGTTTCTTCTATTTTTTCGTATGTTGTAAAACGATGTCCGCATTCCATGCATTCCCTTCGACGTCTAATTTTAAACCCATCATCGGCTGGCCTTGTATCTAAAACCTTACTTTCAGTATAATTACACTTTGGACATCTCATAAATTTCATCCCCCTCCTTATTTTAACTTACTCATGAATTTCTCATCATCAATAACAAATCTTTCGTGGGTACCTTCTCCTATTTTCTTATCTTCATCATAAGCTGTTACTTTAAAAACCAATCTCTTTCTGTCTATTTCTATAAGCTCTGCTTCTGCCCACACCTTTTTGCCGACTTTTGTAGCACTCATATGCTTTATATTAACTAATGTTCCAACAGTTGAACAGCCCTTTGGTAAAAACCCTTTTACAGCATTCATGGAAGCTGCTTCCATTAGCCCAATCATCATCGGAGTTGCAAAGACTTCAGCAGCGCCGCTGCCAAAAACTTTTGCAGTATCATCTATTGTAACAGTTTTTTCTTCCTTGTATTTTAACCCAACTGATAAATTTAATTCCATATTTACCTCCACAACTGTTCCTATTGTATTATACAATAAAATATAAAATAATAAAAGAGGTTTTGAAATCAAAACCTCCTAATACCTCTTTTCAAGTTACTGGGCATCTCATTGTCTTTTCAAAGCTTCGACCGGCGGTAAATTTGATGCATTTATTGCCGGATAAACACCGAACAAAAGTCCTGAAGTCAATGCAACAAATACTGCTATTCGTATTGAATCAAAACTTACTATTGCAGAAAGACCATATCTCGATACAACACTAACTGCCCAAGCACCTAAAAGAATTCCTGCTACACATCCTATGATGCTTACATAAACAGCCTCTAATAAAAACTGAATCAATAAATCTTCCTTTTTAGCTCCTAAAGCTCTTCTTACTCCTATTTCACTTGTTCTTTCAGTTACTGCAACAAGCATTATGTTCATAATTCCTATACCGCCTACCAAAAGCGATACCGCTGCAATACCTCCAAGAAGTACTGTCATTATTCTGTTTGCCTGATCAGCTTCCTTAACTAAATTATTTAAACTTGTAATTGTAAGAGGCTCTTCACCCTTTTCAAATACATTTTCTTTTTCACCCGGCATACCCGGTTCTTCAGGCATGGGTTCTTCAGGCATGGGCTCTGCAGGCATTGTTTCTTCTACGGGCATATCTCCTCCATCACCGGGTGGCTCCTCTCCTTGTCCGTTATCCGGTTTAATGTTGCTTCCTAAACCGACTTTTCTTTTATATATTCTGCCAAGTTGAACCATTGCTAATTCGGCATCTTCTGCACTGTTTGATTTTGCCCATATTTCCAATACATCTCTTGTTTTTGCTATCTTCATTGCAGAAGTGTAAGGTATAACTATTTTGTCGTCGATTCCGTCTCCCTTGCCTTCGCCCTTTTCCCCTAATACGCCTACTATTCTGTAGTTTATGCCGTCAATTTTCATCGAGTGGCCTACAGGGCTTCTTCCATTTAATAGTGAATTGGCAACATTAAAGCCTAAAACAACCACAGGTGACCTTTGTTTTACATGAAGAGATGTGAAAAAATTTCCGGAAACCACAGGGTGATCCTTTATTTGCGAATAATTTTCATTTACTCCCACAATATTCATTTCACTTTCATCTCTTCGCCACCTGATAGGTGTTTCTTCGGTATAAATAACCGGAGTTGCATATTCAATGCCGGTTATTCTATCCGGCAGCAATTCAGCTTCTTCTACATCAAACATAACATTTTCTGCATTTGACTTAATAACAATAACATTTTCACCCAAGCTTTCAAATTGTGCAACTATAGATCTTCTTGCTCCCTCGCCTATGCCCATTAAGCTGATTACAGCAGCAACTCCTATGGAAATACCAAGGACTGTTAAGAATGTTCTAAGCAAATTTGATGTTATACCGTCTAATGCCATCATTGCAGAAAATTTCATCCTTACCAATAGGTTTGAAATATTCCCTCTGTCTTGCATTATCATCACTCCTTAGTTGTACCGGGTAGAATTGAATCATTCTCTGGAACAGATTGACTCGGCATTAAATCTTTAGTACTTCCTGTAACAACAAGCTGACCTTCTTCTAAGCCGCTTAAAACTTCCACATACATATCATTCATTAATCCTGCTTCAATTTCAACTACTTCTACAACATTATCTCCAACAAGTATTTCAACTTTTTGTTTTCCATTTTCTTCAAATACTGCTTCAATTGGAACCAACAATGTATCCAAGGATTCTCCTGAATCAACAAAGCAGTTGGTATTCATACCGGGTCTAAGTCCTTCTCTTCCCTCAACTTTAATTTGCACGTTATATACAGTTTCTCCTGATCTGTAATCTGTATATGAGTCTAACCTCTCAACTTTGCCTTCAAAGGTTTCCCCCGGAAGTGCATCAACAGTTACAGTAACAGGTGCGTCCTGGGATACATAAAGAACATCCAAATCTGAAACCGTAGTGTGAATATACATTTCATCTGTATTGTACACATCCATAAGCATCAAGGACCACTGATCGCTTGACTCACTGGCGGGAATTTGGTCACCCTCTCTGTAATTAAGATATGCAACCATTCCATCTGTTGGAGCTGTAACTATCATCTTTGAAGTTAGTTCAGTAACTTTATCTATTTTTTTGTACATTTCTTCAATTTCGTCATGCAATTTGTTAATTGCATCAATTTTAATCTGGATAGAATCTGTAACATCGTTACCTGCAATTTTTACCAGAATTTGACCTTCTTCAATAAATTCGTTTTCAGTTACCATTACCTCTGTTGCAATTACCGTTGTATCTAAACTACCTGTATAGTATACTTTTTTTTCATTTAAGAAAGAAGATACTTCTGAAGTGAAATTTAAGGATTGAATAGGTGTACCATTTTCTTGCATATATATAATAGCTTTCATGCCCGGTTGAATCAGGCCCGGATTTGCTGCTTCTATCATTCCATTATGAACATAGCTTATGTAATCTGAATTAGGTACAGCATTTTCATTGAGGGATTTTATAGTACCTTTGACGAAGCCACTGAATGCAGGGCTTTCTCTGTCCTCACCTTTATCGTCCTTATACTTTTTAATAATTTGCATAAGCACTTCATCACCGGCACTTAGACTATCAAATTCATATTGATTTACTTTAAAGGGAATTTTCACAAAACTATCATCAACGATTGTGGCTATTAACCCGCTTTCTAACATGTCTCCCTCAGTTATTGATATATTGCTTACTCTTCCTCTGATAGGCGCACTAATAACGATACCGTCGTTAGGATTTACTTGTGAAACATTGGTAATATCTCTATTGATTATTTTACCTAAGTCGGTAGTCTTTGTACTTATCTCTTCATGCTTCTTTTGAATACTATCAGTTAAATCAGTCAATATATCATTCAAGTTTTCGGCTGACAAACGAACCAAATTTTCTCCCTTTTTAATCATGTCGTTAGGCTCTACAAATACTTCTTCAACAGTATATGTAATATCTTGACCTATTCCTTCGGGTTTTGGTGCTGTTATTGAGCCTCCCCAATTACCGCTCAACTGGCCGGTAATATTTACTCCTTGTTTTATATCTCCACGTTCAACAGCCTTTGTTGAATATCTCGGCCCTGTAGAAGTCTGTGAATCTTTGGGAATTAGCTGCTTTGCAGTTAAATATCCTCCCAAAAAAACTAATCCTATTACTATCGCTATAGATATAACCTTTTTATACATTTTTACCCTCCACTACATTATCAGATACTATTTGACCATCCACAAGCCTTATGATTCTATTGCCATAATCTGCAATTTCTTCTTCGTGGGTTACTTGAACAATGGTCATTGATTTCTTTTCATTTAATTCTATGAATAATTCCATAATCATTTCACCGGCTTTTGAATCTAACGCTCCGGTAGGCTCGTCTGCAAGAATAATCGCCGGATTTCCCACGATAGCTCTTGCTATAGCTACTCTTTGTTGCTGTCCTCCTGATAATTGAGCAGGCAAATGTGTCATCCTGTCTTTTAATCCTACTTGCTCCAATGCATTTTCAGAAAGCTCCCTTCTTTGCTTAGTGCTCATTCCTCTGTAGATTAAAGGAATTTCAACATTCCTAAGAGCATTCATCCTTGGCAATAAATGAAAGCTTTGAAATACAAACCCGATAAACAAATTTCTAACTTCTGACATCTTTGAATCGCTTAATTTATTAACCTGATTTCCGGCTAATTCATATTCTCCGTCGGTTGAATGGTCTAAGCATCCTATTAAATTTAACAATGTTGATTTCCCGGAACCGGAAGGCCCCATAATCGAAACAAATTCTTTTTCTCTGATATTAAAGGAAATATTCTTTAATGCTTCTACCTGTAATTGACCTGATTTATAAAGCTTGGAGATATCCTCCATTTTTATGATTTCCATTTTCCACCTCTCTTTTGCATATCAGTCCATATATTAGACGTAAAACTTTAAGAAAAAGTTCAGTAATTTTTAATAATTTAAAAATTTTTTAACTCTTAAAAGGAAAAGGGCACAAGAAATGTCCCTATACTTTATAAAAGGAACGACAGTGGTCGTTCCTGAGTTAATTTTCAAACCCTGCTTATATTAATTTTAATTTTTGTCATCCTGAGCGTTAGCGAAAGATGCCCTAACCCTATTTTTTAGAGTGTTTTTTTTTGAAAAATAGCGGTAGGTCATTCGCAATGAGCACCAAATTTATCTATTTGATAACATCGATTAACAAGGAATCAATCCAAACTTTATTTTCACCTTCATATTCCAAATAAATATATAGAGCATCCGCATCAGTTACATTTATAGGTACTGTAAACTGTGACCATATGTCATCATATATATTAACCGATGAGTGAAAATTAGACTTAATAACACCATCTTTATATGCTTCAAAAACTACTTGAGCTTGCGTATCATATTGTGATTTAATTTTTCCTGAAATCCCTATTTGTTTCATAAGCATATAGTTGAAATCTTCATCTGTGAAATCAACAGCTGCAAACAGTTCCTTTACTTTACCTTGTCCATCATTTGCCACTGTCAATGAAGAGTTTCCTTCCACATATATATCAGTATCTTTTTGCGCTATAGCTCCTTCATATCCGATACTTTCCAACAGTTCTTCACTGAAATGAATATCTGTTGACTCGTAAACAGGTTCTTCTTCAGCCGGTGTTTGTGGAGGTGTCTGCTGTATAGGTGGTTTAACGTTATTAACTGCTTCAGCTTCATCAGTTTTATTTATTATTTTTATTACTGCATTTCCCAAAAGAAGTACCATAACAACTATTAGCAATGATATCGCTGCTCTTTTAATATCTTTAATAACGGCTTTCTTTTTAACAGGTTGCTCATCATCCAAATAAATATTGAGATAATCGTCAGAGCTTTCATCATGTATTAGTATAGATGGTTCTTCAGGCTTTTCAGGTTTTTCATGTTTTTCAGGCTTTTCAGGTTTTTCAGACTTTTCAAGTTTTTCAGGTTCATTAATAATCTCTTCTCCAAAAATCATATTAAAAATAGGTGACCTTTTTAATTCCACCAAAGCATCGTTTGGAAAAACATACTCTCTTGTAAGGCATCTTACTATTATTTTTAATATGTCAGGAGGTATTGAGTCGGATATGTTATAATCAATAATTTCTGCTCCGGAAAAAATCATATGTATGATACTGCCTAATCTTTTAAATGTTTCATTGTCTGCTATATCATATTCCTGTTCAAATATGAGATTACAGTCAACAATCAAGTCATTATTATCATCAATGAACAATCGGTCTAAATCCAAAATTTTCTGCTGTACTACATCAGTCATATTGTAAATATTTGCGGCTAAATTTATTGACTTCTCTGCAAGACTGAACTGTTGTTTCATGGTTAGATTACTATTTGCTAAGTCTGTTAATTTTCTGCAATCTATTTCTAAAGATTTTGTAAATATGTAAATCCGGTCTTCTGTATTGTAGCATTCTAAAATATTGGATCTAATTTTCTTTAAATCCTGAACATTAATTAAATTAATAACTTTTTTACTTGTTATTATATTGGAGTAAAAAATTGCACCCGTATCATCGTCCTTGCATTCCAAAATTCTTTGAAATGCATTCTCATGAATAGTACGGATAATCTTGTAATTATTATTCATAGCAAACCTCCGAATATTATTAACTATATATTAACAAGTATTTCGACAAAAATAAAGACATTTTTGTATTATTTTTACGCAGGGGAATGCATCAAATTTATAAGGATGAGTTTATTTTTCCTCATCCTTGTCAATTTCATATTCAACATTTTCTATAATATCTTTGTCTTCATTCCTATTGTCAAAATAATATTTCTTGATTTTATCATAGACTATTGTTAATAATAGGCCAAGAATTACCAAATCATCTACTATACCGAATCCTAATACTGGTTCAGGTATTAAATCTGCAGGACTCAGTATGTAAATAACGGGTATAATCACCCACCATTTTTCCCTCATAGGAATATTTTTATCAAATAGAAATTTTATTATAAATAAAATTCTGCCCATATTCGTATCCTAAATTATAAAATCAACTTTGGGAAGCTTCCTCTGTAGCTTAGTAATAAAATTGTTTGTCGAATTATTTGAGTGACCTAATACAATATGGGTGCAATTTATTTCCTCTGCATAGTCAACTATTGTCTTTATAACGTCCTTGGATCTTTTAACAACTAAGTTGGCAGCACCCATATCTTTAGTTATTTCAAATAAAAATTCTAACGCGTCTCCGTCGCTTAAACCATACAAAAGCTTGTCATTTTCGTTTACAACATGTATAACATTTAAGCAGCTGTCTGCTTCTCCCTTTGTTAGTTCCACTCCCTTTTTTATCAATTTTTCGCTTGTTTTTTGTCTAGTAACACATACCAATACACAATTAGGCATAATACTCTCCTTAAAATGGCGGGAATATGTGGGAATTGAACCCACCCGGGACGCTATGAACGCCCCGCGACTGATTTTGAAGACCAGGAGGCACACCAGCACCTATCTATCCCCGTCATATATATTACCATATCCTCTTAATAAATTCAAGCTGATTCTATATGGGTAAATAATCAAAATGACAGAAATAAAAAAATAGCTGCAGAATATGCAGCTGCCAGTTATTTATTTCTGAAATAATATCCTACGCCCCACTTTGTGAGTATATACTCATATGCCTTATTTTTAACTTCTATTTTTTCCCTTAGCCTTCTCACATGAACATCAACAGTTCTCAAATCACCGTAGTATTCATAACCCCATATTATTTCCAAAAGTTCCTCCCTGGAAAATACCTTCCCGGGGTTTGTTATTAATAAAAGCAACAAATCAAACTCTTTTGCAGTAAGATTTATTTCCTGCTTATGAAGACTAACTTTTCTGCCTAATGCATTAATAATAAAATCATCCACCACTAAAGTCTGCTCATTTGCTTTTTGGCTTGAACCCTTTGTCCTTCTTAAAATTGCTTTCATTCGTGCTTTAAGCTCTAAAATATTAAATGGTTTGGTAATGTAATCATCCGCACCATATTCTAGCCCTAATATTTTACTCATATCTTCATTGTTTGCTGACAAAATCAAAATAGGAACATTTGATATTTCTCTAATTTTTTGACAAACTTCAAGACCATCTGTTTCAGGAAGTATTAAATCAAGTATTATAATATCGTAATCAGTCGTTGTTATTTTTTTTAACGCTTCATTGCTGTCATCAGTAGATTCAACTTCATAATTATCCTGCTCAAAACTATATTTAAGATTTTTAATGGTTAAAAGTTCATCATCAACAATCAAGACTTTCATTTATTACGCTCCTTAAATTAGATTGTTACAAAAAATTAAACTTTTTTATAATTTTACATAATAAAACTTATTTTGTCAAGAAGAATATAAATTTTATGTCAAATTTAGTAGTATCCTATCATTTTCTACCCTTTTTGTAAGCTTTAACATATCGAAGTATTCCAAAAGCGATATTGCCGTCTTCCTGTTGGTATTAAGCAAATCTCTGTATTGAGCGGCACTTATTTTCTTGTTCTTTTTTAAAAATTCAACTAATATATTTTTTGCTTCTTCATATAGTTCTGTTGTTGTAACCAAGTCGTTTACTCTAACTAAATTCTTTTCTGTAATCATTAAAGAAACTACATCATTTGTCATTGTATGGTTAATTTTATCTGATAGTTCTTCAATTTTTAGCAATTCGAACTTCGCTTCGTCTAAAATTTTTAGTGTCTTCTCTTTAATTTTTCTGTAATCCTCATCATATTCAATTGTGAAATAAGTCAGCGATATAAATTCATCACTTTGTTTTATTAAACCCTTTTCTGCAAACGTCTGAATAACCACATCAAACAATAATTGTTTAAGATCGGGGAAAAATCTGCTTTTAATTTCAGATTTCTTAGCTCCTTTTGCATATTTGTTTTCTTGATGATAATCAAACAAATATTTTTCTAATTTTTCTTCTATTTCAATTTCAAAATTCTTGTGCCATAAATATATTTCATTTTTCACTTTAAATAGAGTTATTTTTTCTTCCTGTTCCAATATTTCAATGTTGTTTTTAACTTCTGTTTCTGTCAGGGCAGTTGTTATTGCCAAATTAGAAACAGAAATCAACTCCTTTGTTTCCTTAATTATTTTTTCAATAACATCGGCACCCGTTCCTTTTTCCTTAATTTTAAGCTCTTCGATAAGGCTCTCATCATATCTCTTTCTTTTTAAAGGCAAAGGCTCAATAATTTCTCCTCCTCCAATTGTTTCTGAAGGAGAATAAAACCTTACAATAAATTTGTCTCCCCTTCTTACTGCAACTTCTTCCTCTAATCTTAACTGAGCAAAGCAGCTTTCTCCGGGTTTTAATTCATCTCTGTCAAGAAGCACAACTCTACAGAGAATTTCGCTGGTACCGGTGTAAAGGTGAAGCCTTGAACGGTTTATTACAACTCTCTTAGAACTCTTTAACAAATTAAGCTTCACATCTAACATCATAGTGTTTTTCATTGAATTAACCGGTGCTATTACACATCCCCTGTAAATGTCAGTCTTTTTAACATTTGTCAGGTTTATTGCGGTTCTTTGACCTGAATATGCCTTTTCCACATCTGAGGAATGAACCTGAATATTTCTTATCCTGCAAACTTTATTAACAGGATATATTTCTACTTCTGTTCCCTTTTTTAGTATGCCTGTAATCAGAGTTCCTGTTATTACCGTACCAAAACCTTGTATGGAAAAAACCCTGTCTATGGGAAGCCTTGGAATTGTATTTAACTCTCTTTCTATTACAGATTTTTCAGCCTGATTGTTAATTTCTTGTATCAGATTATTTATTCCATTTCTTGTTTTAGATGATACTTCAACTATCGGTGCACCTTCTAAGAATGTGGAGCTAAGGGATTCAATTATATCTTCTTTAACAAGGCTTATCCACTCCTCATCAGCAATATCACATTTGGTCAAAACAACAATTCCATTTTTCATTCCTAACAGATTTAAAATATTTAAATGCTCAGTGGTCTGGGGCATGATTCCTTCATCAGCTGCAATAACCAACAATACCATGTCCATTCCCACCACGCCGGCAAGCATATTCTTTATAAATTTTTCATGCCCGGGCACATCGATTATACCAGCCTTACTGCCATCGGGAAGATCAAAATAAGTGAATCCTAAATCAATGGTTATTCCTCTTCTTTTTTCTTCTTCCCATCTGTCTGTTTCTCTTCCTGTCAAAGCTTTAATCAATGTGGTTTTCCCATGGTCTATATGTCCCGCTGTTCCAATAATAATATTTCTCATAATACCTCCAAAATATTATTTGAATAAGTTTTTAATCTCATCATAAATAATCTGGTCTTCACCTTCTAAAACTGTTCTTAAATCTATGTAGAAAGTATCATTAACAACTCTTCCTATAATCGGTGTCTCGGAGTACCTTAATTCCCTTTCAAATCTTGCACAGCTCATCGTTTTAGGTTTTATTGAAACAGCATAGCTTTTCATTCTTTCCAAAGGAAGAGCACCTCCTCCTATTTGAGACAAGCATTCTTCTGTACAAATATCTAAAAATTCAGACATATCTTTGAGCTTTTCCGAAAGTTTTTCTGCGCTTATTTTTATATCTTCAATATTCATGTTTATCATTTTAAGCACTGGGATGTTTTTTATTGCTTTTTCTTCATCAATATACTCATGAAATACGCTTTCCAATACTGCTGCCGTAAATTTGTCGATTCTTAATGCTCTGTTTAGAGGATGCTTTTTTATTTTATCTATATATTGCTTTTTCCCTGCAATGATGCCTGCCTGAGGACCTCCCAAAAGTTTGTCTCCGCTGAAGCATATAATGTCAACTCCTGCATTAATTGAGTTTTGAACAGTGGGCTCGTATGTTAAACCATAATTGCTAAGGTCTGCCAACACTCCGCTCCCGATATCTTCAATAACAGGAATATTATATTTTTTACCTAAATCAGATAATTCCTCAATTGAAACACCTTCCGTAAAACCCACAATTTTGTAATTACTGGTATGAACCTTTAATAAAGCTGCCGTTTCAGAAGTTATTTTTTCTTCATAATCATGTAAGTGAGTTTTATTTGTAGTACCTACTTCAACTAAAATTCCGCCGCTTTGCTTCATTACGTCCGGAATCCTAAATGAGCCTCCTATTTCTACCAATTCTCCTCTTGAAACAATTATTTCTTTATCCTTAGCTAATGAAGACAAAATCAAAAGCACGGCAGCCGCGTTATTATTAACTGCTATTGCTGCCTCCGCCCCGGTAATTCTTGATATTATTTTTTCAAAATGAGAATATCGAGACCCTCTTTTTCCTAATTCTAAATCAAATTCAAGGTTTGAATATCCGGTTACAATATTCTTTGCTCTTTCAGCTGCTTCTTTTGATATTGGTGCTCTGCCCAAATTAGTATGAAGAATTGTACCTGTTCCGTTTACAACTTTTTTCATATTATACGTGAGCAATTTATGTACTTGTAAAGAAATTTTATTTATTATGTTTTTTATTTCTGCATTTATTTCTTCTTCGTTATTTGGGTTGTCATTAATAAACATTCTTAGCTCTTCGGTAGCATTTCTTGCATAATCCAACACCAATTCTCTGCTTGTAATATCCAATAATTCCTTGAGTTTTTCATTTTCCATTATTGAATCTACTTTAGGAATGTTTCTGTAATACTTATTTGCATCCATTTCATACTCCTATATTTAATTTATTAAACCCAATTACTTGTCATAGTTCCGGTCAGTTTATAGTAATTAATTCTTTGAACTTCTCAAAAGTTTTATCCCCAATTCCCTGTATGTTTTTTATTTCCTCAATTGAACTGAATTTCTTAGTGTTTCTGTAATCAATAATTCTATTAGCATATACTTCTCCGATTCCGGGAAGAGTCATTAAAACATTGGCAGATGCAGTGTTGATATTAATTAAATTATTCTCTGATAAGCTTTCAACAACCACATCACCTTCTACATATATGTAAATCTTTTCACCGTCAATTAATTTTCTTGCCTTGTTTAAATTTTGTGTAAATGCTTTTTCCTTAAGTCCTCCTGCCAAATTAATGGCATCAATAACCCTGCTTCCTTCAATTAATTCGTAAACCCCCGGATTAATTACAGCTCCATCAATATCAACAAAGATATACCTTTTTACTTCTTTGTTATTTTCTTTATTTGGCTCTTCATTTTGCTCAATGCTTGAATAGTTTGTAAAAGCAATTCCTTTTTCTTTGCCTGACAATTTAATCCCCATGGCAGCCATAATAATTATTGCAATGATTAAAACAACGGCAAGTCCTTTCTCATAGACGCTGTTGTTCATAATTCCCCCATTCCTCTTTTCGTTTTTCGTGTGTCCCCATATATAATTATACCTATTATATATTATTTGTCTATAAAAAACAAAAATATTGATTACAAATATTCTTTTTTCTGCTATACTATTATTTGACTATTTACGGTGACAAGGAGTT
>Ga0265294_10001793_pt1 | contig 28709 bp, 24 predicted proteins | sample MunlanPumphouse3_FD_192504 | JGI IMG/M metagenome (GOLD analysis project Ga0265294, IMG submission 192504) | Groundwater microbial communities from a municipal landfill in Southern Ontario, Canada - Pumphouse #3 | ecosystem: Environmental > Aquatic > Deep subsurface > Groundwater | place...
GCGCGGCGAGTTGGATCTGGGCGAGGGCAGCGTGTACCGGTTTGCCTTCAGCAGCGACATGAGGCGCCTGGAGGGACGCCGTTCCCATCCCCGCATCGCGGACAGTTGGTTCAACGCCCAGATCAGCCTCAAGACCGGGGCCGCCGAGTAGACGGGGTGGCACGCATGCCCTGTCTGCGCGGCAGCGGTCACGCAAAGGCGCAAAGTATAAGAAACACGGTAGCTTGGGCGGGTTGCCGTACGGACCGAGGAACATGCTGGAGCCGGAAGAGGTCCAATGCGTCTTCCTTGTCTTTGCGCCCTTGGCGTCTTTGCGTTTAAAAACACCGCCCGTGTGGAATCCGAAAAATGCTTGATGGCCGAGACGGTATCTACCGCTCGGGACATTTACACTTTTTACGGTAAATCGCAGCCCCCGCGCAGGGCCTTGCCGGCGCAGCCGGGGCGTGATGATAGAGAGTCGCATGAAACGTACGATCAAAGGTCTGGTGTGGCTGGTGGTGCTGGTGGGAGTAGCGGCGGGCGCCTATCTGCTGCTGCGCCAGGATGTGCCACCGCCCGCCTACGCCACCGCTCAGATCACGCGTGGCGATCTGGCCGCCACGGTGTCCGCCACCGGCACGCTGAGCCCCCTCATCACGGTGCAGGTGGGCAGCCAGGTCTCCGGCCGGATCGCATCCCTGCACGCGGACTTCAATCAGCAGGTCAAGAAGGGCGACGTGATCGCCCGCATCGAACCATCCCTGTTCCGGGCCGAGGTGGCGCAGGCCGAGGCCAATTTCCGCAGCGCCGAGGCGGCGCGCGACAAGGCGGCAGTGGCGGTGGAGGAGGCGAAGCGCAATCTGGAGCGGATGCGGCGGCTGCGGGGCCAGAAGATGGTCCCGGAGAGCGACCTGGATACGGCGGAGTTCGCCTATCGGACCGCGTTGGTGGAGGTGCAGGTGCGCGAGGCGGCCGTCGCCCAGGCGCAGGCCGAACTGGAAAAGGCGCGGGTCAATCTGGCCCATACCGTGATCTACGCCCCGATCGACGGAGTGGTGGTGTCCCGCGACGTGGACGTGGGACAGACCGTGGCGGCCAGCCTGCAGGCCCCGGTCCTGTTCACCATTGCCCAGGATCTGCGCGAGATGCAGATCGAGACCGAGGTGGACGAGGCCTTCATCGGGCAGGTGCGCGACGGCCAGCCCGTCAGCTTCACGGTGTTCGCCTATCCGGACCGGATCTTCCAGGGCGAGGTGGCGCAGATCCGGTTGAACCCGACGGTGGAGGCCGGCGTCGTCAAGTACAACGTGATCGTCCGCGTGGACAACCAGGATCTCGCGCTCAAGCCCGGCATGACCGCCACGGTGGCCATCGAGGTGGCGCGCCGCGAGAACGTGCTGAAGGTGCCCAACCGGGCGCTGCGCTTCGTGCCGGAGGTGGCCCCGGAGCAGCTCGCGGCAGTGCGGGAGCAACTGCAGCGCGGCGAGGCGGTGCTATGGACACCGGCCGGGAAGGACCTGGAGCCGATGGTGGTCCAGGTGGGGCTGGCGGGCGAGCGCGAGACGGAGGTGAACGGCCAGGCGCTGCGGGAAGGAACCGCGGTGGCGGTGCCGGTGCAGAACGACGCGCAACAACGCCCGCGCATGCGGCGCGGCATATCGCTTTTCTGATGAACGGCGCCGTGGCGAAGACGAAGGTGGCGACGGCAACCCCGGTCATTCGCATGGAGGGGGTGCAGAAACGCTACGTCATGGACGGCGTTGCCGTGCACGCCCTGCGCGGCATCGACCTGGAGGTGGCGCCGGGGGAGTTCGTGGCGATTATGGGGCCGTCGGGATCGGGCAAATCCACGCTGATGAACATCCTGGGCTGTCTCGACGTGCCCGACGAAGGCCGTTACCTGCTGAACGGGGCGGACATCATGGAGATGAGCGACGGCGACCGGGCGCGGGTACGCAACCGCACCATCGGCTTCGTGTTCCAGGGCTTCAACCTGCTGGCGCGCACCAGCGCGCTGGAGAACGTGGAGACACCGCTCATCTATGCGGGACTGCCGCGCGCCGAGTGCCGGCGGCGGGCGACAGAGATGCTGGCGCGGGTGGGGCTGGCCGAGCGCATGGGCCACCTGCCGAACCAGCTCTCCGGTGGCCAGCAGCAGCGGGTGGCCATCGCCCGCGCCCTGGTCAACCGCCCGGCGCTGATCCTGGCTGACGAACCCACCGGCAACCTGGACACCGCCACCTCACGGGAGATCATGGACCTGCTCCTGGAACTCAACCGCCAGGAAGGGCTGACCCTGGTGCTCATCACCCACGACCCGGAGGTGGCCGCCCAGGCCGGGCGGCAGCTCATACTGCGCGACGGGCGGCTGGAGCGCTGACGGTCCTGTTGCCAAGCGGAATGTGGAGTGTGCACCGCCCACCGGCCCCGGTTGTCATGACGTTCTTGTGTTGCTTGGATGCGGGTTGATGAAGTGGTCTTCTCCCTCTTTCTGAGCGGGTTGGTACGGTGTAGCTCGGCAATGATAGTGAAAGTTGTTGTTTGTTGTGCGGCTATCGCCGCGGATTTGTTTTAGATGCGGCGATAGCCGCACATATTCAATTACACCGTTAACTTGCATTGGCACCACCATGAATCAGCCTACATTTTGTCAGGCAGCGCCAACGTGTAAGCTTTAACCGAATTGCAACCCTACAAGCTGCTTTGCGCCTTGGCGCCTTTGCGTTGAGATTTTTTCCATAAAAGAGTTCAAATCCGCATGTCCTGGATCGCCACTCTGCAACTCGCCCTCCGGGCCCTGAACCGCAACAAGGCGCGGGCGCTGCTCACCGCTCTGGGCGTGATCATCGGTGTCGCTTCGGTGATCGCCATGGTGGCCGTGGGGGAGGGGGCGCGTCAGCGCGTCGCCAGCCAGCTCGAAGGCATGGGCACCAACAACCTGATGCTGCGACCCGGCACCGTTACCCGGGGCGGCGTGCGTACCGGCACTGGTACGGTCACCACCCTGACCGCCGCCGATGCCGAGGCCGTGGCCGAACTGCCGGGCGTGGTGGCGGCGGCTCCGGTGGTGCAGGCCTCGGCGCAGGCCATCTACCGCGGCGTCAATTGGGGGACCAGCGTGCGCGGCGTCACCCCCGCTTTCCTGCAGGTGCGCAACTGGCCGATCGTGGCCGGCGAGCCCATCACCGAGCGCCACGTGGCGGGCGCGGAGCATGTCTGCATGCTGGGGCGCACCGTGGCGCGGGAACTCTTCGGCCTGGCCGATCCGCTGGGCGAGACCGTCCTGCTGCAGGGGCTTGCCTGCCGCGTGATCGCGGTGCTGGACGAGAAGGGGGCCTCGGCCTTCGGCTCGGACCAGGACGACGTGATCCTGGCCCCGCTCACCACCGTGCAGCGCAAGCTGCTCGGCATCACCCACGTGCACTCCATCGAGGTGGAGACCGCCGGGCGCGCGGCAGCCTTCCGGGCGGAACAGGAGATCCGCCGGCTGCTGCGCGAGCGCCATCGGCTGCAGCCCGGGCAGGACGACGACTTCCGCCTGTTCAATCGCGCGGAGCTGGCCCAGGCTTCGGAAGAGAGCGCGCGGGTGTTCACCTGGCTGCTGGGCTCCATCGCCTCGGTTTCGCTCCTGGTGGGCGGGATCGGCATCATGAACATCATGCTGGTGTCGGTCACGGAGCGCACCCGCGAGATCGGCATCCGCATGGCCCTTGGGGCGCGGCGGCGCGACATCCTCTGGCAGTTCATGGCCGAGGCGCTGGTGCTCTCCGGTATCGGGGGGCTGGCGGGTATCGTGCTGGGGTTGGCGGGGGCGGCGCTCGTGGCGCGCTTCTCCAGCTTCCAGGCAAGCGTCACCGGCTGGTCGGTGCTGGTGGCGTTTCTGTTCGCCGTGCTGGTGGGCGTATTTTTCGGGCTGCAGCCGGCGCGCAAGGCCGCGGGCCTCAAACCCATCGAGGCGTTGCGCTACGAGTGAGTGCCGCAAGCCCATGAGTCCGCGGATCGGGCAAGGACGCGCGATGGCGTTCGGCATCCCGGCGGGGATGGGAATCCGGCGCCGCGGGTATCAAGGGGACGCCCGGCATCGGGGCGGCGGGGCATCGACCGGTCGGCTCGAAATGTTTCCCTGCCGGGTGATCTAACTTTATAACCTTGAACCCTGCGGAAGCGTGTACGTCATGACCGTGCTGCAGGACTGGAACATGCTCGTCACCGTCCGGGAAAGCTGCTACCAGGAGGCGCGGCAACGGTTGTGCGAGCTTGGCGAGGTGGGCGAGACCGGGTTCTTCAACGTCCTGGTGCTGCGGGTCGACAACATCCATCAGACCCTGGAGCGGCTGCGCGCCTGGTTCGAGACGGAACCGCAGATCCCCGACTGGTTCGGACACGCGGTTCCCGTCACCACGACCTTTTCCTTCGCGAATCCCGCAGAGTTCGGGAGCCAGGCCCGCGCGGCAGTCATGGACTGGCTCCAGGAACTGGCGGGCAAGAGCTTCCACGTCCGCATGCGTCGGCGCGGTTTCAAGGGCCGGCTCTCCTCCCAGGAAGAAGAACGGCGGTTGGGGAGCGTCATCATCGAGACGCTGGCCGAGGCGGGCACCCCGGCGCGCGTGACCTTCGACGATCCCGACGTGATCATCTTCGTAGAGACCGTGGGCCAGCAGGCGGGCCTGTCGATCTGGACGCGGGAGATGCTGGCGCGCTACCCGTTCCTGCATCCGGATTGAACCCGACTTTATCCATTCCGGAGTCGGAGATCCGAATGCCGGGCCGGAGGCGTGGTCGATGGAAATAAGACATTGCATCGAATAACGGCAAGTAGGTGTAGCGCCGGACACACCCCATCTGAACCCAACGGTTCCCCGATAAAGGCATCTTGCAGACCGCGTTCTTCCCCAGCGGCGTGCCGCGCGCAGGCATGTCCGGTTGCCCCTTCCGATCTGAACTATAGTGGTTCCTTGTCATCTGCCATGCGGTCGGAGAAGGCGGTCCGTGCAACAAGGAGATGTCATGCCGGAATCCAAGCTTTCATTTTTCACCCGTCTGGGCCTGGCCTTCAGCGCCTTCTGGCGCACGCTTTCGAACCGGGACTTCGCCGCCGGGGTGCACGACTTGCGTCGGCGCGGCGCCGCGGCGCTGGCCGAGGCGGACAAGCCCCTCGCGTTGAAGGAGACGAGCCCCGATGCGGCCCTGCAGTTGCTGGAACTGCTGCAGCGCGAGGGCCGCTTCATCGACTTCGTCCAGGAGGACGTGGCGGGCTACACCGATGCCCAGATCGGGGCGGCGGTGCGGGTGGTCCATGAGGGGTGCCGCAAGGTGCTGCGGGAATACTTTTCCATCGAGCCCATCCGTGACGGCCAGGAGGGCAGCCGGGTGACGCTGGAGGCGGACTTCGACCCGACGGCCATCCGCCTCACTGGCAACGTGGTGGGCGAGCCGCCGTTCCGCGGCGTGCTGACGCACCGCGGCTGGCGCGCGGTGGAGGTGAAGCTGCCCCGGGTCGCGGCCACCCACGACGTGCGGGTGCTGGCCCCGGCGGAGGTGGAGCTATGAGCGAAGCGACCTATGCCGTTGGCATCGACCTCGGCACCACGCACTGCGCTCTGTCCTGGCTGGACCTGACCGCGGCGGAGGGCGAGAGTGTGCCGCAGCAGATCTTTCCGGTGCCGCAACTGGTGGCGCCGGGAACGGTGGAGGAGCGCGGCCTGCTGCCGTCGTTCCTGTACCTGCCCCACCCCGACGAAGTGGCCTTGGACGAGCTGATCCTGCCCTGGGGACGGCCGGCGTTCGTGGTGGGCGAGTTCGCCCGCAGCCGGGGCGCGCAGACCCCCATCCGGCTGGTTTCCAGCGCCAAGAGCTGGCTCAGCCACGCAGGAGTCGACCGGCGCGCCCCCATCCTGCCGCCCGACGCCCCGCAGGAGGTGGAGCGCCTGTCGCCGTTGCAGGCCTCCGTCCGCTACCTGGAGCACCTGCGCGACGCCTGGAACCACGCGCACCCGGAGGCGCCCCTCGCGCAGCAGGAGGTCACCGTCACCATCCCCGCCTCCTTCGACCCGGCGGCGCGGGAGCTTACCGCCGAGGCGGCGCAAGCGGCGGGCCTGGAGCGGCTGATCCTGCTGGAGGAGCCCCAGGCGGCGCTCTATAGCTGGATCCAGCGCAGCAACGGGCGCTGGCGCCAGCAGGTGCGGGTGGGGGATCTCATCCTGGTGATCGACGTGGGCGGCGGCACCACGGACCTGTCGCTCATCGCCGTGGTGGAACGCGACGGCGTGCTGGAGCCGCACCGCGTGGCGGTGGGCGAGCACATCCTGCTGGGCGGCGACAACATGGATCTCGCCCTGGCCCACGTGGTCGCCCGCAAGCTGGCCGGACAGGGCACCCAACTCGATCCCTGGCAGTTGCGCGCCCTGGCCCACGGCTGCCGCGCCGCCAAGGAAACCCTGCTCACCCAGGCCGATCAGGAGGCGGTGCCGGTGGTGGTGCCGAGCCGCGGCTCGCGCCTGATCGGCGGCACGCTCCGCACCGAGCTTACCCGGGACGAGGTGATGGCCACGCTGGTGGAAGGCTTCTTCCCCAAGGTGGAGGCATCCGCCCGCCCCGCCGCCCGGGCGCGGGTGGGACTCACCCAGCTCGGCCTGCCCTACGCCCAGGATGCCGCCATCACCCGCCACCTGGCCGCCTTCCTCGGCCGCCAGACCCAGGCCACAGAGGATCTGGAGGGGTTCGAGCGGGCGCTTCCCCCCGGCGCCACCTTCCTGCACCCGACCGCGGTGCTCTTCAACGGCGGCGTGTTCAAGTCGCCGCTGCTCGCGGAGCGCATCCTGGGCGTTCTCAACGACTGGCTGGCCGCCGAAGGCGCGCCGCCCGCGCGATTGCTGGAAGGCGCCGATCTGGATCTGGCGGTGGCCCATGGCGCGGCTTATTACGGTTATGTGCGGCGCGGCGGCGGCGTGCGCATCCGCGGCGGCACCGCCCAGGCCTGCTACGTGGGCGTCGAGTCCTCCATGCCCGCCGTGCCCGGCCTGGAACCGCCCCTGCAGGCCCTCTGCGTGGCGCCCTTCGGCATGGAGGAGGGCACCGCGGCGGACCTGCCGCCCCAGGAGTTCGGCCTGGTGGTGGGCGAGCCGGTGCGCTTTCGCTTCTTCGGCTCCTCGGTACGCCGCCACGACCAGGTGGGCACCATGCTGGAGTACTGGTCGCCCGACGAACTGCAGGAACTGGGCGAGATCCAGATCACCCTCCCGACCGACACCCGCACCCCCGGCGAGATCGTGCCGGTGCGGCTGCGCGCCGCGGTGACGGAGACGGGCACCTTGCGGCTGGAGGCGGTGCCCAGGAGCGGGGAGGAGAGGTGGAAGGTGGAGTTCGACGTGAGGGTGGGGGAGCAGGGTTGATTTTTCTCGTTGGTGGACCGTGCCAGGCTAGCGGTAAATAGGAGTTGTGCGTCTATCGCAGAGGTTGACTTACATGCGGGGAATCCGCCCTCGCACGACGATTCCTAACGCTGTGCCAAGTAGCAGTGGTTTGGCACTCCACGACCGATACAGATTCCCTGCCTCAGCTTCGACTGGCGCCTTTGGGGCCCCTATGCCGCGCCGAGCATCGCAGCCTGAAGCGGACTAGGCCCCGCCAGGGGGGCGCGCAGGGAAGCGCGCCGTCGGCCGTCGGGGCAAGGAGCCCCGTCGGCCGACCCCCGACTTGAGCGAGAAGCGCAGGGAACCCGCAGGGCGCGGCATCGGGGTGTCCTTTCTTTTGGTTCCTTTTCTTTGGACAAGCAAAGAAAAGGAACTCGTCGTGCGGGGGCGAAACCCCGCATCTAAACAAACCCGCGGCGACAGCCGCACAACAGATACCATTCGTTAGGGAGTCCTGCACCTCGGTATCCATCCCTTGAGCCATCAACCAAACATGTCCCGCTACCTCATCGGCATCGACCTCGGCACCACCAACACTGTCGTCGCCTACGCCGACAAGGAAAGTCGCGGCGAAGCGCAGGAGATCCGCACGTTCGAGATCGAGCAGTTGGTGGCCCTGGGCGAGGTCGCGGCGCGGCCGGCGTTGCCCTCGGCGCGCTATCACCCGGCGCCCGGCGAGTTGAAGGACAGCGATATCCGGCTGCCCTGGCTGGAGCATGATCCGGCCGGGATTCCCGATGCGGTGATCGGCGCGCTGGCCCAGGAGCTCGGGGCGCAGGTGCCGGGGCGGCTGGTGGCGAGCGCCAAGAGCTGGCTGTCCCACGGCGCGGTGGACCGTCTGGCGCCGATCCTGCCCTGGGGGGCGCCGCAGGAGGTGCCGAAGGTCTCGCCCGTGGATGCCAGCGCGAGCTATCTCTTCCATGTCCGCGCCTTCTGGAATCACCGCTTGCCGGACCACCCGCTGGAGCGGCAGGAGGTGGTGCTCACGGTACCGGCCTCCTTCGACGAGGCGGCGCGGGCCTTGACCGTGGAGGCGGCGCGGCGGGCGGGCATTGCGCGGCTACGGCTGCTGGAAGAGCCGCAAGCCGCGCTCTACGACTGGCTGCAGTGGCACCGCCATCGATTGACCGAACAGTTGGCCGGGGTGCGCCTGGTGCTGGTGTGCGACGTGGGCGGCGGCACTACGGACCTGACGCTGATCCGGGTGGAAGTACAGGACGGCGCGCCGCGCCTGACCCGCATCGGCGTAGGCGATCATCTGATGCTGGGCGGCGACAACATGGACCTGGCGCTGGCGCACGTGGCGGAAGGACGTCTGGCCGCGTCGGGCAGCCGCCTGAGCGCGGGACGGCTGTCGCAGCTCATCCAGCAGTGCCGGCGCGCCAAGGAGCGGTTGTTGGCGCCGAACCCGCCCGACAGCGCGATGGTGACGGTCCTGGGCGCCGGCGGGCGCGTGGTCGGCGGTGCCGTGTCCACCGAATTCAGCCTGGAGGAGGTGCGACGCATGATTTGCGACGGTTTCCTGCCCGTGGTGGGCCCGGACGCGCGGCCGCAGCGGATGCGCGGCGGCATCGTGGAGTTCGGGCTGCCCTATGCGGCCGATCCGGGCATCACGCGGCACGTGGCGGCCTTTCTCGCGCGGCACGCGCAGGCGGCGCGGGAGGCGCTGGCGGACCGTGCGCCGCCGGGGGACGCCCTGCCCACCCCCGATGCCGTGCTGCTCAACGGCGGCGTGTTCCGCAGCGTGGTCCTGAGCGGACGGCTGGTGGAGGTGTTGAGCAGTTGGCGCGGCGCGCCGGTAAGGCTGCTGGAGAACGAGCATCCGGACCTGGCCGTGGCCCGCGGCGCGGTGGCCTACGCCATGGCGCGGGCGGGGGCGGCGCCGCGCATCGGCGGCGGCTCGGCGCGCAGCTATTTTCTCGTGCTGGACGACAGGCAGCGCCGCGGCGTGTGCCTGCTGCCGCGCGGCACGGAGGAAGGCACGGAGATCAGGCTTACAGACCGGACCTTTGCGCTGCGGCTCGGCCAACCCGTGCGCTTCCATCTCGTCTCCTCCACGGCCGACGCGCCGTGCCGCCCGGGCGAGTTGACCGACGTGGGCGGCGAAGGCTTCGTCTCCCTGCCGCCCATCGCCACGGTGTTGGGCGCGCAGCCCGGGACCCGGGAGGTGCCGGTGGAGCTGGCGGCGACGCTCACCGAGGTGGGAACGCTGGAGGTGCACTGCGTGAGCGCGGAGGCCCCGGCGCAGCGCTGGCGGTTGGAATTTCAACTGCGCGGGGCGGCCGACGTGCCGCCCGCCGGCATTGCGGCGGAGCTGCATCCCCGGTTCGGGGAAGCGGCGGCGCGCATGGTGCGGGTGTTCGGCCCGCCCTCGGCGCAGGTGGACCCAAGGGAGGTGAAGCGGCTGCGCAGTGAGCTTGAGCGGCTGCTGGGGCCGCGCGATACCTGGGATACGCCCCTGCTGCGCGAGCTGTTCGCGGTGCTCTGGTCCGGCGCGGCGCGGCGCCGGCGCTCGGCGGATCACGAGCGGGTCTGGCTCAATCTCGCCGGGTTTTGCCTGCGGCCCGGGTTCGGCTATCCCCTGGATGACTGGCGCGTGGAGCAGCTCTGGTCGCTGTTCGAGACCGGCATCCAGTACGTGCGCGAGAGCCAGGTCTGGTCCGAGTGGTGGACGCTGTGGCGGCGGGTGGCGGGCGGCCTGGACGAGCGGGCCCAGGAGACGCTGTTGGACGACATCGCGCCCTACCTCGAACCGCCCACGGGTAGGGTCGTGCCCCGGCGCGCCGGCGGGCCGCGCAAGCAGGGTTACGACGACATGGTGCGCCTCGCCGCCGCGCTGGAGCGCGTGCCCGCGGCGCGCAAGGAGGAGGTGGGGGAATGGCTGCTGGAGCGGCTGAAGAGGCCCGGCGAGAATCCCCAGACCTGGAGCGCCGTCGGCCGCCTGGGCGCGCGCGTGCCGTTCTACGGCAGCCCGCACAACGTGGTGCCGCGTGAAACCGCCACGCGCTGGCTGCAACGGTTGTTTCAACTCAATTGGAAGAAGGTCGCCCCGGCGCCCTTCGCTGCCGCGCTCCTGGCGCGCCGAAGCGGCGACCGCGCCCGCGATCTTGATCCCGAGGTCCGCCATGAGGTCGTCGCGTGCCTGCAAAGCGCGAAGGCGCCGCCGAGCTGGAGCCGCATGGTGCAGGAGGTGGTGGAACTGGAGGAGGCGGACGAACGGCGCGTGTTCGGCGAGTCCCTGCCGCCGGGGTTGAGGTTGATTCATTAGATGTGGATGACGTCCCGGACATCGAGCGTTTTTCGGGTTCCACACGGGGAATTGGGAATTAAACGCAAAGATCGCAAAGACAAAAAAGGCTTTGGCCTGCGCGGTTTGACCTTTTCCGGCTTGACGGAAAGCCATCCAAACGGCCGTCATTCACAATGAATCCTTTGCGTCTTTGCGTTGAATTCCTGCGCCTTCGTGTTTGAGCGCGGTGAGCGAGCCGTCGTTCGGCGGGCGTTGTCCACCTTGCGCAAACTACGGTGAGGGCGGCGTGTCGGCGGCCAGTACGGCCTCCAGCGTTTCGATGCTCACCGGCTTGAGCAGGTGGCGGTCGAAGCCGGCTTCTCCTGCAAGCAGTCGGTCCTGTTCCTGTCCGTAGCCGGTCAGGGCGATGATTTGAAGTGTGTTGCCGTGCTCTTCGCGCAGACGCTGGGCGACTTCATAACCGTTCATGCCCGGCAGGCCGATGTCCAGAAACACGATCTCCGGCCGGAGGGTGCGTACCACTTCCAGCGCCGACGGCCCGTCGTGCACGGCGTGCGCTTCGTGCCCGAGGATGTCCAACAGCATGGTGAAGCTCGTGGCGACATCCATGTTGTCATCGACCACCAGGACGCGGCGCGCCGATGCCGCGGATTCGGCAACGGCGGCACAGGGCGTTGCGTCAGCGGTTTGTTCGGCCGCGATGGGCAGGCGAACGATGAACTCGCTCCCTTTGCCGAGGCCGCCGCTGTTGGCGGCCACGCGCCCACCATGCATCTCGGTAAGGCGGCGCACCAGGCTCAGCCCGAGGCCGAGTCCCCCGTCGGCGCGCTCCAGCTTGTCTGCAGCCTGCATGAAGGAATCGAAAACGCGGGGCAGGAGTCCGGCTGGAATGCCGATGCCGGTATCCGCTACCCGAATCACGGCCTCGCCGTCCTCCCGTGCGGTCGATAACCGGATCTGCCCGCCCTCAGGGGTGTACTTCGCGGCATTGTTCAGCAGGTTCCCGACGACTTGGGTGAGCCGGCCCAGGTCCGCCTCAAGGTAAATTGATTCATGCGGTTGAGTGACGATGAGCTGGTGCCGCCGTGCATCGATGATCGGACGAGCCGTCTCCACCGCGCGGGAAATGACGTCGCCCAGCGTGATGGAGGTCTTGTGCAATTCGATGCGGCCGCGCGCGATGCGGCTGAGGTCGAGCAGGTCGTCCACCAAGCGCGTCATCTGTCCGGTCTGGCGTGCGATCACGTCGACCGCCCACTCGACTACGTCGTCCAACGAACCTTGCCGCTGGAGCACCTCGACGGCGTGCTGGATGGGAGCGAGGGGATTGCGCAGCTCATGGGCGAGCATGGCGAGGAATTCGTCCTTGCGCCGGTCCGCTTCGGCCAGTTTTTCGGCCTGGTAGCGCAGCCGTATCTCGCTATCGAGCAGGGCCTGTTCCATTTGTTCGCGGTCCGCGATCTCCCTGCGCAGTGCCTCGTTCGCCTGGGCGAGTTCGCGGGTACGTTCGCGTATGAGCTGCTGCAGGTTTTCGCGGTGCATGCGCAGCTCTTCTTCGATCTGCTTGCGGGCCGTGATGTCCCAGAAGATGCCCAATACCCCGATAACCTCTCCGCCGTCACCCGTCACCGGCACCTTGACGGTATGCACGGTTCTTGCGGTGCCGTCGATGCCGTGGTAAGGCTCCTCGAGCTCTTCCATGACGCCGGTCTGCATGATGCGGAGATCATCGCGCCGGTACCTTTCCGCGAGTTCTGCGGGAAAGAAGTCGTGATCGGTCTTGCCGATGATCTCTTCGGGGGTGGTGCCGAGCTGTTGCGCATAGTTGCGGTTACAGGATACATACGCCAGGTTGCGGTCCTTCATGAAGATGTTCTGGCGCAGGTTGTCGAGCAGTATCCGATACCGTCTCTCGCTCTCCCGGACGGCCTGCTCGGCCTGTTTGTGGGCGGTCACGTCCACCAGGCTGAGCAACAGCCCGGTGACGCCGCCGTCCCGGCCCTTGGTCGGGTATAGGCACCAATCCCAATACGTGACGCCCCGCTCCGGCTGATCCGGGAACTCGAAAGGTTGGGCGTGGGCGACATAGGGTTCGCCCGTCCGCGCCACGGTGCGAAAGATCGCTTCGTTTTCGGCATGCGGGTACAGGTCGAAATGGTTCTTGCCGACGAAGAACTCCGGCTCGTGTCGGGCGGCCCTCGCATAGGTCGGGTTTACGCGGATGAAATTGAATCGGGTGTCGAGGTAGGCCAGTTGTACGTGGACGGTGGAGAAGATTCCTTCGAGGAGTTCGTTGGCGTCGCGCAGGGCCTGTTCGACGCGCTTGTAAACCGTGACGTCGTGGTAGATCTTGAGTTTGGAAATGCCGCCGTCCGGGCGCCGGTAGGGCGTTTCGAACAGGTCGTAGGTTTTCTGCAGCCGTGTGGAATGGTTTTCGCGACGTATGGACCGGCCCGCGAATACCTCTTCATTCCTGCACCAGGGGCAAGGCTCCGGCCTGTTGTGGAAATAGACATGGCACTTACGCCCTTCCACGCGGCCGAAGTCCCGCTCGATTGTGCGGTTGACGTACTCGATATCGTGCTGTCGGTCCACGATACAGATGCCGTCTTCCATGCATTCCAGCACGCCTTTGAGGCGGTCGCACTCGAGCAGATGTGCGACGTCCTGTCGCCGGTATTCCGCTGCGGATGTTTCCAGTCTTTGCGCGACCACGGTGAGGTTGTGCAGGATCGCATCCAGAATGTCGTGATCTTCGGCGGGAGCGCCCGGTTCTTCTGTGCCGTCTGCAGCAAGCTCGCGGACTACATCCAGGATCTGTTTGAGGCGCAAGTCGGCAGGCGGGCGATCGAGACTCATTGTGCCGTGGATCCTTGCGCCGGCTCGGGACAGTCGGGCTGCCGCCATCGCGCGGCGGAAGAGGGCGTGCCGGGAACATGCGGCGGTTGAAGGACCGTGGCATCCATAACGTCGGTCATACGGCCGGTTTGTCGTTCGTTAACGTCATCGTTCTTAAGCGACCCGCCTTCAGTTACGCGGAAATCCCGGGGTGCCATGCCCAATTCCGGGGCGGCACCGGCCTTATGGAAGAACGGCGTCGCGGCTATGCTCCACAGCATGCATGAGGGCACCAGCCTGGCAGCTGAAGTGCCGTCAGGAAATTGGCAGGGTGTGCAATGACGATGATCAGGTCAATTGGGAAAAGTACGTATATGCATGGTGATTAACGGCGCAAGGCAGAAAGCTGTGATCGAAGTCGCGCACCACCAGCTACGATTTCATGCTCATCGGCCACACGGAACATGGCGATCACACCGTTCATGGCCTTTGTAACTGACTAAATGGTGAAGCCGATGCCGACCGCGAGCAGCATCATGGCGAGCGCGCGGCGCATGTGGATTTCGGGGAGATGGATGCCGATTCGGGTGCCCAACGCGATGCCCGGCAGCGAGCCCAGCAGCAGGCTGCCCAGCAGGGTGAAATCCACCGTGCCCAGGTGAAGATGGCCGAGGCCGGCCAGCAGCGCCAGCGGCAGGGCGTGGGCGAGGTCGGTGCCGACGATGGTAACGGCGGGCAGTCGCCGGTACAGCACGATCAGCACCGCCGCGCCAAGCGCGCCCGCGCCAACCGAGGACAGGGTTACCAGCGTTCCGAGCACGATGCCGGCCAGCACGGTCAGCAGGGCCGTCCGGCGCCGAAACAGGCGGCGCGCGGCTGGCCAGCGTTGGGCGCCGAAGCGGTGCAAGCGCTCCCGGAACAACAATACCAGGGAGGTCAGGACGAGGCTCACCCCGAGCGTGGTCGTGATCAGCGCCTCCTGTCGGCCGCCGGCGCGGCTCAACGTCAGAATTGAAACGGCGGATGCGGGCAGGCTGCCCAGGGCGAGCAGCCCTACGATGCGCCAGCGCACGGTATGGTTTCTGCCATGCAGCCATACCGCCCCGGACTTGGTGGTCGCGGCATACAGCAGGTCGGTGCCCACTGCAATGGCGGGTGGAACGCCATAGAGCACGAGAAACGGCGTCATCAACGCACCGCCGCCCACGCCCGTCAGCCCGACGATGGTTCCTACGACGAACCCCGCAATGGTGTAGACGATATCCATGTTCTGCGCCGCGGGAACAGCGAAGTGTGCGCTCAAGTATAGTCGGCCGAGGCGCAGGAACAGGAGGCGTCAGTAAATCCAGGGCAGGAATTTCTTCACCTGTTTCTTGTAGGCGACGTACTGCTCCTGGTACTTCATTTCAAGCCACGCCTCTTCGCGTGCGGCCTTGCGATCGAAAAACGCGGCGACCAGGATGGTATATGCCAGTCCGAGAGGACTGATCCACCAGACAGCCCACCCGAATACCGAACACAGCAGCCCGGAATAGATGGGATGGCGGATGTACGCATAGAGGCCGCCGCGGCGCAGCGTGGCGTCTTTCAGAGGATACGGAAAGGGCGTCAACGCTCTGCCCAGGTCGCGCAGTCCCGCCGTCGCGACGGCCACGCCCAGGCACGTAAGGATCACGCCGACTCCTTGCAGTGGATAGCGCGGCACGAACTGGCCATGACCGTTCCATAACGGGAGGAGAGCCGCCAACAGCAGGATGGGGATCTGGGCCAGAACCCAAAGGCCGCCGCGTTCCACAAAGGAGGGATTCGCTTCGTTGTTCTTCATGGCAGCAGTTCCTACGTGTGTGATCACGGGTGCCGGATGCGCCGATGCGACACCTGGTACGGGACAGGATGGACATATCATACGCGCGCCGTGACCGAGCGGTCCTGTCATGACCGGATCGTCACAAGATATAGTGAAAGACGGGACGGCGGAGCGGACAGGGTTAGTGTCGCATGCCGTTAACCGACGAGGAGTTCGGGCGTCATGACGCCACGCCGGCCTTGGCGGACAGGCGGGCCCTGGCATCCATGGCTTCGTCGCGAAGGCGACAGAGGACGGCGCGGGTGGGTTCAGGCAGATTCGCTTGCAGGGTATGGTCAACTAGCCGGCCAATCTCGGTTTCGGCCTGCATGCGTTCCTCGATCAGCGCAAGACGTTCGTCGGCCGATAACGTGGCCTTCATGCGCAGCACCAGGCGCTCCAACATTTCCTTTTCGGTGTCCGGAACGCGGGGCAGCGCCCCCAGGTCGAGGATGTGTTGCGACAGTTCGGCGGCGATCCGCTCCCGTTGCTGAGCGAGTTCCCGGAACATGCGCGACAGTTCCGGATCGCCGATCAATTCGGCTGCATCCAGATATTCGTCCGCGATTTCCTCGCACAGGACGATGATGTCGTTGAGCGCTATGTTCCTGTCGTCCAACAGCATGCTGGACCTCGTCGGTGATCGGTATTGCGTCTGAAATGACCTGGCCCAAGACAGATCCTGCCTAAGTATAGTGCGAAGAGTTCACGGAACGCCGCATAGCCGAAAGCAGATGTAACGATGCAGGGAGAGGCTAATTCACCGTATCGTTGTGGCGGGTGTCGTCCGGCCGGGGCTGCGGTGAGACCGTCTGTGGGATCGGCTGTGTACCTCGGGGTGGGATGCATCCTCACGCTTGTGAATAGCTCGGGTTCGAGAAATTTCTCAATCCTCTTGCCCACCGCGTCACGGCGCTAGTCGAAGATGACGCCCACGCCGACGCCGAAGCGGACCTGCGGTTCGCTGTAGCGGCGTGCCGGCTGCCATAGCTGTATCCGCCGGGCGGCCACCACCGGATACTCATACTCCGTTTCCCCGATCCTGCCCCTGCGGGTTTCCGTCACCGGGCCGACCACGGTCACCAGCCGGCCCGGGGCGTAGTTCACCGTCTCCAGATAGCCCTCCCGTTCGGCCAGGAAGCGGCCGGTGGGGCGAGCCTCCGTGTCGGGGCGGTTATCGCCATCCAGCGGATAGGCCAGTATTTCCAGGCGCGTGCGGTCTTGCAGATTGCTGCTCTGGATGATGACGCCGCCCCAGGCGACCTGATGACCGGCGGCGCGGGACGGTTGCCGCACGGCTTCACGGGGGGTGAGGGCGGTGTCTGCGCCGTAGGTATTGAATGCCGGTCCGGTGGCGCAGGCTCCGAGCAGCAGCCCGAGTGCGATGAACAGGAACGGCAATGGGAAGGGGCTCATGTGCGCCTCCTGGCGTGGCGGCGGTACGGCGGACCGCCAGGATGTGGAACCGGCGACATTTGGACAAGGCGAATCCGGGGATGGTTCTCGCAAGTGCCATGGGAATGCCGTCTGGAGCTTCGGAAAATATGCACTATGCTCAGAAACAAGAGGGCACGAAAAAGCGCGCGGTCCAGGGCATTTGCCCGGATGGTGCAGAAAAATACCGGCAGAGGACGTTGCCTGGCAGTGCCGATAATAAAAGGAAAGAAGGTGGCAGCAATGATGACGGTCGAAATGATTACCTCATTTCCCAGTCTCGTCTATAACAATGTCCGGATCCGCTACGACGCGGAAGGGCGCCTGTCCCTCACGGACATGTGGCGCGCGGCAGGAGCGCCCAAGGACAGATCGCCCGAGGAATGGCAGCGGCAGGCCGGGGCGGATTTCATCGATTTCGTCACCAGCTATCTGCCTGAGCAGCGCTCGCGCTTCATCAAAGTCTCCCTGGGCAAGGGCGGCGGGTTGTGGGCCCATTGGAGGATCGCCCTCGCTTATGCCCGCTATCTGAGCCCTGCGTTTTATGCCTGGTGCCGGGGGGAGGAAAAAGGGGGGGCTGCCAAGGCGAAGGGGCGCTCCCGGCTACGGACGGCGGTAATCCAGCAACTCTAGCCGTGATCTTTCGCGCGCACTCAATGGGCGGCAAGGCGGGATTGCCGCGCGCACGACATTCCGGCCGATCAGGCTCCTGGCTGCCGCCGCATAAGTTTCCCGAAGGCGGTGCAGCGGGACCGCTCCCGACCGTTTCCCGCCGTAGCGCGTAAGAACTATTCGGGCGCTTTCTGTTCCAAACTTCGAAGGAGTCTGGCCGGTTTTTGGTCAGGCCGTGCCACTGCATCGGGTCGGGTGCGCGGGGGAAGTTGTCGATCCTCTGTTTTTTCTTGAATCCCTGTTGCGATGGATCGATGCCGATGAACGAGGCCAGCGATGTTTTTCGGGTCGGAATCTCGGGCTCTTATGGCGGATTGAATCTGGGGGACGAAGCCATCCTATGGGGGATCGTCACCCAGTTGCGCCGCTGTGTCCCGGTGGAGATTACGGTGTTCTCCCGCAACCCGGAGGATACCCTGCGGCGCCATCAGGTGGAGCGGGCGGTGCCGGTGCGCAAGATGAGCCGCGCCGAGGTGATCCCGGAGATCGAGCGGCTCGACCTCCTGATCCTCGGCGGTGGCGGGATCTTGTTCGACGCGGAGGCCAGGATCTACCTGCGGGAGGTCCAGTTGGCCCTCGAACGGGGCGTGCCGGTGATGGTATATGCGGTCAGCGCCGGGCCGCTCCAGGACCCCAACGCCCAGGCGCTGGTGCGGGATTGCCTCAACCAAGTGGCCGTGGTAACCGTGCGCGAGAAGGGCGCGCGCCAGGTGCTGGAGGAGGCGGGGGTGCACCGGGAGATCATCGTGACGGCGGACCCGGCGCTGCTGCTGGAGCCGGAGCCGCTGCCCGCCGGAACCCTGGAGCGCGAAGGGTTGGCGGACCGCCCTTGCCTGATCGGCATGTCCGTGCGCGAGCCCGGCGTGGCTGCGCCGGATCTGGACGTGAACCTCTACCATGCCCTCCTGGCCAATGCGGCCGACTATATGGTGGACCGTTTCGACGCCGACGTGGTGTTCGTGCCCATTGAGCCCGGCGAGCTCGACATGCAGCACGCCCACGCGGTGGCGGCGAAGATGTTGTGGCCCCAGCGCGCGACCATCCTCAAGGGCGAGTACATCTCCGGGCAATTGATTGCTCTCATGAAGCACTTCGAGTTCGCCGTCGGCATGCGCCTGCACTTCCTGATTTTCTCGGCCCTGCAGGGCGTGCCGTTCGTGGCGCTGCCCTACGCATCCAAGGTGGCGGGGTTTCTGGAGGACCTGCAAATGGAGATGCCGCCCCTGCACAAAGTGAACGCCGGCCGGCTCATCGCGCACATCGACCACTGCTGGGATCACCGGCGTTCCCTGCAGGCACGGATCAATCGGGCCCTTCCGGTCCTTCAGGAGCGCGCCCGGATGAGCAACAAGATCGCCGTGCAACTGCTGACAGGGGGAGGCGCCCGCGCGGCGCATGGCGACGCGGCCGTCGCGGTCCGGGGCGGGGACGGCGCTGACATGAGCCCAGCCTGAGGGAGCCGTGCCCGCACTTACCCGTCCGGAACAAATGATCGGAATCGCTCTGCCGCCGCGCCGTGCCGTCATCGGCGGGGAAGCGGATGTGCTGGTGGTCGGAGGCGGGCCAGCGGGACTGGGGGCGGCGCTGGGTGCTGCGGCGGCGGGCGCCCGGGTCATCCTGGCGGAGCGTTACGGCTTTCTCGGGGGCAACGCCACGGCGGCCCTGGTCATGCCCCTCATGTCCTTCCACACCCAGCACGCACGGGCCGAACAGGCTGGCGCGGCGACTCTCCTGCCCACGGATCATGGCCCTGGCGACCCGGTGGTCGCCGGCGTGGTGCGGCAATTGCTGGAGCGGCTGGTGCAGGCCGGCGGAGCCATCGCTCCGTCCCTGCAGACCGGGTATGTGGTGCCGTTCGACCCGGAGGTGTTCAAGCTGGTGGCCATGGACATGCTGGATGAGGCCGGCGTGCAGTTCCTTTTCCATGCGCTGGCAAGCGATGTGATCGGGGACGGGGGCATCGAAGGGGTGGTGTTCGAAACCAAGTCGGGCCCCGTGGTGATCCGCGCCCGCGTCGTGGTGGATTGCACGGGCGATGGGGACGTTGCGGCCCAAGCCGGGGCGCCTTACGAGATCGGCCGGGACGACGGGCTGGTCCAGCCCATGACTCTGATGTTCCGGATGGTGGAGTTCGAGCGCGCGGCGTTTGCCGCCTACGCGCAGGCGCATCCCGACCAGTGGCGCGGCGTGCATGGGCTGTGGGATTTTGTCCGGCAGGCCAGCGCCGCCGGCGAGTTGGAGCTGCCGCGGGAAGATGTCCTGTTCTTCGCCACTCCCCATGAGCGCGAAGTCGGCATCAACAGCACGCGCGTTACCAGGGTGCTTGGCACCGACGTCTGGGACCTGACCTATGCGGAGCGGAAGAGCCGCCGCCAGATGCGCCAGATTGCCGCCTTTCTGCGTCGTTACGTGCCGGGATTCGAGCAGGCCTATGTGGCGCAGAGTGGAGTGGCCGTCGGGGTGCGGGAGACGCGGCGGATCGTGGGCGATTACCGGCTGACCGCGGAAGACGTGCTGCAGGCGCGCAAGTTCGAGGACGTCATAGCCCGGTGCACTTATCCGGTGGACATCCATAACCCTGACGGCAACGGGACGCTGCTCCAGCGGCTCCCGGCCGGCGAAGCCTACGACATTCCCCTGCGCTGTCTGCTGCCGCGGGGAGTCGATGAGGTGATCGTGGCGGGCCGCTGCATCTCGGGAACCCACGAAGCGCTCTCATCCTACCGCGTCATGCCCACCGCCATGGCCACGGGGCAGGCGGCCGGCGTGTGCGCCGCTCTCGCGGTGCGCCATGGCGCGGTCCCCCGGTCTCTGGCGGCGGCAACGGTGCAGCGGGAACTGGTCCGACAGGGGGCGAACCTCCGCGGCATGCCTGGGAAAATCCGGTGACTCTCCCGGCTGCGTGGGCGAAGATTATGAAAAGAAAGCAGTATTTCGGGCAAAAGTGAAAAAAACTGCTAAAACTAAGGAAGAGCCGGTGGGCGTCGCACAAGGAAAAGGGCGGCAGTGATCGGCCATACGCCGGATGACGCGGAATTTCTGCACGAAATATGGAAAGCCAGGATACTGGCTCGATGCATGGAGCGAAGGGGCAACGAGAACAACAACGGCTGGCATGGAAATAAGGACAAAACGAAGCGTATGAGCCGTATCGAAGAATATGACTTGAACTGCGATACCAAGTCGTGGCGAGGAGAAGGAAGGCCCCCGGGCGTACAGCCGCAGGTGGGAGGGAAGGATGGAGTGCCTGCGCTGCTCGAACGCCTGCACAAAGATCTGGAGGATTTACGCAAGGTCCTTGACAGTCTGCCCCCGCAATCCCCGCCAGTACCGGTCGTCGGCAGCCTGTTACGGGCGCCGGGGCGCCTCGGTTACGATCAGCTCCGTCTGCTGGTCGAGCATGTGCCGGGTACCGTGTGGACGATGGATCAGGCGGGAAACCTGGCTTTCATCAGTCGGGGTGTAGAGACTATTTGCGGTTATGCGTCGGAGGAGATGCTGGCGCTCGGGAACTGCATGCGCGCAGGCCTGATCCATCCTGACGATATACCGTTGGTGCGCGCTGCTTGCCAAGCGCTGTTCAGGGATGACACGCTTTTCGAACTGGAGTACCGGATCATCCGGAAAGCGGGGGATTACGTCTGGGTCAACGACCGTGCGCTGGTGACCTTCAGCGAGGGCGGAGTGAAGTTCGCCCACGGGATCATGACAGACATCACGGAGCGCAAGCGCGCGGAAGAACAGGCGTGCCGGCGCCAGGCAGAGCTGGCCCATGTCGCGCGGCTCAACACCATGGGCGAGATGGCCTCGATGCTCGCCCATGAACTGAATCAGCCCCTGGCGGCCATTATCAACTATACGCAAGGGTGCGTGCGTCGGTTGCGCTCCAGTCGCGGCGGGGTGGACGAGTTGTGCGCCGTGATGGAAGAAGTACGCGGCCAGGCGGAGCGGGCAGGAGAGATCATCCGCCGGTTGCGCAGATTCGTCACCAAAGGGGAGCCGCGCACGGCCGAGGCCGATATCAACGCTCTCGTGCACGAGGTGGCGGGGCTTGCGGAACCGGAGGCGCGGCAGAATGGAGTCAAGGTCAGGCTTGAACTGGCGCAGGATCTGGCGTTGGTGCAGGTCGATGCAATCCAGATCCAGCAGGTGATCCTTAACTTGGTGCGCAACGCTATCGATGCCATGAGCGGGGCGGGGCTGGAACGGCGGATCTTGCGTATCCGTACCTCCATGGCGGACTCGGGCGACGAAGTCGAGGTGGCGGTCTCCGATACGGGCCTCGGCGTTCCGCCTGATATCGTCGAGGAGATCTTCTCGCCGTTCTTTACCACCAAGACGAAGGGTATGGGCGTAGGACTCTCGTTCAGCCGGTCGCTCATAGAGGCCCATGGCGGCCGGCTGGGCATGAGACCGAATCCCGATGGCGGCGCGACCTTTCTCTTCACGCTGCCGGTCAATACACGATGCGAGCCCGGTGCCGCGGCGTTGGGCGAGGGGGATTGTTGAGACGGCATCCCCGTGTGAGGATTGCGCCGGTCGTCTTGGTGAAATATCTGGGTGAATGTGTCGGTTCGGGCGCTCCTGCCGCGAGCAACGAGCGGGATGCGGCAGATCAGTCTATTTCGGGGAATCGGCGTCGTTCATGGAGCGGCTGTTTCGCAGAAGCGCCAGCAGATGCCTGCGCTGACGCAGCAGGCAGTCATAAGTGCGTGCCAGCGACTTTTCATACGCGCAGTCACCCGAGTGTCCCATCACTGACAGCCGTGCCTCGAAATAAGCGATCTCCTTCAGGATCTGCGCCTCATTTATGTCAGGCCCATGCGCAAGCAGGCTATCCATGCTGTCCATGTCTGCCATGCCCTTTGGTCTCCATCTTTTGAATTCCCGTTCCTTCCTTCCATCAGCAGCATATCCGTGCACTGCGCACAGGGTAAGACGCGGAGAAAGCCCTTCAGGGAAGGGCGATCGTAACTGACGATGTAGACTGTCCCGCGCCTGGGATCAATCGTGCAGGGCTTAATCCAGCAGGAAGGATATCTTCGCGTTGACCCGGTACTTCACGATCTTGTTGTTCTCCACCTTGGCTTCGAAGTGCTCGATGTAAACCGACTTGATGTTGTGCAGCGTTTGCGCTGCGCGCTGTACCGCCTGTGCCGCGGCATCCTCCCAGCTCTTCTCGGATTCCGCCAGGACTTCGATCACCTTCACGACGTTCGTCATGGCCATTCCTCGCCCAGAGGGTCTGAAAGGTAGAAACCGGGGTGACATCCTTCCAGGTCAGTATAGTACAGGGCGTGGCATGGGCCTTGCTCAGGAACGCGCAGACGACAGAAATGGCTCGATGATCGATTTGGCTGGGCTTTTGGTAGGAGGGATTTGGCCCTCCGGGCAAGTTTTGGAAGGTAATTGGTGTTTGGAGTTTATTGCTCATTTGTTGAAGTTCACAACCCAATAACCGCAACAAAAGAGCGTCACGATGAGCGTGGCAGGCATAGCAGTAAAGCGGCAGCTTGGAAAAATGTACGGGGTCAACGTGCTTCCTGTAGGTGATCTTACCCCACCTGTCCGGACACCCGGTTAAGAGAATAAACTCTTGACCAGTGGTGGACCAATGAAAGCGAAGCACGCAGTGAAGAAGACGCGGAACCGGTATAGCGCGGCGTTCAAGACGCAGGCGCTGGAGCGGGCCGAGAGGGACGGGGGCCAACGGCTGCCCGGTGTCTCGCGCAGCGGCTACTACGAGTGGCGGGCTCGTCAGGCTTCGGCCCGGGAGGAGGCCAACGCGCGCCTTGTGGCCGATATTGGGCGGGTGTATTGTTTACACATGGTAGATCCGGCGGCGTGCAAAAGTCAAGCGGTTTGTCCTTTTGCATCAGGTACTTAATTTACTATCATGTGCATAGTAGTAAATCGGCGTATACGGTCTGTGAAAGGAAAATGGGGCATGGAAACGGCGCGGGCTGGGCAACTGTGGATCAGCCCCCCGTGCCGCTCATAATGATCTCCTGAGGCACGATGCCCATCCTGCGCCCCCGTCTCGTTCTCGTGATCTGCTAACTGTTTTGTGCGGCGGTCTGGGCCTTTTGGTCATTCTGCCGTCGCCCCCGCCGCCAACCGCGCCAACCAACAAGCGGCACGCCAACCAGCCCAGCCGCCAGCGCCCCGAACACCATCAAACCTTCCCGGTTATGCAGCTCGGGCACCAAGCTCAGCCGCATTTCTGCAGCGAGCAGCCCGAGGAATACCGCCAACCACGCCACGACCGGCACGACCCAGCGCAACACGGGGTGCGGACCGCGGATGTAGGTCGCCACCGCCTCTTTGGCCGCCCGCGTGGTCCGGATCGGGCGGATGATAAACAGGAACAGCCCAGCCAGCAGCCGGGCATAGGCCAGACACGCCCAGCGGATCAGCGGAAATAGCACGATCAACAGCACGACGCCCCCCCCGACGATCTCGCCCGGGGTGGTATGTTCGGGGCCTCTCGACATCGTTTTTTTCTCCTTATCGGTTAACGTTGTTCCATCGCCGCCACCCGCTCCAGTTCGGCGGTCATCTCGTTCTCGCGCGCCTGCGCCTCCTGGACACGCTGCATGAGGTCGGCGCGCACCGCTTCGATGATCTGTCCGGCCTCGGCCTGCAGCGCCATCCACAGTTGATCGAGCGCCCGGCGCACGCCCTCGGGCATTTCGCACACCTGGGCCGGCGATTGCGGCCGGCGGGATTCCTGCCAGGCCCGCACGTGCTTGGTGATCGTGGAAAAGGAGCCCTCACCAAGCTCGGCGCGGATCACCTGCGGGGCGACCGGTTTGCCTTCCGCCGCCAACCGGTCGGCGATCTCGGCCACCTGTGCGTAGCGAATGCCGGGTCGTGCCATTGGCGCCTCCTGTTGATCTGTAAATTAGTAATTACGTAATTATCGGTATACATATTACGTTACGAAATGCAAGCGGTTTTTTTGTGTCCGTCTGGTGATTGTGTTGCTCAGCCACCGCGCCAGGGATGGCGCGGAAGGGCACAGGGAGAGTGCCGGAAGGGCCGGGGAAGGCCCGGAACAGCGCGCGGGGAGCGCGCCAGGCAGGGAGGCCCTGCCCAGGTCTCTAGGACCGCCCAGGCACCCGCCGGGGCGGGATGCCCCGGCTCCACCCCCGCCGGTAACCCCCGCCGCCACCGCCTTCTGAAGACTAAAAGCGCGCAGGGGCGCGCTGGGATTGACGACATACGGCATTGCCGTATAATCAGAGTTCATGTACACCGTTGTCGAAACCCCGACCTTTGCCGCCGATGCCGCCGAACTGTGGAGCGAGGAGGACCGCGGCGCGTTCTGCGCGTTTCTGGCCGCCAACCCGCAGGCGGGTGATGTGATCCCCGGCTCGGGCGGATGCCGCAAGGTCCGGTGGAGCCGGCCCGGCATGGGGAAGCGCGGCGGGGTACGGGTGATTTACTACGCGCAGCTTGAGAACGGACGGATCTGGCTGCTGGTGATCTACGCCAAGGCGGTACGCGGGAATATTCCGGCGCATCTATTGAAGGCCATCAAGGAGACTATCGACCATGACTGAGAGCAAGCACATCACCGGGCACGAGTTGGGCGAGAAGCTGTTGCAGTCGGTGCGTGAAATGAAGGCGGGCAAGGCCGCGCGGGAAACGCACGTGCCGCTCACCCCGGCGGCGCAGGCGCGCCACAAGGTGGGGCTATCGCAGTCGCAATTCGCCGCGCTGCTGGGCGTGAGCGTGCGCACCCTGCAGGACTGGGAGCAGGGCCGGCGGGAGCCGAGCGGCGCCGCCCGAACACTGATCCGGATCGCCGAGACACGACCTGAGGTGGTACGGAATCTGTAGGTTTGACTTGAGCTGAACGCCGCGCCAGGGATGGCGCGGAAGGGCACAGGGAGAGTGCCGGAAGGGCCGGGAAGGCCCGGAACAGCGCGCGGGGAGCGCGCCAGGCAGGGAGGCCCTGCCCAGGTCTCTAGGACCGCCCAGGCACCCGCCGGGGCGGGATGCCCCGGCTCCACCCCCGCCGGTAACCCCGTCACCGCCGCCTTCTGAAGACTAAAAGCGCGCAGGGGCGCGCTGGGAATTACGTGCGGGAATGACGCCCAGCTTCTCCTGCACGTGAAATTTTTGCCCCCGCGCCCTCGCGGGGGCTTTGAGGGGGGCGGCGGCATCCATGCCGCCCCGCTACTGAAGATCCTGAATTATCCTGCCACCGCCGGGCCGATGCTCCACGCGCCGGGCCGATGCTCCACGCCATCGGGCCGATGCTCCACGCCATCGGGCCGATGCTCCACGCTCACACGGTTGTTGCCAACGATGATCCCACATGCACGTAGTCCTGCCGCATCTGCCCTGGCTTCTCTCCTGCGATCGCGCATTGCTTGCTCGCTGATTTTCCCGGCCACCGTTTCAATCAGGCCATCAAGCATCCACCCGCCCGCGGGCTGCTGCCTGTGGGTGAGGATGTGTCGCGCGATAGCCTGACTGATACCATATTTCAGGCGCGCAATCGGCGCAGGATCGTAGTGCAGCGGTAGATCATGCCTAAGAAGTTCGCACAGCGGCAGTCCCAGGCGCACGATCCACAGATGCCGTTTCCCCCTGTCGAGGGGGTTCGGGCGAGTGACCCGCCGCGTCTTTATAACGTGGTCGATCAAGTGACCGACCACGTGCACACGCGGCGTCTGGATCTCCACCACGACCCCCATCAGTTCATCAAGCCATGCCTGGATCCGCTGGCCACTGTGTCTGTCGTTTGATAACACGCGACGCACTCGTGCTGGGTCCACCAACAGTTCCAACACATCATCCCCGCGCCGCCGCTCAGCAACAAACAAGATCGCCTCGAGTAAATCCGCATGTCGTTGCCCTAAACGGCCAACCACCCGCGCGCGTCCCCAAGCTGTTTCAATCCACTGGCCGGCGAGCAGGCGGGGGCGCTGGGTCGGCTGAAACAGACGTACCCGCGCCGGCGTGACAGTCGTTGTTGGCGCGACTTCATTACCATTCATCATCATCATGCGCCTCCTGTCTCGCCCGCCGCCCACCGCGCCGTGAAGAGATCGAGGCGGCCCTGGCCTCCCGCATCTCCACTACACCCAGCGCCCCGCCCTGCAGCCTATGTACCCATCCAGGTTCTTGCGGCTGGCCATAATTTGTTTTGACAAGCGCAACCTTCACCCAAAATCCCCGCATCGCGTCTTCAATGCCAAAGGTTTCTCGCTCTACTTTGTTGGGCGGCGACAGATTGACCTGCCAGCGACATGCAGTGGTGAGCGCGGATGCTCCCCTTGCAACAGTCCAATCCTCCCGCTCACCAGCTCCATTTTTGCTGACGTGGTGCAGCACAATAATCGTTGTCCCGGTGTCACGGCAGACGCCCTGCAGCACCTGCATCAAGCGCGTCATGCCGCTGTTGTCGTTCTCATCCAAATCTGACAAAAAAGCCAGCGGATCCAGGATGACCAGCCGCTGCCCGACGCACAGCTCGCGCAACACGGGCAAGAACGGCCCACCCACAATCCTGCCACCCTCACGGGCCAAAATGCGCAGATCATGCCCATGTCCACTGAAAATGGTCAGCGATTCATCGATAGTCTCAGCCTCATCATCCCCCAGGCGCTCGGCCTCCCAGCCAGTACAACCGTTCTTGCAGCAGGGCGGGCTGGTCCTCACCGAAGACCAGCGTCACCCGTCCGCTGCCCCCGGGTGTCCATAGCCCGCCAGCCACACGGCGGCCGGTGGCGACGGCTAACCCGATGTGAAGTGCCAAGAACGATTTTCCGACCGCGCCCTGGCCAACGATGAGGCCCACGCTGCCCGCCAAAAGACCCGGCAAAATGAAATCCAGTTCGGGACGGCTCCGCGCGCTGGCAAGAGTCGCCCGTGACAACATTACGGTGGCCATGCGCGCCCCCTTTACGTGCGTTTCCCGCGCGCGCCGCCCTCGGCGCGCATGGCGCGTCGCGCCATCGCCCGAAAGCTAGCGACAGCGGCGGTCAGTCTTAACAGTGCATCCAAATCCCCGACCGTAACACGCGACGCAATCTCCACTACCACATCCGCCTGCGCCGCCGCACTTGCCCAGGCGGCCGGTCCGTCGTTGATTGGCCCGCGGCGGTGGTGAGTTGGCCGGTCGAAAAGATCAACCAGTTCAAGGCCGACAGCCTGCAGGATATCCGCCGCCCCGCATCCTGCATGGCAGTGCACCAACACACCGCCGTTGCCGAGGGCAACGGATAAGGTGCGGCCCCTGCCCGGCTGGTGGGGTGGGAGTTGATGGGCGGGGCAAAATGCGCGCCAGCCATTGTGAGTCTGACGGACACCCTCAAGGCGGGAGAGCAGTAGATCAACGGCGCTCATAGCCCACCTCCCTGTTGAACGGCGGGCCTGATCTTACGCCGCGGGCCGCGGCGGGCCGGGTTGGTGGCCGGCTCCGCAGCCGCCGGGGCCGGGAAATCCCCTGCAGGCGCCCCGGCCCCGATCTCAGGCTTCAAGGACGCGACAAAAGCCTCCAAATCCTGCACGCGGACCAGGCGCCGGCGGCCAAGCGTGACGGTCGGAACAGGGAATCGGCCCTGCCAGAGCCAGTTACGGGCGGTTTGGGGTCGAAGTCCCAGGCGTTCAGCGGCCTCGGGAACAGAAATGAGTAGCGCAGACATGACTTGGCCCTCGGCCCGGGCGTTCACCCGGGCGGCATCCGTGGCCGCGCTGTCAGACTAAGTCATGCTGGATTTTGGGGGTCGGGACGGTCCCAGCCTCATACGAGCCGTTCAAGAGCCTGGGCCCTTGCAGCGCCACATCGCGCCACGGCGCGGAAAGGCGAGTGTACCCAGAGCCGACGGAGAGCCGCCGCAGTGCTCCACGCGCGTCGTGGCTGCACCAGCGATGGCAGCCCGGAAGCGTGCGAGTGATGCTCGACTGTTAACCCGTTTCCCAGCCGAGCGGGACACCAGGTGTCCCGAAAACACATATAGACTACCAGGGTACGAGCGGGAATGCAATATAATGTCAGGAAAATCAATAACATGCTGACTATAGTCAACATGCGGGACGTGGACAAATCGGGGACAGACAAGCAGGGACATACAAGGAAAAACAGGGACAAACGAGGACAATTTCAGGACACTCAGACCCGGAAATCGGGCAAAAACAAAGCCGACTTGTTAGGTCGGCTTTGTTTTAAATAGCTGATTTAGCGGGAAATTTTGGTCGGGGTGAGAGGATTTGAACCTCCGGCCCCTGCCTCCCGAAAGCAGTGCTCTACCAGGCTGAG
>Ga0265294_10001795_pt1 | contig 28687 bp, 24 predicted proteins | sample MunlanPumphouse3_FD_192504 | JGI IMG/M metagenome (GOLD analysis project Ga0265294, IMG submission 192504) | Groundwater microbial communities from a municipal landfill in Southern Ontario, Canada - Pumphouse #3 | ecosystem: Environmental > Aquatic > Deep subsurface > Groundwater | place...
GTCGTCTATTACAACTATGTCCGGCCGGAAATTGTCACCGAGCTGATGGAAGCAGCTTCACTGGTGAATATCAAGGTGCGTATCGGTGTTGAATTTTCTGTTCTCTTCCGGAACAAATATGCCAAGATTGTCTGGGCTCCCAGGGGATTTACGGACCAAAATGATTTTATTCATTTTTTTTCCAAAATGCCTGTCCGGGAATTTTTCAAGGAACAGCTAACCGTTTCCAGCTACCAACAGAAATATGTCTTTCGTGTCCTTGAGGCCTTTAATGCCTCTCACCGTACCCAGATTAATTCGTCTTTTGGTATTGCCATGCCTCCGCTGAGCAAGGATGCCTTTTTGAATTTTGTAGGTATCGGCCAGGTTTCCATTTTTCATCTTGCAAAATTCATCTACAATGTGCTCATGCCTCTTTTGCAGCAACGGGTTGAAGCCTTCAAGGGCATCTATCCAACCCTCAGCGATGATGAAAAAGAGAAAATTTCTCAGCTGGTTGAAAAAATGAATTGTCTCGATTCCGAAACGATCATTGCCAACTGGCTGGCCCCGGATAAAAATCCTGCGGTGCCCAATCCTCTGGTCCCTAGAGATGATCCAGAAGTCCCCTCAATGTTGAAACTTTCTGCTCAGGAATTGTTGACAATTCTAGCCCATATGCATTCGGGCTACCGGGCCACCCTGAACCTGACCAATCTGTATGTGGAGGATGTCCTGGAGCTTTTGTATGATTGCAAAGGGATGATCACGCATCTGGAGATTTTTAATCTCAAAGATTATACAGAAGAAAGGACCTCGCCGGATCTAGGTGTTATCAACGACCTGCAGCTGGCTCTTAATCATGGCAATGTCATTGAGATAAAACGGGTCGCACGGACCATAATTGAACATTTCGATGAGAGTATTGCCGGACGATCAGGGGCGCAGGCCGCCGCCCGGAAAGTAAAACTGGTCGAAATCCTCTTCGATATTGAAAAATTACAGTCATTCTATGGTGATTCTGCACTCAAGTCCCGTTTGGGAAGTGATTCGACAGGCCGTTCCCGTCACTTGCATGGCATGGGACTGATCATCAACGATACGCTGCCAGAAAGGGAACAAAAGCGATTCCGTAACCTCGTCGGCAACAATGCCAGGGAAGGTATCCCCGTAACAGCCACCATATATAAACGGAAAACATTCGTTCCCCGGACCAGCTTTTCGCCTCTGGCAAATATGTGTTATGGGCTGGTGCGTCATCTTCCCGGAAGGTGGTATTTCGGGTACTCGGTTGTAGAGGATTGGGTTGTACAGGATTACGCCCTGCATTTGGGGCGTCCTGGAAATATCACCACTCTTGGTGGTATACAGACCGAATGTAATAATGGCCTTGCTCTCAGTCCCCCCGTGGAAAAAGAGCACACTTTATCCTGGAAATATTTGAACAGTGGTGTCAAGAACTGCATCAAGGTGCTTGTGGGGTTTATTCCGGCTTTTCTGACCTTTGCCCTGACAAAAGATTGGTGGCTTTTGGCATATTGTGGGGCATTTATCTGGTTTGGGATTACCGGATTTCGCAATATACTGCAGTCGGTTCTTGGAGGGGGCGGATTCCGGAGGTCTCCTCTCTTGCAGTGGAACAGCTATGTGAGCTGGGAGAGAATTACGGATTCTCTGTTTTTTACGGGCTTTTCTGTCCCTTTGCTCGATTATCTGGTTAAGTCTCTTGTGCTTGACCGGATGTTTAATGTCACCACGACGACCAGCCCCCTCTTGCTTTACACGATTATGGCCCTGGCCAATGGTGTGTATATTTCCAGCCATAATATTTTTAGAGGCCTACCTAAAAGCGCTGCTTTCTGTAACTTCTTTCGTTCGGTGCTTTCTATCCCTCTGGCCTTGGTTTTTAATGCGCTGATCGGAGGACTTTTATCCATATATGGCTTGGAAGCGGTTAATGATATCTTGCAGCGATGGGCTGCCGTTATCTCCAAGGCCGCTTCGGATTGTGTGGCGGGTGTTATTGAGGGCCTGGCTGATCGCGAGAATAATATGCGTATGCGTTTTCTGGATTACCGGGACAAATTACGCCAACTCTTTGAGACCTATTCTTGTCTGGAAGTCCTCTGTCCTGAGGTCGATCTGTTGGAGATGCTTAAGACACCCAAGGAGTTTATGTGTCTTCTTTCTACGCAGGGGAAGGACCTTGAACTGGTGCTGAGTGTTCATGCCCTTGATTTTATGTATTTCTGGATGTACCAGCCCCGTTCCAGAAGTATGCTTAAGTATCTGATGCAGACGATGTCTGCCGAAGAAAGGTTGATATTTGTGCGATCTCAGAGACTGTTGCTGCGCCAGCGCGAGATCAGCCAGTTGTTCATCAACGGGATTGTGGGCAAAAATTTTTCTCGGGCCCTGGCTTTTTATCTGGATCGGTCCGGTGAATATCTGGAGGCTTTACATACTCTGGATCAGCGTATGAATGCCATAAAACCTTCACCCCTGATCCGCCCCGGATCTTTTTTCCGGGCCTTGCAACGGCAACATTGATATTTCGTTCGTTGTATTTCATGTTCTTAAACCAAACCCAGTTTGAGGGATTGAGTTTTTTTCACCGCGAAGAACGCTAAGGAACGCGAAGAAAAGCAACAAAACAAAGCTCAATCTATCCCAGATTCTTCACCCTTCGCGTTCCTTTGTGCCCTTCGCGGTGAAAAAAAAATTGAACAGTGATAACCTGTTCAAAACTATGGGTCTGAAACTGGGTTTGGTTTAACAAAACGTGGTATTTTTTGGAACAGGAAAAAAATGTCATTTTGAGCAATGCCCACCACGGATGGTACTCTTGGTGGGCATTGTGCAGAGTGATCATGGTTGCGCTGGAGGATGCGTGGTCCGCAAATCAAAAAAGAAACCCTCTGCGGAGGGCTCCGCAGAGGGTTTCTTTTTTACATCTAACTAAATAAAATTATTGTCTTTGGTGGAGGCGGCGGGAATCGACCCTTTATAGCCATAAGCCCTGAAGTCATTGGGCTTTTTCCTTGGCCAAGTAGAAACTGGATAACAACTCTGGATAACAAAATCAAGGGGATTGTGTCGCAGGTGTCGCAATAGCTACTGGATTTCTAATCCAGCGTACATCAATTATTTTATATAGATATGTAGTCATGGATGAAGAGGTTCCTTTTAATAGGAAAGGATTCGTAGATGGGCTGGCTTGACAGAAGGCACGGGGGAAGAGGATCACAAGCAAGTAATCATATCCCTTGCCACATAATTTTTTTTAATACAAAAGTTTTTTCAACTATCAACTCAGACAACTCTCTGACTAAGGAGAATAATAGAATGATTCCCTTCCCCAACCTTATCGCCGGAGTTTTGATTGGCTCCGTCAATAGCCCTTGGTTTTCAGTTGCTATTGCATCCATCGGGTGGTCCTTCATCTTTTGCAGTTATGTCTGGATAACCGGAGCTTCTGAAGACCGCATTGAGATGTTCAAACAACGAGGCAAACGGTTATTGCTTGGCTCCCCAGTGCTCACGTTCTACGCAATTGAATTTACCACAGCTCTTGAAACATCGCTCATTTTTGCCAGTATCACTTTTGGTGTCAAAAAAATTTTTATATAAATTTGACAATCTCAGTAGAAGAAGCCCTAACTTGAAAACCACGGGTCTGAAATGAAGCCAATTCTACTACTAATGAGAACTGTTACAATTAAATAGGAAACGTCTTAGAAAAAAATTACCCTATGTGAGGAGGAAATATGTGTAGCACTTCTTCGCATAGGGTAAGTCCTTGCACTATCTTACAAAAAAATCATACATGATTAGCCTTTAAACTATTGAAATATTTAATACTATAGGCACTGTCCCAATGGGACACTCAATAAAATCTTATACAGCCTAAGTTAAGAATTCAGGACAGGTGTAAAGATTACACTGTATGCTCAAACATCGAACACCCACCAAATGTATTGACTGGTAAGGGTTCCTAGTCATTAAAGCTCCTACTCTATATAAGAGTACACCTCACCTGTATAGATCTATATGAACCTGTTTACCTTATCATTATTAACTACTATAGCTTTATCTCTTATATATTAGAGGATTAGCTCTTATTCTTCTCTATTTAGAAGTCTTCATTCTCTCTCACATCCTCTTCAAGCGTGCTAATAGCCTCACTCAGCTCTTCATTAAACTGCTCAATTACCTCTTTTCTGAGCCTTAGTTCGGTTATGCTTAGCTGGTCTAGCCGCTGTCCCTCTGTTAATACTGTCATCACATATCTTATCAGTTTCTTTTTGGTGAGTTCAGCAAGTTTCTCAGGGTCTATCTTTCCGCCTGAATATTTACGTCCTTTCCATTGGGGAACCTCACAACGGATTGTCTGCCATCCTTCTACAGTATTCCCTATCTCAAATTCTTCTTGATATTCTTTAATTTCCTTTCTCATCTTTATAATAGTAGGTCTTCCTACTCCAAATGACCTAGCACATTGAGAATTATTCATAGCTCGGACGACACCTGAAGAAGGGTTGGTGAGACAAACCCACATATTTTCAACACGCTGATCCCTTGTTAAAGTCCTTGTAGAACTTAAATTGCTTGTCCTTCCCTGTAGCCATGCCTCATCATCTGAACATGTCAGTGCCTCAGCTTTTAGGGTTTTCCATCCAAGCTTCTTGGCCGCTTCTAATCTGTGATGCCCCTCAATCAATCCATACATACCTTCATGTTCTTTGGAGAGTTTATAAACAATAATAGGAGTTTGTTGCTTCCGTGCGTTCATATCTCCTATCAGCTCTCTTAATGCGATCTTTTCACTTCTCTGGAATCGAGATGAATCAGGTTTTGTATGTCCGACCTGTACCTTGTTTTGCATCCCCTCAATGATCCTGATACTATCCAAAGGTATATCCTGAATTACCTTGCCCATATTGATTTCACTGGTATCCATTAGTCTACAAGCCCTCTTTTCACTGTATTCAGCATCACAGCTAGGGCTTGAGAGTTAGTCAACTTCATCCCTAATAATCCCTCTTGATACCGTTGGAACTCTTTGAAGATTGTAAAGTTCTGAGGTAGAAACGTGAATCTCCTCTCAATCAATCCTTTCTTATTAGCCCCTACTTCCTCACACCCTGTACTTCCTACCATTACTGTACCCCTCATTGATTAACTGTTTATAGGAGAAGGCCAATCCTTCCCCAGTTCTAGTAGGGCACTCTCTGTTGCTGGTAGGTAGCACTAATTGAAATACTGTGAAGGTTCACTAATAAACCTTTTTAAAATATCCCTACCCATATAAAACTATTCAAAGTTTTTTAAAGCGCCTGTACGGGCCTCTCAGGGGCCTTGTATGTCCTCTTGTGCTAGTTGGTGAAATGAAGACCTTCCACTCTCTTCAGCTTCCTTTTCCTCTCTCCTGCTTATAGCACGGTCTTCTTTTGTAGGCTCATAATAACCATTGGGAAAGAGGGGGTTGATTGTGTGGCTAATTACTCGTATCTTAATTCCCGATAAAATCAGGTAGGCCATAAAAGGAGGGTCTTCGCGTGGGTAGAAGATATGCAATCATTGGTTCTGTGCTTCTAGCTATCCTTGTTCTAACCGCAGTGCTTTACGTAAAAACAGTGGGATTATTTGAGGATGGTAGAACTGCTTATGAAAATGGCGATTATACATTTGCTTTTAAGGTTTTTCAAAAATTAGCTAAAAATGATGATCCAAGAGCTCAATTCTATCTAGGGAATATGTACCGTGATGGACAAGTCGTTCGCAAAGACTACATACAGGCCTTTAAATGGTATGAAAAAGCTGCTAAAAAAGGATATTCTTTTGCTCAATACAGTCTTGGAGTAATGTACGACAAAGGGCAAGGAGTTAGTCAGGACTATGTACAGGGTTACAAATGGGAGAAGAAAGCGGCTGAACAAGGGCTTGTTACTGCTCAATACAGTTTGGGAGTCGCTTATGAAAATGCACAATTTTTCAAATCTCAGAAGAAAGCGGCTGAACAAGGAGATGCTAATGGTCAATTCAATCTAGGAGAAATGTATTACAGAGGGCAAGAAGTTACTCAGGACTACACAGAGGCCTTTAAATGGTATAAAAAAGCGGCTGAACAAGGAGATGCTACTGCTCAACTCACTCTAGGAGAAATGTATCGTGATGGGCAAGGAGTTACTCAGAACTACACAGAGGCCTTTAAATGGTATAGGAAAGCGGCTGAGCAAGGAGATACTACTGCTCAACTAACTCTAGGAGAAATGTATCGTGATGGGCAAGGAATTACTCAGGACTACACAGAGGCCTTTAAATGGTATAAAAAAGCGGCTGAGCAAGGAGATACTACTGCTCAACTAACTCTAGGAGAAATGTATGCGACGGGTCAAGGTGTTTTGCAAGACTATGTTCAGGCATACAGGTGTTACTACGTGCTAGTATCTTCATCCAAAGACTCTTCTGCAATAAAAAGTTGTGACAGGATTGCATCTAAAATGACTTCAAAACAGGTTGGAGAGGCTCAGAAACTAGCAATAGAGTGTAGCGTTCGATGTGTATCAGCACAGGCTCAGAAACTAGCCAAAGAGTGTAACGTTCGAGCCAATAAACACCTGATACATGAAAAAAATCCTAAGTAATTTTGAATTGAGACCATTGGGAGTTTTTTTGTTCATTTTTCATACGTCCTTTGCTAGCAGTTTCAGGACGCAGATTCCATCTTAAGGGATGGTTCTAAAATTGGGGAAAACCGCACTATATCCATTTTGAATGTTTCAAGAGTTCCACATTAACCTCTTTAAACTCAAGACGATCCATTACTTTTGTTTTTAATATCTCAGGTTTGTATGGATTGGAGTATCTGTTGTTGGTTTGGTCATCTCCGATGGAGTGCCCAAGAATTTGAGAGACGTGTTTCATGTTGGCATCCATCTGCTTGAATGTATCTGCAAAGGTATGCCTGAAGCTGTGTAAAGTTTTGTCTCCTTTTTTTGCTTCTACGCCACACTCTTCTTTGTACTTACCGAACCATCGGGTCACATTTTTGAGGTAACCATCGCGACCTCTCTTGAGTTCATGAAATAGTCGTGTTTCCCCCATGGCCCGTAGCGTGTCTACATGGTCCAAAAAATTGAGCTTCAGTAAGGTTTCATGGATTGGAATTAGCCTTTCCGCTGTGGCATTTTTTAGTTTCTTTTCTTCCTTACTGTTGATGTCCAGCACCCATATGCCCTGTGTATCTTGCTTGATGTCATCTAGGTGGAGTTGGCATAGTTCATTCGCTCTACATCCCGTGTAGAGGGCTAGGAGCGGTATCCAGAACATGTATGAATGCTTAAAGTTGTCCTTACTATAGCCCTCTGAATTGAAAATTTTATGGAGATCTTCGGGAGAGAATGGGCTTCGTTCTTGATAGGCTTTACGTGTGCTGGAAATGGTCAACTCTTCAGCAGGATTGGTTGTCATGAGTTCACTTTGTTTCGCCCATTTGAAGAGGGATGAGAGCCGTGTCATGCGTTTGTTGAGCGTATTGGTGGAAATGGGAGTGGGATTCAAGGCAAGTATTTGTTTGATATTTTTGTCTTTGTATTTTTTTGTCTTGTTTATGTTGGGAGGTAGCTTGGCTAGGGTGTCCCTATATTCTATCAGACATTTTCGGTTTACTAATTTGATATTTAGATCACCGCACACATGGATGAACTGAGCATAGATTGCTTCATTCTCTTGGAACGTCTTCTCTGTAATTTTGGGTTTTTGTTCCTGCATGTGATCCCGCACAAGATCGCTAATCCGGTATACACTGTAATTTTTTTCTGCTTCAAAGATGTACTTATCCCCAGCATTAAAGTCTTTCCCAGCATTCCTCTGAATGATAAGCTGACAAGCCTTGAATAAGCCCTTCAGGTACTCTCTGTTGATTTTTTTTAAATCTTCCTGTGTCGGGTTTATTCCCCTTTCTTTTAAAAACTGATTTACCCTTTCCCTTCTCCACCAATGTTCCCGGTGTAAAAGGTCCATTCCTGTGTCATTGAGTAGATCCTCATACCGGTCCTTGATATTATCAAGTTCATCTTCACTATTGAGCGGGACTGTCATGCATTCATCTTCGTAATCAATGAGCATACGCCCAATCATTTGCCGGATCATTTGATTGATTTCTTTGTAGGTCATAAGGTTCTTGCCTGCTTTCATTGTATCAAAAATAGGAAGTAGTCTGGACGACAAAAAAGAAGCCCTCTGCTTAGCGATGCGCAGAGAGCCTGTTTTTAGAGAGTACCGAAGTTCGGTCTTCTGGATGTACGGTTTGATTTGAGCAGGTACAGATAGTCTGAAGACGTATCCGGAGGAGTGTTGGTAGCAATGCAAAGAACCCATCTGATATTCACCTTTGGATAATAACTTTGGATAACAAAGCTATAAAAGGTGGATTCTTTGTCCTAACTCCTTGTTTTAAATGTCTTTGGTGGAGGCGGCGGGAATCGAACCCGCGTCCGAAAATACTCAGCTCGAAGCTTCTACAGGTATAGGACAGGTTCTGATTTTGGTTCTGAGCGGGCCCCTGCCCCGGCATCTCAAAACCGAGTCTGAGTGAAGTCTCGTTTGTGGTTCCTAAGACGTAAACCACAAGCCAGCCTGATAAGATGTCGCCCCAACCGGTTTATCAGGCATCTACCGGCGAGACGTGGCAACCAAGGTTACCAGTGTTACGAACGGCTACTAAGCAGCCATTGCGTAAGCGTAATTGTCGTTGTTGGCAATTAAGTGTTTGCTGCGTGTTTAACGAGGACCTCACAGCACCTCGACCTGCAACCCCGGCCTCAACTATCCCCGTCGAAACCAGTGCGCCCCCTTTCAAAGAACAGACCTCTTATATATAGTATGAACTTCTGTTTTGGCAAGCGGTGGTTGCTAAAAAATATAAAATCCTATCCGCCTATAATCATGACGTTCTCTAAAAAAAATTAGGCCGCCTGCTGGCTATTCGTTGGCATCGTTAAAATATACAGGGTAGTCATATTCTATCCCGGCACCAAATAAGGATGATTGTGCGGCTTCCACGGGTGCACACCAGACAATTCTGCCGAAATATCCGCTGAATATTTCGGGGCCCTGTTGCTGTTTCGCCGTATATCTGGACATGCTGATCCGGATATCTTTACCAGGGGGGAGAGGGCGTTTGGATTCGATGTACATGCCACCGTTGCTGTAATTACGCATGGTGGCGTGATAGGTACGGTAGGAATTTTCACTGACAAACTGGATGGGAGTGGAATGCTCTGTCCGGGGATAGGACCTGATTTCCCGGGTTTCATGGAGTTTTGTACTCTTTGAATCCTGTTGCATCGTACCCTCCTCGGTTACACTTTGCACTTTAGATGTTCTCATAGAACAAAAAAGTATGTGTAGCAATAAAAAAATGTATTATTTTAAAATGTTATACATTTTTCCTGTTTTTCCAGACAGCATAAAAAAATCCCCCTGAATTAACAGGGGGATTTTAGTTTTCTGGTAGCGAGAAGAGGACTTGAACCTCCGACACTGCGGATATGAGCCGCATGCTCTAACCACCTGAGCTACCTCGCCAAAAGTGAAACCGGGTTCTATATGCGAAAAAAACAAAAGGCAAGTATTTTTTGTAAAAATTTTAAAATAATATATCTTGTCTTCGCCGAACGGGCAACGTAGCGTGCCCGATTTATGTCGTAAATAATGACTAATCCTCAACGAAAGAAGATATTTATACTTCAGGCGGAGAATTTTTTTTATGACCATAGCCGATACTTCCAATGCTTTCCTGAATGACCATACCCGGATTTCTTCCGCTGAATCCTTTACGTTCCGCTGCCATCCGCAGGTGCGATGTTTCAATGCCTGCTGCAGTAAACTTCATCTCGTCTTGACCCCCTATGACATCTACCGTCTCCATGTCGGTCTGGGCATATCCACCAATGATGTCTTGAAAGAATTTACGGATCTTGTGCTGGCCGATGATACGGGGATGCCTTGTTTCCGTTTGCGTATGCTCAATACCAGGGAAGGCTCCTGTCCATTTGTCCGGGAATCGGGGTGCAGTGTGTACGAAAATCGTCCAGGAGCATGTCGGGCGTATCCCCTGGGCAGGGCTGCACGGATTGATACCAGGGGCAAACACGAGGAGCGGTTTTTTTTGGTTGAAGAGGCCCATTGTAAAGGATTTGCCGAGCTGAGTTCCTGGACTCCTGCTCAATGGATGCTGAATCAGGGACTTGGATTGTATAATGAGAGTAATGACAAATACATGCGTCTGATGACCATGCAGCAGGACGCACCGGAAAAAGTGCCTGCGGTAAAATTGGGCATGCTGACCATGGCTCTGTATAATGTTGATGGATTTCAGAAATTTATCGCCAGGATGTCTCTGCTGGACCGGCTGGATATGGACGATGACCGTAAACAGGCCATTTTACATGATGAAGAGCAGACCCTGCTTTTCGGTTTCGCCTGGGCGGAGATGATTTTGTTTGGCTCCAGTGCAGATCTCACGTTGCGGCAATAACACCCGGGCCGCGAGGTGAGGACGGTAATGCTTTTTTTGCTTTCCGCTGTAACTGACGTATTCCTGGAGTGCGTGTCTGTTATGCGGTTATTATTTTATTCTTTTTGATGGTGTCGAATCCTGCGATGATATCGAGGAGTTCTTCGGTGATCTGACTTTGGCGTTCTTTGTTATACTGGCCGGTCAGTTCACCCAGGAGCTCCTCGATATTTTTTTCTGCCGCCTGCATGGCAGCCAGTCGTCCCGCATTTTCTGCGGCCAGAGACTCGGCAAAGATACGGTGCAGGGAGGCAAAGAGATACTGTGAGATGAACCGGGACAGAAGTATCGTCGTTTCCATGGTGGTCAGCGGGATCTGTTTTGACGGCCATTTTTTGTGTGCTACCTGATTGAACCAGTCTTCATCAATGGGGAGAAACTGGGTGAGAATTGTCTGGAAACCGGTGGAACGCCTCGGCTGATTATAGAGAATCCGTATTTTGGCGGTTTTTTTCTCCTGTTGCCATGTATCCACGGCTGCCAAAATTTCCTGGACACTGGTGGTGATCCCCTTGACCTGAGCAGGAAGAGGAAATGCCTGATAGAGTTCATCTCCGAAGGCATAAGCCATCCGTTCTCCCACTGTTATCACGGTAACGAGGTCCCCGTGATTCTGGGCTTCTTCGATACTGTCACGTGCTGTTTCTATGATTTGTTCATTAAAAGATCCGCACATGCCCTGATCTGAACCAAAGACAATGTACCCGAGGGTCTGTTTGGCCTGTATATCTTTTTTGGTGCCCCGCGGGCGCATGGGAAGAACAGCCTGTAACCCGGTTTCTACGGTGGCAAAATAATACCGCAATGCGCTCAGGGCTGTTTCATATTGCCGGATATTCACAGCCGCCAGGGCTTTCATGGTCCGTACCAGAGTAAAGAGCTCTTGAGCGCTTTGGATTTTTTTTTTCAGGGCTTCCATGCAAGGGATAGGTACGCTTTAAAGGATTTACTGCATACACAAAACTATAGACTCAGGGCGCAGTGGGCGGCAGCAGGGGGCGGAGTTGCTGGGCCATGCGTTCCAGAAGTGCTTGTTGCTGTTCGTCGGATAAGGGTTTGCCCTGGGCGATGGAGTCGGCGATTTCCGGGAGGTCCTCAACAAAGGATTTGATGTGCTCTTCGGCTGCAGCAATCTCTTCCAGAGGAACCGTCCCCAGGAGATTTCCTGATACGGCCAGGAGAACGGCTACCTGTTCCGCCGCGCTCAGGGGCTCATATTGGGGCTGTTTTAATATTTCGCGTACGCGGCGACCATGTTCCAGAGTGCTTCGTGTCGCTTCGTCCAGTCGTGTGCCGAATCGGGAAAAGGCTTCCAGTTCTTCAAATTGTGAATAGGAAAGCCGCAGCTGACCCGCAACGGAGCGGAAGGCAGGAAACTGGGTTTTGCCACCGACCCTGGAGACGGATTTCCCCACGTCAACGGCCGGGAGTACCCCTTTCTGGAACAGATCAGGAGAGAGGTAGACCTGCCCGTCCGTAATGGAGATAAGATTGGTGGGAATATAGGCCGAAAGGTTCTGGGCTTCGGTTTCGATAATCGGCAGAGCGGTCAATGACCCGCCACCGTATTCGGGGCGCAGGTGAGTTGACCGTTCCAGCAGCCGGGAATGGATGTAAAAAATATCGCCCGGATAGGCCTCACGTCCGGGCGGGCGTTCCAATAGTAGGGAGAGTTCCCGGTAGGCTTGGGCATGTCTGGTCAGATCGTCATAGATTACCAGGACATCCCTTCCCTGTTCCATGAAATATTCGGCGATGGTTGTTGCGGCGTAGGGCGCTGTGAACTGGAGCCCGGGGGGATCGTCGCCCTCAACCACTATCACCGTGGTGTACTCCATGGCCCCGTGTTCCTGGAGGTCATGGATGACCGTGGCTGTACCAGCTGCACGTTGCCCGATGGCGCAGTACACACAGAGGACATTCTTGCCTTTTTGGTTGAGAATGGTGTCCAGGGAAATGGCTGTCTTGCCGGTTTGCCGGTCACCAAGGATGAGTTCGCGTTGCCCCCTGCCGATGGGAATGAGAGCATCGACAACCTTGAGGCCGGTTTCTAACGGGGTGACCACCGGAGCTCTGTGCATGATGGGAGGTGCTTCACGTTCAATGGGCAGTCGGGTGGTTGTTGTGAGGGCCCCTTTGCCGTCCAGGGGCAGTCCCGTGGGGGTGAGGACCCGCCCGATGAGTTCCTCGCCCACGGGGACATCCACAACACGATGGGTGCGACCCACTTCCTGTCCGGCCTTGAGCTGGTCATAGTCTCCAAGGAGGACCACGCCGATGGATTCCCGATCAATATTTAGAGCCATACCATAGAGATCACCGGTAAAGACCAACAGTTCTTCGGATTGGACACCTGTCAGCCCTTGGACAGTGGCGACGCCCCGGCCCACCGAGGCTACGTGACCAATTTCTCGGGGATGAATGGAAGGCCGGGCCGCATCAATGGCTTTGCCCACGGCCGTTCGTGTCGTGTCGATGGTCTGTTGGAGAAGATTGCCGTGTGTATTCATGCCGAGTGTTCCTGATCCAACAGTCCGTTTTGGAAATCTTTGAGATATTTTTTAATGGTCCAGGTGATTTTTCTTCCATTGCCGCTTATTTCTATGCCGGACACAAGATCTGGGCTTTTTTCAAAAGTAAGGGTTCCCTGGAACCCGAAGTTGTTGGCGAGCAGGGTTTTCAGATAGGCCCGGGTTTGATTCTCCATCAATATTGCCGTGGAGACCGTAAGCGATGACTCCGGACGAAAGAGAGCCGAAAATTCTTTGTCATCTCTGCTGCCTTTCTGGGCCAGTCTCTCAAAAAAACATTCCTCCATACGCTGTTGCAGGGTCTGGCCTGCAAGATCCTGCAGCGCTTGATCCGCAGCATTGTAGACATACGCGGACAGCTCGTGGCGCAGGTCATCCAGTCGTCGGCTTGTTTCTTTTTCCAGGGCCGCGCGCAGGTGTTCCTGTTTTGTTTTGGCCGCCGCTTTGGCTCCGGTAATCAGTTTTGTTTCCAACGCTTCAGCCCGGGATTTGGCCTGGCGTAAAAATTCCGTTTCCTGGGCCGTCAGTTCGGCCTGGTGTTTTTCGATTTCCTGAAGTTTTTGTTGGGCCTCCTCGTTATGGGCTTTGGCCTCATTCTGGGCATCGGTAATTTTCTGTTCGCGTGCGGCAATGGCCCGCATGATGGGGCCAAAGAGAAAACGCTTCAGGATCAGAATCAGGATCACAAAATTAAGGACCTGAACAAAGACGGTAAAGGGATCAATGAGCACGGTTTATCCTGGCTATGGAGCTTGTGTGGTTGAGGGAACTATTCAAAACTATGTTTCAGGTGTTGGAATCTGAAATAGAAGATTCTGTCACGTGGTTTGTGGTGAGTATTTTATCCAAAGATATAGCACATAGTGGCCTCCTCCCAATTCAGGGAAGGGGTGAGGGAGGGTTTCAGGATAGAAGGAAATGACCGATGATTCCACCCGCCCCCTAGCCCCGTCTTGACCTGGGAGGGGGATCTCGGTGTGCCATAATCGAGGATGATGTGATATGCATGAAAGGTTCTCCAAAATGGACGTACCTTATTTTATTTGGGTCAGAAAATAATTCCAGAAAGGATTGGCGAAAAGCAGGATCATGGAGACCACAAAACAATAGATGGCTGTTGATTCCACCATGGCCATTCCCACGAACAGAATCCGGGTGATGGTACTGCCCTCGTCGGGCTGTTGGGCTAAAGATGCCAGGGCCTGAGCCAGAGCCCGGCCTTCACCAAGGGCCGAACCGATGGACCCGATGGCAATGCACAATCCAGAGGTAATGGCCGAGGCCATGGCTACCAGTGCAAGATCACTCATGAGGGACTCCTTGACGTTGTTGTTGGTAAAGTAGGTAGTTGATGACGGTGCACAGCATGAAGTACGCAGTTGGCAGTGCACAGTGCGCAGTACATGTGCAATAATTGTTTGTTGATAAGCATCTCACAGTCTCTATGCCGCAATGCTTGTTTTCTCTCGCCTCCCGGGGTTCGAGAAAACGGGCAATTCTTGAATTGCCCCTACGGATTTTACTGAAATTGTTATATTTGTAGCAATTTTCGGGGGGAATTGCTGTTTGTTGCTACCTTGAACCCTCCCGTCTCCCGCCTCCCGTTTTGTCTATCTCTTTTTCTCCTGCGTCTGCACTTCCATACCCGAAGCAATATAGACAATGGCCAGGACGGCGAAAATATAGGCCTGGATCACTCCGGTGAGCAGACCCAGAAGCTGCATGAGCACGGGGAAGATGAGCGGAATGACCAGAAGTAGGATAGCACCGATCATGGTTCCGCTCATCATGTTGCCGAAGAGACGTACGGCCAGGGCCAGGGTGCGGGAAATTTCGCCGATGATATTAAAAGGCAGCATGATGATGGTCGGGCGCAGATAGTTTCCCAGATAGTTTTTGAGTCCCATATGGCTGATGCCAAATGCAGGCACGGCAACAAAGACGCACAGGGCTAGGGCCGCTGTGGTGGACAGAGAACCTGTGGGCGCAGTGTAACCAGGGATGACCGAGAGGATGTTGGCCACGGCGACAAACAAAAACAGGGTGCCCGCAAAGACCAAAATGGCATCTGTCTTGTGCCGGGTGGTCTCCTTGATGATGTCCCTGATAAACAGGAGAATGGTTTCCAGAACATTCTGCCAGAAAGGAATGGTTGTGTCCTTTGAAAGGCGTCGGGTGACCCACCATGAGCCTATGCCCAAAAGGGCCATGATGACCCAGGTATAGACCATGGTCAGATTGATTTTGAACATTCCGAAGGCCCAGAAAATCGTTGTGTCCGGAGTGATGTTCATAGTGATAAACGGGTATGTGGTGTTTGTTTGTAGAGCAGGGCTGTGCGCATTGTCAGAAATCCGGCCAGGGTTGTGGCCCATTTGAGCCAGTCGGTCTGGCATAGAAGTATGAACAGCGCGACGGTCACGACGTTCCGAATCAGGAAACCTGACCAGAACAGGACTCGCGGACGGGAGGAAGAAGGGAGTTGCCGGATGGTCAGCCATAATCCTCCGAAAAAGAGCAGTCCCAGTCCCAGACCGGCAGAAAATGCAATGATGATGTTGGTCCATATATTCACTGACCAGTATCCTCCTGGTTATGGATGCTTTTACGTTCCTTGGCGATCCACATTCCGGCCGTGAAACAGCCGGCCATGATGCCCAATGTTAGCAGAATGAGTGTCCACGAATAGCGGCTGGGAAAGGTCTTGTCGATCCAGACGCCCAGCGCAATGCCTGCGACGGTGGGAATGGCCACGCTCCATCCGACGGCCCCGAAGGTTCCCAGGCCGAACCATACCGGCGGTTGTGGTTGGCGCAGAGACTTGAGCCTGCGGTTTTCCTTTTTAGCCACTTCTTTGCGGAACTGAGTGTGAATATCCATGGTGTCGGTGTCGGGGTATAAGATTTTGGATAGTGGTATCGTGCCGTGCACTGCCTACAGCGTACTTTATACTGCGCACGGCCAACGTCCTTACCCTTCAATATTCAAAAATTGGCGGATGAATCCGGCTTCCAGACGGGCCACTGCGGAGCGGGCTGTGCGTTCTTTTTCATCCAGGATGGTGAATTCTTTTTCCACGGTTTGCTGCAATGCGCCAAGGTCCGGTCCCATGACCGCGTTGCGGGCGGCGATATTCACGTTATCCAGGCACTTGGTGAGGATACCCTGGTCAACGGCCATGTATATCGTTGCTCCCTGCTCGGGATCAATGCTCACAATTCCGGGGGCCAGGGCGGTCACGAAATCGCTGTGTCGGGGCAGAATGCAGAACATACCATTTTCCGCCTCCGCCGTGATTTTGCGCACTGTCTGGTCGAAAAAAATTTCTGTGGGTAAGAGAATTTTCAGATGCATAGGGACGTTTCAGGTTGTAGGTTGTAAGGGGTAGGTGCGGCACGGGTCATCGTACTGTTCTCATTCATATAAAGTTCACTGTGCTTTTTTCACGACGCACCTTTTTATTGCCCTGTCTTTTGCGCCTCTCCAATCGTCCCGATCATATACAGGTCTTTTTCCTGATATGCTGAAAATTCGCCGTTCAAGATACGTTCACATCCATCAAGGGCTTCCTGGGTGGAGACCAGTTTTCCCGAACGCCCTGTAAAATGTTCAGTGGTAAAAAAAGGCTGGGTCAGGAAGCGTTCCAGACGCCTGGCCTGGAATACGGTTTCGCGGTCCTGCTTGGAGAGTTCTTCCAGCCCCAGCATGGCGATGATGTCTTTGAGTTCTTCATATGTGGCGAGGGTTTTGCGGATGGCCTGGGCGATGGTATAATGCCGTTTACCCACGATTTGAGGATTGAGCATCTTGGAACTGGACTGCAGGGGATCGATGGCCGGAAACAACCCCTGGCTGGCCCGTTTGCGAGAGAGGACGATGGACGCCGAGAGGTGACCAAAAATATGCACCGCTGAGGGGTCGGTGAAGTCGTCAGCAGGGACATACACCGCCTGGATGGAGGTGATGGCCGCGTTGCTGGTGCTGCTGATACGTTCTTCCAGCCCCGCAAGCTCGGTGCCCATGGTAGGCTGGTATCCCAGACGAGAAGGGATCTGGCCCATGAGACCCGAGATTTCGGAGCCGGCCTGGATGAACCGGAAAATGTTGTCTATGAGCAGGAGCACGTCCTGAGCTGCCTGGTCCCGGAAGTGTTCGGCCATGGTCAATGCGGTGTGCCCGACCCGGAACCGGGCACCCGGGGGTTCGTTCATCTGCCCGAAGACCATAACCGTATTCTCCAGCACCCCGGCGTCCTTCATTTCCCTGTATAATTCTTCACCTTCGCGGCAGCGTTCCCCGATGCCGCAAAAGATGCTGACGCCCTCGTGCTGACCGACCATATTATGGATGAGTTCGGTGATCACCACGGTTTTGCCCACCCCGGCACCTCCGAAGAGTCCTGCCTTGCCTCCCCGTTCCAGGGGGACCAGGACATCAATGGCCTTGATGCCTGTGGAAAAAATTTCTTTACTTGTGGTCCGGCTGCTGAGGGCGACAGGTTTGTTATGGATGGATTGCCTGGTCCCCCCGGTGATGTCCGGCAATCCGTCGATACATTGGCCAAAAACATTGAGCATCCGTGATTTTGTTTGTTCTCCCACAGGTACACAGAGGGGTTCGTCTGAGGTGACGACGTCCTGGTTCAGGGCGAGTCCCTGGGTGGGATGTAAGGACACGGAGCGGATCGTATGGCTGTTCAGATGTGTGGTGACCTCGAACACGATTTTTGGTTCGGAGGTGGTTGTTATAATAGCCGCTAGGGGGGGAATGGCCTCGGGGAAAAAAATATCCACGATACTTCCCCGGATGGAAACCACTTGGCCGCTATATTCCGTATGTGCGTTGGTAGTCATGGGTAAACCGTGGTGTGCTGTACCTGCTGCGGGTGGCTGGGGAACCAAAACCGTGAACGCGTTCGACCCTGTTTGAAATATGGCGTTTTCAAACACCATGCAGGCGGGACGTCCGCGCTCTCGGGTGGCGGCGTTGTGGTTCCAAAATGTTGTATTTCAAATGGGGTTTGGTCTAGGTTGTTGGGTGCTATCTTCGAACGATGAGGGTGACTTTTTTCAGAGATTTAAAAATGGACATGCATACGGAGCCCATGACCAGATTCTTTAAATATTTTTGTCCGGCTCCGGTAGTTCCCATGGCAATGGCTGCAAAATTGTTGTCCAGGGCGTATTGGAGAATGGTCTGGGCCACATTGGCGCAATGGGTCACCTTTTCGTGAATCCGGTCGGGGGGGAAGTCATTGGCGATCAGCGCCGCCTTGGTGGCATCAAAGGACAGAGCGACTTTTTCCTTATCTTTGTCACAGACGTGGAACAGGGTGATGTCATGCTGGTCGGATTCTGCAAGCATAAAACCCACGTGATCGGCAGCGCGCAGACTTTCCTGCGAGCCGTCAGCACAGAGCAGGACATTTTTTCGTCCTGGTTCGGGTTCCTTGCAGATCCATAGAGGAAAATTGATATCCTCACGGAGCAGATGCTTGCTGATGCTGTCGTCCAGCAGTTCTTCAAACATGGAGAGGCCCCTTCGCCCAAGGAGTACTGCATCGTAATAGCCTTTTTCCGCTTCCTGGATGATATCCATGGCCGTACCGTAATGTTTGAGCTGGAGCTTTGTTTCGATCATTTCCTGAGGGAATCCGTTATTGACCAACAGTTCTCTCGCCTGCTTTAATGCCAGATTTCCTTTTCGTTTGTAGGTTGCTGTCAGAAGTTCTGCTTCGTTGATATTACTGAGTGCATTGTGAGAGAGATCCACATTAAGGTGCGGATTGGGAGCGACATAAAAGAGTGTTATGCGGGTATGCTGATCCTTTTTGAAAAAATAGTTCACAAATCGGGAGGCATGCTGATGCGTATGGGAGGCATTGACGGTCAGCAAAAGATGGCGTTCCATGAAAAGCTCCTTGAGTCGTGGTTTTGGTTAACGTTTTGGTTAACGATATCGTTGTTCAGGGAATTTTTTCTTATATTTTATTATAAAGATAGCCAATATGCCTCAAAAAAGTAAAGAAGAAAAAATGATATATTTTTTTCAAATATAGTCTTTGGCGCCGGGATCGGCTCATGGCCAGGGTTGCAAAGGAATAAGGACTTCTGGTAGGCCTTCCGGATCAAATTTTGCTATACTCAGACCCGAAGCTATCCAAGAGTATTTCAGCCAGGAAAATCGGGTGCTGGAAATACATTCTTTACCAAGGCGTCGCCTTGAACAAGGAGCAATACATACGATGAATATCTGTATCGTGGGCACTGGCTATGTTGGGCTTGTATCTGCTGCGTGTTTTGCCGAGATGGGGAACAACGTCTGCTGTGTGGATGTGAATCCGCAGGTTATTGAAAAATTACAAAGCGGCCAGGTGCATATCTTTGAACCCGGTCTTGAAGAGCTTGTGATCCGCAACTATGCCGAGGGACGTCTTCGTTTTACCACGGCAATGGATGAAGGCCTCGAGGACGCCCTGTTCGTGTTTATCTGCGTGGGAACCCCCCCCCGGGAAGATGGCTCGGCAGACCTTTCCTATGTTCACCAGGTGGCAGCCACTGTCGGGCAGAAAATGCAGGGGTACAAGGTTATTGTGGATAAATCCACTGTGCCGGTGGGTACGGCTGACAAGGTTCGGGAAATTATACGCGGGGAGTTGGCTACTCGGGGAGAATCGTTGGAATTTGATGTGGTCTCCAATCCTGAATTTCTGAAGGAAGGCGACGCCATCAACGATTTTTTAAAGCCGGATCGGGTGATTGTCGGTACCGATAACGTGCGTACTGCGGAACTTCTCAAGGCATTGTATGCCCCCTTTGCCCGCAGCCGTGAAAAGGTTATTGTCATGGGGATTCGCAGTGCTGAAATGACGAAATATGCTGCCAACTGCATGTTGGCTACCAAAATTTCTTTTATCAACGAGGTGGCTAATATCTGTGAACTGGTGGGTGCTGATGTCCGGGATGTTCGGGCCGGAATCGGGTCGGATAGTCGGATCGGATATCAGTTTATCTACCCCGGAATCGGCTATGGCGGGTCCTGTTTTCCCAAGGACGTCAAGGCATTGATCGGTACTGCCGGTGAATATGCCTATGAACCGCAGTTGCTCCAGGCTGTTGATGATGTAAACGACCGTCAGAAGACCTCCTTGTCCCGGAAAATTGAAAAATATTTTGCCGATCAGGGGGGGGTTGCAGGCAAGACGCTGGCCCTGTGGGGACTGGCTTTCAAGGCCAATACTGATGACACCCGAGAGGCTTCTTCGCTGGAAATGATCCGGGAATTGACGGCTGCGGGGATGCGGATCAGGGCCTTTGATCCTGTTGCCGGAGAAAAGACCAGAAGTCTGCTGGCGGATAATACGCTGGTTGAGATTGTCGAGGATGAATATGAAGCCCTGGCAGGCGCTCAGGCCCTGGCCGTGGTCACAGAATGGAACCAGTTCCGTAATCCTGATTTTGAGAAGATCAAAAAAGAGCTGGAGGCACCGCTTATTTTTGATGGCCGGAATCTTTATGCACCTGATCTGATGGCAGAGATGGGCTTTGCCTATTTTTGTATTGGGCGGCCAGATCCGAAGTAGGATGTTTTTTGTGTGGTAGTGGGAGTGCCCAAAAAATCCCGGACATGTCCGGGATTTTTTGGTACGTTATCGAGAGGCCAATGAGTGCGGGTGTTGGCATTTTCGCAATTGGAGTTCTTGGATAATGATCCGTTCGTAGGCGTTGGAACGGATGGCATCCATGGGTTCTCCCTCCATGTAGACTTCAAGAAACTGACTTTGTTCCCAACAGTCGAGGAGTTCATCATTGCCCAGGATTTTAATTTCATCTTCTAACACTGTGTGAAGACCTGCAGGGATACGTTGTGCCATATAGGGGAATTCCTCCTCAAAATAAGTATGCTTTACAATGAATTATGACTGAAGATGTCAGCTTTGGCAATATCTTTTGCTTCTGTTTATCCCGCAGGGGCTGGAAAGGAACGGCGGGGTAAGGCTTGCGGGCGGGTGTCTGGCACTTCCCTGCTGCTGGCCCCATACACTGGTTGGGGAACCCGTTTTTGCGTGTTGATTAAAACCTGTTTTACTTTTATGAACGCCGGATATCTTTTGACTCATCCAATCCAATCAGGAGGAATACTCCATGGCAGAAGAGGGCGTACGCAAGGATGAAGAGCTTCTTCAGCTGGTCACCTTCAGCATCGGGGAAGAGGAATTCGGCGTTGAGATTCTCCAGGTTCAGGAAATTATCCGCATGCGTGAGATCACCAGAGTTCCTAAGGCTCCAGATTTTGTCGAGGGGGTGATCAATCTCCGTGGCAAGGTTATTCCGGTTATTGATCTGCGGCTTCGTTTTGGTCTTCAGGCCAAAGAGCACGACAAGAAAACGCGGATCATTGTTATTGAAGTCAAGCAGATGATTGTTGGATTTGTAGTTGATTCTGTTTCGGAAGTGCTCCGGATTCCAGCCGGGACCATTGAGCTGCCACCTCCAGTTATTTCCGGACTGGATTCTGAATATATCAGCGGTGTGGGCAAGCTGGATGATCGGTTGCTAATCATGCTTGATTTGAACCGTCTCCTTTCCAGAGAAGAAAAGTCCGTTCTGGGCGAAGTATAAATGATGAACCCGGGCCAGAAATCTGGTATGCAGGTCACGCGTGCTCCTGGTCCGTTAGATGGCATCTGGATAGTGCAGTATCTTCTCCGCAGTACCTATTGTTAGTATCTTCCGCCTTATTGCCGTAGGAGAACTCCCTTGCCCATAGACTCAAGGGACGACAATGATTCCGGATCGGCGAACAACCCTAAAATGCAAAGGCCGTCCTTGAATATTTCAAGGCGGCCTTTGCGTGTCATACTGTTGCCAGGATTAGCTTGTGCTTATTTTACCTCCAGCCACCCATCTTTTTGACGATTCCGGTATCCATCGGGTTTATAAGAGTGGGCCCGCGACCCATGTGTTACTGGCCCAGCATCTTGTTTCCCAGGGTAAAACAGTGGTCATTCTTCTGTCCTCGGCTGCGGAAATCAATCTGTACAAGGCCTTGGTACAGTTGTTTGCAGTAGACACGGAGAGCACTGAATTCTGGGAAAAACAATGGGTGGTTTTTCCGGCCTGTACTCCAGGTAAAGATACCCGGCATGACTGGGGTGAGCGCTGGGCGTCGTTTTTTTCTCTGACCCAGGGGGGTAAGGGAAAAGGTATTTTATTGCCCGTGGGCAATCTGCTTCCCAAGTGGCCCCCAAGGGACGTTGTCAACGAACAGAATATCTATCTTATCCCCGGGGAAGAGCATTCTCCCGAGCATCTTCTGGAAAAATTTACCGACTGGGGATATGAGCGTGTTTCCATGGTTTCCAAGATCGGGGAAATGGCTCTGCGTGGTGATATTCTGGATATTGCCTGCCCGGGTTATGACTTGCCTGTGCGCATGGAATTTTTTGGTGACCTGCTGGAAAACCTGCGCCTTTTCGAGCCTCTTTCCCAGCGTTCCAGAATGGAACTGGACCAGCTGCTGGTGCTCCCGTGCACGCCCGCACTCCAGGATTATGCCTACCGTCAGGATGCCCTTGAGAAATGGCAGTATCTGCGGACCTCAGGAGAACTGGACGATGCGACCCTGAAGGAACTCACCCTGTCCCTGGAAAAGAATGAACTGTTTATCCCACCGGGAATGTTTTATAAAAATCCCGTGGGCCTCCATTCATGGTTTTCTTCGGATACGGTTTTTTTCCTCGCCGGGGCCACGGACACCCGTTCTCGTCTTGAAGAACATGAATGGTCCTGGAAAGATTATTTGACCCATCCCGGCCGAAAATGGCCCGTTGGTTCTGTGCTCCAGACCATGGGTCAGGCCCGGAAAACATGGCTTGATCGCTCGCACATCCTTTTTGAGTCCCTGGTGATGGGCCATCGGGATGCAGGGCTCGAACTTCTTGAAGAGCCGGTAACCTCCTTTGATGATCTTTTTTGGGAACCTGAAAAGAAGAAACGGCCTTTGAAAAGTCTCATGGATGGCTTGAGGGAATGGCGACAATCCTTCAAACAAATTGTTCTTTGTTTCCATTCAGCACATTCCCGCAAGCGTTTCCTCTCCTTTGCCGATCAGGAAGGCCTTTCTTTCCATCTTTCGTATGCACACAGCCAGCAAGGTCTTTTTGCTCTGATCTCACCGCTGACAAAAGGAATGCGGGTGCATTGGAACAGCCTGCTCATCCTTTCCGAAGATGTTCTGCAGCCGAGTGAGACCAAACGGATCATCCCGGGCAAGGGGCGCGATTTCAAGGGGCTGAAAAGTTTTAATGATATTGTGCCCGAGGACTTTTTGATCCACCGTGATTACGGTCTGGCCAGATTCGGGGGACTGATCCATATGCAGACCGGAGCCGTGGCCAATGACTATCTGGTTTTGCAGTATGCCAACGACGATAAATTATACCTGCCTGTGGACCGTATGGGCATGGTTCAGAAATATAAGGGGCCCGAAGGAAAGAGTATTGCCCTGGATCGTCTGGGTGGGACCGGATGGACAAAAAGCAAGGCCAGGGTCCGCAAGGCCATTGAAAAGATCGCTCAGGATCTGGTTGAAATGTATGCTTTGCGGACGGTCACTAAGGGATATTCCTACGGCCCCTGTCCTGAAATGTATTGGGAATTCGAGGCCAGTTTCGGGTTTGAAGAAACCAGGGATCAGGAACAGGCCATCCATGATGTTATTGCGGATATGGAAAGTTCGACGCCTATGGATCGTCTGGTCTGCGGGGATGTCGGCTTTGGCAAAACAGAAGTCGCCCTGCGTGCGGCTTTCCGGGCCGTGGTGGATGGCAAACAGGTGGCCCTGTTGTGCCCCACAACGGTTCTGGCTGAGCAGCATTATCAGAATTTTCGCCAGCGTATGGAGGATTTTTCCGTGCGTGTGGCCATGCTCTCGCGGTTTGTGCCCAAACAAAAACAGCAGCTTATTGTTCAGGCCGCCAAGCGGGGGGAAGTGGACATCCTCATTGGCACCCATCGTCTTCTTTCTCGGGATATTTCGTTGCCCGGCCTCTCTCTGCTCATTCTGGATGAAGAACAGCGTTTCGGGGTCAAAGACAAAGAGCGGCTCAAAAAGCTCAAGCAGAACGTGGATGTCCTGACCCTGACGGCAACCCCCATTCCCCGGACCCTGCAGTTGTCTCTTTCGGGAATCCGGGGGCTGAGCATCATTGAGACCCCTCCTCTGGAACGCAAGGCCGTGAAAACAGCCCTGATGGAAAAAAATCCCGTGGAGTTGCGGGTCATCCTGGAACGGGAGCTGGGGCGTATGGGGCAGGTCTTTTGGGTCTACAACCGGGTTCAGGGGCTGGAGCGGGTCAGAGATTTCGTGCAATCCCTGGTTCCTGAGGCTCGGGTGGCTACGGCCCATGGTCAGATGGCGGCCAAAGACCTTGAGAATACCATGCATAAGTTCTGGCACAGAGAGCTGGATGTCCTGGTGTGTACCTCGATTATCGAATCCGGCCTTGATTTTCCCAGAGCCAACACCCTTATTGTTGACCAGGCCCAGATGTTCGGGCTGGGACAGTTGTATCAGCTGCGCGGCAGGGTGGGGCGTTCCCGAGAACAGGCCTATGCCTATTTTATCATCCCTTCCCTTGAGGACATCCAGCCCCAGGCTCGTAAACGGCTCAAGGTTATTCTGGATATGGATTATCTGGGTGCCGGGTTTCAGGTGGCCATGGAAGACCTCCGACTCCGTGGCGCGGGGAATATCCTGGGGGAAGTGCAGTCCGGAACCATTGGCAAGGTGGGGCTGGATATGTTTCTGGAAATCCTGGAGGAAGAGGTTCAGCGCATGAAAGGCGAGCCTCTCCGTGAAATCCGGGAGCCTGAACTGCATATGGGGGTTCCTGCCCATATTCCCGAAGCGTATATGACAGATGCTTCGGAACGTCTGCACTATTACAAGGTGCTTGCTTTATGTGCCACAGACCAGGACATGGATGCCATCGCCCAGGAAATTAAGGATCGTTTTGGACATTTTCCTGAACCGTTTGAAACGTTTATTGAAATTTTAAAACTCAAACAAAAGATTAAACCGTTGGGGATCGTGAAAGTCGATGTGTATGCCAACAAGCTTGCACTCACCTGGGATGCAACGGACAGCCCTGTGAATCCTTTGGATCTGGTGCAATGGGTGAGTGCGCATCAGGACAGCGCACGGTTGGTTCCCCCGGGAAAATTGGAGTTGCGCTGGCAGGACAATCAATCTATTGCCGTCTGCATGCATGCGGTCAACCTTGTTGTGGATGGGTTGGTGGAGGATCTTGTGCCGCAGAATGCTCATGTCTGACTTTCTGAACAATGTGAGGATGCCTGGTCGTGTGCATCCCGGTGAAAATGCTGTTGGATGCATGGATTGGATTGTGCAATGATGGGGAAAAAGACGTATCTTTTGGGGATAATGCTGGCGTTGCTCCTTGCCGTGTCAGGATGTGGCCAGGGTGAATCCCAGCCCGGGGTTGTGGCCCGGATCAATGGTGAACCCATATATCTTTCCGAACTCAAGTCCGGGTATGATCTCCATTATATGGACTGGTCCTCATCCAACGATTTTGACGTGGAATCTCTTCGTTCCGAGTACGGTGCTGTTCTTGGCAATATGATTTTGCAGATTCTGATCCAGCAGACCCTGATTCAGGAAGGCCTGGCTGTGACCAATGAAGACGTTGCCAAGGCCGAGGCCACGATCAGGGCCGATTATCCTCCAGAGGTTTTCGAGCAGACCCTGCTGGAGGAATATATCGATATTGAACAGTGGCGGAAATGGCTGCGTGCTCGATTATCAATGGAAAAATTTGTACAGGAATATCTGCGATCAAACATTGTGATCAGCTATGAGGCTGCCCGGGAGTACTACCAGGAACATATTGCCGATTTTCTGGTCCCGGAGCGTTTTGTGTTCACGCTTTTTGAAGGCAAGGAACGTGAAACTCTGGTCGCTGCGAGTCATGCATATCAAAAAAATGGTACGGTGGAACGTGAGGAACGTTTTCCCGGGGTGCAGATCCATGGGCTTGACATCCCCCGGAATGCTCTTTCCCCGGAGTGGTCAGATCTGTTAGCCCCTCTTGCACCTGGCCAGTCAAGCGAGATTCTGGCAGGTAAGAGTGGCATGACGCTGTTGTATCTAACAAGACGAGAACCGGAAACGATTCTTTCCCCGTTAGCGGCCTATCCGGCCATTGAAAAGATATTGATGGATACGGAGCTTAAGAACGCTTTTGCTGACTGGCTGAAGAAGGTATCCAGTTCTGCCGTCATTGAAGTAACTCCTCTGCTCCAGGAGATAGAAGGTAAAAAACATGTGGTGTCGTCTTCCGGAAACGAGAATGCGACCTGATAACGTCCATGATGGTCGGGGAGGATTGCATCCCCGTGGCAGTAGGCATGCCGCACGTCGAATACCCCGAGGAGGGTCTGTGAATTCATTGTACAAGCGCACTGTAGTTGTCATGTTGCTCGGTCTTTTTAGCTGCGGGTTTTTTTTGACAGATGCCTGGGCCGATGAAGTCGTGGATCGGATCGTGGCCGTGGTCAATGGAGAGATGATCACTTTGTTTGATGTCAATCAGCAACTTCAGGGATACACACAACAGTTTGCGGGCCGGACGTTGACCCCGGAACAGGAAAAGACCCTGACCGTGCTCCGGAAAAAAGTTTTGGAGCAGATGGTCAACGATTTATTGCTGCGTAACGAAGCCCAGCGTCTTGCAATGGTTGTGTCGGACGTGGAAGTACAAAACCAGGTTGAAGCTTTTAAAAAAAAGCATGGATTGACCGAAGAACAGTTTCTTGGCCAGCTGAAGTTGCAGGGAATGGATCGCAAGGATTACGAGACGAAGATCCGGGAAGATATTATGCGTCAACGGCTTCTTGGTGCCATGGTCCGTCGGAAGGTTGTGGTCACCGAAAATGAAATGCAGACCTATTACGATGCACACAAGGATGATTTTGCCCAGGAAAAAAAGGTTGATCTCGCACTTATTCTTGTGGATGCCGGATTTGATATCACGTCCTTGCGTGAGAAGATTATGGCGGACAAAATTTCTTTTACTGATGCTGCGGCTATGTATTCACAGGGCCCAGGAGCCAAGCAGGGCGGAGATCTTGGAATTGTCCGCTGGGGTGATTTGGGCGATGCGTGGAAGGATGCTCTGCGGGGGCTGGGCAAGGGAGACGTCTCGGCGCCTTTTGATCTGAACGGGAATCAGGCAATCTTGTATCTCAAGGATTATGTATCAGGGGAACCTGCTGTGTATGCCGATGTTAAAAATGCCATCCGTGACATTCTGTACCGTCCTCGTATTGAAAAACGTTACAAGGAATACATGGATGGTCTTCGGAGTAAGGCCGTGGTGGATATAAGGCTGTAATTTTCAGGTATGGCATAACCTGGATGCACGTATTCATGAAGAGGTGATGGGTCATGACAATGCAGGAATTGGGTGAGGTGTTGCATGCGGCTCGTTTGAGTAAAGGATTGACTCTTGAGAATGTCAACGAGCGGACAAAGATCAGCTTTTATGTACTGGAGGCGTTGGAGCAGGGGGCGAAAGAATCGTTACCGCATCCAGTGTATACCAAGGGATTCCTTAAAGACTATGCCCATCTGCTCGGGCTTGATGCTGAAAAAATTGTTCAGGAGTATCTAGCCATTATTGGGCCGATAAAAACGTTGGAACTTGATACCAGTGCGTCTGATCTCAATGTGCGCAAAGTTTCGAAACCCCGTACCGGAGGATTCTGGCTGGGGCTCGGCGTGGTTGTTCTCCTTGCCGGTGGCATTTGGCTGGCTGTTTCGTTTGTATCTCAGGACGTTGTGCTTGCTCCTCCCGTTATCGTCTACGAACAGCCAAATGCCACCGCAGCAAACGAAACATCAGATATGCAGTCTGAATCTGTTGAAACCTCGACTGGCGAAGAAAGCAATGCTTCGGTGCCATTGGTTTCTGACGAACAGACCCTGCCTGAAAATCCGGACGTTCCCGACACTGCTGTCCCTGATTCCAACAGTCCTAGGGAGAATCCGATACAAAGTAAGCTGTCGGCCGAGCTGTCGGAGTTGCCATCTGTTGCTTCTGCATCCGTGGCTGTTTCGGCTGATGCCGTTCCTGAGGCAACAACTGTTTCGGCTGATGCCGTTCCTGAGGCAACAACTGTTCCGGCGATGGAAAAAAATCCCGGTGACCATGTTCTTGTGATCACTGCACGGAGCGATTGCTGGCTCAGATCTCTTGCTGATGAAGGGGAAAATGGCAAAATATCGGTACGATTACTTCATCCCGGCATGAGTATGACCGTCTTTTTTGCCAAAACCGTGCAGCTCAAGCTGGGGAATGCCGGTGGTGTAGATATCCTTCTGGATGATCGCCCCTATGCTTTTCCCGCTACATCTGGCGAGGTAAAAACGCTGGATTTTGACGCGGCTGATTTCTAGGAACCGCGTCGTTTATGGAATTTACAGAACAGGTCATCATTCTGCGGGTCGGAACATTTCGGGAAAATGATTGCTGGGTCCGTTTTTTTTCTCCTTCTCGGGGGATGCTGAC
>Ga0265294_10001796_pt1 | contig 28686 bp, 20 predicted proteins | sample MunlanPumphouse3_FD_192504 | JGI IMG/M metagenome (GOLD analysis project Ga0265294, IMG submission 192504) | Groundwater microbial communities from a municipal landfill in Southern Ontario, Canada - Pumphouse #3 | ecosystem: Environmental > Aquatic > Deep subsurface > Groundwater | place...
TGTATGCAAAGGTAAGTAGCATAAATCTTGTAAAATAGGCGGGGTTCAACGAACGGTTACAGTATAGTTTTTTGAAAAATTTGTACAACACATACAATCAGCGCTTTATAAAATTTGCTAACACCTATGTCCCGTCCTAAAATAGGTTGACTCAAAATCAACAAGAAATAGCGTTAATAAAAAACATAGGACTCGAAGACTTAGTTGCTCTTTAAGTTATAAGTGAAGCTTTATGTTAAACTATTCCCATCCTTCGCAGCTGCACATCAGATTGCGATCGCCGTAGCCATTGTCCACACGGGTAACATGAGGCCAGAACTTATTGTCGCGTATCCACTCCAGAGGATATGCTGCCATCTCTCTGCCGTATTTATGATTCCAGTTATCGCCGGAAACCTCAACTGCTGTGTGGGGTGCATTTTTAAGAGGGTTGTCAGCCTTGTCAAGTTCTCCTGATTTGATAGCCTCACACTCTTTCCTGATAGAGATCATCGCCTCAATAAATCTGTCAAGCTCTGCCTTTGGTTCACTTTCAGTTGGTTCAATCATGAGCGTTTCGTGAACAGGGAAAGAAAGGGTTGGAGCGTGGAAACCGTAGTCCATAAGACGTTTTGCAATATCGGTAGCATCCACTCCATACTCTTTTGAGTAGTGTCTGATGTCGATTATACACTCGTGCGCTACCCTGCCTGTGCCCTCTTTCCCGACAGCTTTTCCCCTGTAGAGGGTTTGAAAACCTGCTTCTGCAAGTTTCACCGACATGTAATTAGCATTGAGAATTGCGATTTTTGTTGCTTTGGTAAGTCCTTCCTCTCCAAGAAGTTTGATATAGGCGTGAGTCACAGGCAATGCAGAGGGATATCCGAAAGGTGTTGAGCTTACGGCCTTAACGCCTTTTGTGCCATAGGTTCCGCAGTTGTCTGTCGTGCACCCTGCATCTTCAAGATGGGGGTGTCCCGGAAGATAGGGGGCAAGTTTTTTGTTTACACAGATCGGGCCGATTCCGGGGCCGCCGCCGCCGTGAGGAATGGCAAAGGTTTTATGAAGGTTCAGGTGGCATACATCCGCTCCAATGAAGCCCGGATTGGTAAGCCCCACCTGTGCATTCATATTTGCGCCGTCCATATAGAACAATCCTCCGTTTTCGTGGACAATTTTTGCCATTTCCCTGATCTTCTCCTCAAAAACTCCATGGGTTGAGGGGTAGGTTATCATAGTGCAGGAGAGCCTGTCGCGATACTCTTCTGCCTTCTGTCTGAATTCATCTACATTAATGTTGCCGTTTTCATCGCAGGAGATAAGGACAATCTCCATACCGGCCATTGCTGCGGATGCCGGGTTTGTACCATGGGCAGATGTAGGTATCAGGACGATGTTCCTTTGGGGATTTCCGTTGGCTATGTGATACGAGCGGATAGCCATCAGCCCTGCATACTCTCCGGCAGCACCTGAGTTTGGCTGCAGAGAGCAGGCATCCAGCCCTGTTATGACTGCAAGATCATGTTCAACCTCTTTGATCATCTCCATGTAACCTTCGGCCTGATCCAGCGGAGCAAAAGGATGCATATTGGTAAGCTCACTCCAGCTCATGGGAAACATCTCCACAGCAGCGTTAAGCTTCATTGTGCAGGAGCCGAGCGGAATCATTGAATGAGTCAGAGAAATATCCCTTCTCTCCAGCTTTTTGAGATACCTCATCATCTCGGTTTCTGAGTGGTATTTGTGGAACACATTGGCAGTGAGATAACCTGATGTCCTCTCCATAAATATTTTATTGTCAACACATTCTCCTGGGCATTCAGAAAGTTTAACGTCAAAAATGGCTAGTATTGCCAGTGCCTCTGTGCAATTTGAGAGTTCATCAAAGCTGATGCGAACCTTAGAATTGCCCGGATAGTAAAAGTTAAACTGTTTAGCCTCTGATTTCTTCTTTATATCGGCAGTATTGACATTGTTTATCTCAATTGTGTCAAAGAAGTTCTCAGAAGAGAGTCTGTATCCTGCTTTTTTAAGCCGGGAGGCGACCACATGAGCATATTTCCACGCATTTAAAGCTATTGATTTTATCCCTTCCGGACCATGATAAACTGCATACATGCCCGTCATTGAGGCCATAAGCGCAGTTGCTGTACAGATATTGGAGGTTGCCTTTTCTCTCTTGATATGTTGTTCCCTGGTCTGAAGAGCCATCCTGAGAGCCGGTTTCCCCAGCCTGTCCATCGATACACCGATTATTCTTCCCGGAATGTGCCTTTTGTACTCTTCCCTGGTTGCCATAAAGCCGGCAGTCGGACCTCCAAAACCCATCGGAAGGCCAAACCTTTGAGCAGTGCCTACGGCGATGTCTGCACCCCATGCAGCGGGTTCCTTAAGCAGTGCAAGTGCCAGCAGATCGGTAACAGCAGTTACAAGAACACCTTTTGAATGCGCCTTTTCGCAGAAAGAAGTGTAGTCACACACCTCTCCGTTTGCAGCAGGATACTGAAGAACTGCTCCGTAACATTTTTCGTCTAACTCAAATGTTCTGAAATCCCCGCTTACAACCTCTATTCCCAGAGCCTCTGCCCTTGTGCGGATCACTGCCTCTACCTGGGGGAAAATATTGGAATCTAAAAACACCCTGTTCTTTCCGGCCTTGACAGCATCCCTGGAACGGAGTTCGTACATCATTCTCACGGCCTCACCTGCTGCGGTTGAGTCATCGAGCATGGAACAGTTAGCAATTTTAAAGCCGGTAAGATCCGATACCATAGTCTGAAAATTGAGCAAAGCCTCAAGCCTGCCCTGTGAGATCTCTGCCTGATAAGGTGTATAGGATGTGTACCAGGAGGGGTTTTCAAATATATTGCGGATAATAACGGGAAGGGAGGCTGTTCCGTAGAAGCCCTGACCTATCATTGAACGGAAATTTTTGTTTTTTGAAGCTGTTGCTTTAAGTTTTGCAAGATATTCGTGTTCGCTTAAAGCTTTGTCCAGAAGAAGTGGTTTGTCAAGGAGAATATCATGCGGAATGGTCTGTTTTACAAGATCATCCAGGTTTTTAACATCTATTGCGGCAAGCATCTGTGCCTCATCTTCCTTACGGGGTCCATTGTGGCGATCGACAAAAGAGAGTGACATATTATTCTATTTATTAGACATTTATTATGAATTATATCTTGCAAATGTAATTATATTTCCAGAAAAAGTTGGTATTAAAATATTTTTCTATTTTTGTCGGTACTAAAACCAAAATCTAATGAGTTTACTTAACAGAAAAATTTCTGAACTTGCAGAAAGAAGAGCAAGAGCAGAACAGGGAGGTGGGCCCACAGCCATAGCGAAACAGCGAGCTATGGGAAAACTTCCTGCCAGAGAGAGGATTAGTCAACTTCTTGATGAGGGATCATTTTTCGAATACGACCTTTTTATCGAACATGACGCCCGGGGATTCGGACTGGACGGGAAAGATCTTGCGGGTGACGGTGTAGTTATCGGAACCGGGACAATCAATGGAAAAGCCGTTGCAATATATGCCCAGGATTTCACTGTCGCCGGGGGGTCGCTTGGATCTATGCACGCCCGTAAAATAGCCAAGATCATGGACTATGCCCTCAAGATGAGGATGCCTTTGATTGGTATCAACGATTCAGGAGGTGCAAGAATTCAGGAGGGGGTCAATTCTCTTGCAGGATACGGTGAGATTTTTTACAGAAACACAATTGCCAGCGGTGTAATTCCACAAATCTCAGTAATACTCGGACCCTGTGCAGGCGGAGCTGTCTACTCTCCCGCGCTTACCGATTTTGTATTTGTTGTGGACAAAATATCCAAGATGTTTATTACAGGTCCGGAAGTTATTAAGTCCGTTCTGGGAGAAGAGATAGATATGGAATCCCTGGGAGGAGCGAGAGTTCACAGTGAGATAACCGGCAATGCACACTTCTTTGCTTTAAGCGAGAGTGAGTGCTTCGATCAGATTAAGACACTGCTTGACTACATACCTGCACATAATGAGGCCAAAGTTGCCGTTTGCTGCAAGGATGGGAAATACCCGGGCCCAAAGAAATCTTTAAAAATTGAAAGGATTGTTCCTGTCGATCCTACTAAACCCTACGATGTAAGAGACGTTATTAAGGCAGTGACTGACGAATCAAAGTTTTTTGAGGTTCAACAGATGTGGGCTGCAAATATTGTTGTAGGATTCGGCCGGATAAACGGCAACACAGTCGGTTTTGTTGCCAATCAGCCGCTAGTTCTTGCAGGTGTTCTGGATTGTGACTCTGCTGACAAAGCTGCACGCTTTATCCGTTTCTGTGATGCCTTTAATATCCCGCTTGTTACATTTGAGGACCTTCCCGGATATCTGCCCGGAGTGGACCAGGAACACGCAGGGGTTATAAGGCACGGTGCAAAGCTGCTCTATGCATACAGCGAGGCAACGGTTCCCAAAGTGACGATAATTTTAAGAAAAGCTTACGGCGGTGGCTACATAGCAATGAACTCAAGACACCTGAGAGCCGATTTTGTATTTGCGTGGCCCATGGCAGAGATTGCGGTGATGGGTCCGGAAGGGGCAGCCAATATTATCTTCAAAAAGGAGATTATGGAATCCGAAAATCCGGAAGCTACCAGAAAAGCAAAAGTTGAGGAGTATAAACAAAAATTTGCAAACCCCTATGTAGCAGCCTCAAAAGGCTACATTGATTCAGTCATTGATCCTAAAGACACCAGGAATTATATTGTAAATGCCCTTGAGGTTTCAAAGGAAAAATCGGTTAAGGGCCCGTCAAAGAAACACGGAATTCCACCATTTTAAAAATTTCTCCTATGAAAAATACAGATAATTTGGACACTCTGCAGATAACCCAGCAGGGAAGAAAATATAAAACGACCCTCACCAATAAATATAAAAACCGGAAAATATGGAAAAACCCGGATCCCCGGGAGATATACTCCGTAATTCCCTGCACTGTATCTGCTCTATATACAAGTGAGGGAGCCAAAATTGAAAAGGGTGACAAAATACTGGAGTTTGAGGCTATGAAGATGAAAAACATCCTGATTGCACCGTTTTCCGGCAAGGTTGAAAAAATCTTTGTTAAGCAGGGGGATAAAATTGCAAAAGGATTTCTGATGCTTATCCTTCAAATGAAAGAGGGTGAGACTGACAGAGATGCTACCTCCATCTCTCCAGATCCAATCGGATAAAGATAAATAAGAGAATAGTAAAACTCCAGAGAGAAGACCCCCCGTAGCTTATAAAGGGGAGAGGTATTCCTATCACCGGTACAAGTCCGATTGTCATTCCTATATTGATGAAGAAATGGAGAAAAATTACTGATGCAACGCAGTATCCGTATACCCTGGCAAATGTGTCCTTTTGCTTTTCAGCCAGGGAGATTATTCTTATCAGCATATAGGTGTAGATTAAGAGTATAAAGAGAGAGCCCATAAATCCGTACTCTTCACCTACTGTGCAGAATATGAAATCTGTGCTCTGCTCAGGAACAAAGTTGAATTTTGTCTGTGTTCCCTGAAGAAATCCCTTACCCGCAAACCCTCCCGAGCCTATTGCAATCTTTGACTGATGCACATTGTACCCGGCACCCTGCAGATCTTCTGTGATACCCAGCAGGTTCTCAATTCTTGCCTTCTGGTGTTCCTGCAAAACTTTATCAAATACAATGTTAACAGAAAATATCAGAATCAGATATGCCAGAGATGACAGTAAAATATTCCACATATAGAGTTTTTTTTCTCTGAATGTGCTGATAATGTGATATACAAAAGGGGGAAGAACGGCTATCAGGGGCCATATGAAGAGTGGCCAGTGGGAGATGGTTTTTGAAATTGATAGATTCCCCAGCCGGGGAGAAAATATGATCAGGGGGAGATATAATATTAAAAATAAAATATGCCTGATAAGATTCCTGGTGAAGATCCCTCTTGCTATAACCATAATTGAAAAGAGGATGGTTATAGATATAAAGGGAGAGTTTGTCAGAGTGATCACAAAGAGCAGGATAGCAATCAAACCAAGTATTATTACCCATCCGCTCAATCCTTCCCTGTAGAGCATGAATGTAAAACTCAGGTAGACCAGAGCTGAGCCGGTCTCTTTTTCCATTACTATCAGCATCATGGGGATCAATATAACTGCAGCAGTTTTCCAGTAACCGGTCAGATTTTTAAGTCTGAAATTATAACCGCCCAAAAGGGATGCAAGAGCCAGGGATGTGGTAATTTTTGAAAACTCTGCAGGTTGAATCCTCAGTGGACCGGCAACCAGCCAGGATCTGGAGCCGTTTACCTCCACACCCAGTACAAGTACGGACAGAAGCAGAATAATACTGATTCCGTAGAAAATCCACGCAGCGACATTGTAAACTTTGGGATTGATGACAAAAATTATTAGAGCGGCAATAATGAGGGATGAGACTATCCAGATAAACTGCATTCCGGAACGTTGGGAAAAGTCCATTATTCCGGTAGAGAGCTCAGGGTCGTAAACAGAGGAGAAGACACTAAGCCAACCACTTATGACCAATATCAGATAACAGGTTATTAATGGCCAGTCAAGCTTTCTGTAAAGTTGCAATGTGTTCATCTCGGCACGTTTACAATAGTGTTTCCGTTAAAAACATACTCCTGAAGATCTTTTCTTGAGATCTCCCCCTTAAGATATTTTTCCACCAGCAGGGAGGCTATGGGTGCAGCCCAGGTAGCACCGAAACCTCCGTTCTGGATATAAGCAGCCACTGCAATTTTAGGATTGTCTTTAGGAGCAAAACATATAAAGACTGAGTGATCTTTTCCGTGAGGATTCTGAGCCGTTCCGGTTTTGCCACATATATCCAGCCCGGATACTGCTGCCCTTGTCGCTGTGGCACCTGAACCGGGAGGAGCATTAACAGCCAGGTACATACCATGAATAATCTTGTTGAAATGTTCCTGATCTATCTTTGTATAGTGCTTCTGAGAGAAATCGGCATTTATCAAGGTATCCTGAACCCCTTTTATGATATGAGGTGTATAGTAGAAGCCTCTGTTTGCTATTGTTGCAGCAAAGTTGGCCAGGTGCAGAGGCGTCACACCTATCTCACCCTGTCCGATGGCAAGAGAAATGATTGATAGTGAGCTCCATCTGTTTTTACCGTGAATCCTGTCATAAGTAGAGACATCGGGAAGGGTTCCTCCCTGTTCAGAGGGGAAATCACTTCCGAGCTTCTCTCCGAATCCCATGCTGGTAACATATTCCCTCCATTTATTAAAAGCTGATGCAATGCCCGGATATTTTTTGTTGTCCATTATATTTCTAAATGCATAGCAGTAAAAAGCATTGCAGGACATCATAATAGACTGGGTAAAATTGACAGGAGAGGGGTGGGCATGGCAGGCAACACCTCTCCCGATATGATATCCCATACTGCATGGGTATCGTGAGGTTGTGTCAATTACACCCTCCTGAAGTGCAATAAGGGCATTAACCAGTTTAAATACTGATCCGGGAGGATAAGGAGACATTACGGCTCTGTTAAACATAGGTTTAAGAGGATCTTTCACCAGTTCAGCAAAATATTTATTGATACTGGCAAGTTTTTCTACATCTATGCCCGGGCTGGAAACCAGGGTTAGTATCTCCCCGGTGGAGGGTTCTATTGCCACCAGGCTTCCTGCCTTGTTCTTCATAAGGTCCTCCCCGTATTTTTGCAGGGGGGCATCAATAGATGAGATAAGATTTTTCCCGGGGATGGCATCCATGTCGTATTTGCCATCCGCAAAGCCTGATTTTACCTTATTATGTACATCCCTGAGATAGATATTGTACCCCTTCCTGCCCCGGAGCAGACCCTCATAAGATTGTTCCAGTCCTGTTCTTCCAACATAGTCACCTCTTTTGTATTCAGGATTTCTTCTGAGAAAAGCGGTGTCCACCTCAGTAATGTAACCCAGCAGGTTTGCCCCGGCGTTGCAGGGATATGATCGTATAGTTCTGGATACAGCACTGAATCCCTCAAATTTATATGACTTTTCTATAAAAAGGGCATACTCTCTGAAGGAGATTTGCTTTACAAAAGGGAGAGACTGATAACCTATCCTTTTTCTGTTTTTTCTGTACTCTTTAAAGGTCTCTCTCACTGTCAGGGGATCCAGGGAAAATATTCCGCAAAGGTCGAGAGTGTCAAAATCCCTCACTTCGTAAGGTGTGACCATTATATCGTATGAGGTTTCATTTCCCACCAGGATATTTCCGTCTCTGTCCAGAATCAATCCCCTTGCGGGATATCTGGTCTCATACCGGAATGCATTGTTGCTGGCAGTTATCTTATACTCCTTATCTAATATCTGCAGCGAAAAAAGTCTTACCGCAATTATTGCCGACACGGCAATAATCCCAATTATCAGAATATTGTTGCGTTTGAATTCAAAAGCCATTTAAAGGAGTTTTAACCTCGGTTCTTGTAAAAAATCCCGTATTCACTCAGTAAAATGATCAGGGTGTTCACAAAGATACTTAAGAAATACCTAAGGAGGGACTGAAATGAAAAGATCATGGAAAAATTCTCCAGTATCTCCACCACAGCCTGATGAATCATCAATCCGGCGATAATAAAGTACAAGAACCTGGTAAGACCAAGTTCTGACAGCCCCGGTCTGGAACTCTTGTCAAGTCCGGCATGCGGTACTGCCATTTTGAGCAGCAGAGGCTGAACAAAGGAGAGGAATGTTGCTGCAGCTGCGTTAAGCCCCAGAATAAAACCTCCGGTAAGGTCAACACCAATACCCAGCAGAAACGACATTAAAAGCCTTTCATATAAAGGAATTTTTGCAGGAAATGTGAGAATCAGCAGAGGATACAGAGCAATAAAAAATAGTGGCCCGAAATTTATAAAGTTGCTCAAAAGGGCCTGAAGCAGGATAAATACCGCAATTATCAGAAATATCTCAGATCTACTTTTCATACTCCTGTGTAAGTTTGTCCAACTCCTCTTTATTCCTGTTTACCACCACATTAACAAAGTGTAGTGTTCTGAAATCCTGAAACAGCCTCACCTCTATCTGGTGATGGGAGCCCATTACAATTTTTGATTTCCTGATTCTCCCCAGAGGAATGTCTGGGGGGAATATGGTTGAAAGTCCGCTTGTTGCTACAGTGTCTCCTGTCATTACAGGAATATGCTGCGGAATCTCAGATAAAATTGCTGTCTGAGCAGATCTGCCATCCCAGGTAAGTGGTCCGTAAGCTCCTGATGAGACAATTTTGGCACTCACTGCCTGTGAAACATTTAAAAGGGAAATCACGTAGGCATAATTATCAGAGACAGACCGTATAACACCAGCGACTCCTTCTGAAGAGATCACCCCCATGTCTTCCTTAATTCCGTCCTTAGATCCCTTGTTTATAATTAAATAGTTATGCAAACGGTTGGTGCTCATCCCCACAATTTTGGCGGGGATATAGTAAAAATCTGAGTTCTCCCCCTTTTCCGCCCTCCCGGAAGAATCATCTCTGTGAACAAAAGCAGAGTCTCTGTTTTCTGTAAGAGTACGGTAATAAGAGAGCTGGTTTAAAAGGCGGGTATTCTCTTTTGAGAGCTGATCGTTTATCTCCCTTAAGGAGAAGTAGTAGGTTATCCCGGAGCGAAAATTATATAACTTTTCCCCCAGGTATGCTACTGCTCCTTCTATTCTGATCTTCTGCACTATTGAATCATTGGCCATCAACATCAGTGCAACCGCCTCCAGAATGAGGAAGGTCAACACTCCTGCAAGCAGGGGTTTGACTGAGGTTTTTGCGGCCATCGGTTATCGCATTAAGAATGGCAGTTTATCTGCATTTTTCAAAGCTATGCTTGTTCCCCTTGCAACGGCATGAAGAGGATCATCTGAGACATGAAATTTAATGTTGATCTTATCATAAAGTCTTTTGTCCAGACCTCTGAGAAGAGCGCCACCTCCGGTTAGGAATATTCCCTTCTGGACGATATCTGCATAAAGCTCCGGAGGGGTCTGTTCCAGTACTGATATAATTGCAACCTCGATTTTGGCAAGAGACTTGTCTATGCAGTGAGCTATCTCCTGACTTGTGACACTAACCTCAACAGGATGGGCTGTCATAAGATTGGGACCCCTTACCAGATAGGGTTCCGGATACTCGTCAAGTTCCGAAAGGGCAGCACCAACCTTAATTTTTATATCCTCTGCTGTGAGTTCACCGATCTTTATGCTGTGCTGCTGTCTCATATACTGCTGGATTTCGTAGGTAAAAACATCCCCGGCAACCCTTATGCTCTGATTTATAACAATCCCCCCCAGGGAGATGACTGCTATTTCTGAAGTTCCCCCTCCTATATCCACAACCATATTTCCGGTGGGGGCCTCCACATCCAGTCCGATACCCACTGCTGCAGCCATGGGCTCATACATAAGATATACATCTCTGCCGCCGGCATGTTCGGACGAATCACGGACTGCCCTGATCTCAACCTCTGTGCTTCCGGAAGGGATGCTTACCACCATTCTCAGGCTCGGTGTGAAAAAGCTGTTCTTATAATTTATCATCTTCACAAAACCCCTTATCATCTGCTCTGCAGCGTTAAAATCTGCAATCACTCCGTCTTTTAAGGGCCTTACAGTCTTAATGTTGGCATGGGTTTTCCCATGCATCATCCGGGCTTTCTGACCATATGCAATAGGTTTGCCGGTATTCTGATCTATAGCCACAATAGAGGGTTCATCCACCACTATCTTGTCGTTGACTAAGATTACAGTGTTGGCTGTTCCAAGGTCAATTGCCAGATCCTGTGTTAAAAAAGAAAATGCCATATCAGTGTTGTAGTAGGTATAGGTTAATAGTATTTGTATGCAGGTTGTCTAATGTTTAAAATGTCTGATTCCGGTAATTACCATTGTCATATTATTATTGATGCAATAGTCTGTACTCTCTTTGTCCCTTATCGATCCGCCGGGTTGAATTACTGCATCAATGCCCTCTTTGTGAGCGATCTCAACGCAGTCCGGGAACGGGAAAAATGCGTCGGATGCCATCACTCCCCCCTTAAGCTCAAAGCCAAAACTTTTAGCCTTCTCTATAGCCTGTTTAAGTGCGTCAACTCTGGAGGTCTGACCGACTCCGCTGGCGAGAAGTGTTTTATCCCTGGCCAGCACAATTGTGTTGGATTTGGAATGTTTTACAATTTTATTGGCAAACAGAAGATCTTCTATCTCTCTCTCGTCTGGCTTCCTGGGAGTTATACATTTAAGTGATTCCGGGCCCTCTGTGGCAGAGTCCCTCTCCTGGAAAAGAATCCCTCCCAGCAGGCTTCTGAATTTATAATGAGTGGTAAGCGGCCTGTTATTCAAAAGTATGATTCTGTTCTTTTTCGCTTTTAGTATTTCCAGTGCCTCTCTGTTATATGAAGGGGCAATCACAACTTCAGAAAATATTTCATTCATACTCCTGGCAGTCTCAGCATCAATCTCCCTGTTTGTGATTATTATTCCACCGTAGGCTGATAACGGATCACAGGCAAGAGCAGCCTGCCATGTAAGTGTGAGATTATCCCCTGAAGCACATCCGCAGGCGTTGTTGTGTTTAAGGATGGCTACCGTACATTCTTGAAAATCAGAAATAAGTTCTATTGCAGCCTCTATATCCAACATATTGTTGTAGGAGATCTCCTTGCCGTGAAGCTGAAGAGGTGTATCATCCTCACTCCCGAAAAAGAGGGCCTTCTGGTGCGGATTCTCCCCGTACCTCAAAGGACGGGATTCTAAAACACTCTTTTTAAATGAGTGGATCTCACCGGAGCTGTTCAGGTATTCAAATATTGAGGAGTCATAATCCGAGCTGATATTAAAAGCCATTGCAGCAAACCGTGCCCTTTGGGCCAGAGTGGTAAAAGGTCCGCTTCCGGAGAGAATATCAGTTAGTGACCCATAAAGTTCTTTGCAGGGGATGACCGCAACATGACGGAAATTCTTTGCAGCTGCCCTTATAAGTGTAATACCTCCGATATCAATTTTCTCTATTATCTCATCGTGGGATGAGCCCCCCTTCACATACTCGCAGAAGGGATAGAGATCCACAATAACCAGATCGATCTCCGGTATGCCGTATATTTCAATCTCCTTCTGATCGTCATTCCGGTCTCTTCTGGCAAGAATTCCTCCCGAAATGAGGGGATGCAGTGTCTTAACCCTGCCACCGAGTATTGATGGATAAGATGTTATCTCCTCCACCGCCCTGACAGGAATGGAGATACTTTTAAGATAATCGTAAGTGCCTCCGGTAGAAATAATTTCCACATTATGGCGGGTAAGCAATTCTGCAATTCCGTCTATTCCATCTTTGTGATAAACAGAGATGAGTGCGCGTCTGATCCGTATGTTATCCATCTGGGTTGAAATGATCACAAAAGTACAAAAAAAGAGCGATTAATTTAGCTATTTTTGCAATATATAAAAAAGGACGGCTAATGGCAGAAAAGTGTTATGCAATAATTGTGGCAGGGGGTACGGGGAGCAGATTCGGAGGAGAGATCCCAAAGCAGTTTTGTCTGATAAATGACAAACCGGTGCTTTGGTATTCAGTTAAACCTTTTCTGGCACTGACCTTTCCCGTGGAGATAATAATTGTATTACCGGCACAGTACACGGAGTACTGGCAGGAGCAATGTTTAACCAAGGGTATAAACTTCAGTCACAAAGTGGTGGCAGGAGGGATAACCCGCTTTCATTCTGTTAAAAATGCTCTCAGGTATGTGGAAGAGGATGGTGTGGTGGCTGTGCATGACGGAGTAAGACCTCTGATTACTGTTCCATTCCTGGAGTATTTATACGGGATGGCAGAGGAGAAGGGAGCCGTTATTCCTGTTGTTTTACCCTCTGATTCTCTAAGAAGAGTGGAGAACTCCTCCAGCCGTCGGGTTGATCGCAGCAACTACAGAATGGTTCAGACCCCTCAGCTCTTTTCATCACGGATACTGCTGGATGCATACGAGCAGGCATATCTGACGGATTTCACGGATGATGCGACTGTGGTTCAATATGCGGGAAACGAAATATTCCTGGCAGAGGGTCTCACCAGGAATATAAAAATCACCTGTAAGGAGGATCTGGAGATAGCAGAAAGAGTTATCAGCGCCTCTTGATGCTATTACCTTTCCCAGGGTAGTCTTTTACCCAAACCTGTCTTTCAATCGCCTGATCCAGTGATATAAATGTCTCTGTCTGTTCAACTGAAGGGATATTCTGAATTGTATTAATCAGAATTTCCATAAGGTGGTCATGGTCGTAACAGTATATCTTGAGCATCAATGCATGCTTGCCTGTTACAAAGTGACACTCTACAACTTCGGGGATACTCCTCAGTGCCTCTATAACCGAGGGATAATGGTTGGCCTGAGCCAGACTCACTCCTACATATGCACAGACATTCAATCCCAGTGTCTGCGGCTTTACCAGCAGCCTGGAACCTGTAATAATTCCCAGGTTTTCCATCTTTTTTACTCTCTGATGGATTGCCGCACCCGAAACTCCGCACTCACGGGCAATCTCCAGAAACGGCATTCTTGCATTTTTAACAAGAAAAGCTAAAATTTTCTGATCAATCTGATCAATCTGGTACTTAGGCATATGTTATAAATTTATTGATTTGAAGCAAATATAATAATAAATTATAATTATTTGTTGTTAAATTTCTGAAAAAAGAATAACCATCTTAACGGAATCTCTCCGTTGCAGGCAGTAAGATAATCTGTATACGAACATGCAATAAATAGATTATCACTTGTTTTAACCTCAGGGATCTGCATCCACCAACGGCCTGTAAGCGAACTGTTGATAAATACAATATCCTGTCCCTCTTTTCCCATACTTACGATTTTTTTGAGGAATGAATCTTCATTTCCGGGAAGCGACGGATCCTCTGATATATTTGAAGATAGAGCTTCCGAAATATGCCATAAAATCTCTGCCGCAAGCTCTGTTGATACAGAATCTGGTTTAGATTCGGAAGGGAATCCGTAAATAAAAACTGCTTTAAGATTCTGTCCCATCCCGATGTATCGTGCTACCTGACAAATCTCGTCTGCATAGAGTCCGTTGGGCGTTTTACGGATATTGCCGGGATAGTCGCACACTCTCACAGAATTTAGATCCAGGAATATGTAATGACTTGATCTTATGGGCGGTTCTGTTAAAGTGAGATCTTTTCTGATAAGTCCCAGCCTGAGCTCCTCAAAACTTTTGGCACGGGTTCTGTCCAGAAGGTCGGGATTATAAAAATAGTTTTGCCATGCAATGTGAGAAAATTCACAAATATTTCCTTTGTCCAGCAGCCGTTCAAGGGTGTTATCTTCCCAACCGCTCCCGGGTGATATCAGGGTCACAAAAGAACCGGCAGGTATATTGGAATCCAGGATTTCATTGCAATCCTTACCGCATATTGTAAGTGCAGGAATTCTGCTCTGACTGCACATTTCCAGAACCTCATTAAGTTGTCCGATTCCGGGTTCTGTATAGTAAACCTTGTAGCTGCGCTGGGGACAAAGTGACTCCAGGTTGCCGATAATCGAGTTGTCACCGCTGTTGTTAATAATTACGGAGACAGCATCACGGCAGGTATCGCTGATTGCTGCCGCAGGAATCTGCTCAAGATAACTCCTTTCTGTCATACAGGTTATTTTTTTGTTTTTCCCCCTTTTTCAATTATTGTGGTAATCTCCTCTATTGTCAGAGCTTTGGGATCACGGCCCTTGGGTATCCTGAAGTTCTCTTTTCCTCTCTTTATATAGGGTCCGTAACGTCCGTTAAGAACAGAGATACCCTTTTCCGGGAAGGCCAGAAGCACTTTATCAGCCTCTTTCTTTTGGTGTGCATCTATAAGTTCAATTGCTCTGCCGAGCTCAATTGTCCTGGGATCATCCTCTTTGCCCAGGGAGACAAAGTTGCCGGCATGACGTATATATGGACCAAAACGGCCTATGGCAGCAGTTACCTCTGATCCCTTGTATTCCCCGATATTTCTGGGAAGTTCAAACAGCCTGAGCACCTCCTCCAGGGTAATGGTCTCTATTAGCTGTCCTTTGGCAAGGCTTACAAACCTTTTATCAGGATCATCGCTGCCACCTATCTGTGCAAGGGGGCCAAAACGTCCCATCCTTACAGAGACTATCTTTCCGCTCTTAGGATCGTTACCCAGCACCCTCTCCATGGCTGCCGGCCTGGATTGCTGGAGAGTTGTCTCCACAATAGTGTGAAAGGGTTTGTAAAACTTGTCAATAACTTTGTTCCACGATAGTTTGCCTGCTGCAATACTGTCAAATTCCTCCTCAACCTTTGCGGTGAATCCGTAATCTATCACTGATGAGAAATTCTCTATAAGAAAATCGTTCACCAGAATTCCGATATCCTCAGGAAAGAGTTTGTTCTTTTCTGCACCCCAGTTCTCCTTTAAGCTATGCCTGGTAATCTTCTCGCTCTCAAGTCTCAGCTCCCTGTACTCTCTGACCTGTCCGGGCCTGCTCTCCTTAATAACATATCCTCTCTGGAGTATAGTGGAGATAGTCGGAGCATAGGTAGAGGGTCTGCCGATACCCATCTCCTCCAGTTTTTTAACCAGGCTCGCCTCTGTGTATCTGGGAGGCTTTTGTGTAAACCGTTCGGTAGCTTTGATTATCAGGGGGTACATTGCCTGCCCGGTTTTGAGTTCCGGAAGCCTTATCTCCCCTGAGTTCTCGGAGTTCTCCTCGTCGGAGGATTCTGTGTAGAGTTTCAGAAATCCGTCAAAAACCACCCTGTCTGCCCGTGCAATAAATTGTTCTTTTATTCTGTCTGTCCCAATGGCTATTTCGGTTTTGATAATATCTGCATCAGCCATCTGGGATGCTACACACCTTTTCCATATAAGAGTGTAGAGTCTCTTCTCGGCAGCTCCTGCATCTACCTCCTGGTTCGAAATATAGGTTGGTCTTATCGCTTCATGTGCCTCCTGAGCCCCTTTTGTCATTGTTGCATATTGTCTCGGCCTGGAATACTCCTTTCCGAAAAGATCGGTGATTACCTGTTTGGCAGACCCTATCGCGAGTTTTGACAGGTTTGTGGAGTCGGTTCTCATATAGGTGATAAAACCTGCTTCGTAGAGATTCTGGGCAGCTTTCATTGTCTGATTCAGGGAAAAGCCAAGTTTTCTGGACGCCTCCTGTTGCAGGGTTGAGGTGGTAAATGGTGGCGGGGGTGTCCTTTTGCTCTCCTTTTCTTCCACTGACACAATTGCAAAATCAGCTCCGATGCATTTTTTAAGAATATTTTCTGCTCTCTCTTCTGTGTCAAACTTCTCGTCCAGGGCGGCTGTAACCTTGACTGTCGGTTTTGTGCCTTCGGGATTAAATTCAGCCTCGATCCTGAACTGGGATTTTGAGTTGAATGAGCGGATCTCCCTCTCCCTGTCCACAATAAGCCTGACTGCAACTGATTGTACTCTGCCTGCAGAAAGCCGTGGCTTTACTTTTTTCCACAATACAGGAGATAATTCAAAACCCACCAGCCGGTCAAGTACCCTCCTGGCTTGCTGCGCCATTACAAGATTCATATCCAGATCCCGGGGATTTTTTATTGCCTCCAGTATAGCATCTTTTGTTATCTCATGGAAGACGATTCTCCTTGTCCTGGCCTCCTCAAGCTCCAAAACCTCTTTGAGATGCCATGCTATTGCCTCTCCCTCGCGGTCTTCATCAGACGCAAGCCATACTTTATCAGCCTTTTTAACAAGTGATTTCAGTTCTGAAACTACCTTTTTTTTGTTGTCAGAAATCAGATATTCGGGTTTATACCCATTATCTGTGTCTATCCCCAGTTTTTTTTCCGAAAGATCCCTTATGTGACCGAAACTCGATTTTACACTGTAATCTTTTCCCAGAAATTTTTCTATTGTTTTTGCTTTTGCAGGTGATTCAACTATAACCAGATTCTCTCCCATAACACGAAAATTAACCCTTGATGGGTGCAAAGTAAGACATAAAGTAAGGTATTATCCAAATTTTTATTCCTAATTTTGTGATTAGAGAATACTTATATATATGGTTTTAAAATGGGAAAAAGCGGTAGGGATTTATTGAATAAATGGTTCTGGATAATACTTTTCACTCCTATTCTTTTGCTGATATTTTTGTTGCTGATGGTCGGGATTTTTTCTGACATACCCTCTTTTGAGGAGTTGGAAGATCCCAAAAACAATCTTGCAACCGAGATAATCTCTGAGGATGGGGAGATACTCACAACCTTTCATATAGAGAACCGCTCCTATGTCACCTATCAGGAGCTTGCGCCATCTCTGGTAAATGCAGCAGTTGCCACTGAGGATATCCGCTTTTACAGCCATTGCGGAATCGACTTCAGAAGTCTTGCCCGTGTAGCTGTGAAATCTCTTCTTCTTGGGCAGAGGCGTTCCGGAGGAGGGAGTACATTGTCCCAGCAACTTGCCAAGACTCTTTTCCCGAGAGATACAGTAAAGAGCAGAATCCCGGGAGCAAAGATGGCAGCTCTGACAGTCTCGAAGTTCAAGGAGTGGATTACAGCTGTGAAGCTGGAGAGAAATTACACAAAGAACGAGATACTTAGTATGTATATGAACTCTATTTTTTTCGGGAGCAATGCATACGGTATAAAAGCTGCAGCCAACACATTCTTTGGAAAACACCCGTCACAACTTACGGTTGAGGAGAGCGCACTGCTTGTGGGAATGGTAAATAAACCAACCAGATTTAGTCCGGTTATCAATCCAGAACTCTCTCTGCAGAGAAGAAACCATGTGTTGACCCAGATGAGAAAATATGGATTTCTGGAAAGAGAGGAGTGCGACTCAATAAAAAACTTACCTATTAAGTTGGTATTCAGTCAGCAGGACCATAATGCAGGACTGGCTCCCTACTTCAGGGATATGCTAAGGAGAGTCATGAGTGCCTCAGAGCCTGTCAGGAGCAGATACAGCAAATACGATGACTATCGTGCCGATTCCCTGCTTTGGAAAAATGATCCTCTGTACGGATGGCTGATCAAAAATCCAAAACCTGACGGCAGTCACTATAATCTGGATAAAGAGGGTTTAAAAATTTACACCACACTCAATTCCAAAATGCAGCAGTATGCAGAAGAGGCTCTTGCAGAACACCTTGGAAAAGAACTTCAGAAGACCTTCTATACCGATCTCAAATATAAGACCAACAAACCCTTCTCAAACGATGTCCCAAAGAGTACAATTGAGATAATCATGAAACAGGCCAGGAGATGGAGCGACCGATATACAAATCTCAAAAGGGCAAATTATTCGGATTATCAGATATCAGAAAACTTCAAAAAACCTGTTCCCATGAGAATCTTTTCATGGAATGACAATGGATACATTGACACTGTCCTTTCGCCAAATGATTCTATAAAATATTATAAATCAATACTCAGGGGGGCAATGATGGCAATGGAACCCCAGACAGGCTATGTTAAGGCTTATGTGGGCGGTCCAAATTACCGGTATTTTAAATATGACAATGCCAGACAGGGTAAAAGACAGGTAGGATCTACAATCAAGCCGTTTCTCTACACATTGGCGATGCAGGAGGGTTTTACCCCTTGTTACAAAGTTGTAAATGTCCCACAAACATTTATTGTGGGTGATACCACCTGGACACCTGAAAGCACCGATAAACCCGAATGGATCGGTAAAAGCGTTACACTCAAATGGGGCCTCACGAAAAGCTCCAATAATATATCGGCTTACCTTATGAAACAATTCGGTCCCAATGCTATGGTTGATATGTGTCGCAAACTGGGCATCACCAGCTATCTGGATCCGGTTGTATCACTTTGTCTCGGACCTGCAGATCTGTCACTATTTGAAATGGTAAGTGCCTACAATACATATCCCAGCAGAGGAGTGAATATTGAACCTGTATTTGTACTCAGGATTGAAGATAAATCGGGCAATGTGCTCAGTACATTCTCTCCGCGCAAGAGAGAGTCTATAAGTGCAAATACAGCCTATCTGATGGTAAATCTTATGCAGGGCGTTGTAAATGAAGGAACAGCCTACAGGATTCGTAGCAAGTACATACCGGAAGGAGAGCTTGCAGGCAAGACAGGGACTACTAACGACCAGTCCGACGGATGGTTCATCGGATATGTACCAAACCTTACAGCGGGAGTGTGGGTAGGAGCTGAGGACAGGCAGGTTCACTTTGAGAGTCTGGCACTCGGAGGTGGTTCAAATATGGCACTGCCGGTATGGGGTATTTTTATGCAAAAGGTTCTTAAAGACGGAACACTTAATATATCTGTAACGGATACTTTTACGTCACCTCCGGGTTTTAGTGCAAAACTTGATTGTACCGGAGATGATAGTGAGCTTTCTGCAACCACTAAGACAAAGGATCCGTTTTTTAACTGATTTATCACCAAAGAAAAGAGTAAAACATAAAGATGAAAAAAACAGTGGCATTGGTATATGGGGGGGATTCCTCAGAAGCCGAAGTCTCTGCCAGAAGCGGCAGACACCTTGCCCGTGAGATTGACAGGGAAAGATATCAGGTTTATGAAATTATGATAAAGGGAAGGGACTGGAAGGTTCTTCTGGAGGATGGTACTTCACCCCAGATTGACAAGGCCGATTTTTCGTTCATCTACCCCTCACAACCCAGATCCAGGAGGGTTACATTTGACATTGCACTGATAATGATACACGGAACTCCGGGAGAAAACGGACGGCTCCAGGCATACTTTGAGATGATCGGAATCCCGTTTACAACCTGCTCTGCAGTTGTCTCTGCAATCACCTTTGACAAATATGCAACAAAGTGCTACCTGAGAGACACCGGTATAAAGCTAGCGCCTGACATTCTTGTCAGAAGGGGCGACCGGTACAATCCTTCGGAGATTGTTGCGAAACTGGGATTGCCTCTCTTTATCAAACCCAATGAAGGAGGCAGCAGTTTTGGCACAACAAAGGTGAAAAGTGTGGAAGAGGTCGCCCCTGCCCTTGAACTGGCCTTTAAAGAGGGGGATGCTGTGATTGCAGAAGAGTTCATTCCGGGAAGGGAGCTTACAAACGGGGTGTACGAAAATAACGGAGAGCTTGTCAGACTGCCGGTTACAGAGATCATTCCCAAAAACGAGTTTTTTGATTATGAGGCTAAATATCTGGGGGCAAGCAGTGAAGTCTGCCCTGCAGAGATCAGCAAAGAGACTGCAAAGAACGTGATTGATGTCACACACCGTCTCTATCGTTACCTGGGCTGCAGGGGTGTTGTGAGAATGGATTACATTCTTAAGGGAGAGGAGCTCTATTTTCTTGAAATAAACACTGTTCCTGGTATGACAGAGGTAAGTCTCGTCCCTCAGCAGATAAGAGCCACAGGGAAAAGCATTTCCTCTTTCCTGACTGAATTACTTGGTTAGTTGAATATCTCCGCCAGAAGCCTTTTTAAACTCCTTGCCGTTGAAGAAACCATACTTGTCTGCCGTGATTTTGCTACCGGAATATTTTTCCAGATAATCCAGAATATCACAGATCTGTTCCAGCTTTACGCTGTCTATGGTACTTACTTCTCTCCCTGTGAGGGGAATTTTTCCGTTTACCGGGGATAATCCTGACTCGCTCAGAGTTTTGTCAAGCCTGTTTTGCTGGGATCTTATACCTGTATCCCCGGCAGACATCCATGGTACAAAGGTAAAGATCAACCCGGCAACAACAATTGCATACCCTATCCTCAGATAACTTGCAGTGCTCTCTTTGAGGAAAGTAATAACGGTGTAGGTCATAATCGCCCCGGTTACAAGCAAATAAACCCTGGCCTCCGTAAATCCGTACTGGTTTACCCTGTAAATTGCACCGGTCCAAAAGAGTATCAGCGGAATTACCGAAATGTAGCCCAGATACCTGTAAAACTGTTTAAAATTCTGCCTCTCAAGAATAGGCAGCAATCCTCTTACCAGAAAGGAGATTACCACAAAAGCGGTGACCATAACTGCCACATTGCCCTTTGGAAGACTCCATGTCAATGCAATATAATCGATGTAGACATAAAGTATAACTGTATAAAGTATCAGAGCGGGGGAGAGCAGGTAATTGATCAGGATATCCGATATACCGCTTATATTAAATGCCCTGATTTTATTCATCCCGGGCTCCCATTCATAGTCCAGATAGAGAAAGACTACCGGAGCTCCGATAAACATTGCCACATTGGCAATGTAAAAATTGATGTTGCTGGAGAACTCCCTGAACAGATCAAACAGATAAGTCACAGAAGTGGAGAGAGCCATAAGCAGCAAAGCACCGGCTCCTGCCGATATCAGGGCGAAGATGAGATTTTTCCAGAATTTCAGGAAACTTTTAAAAAAGAGAATGTTATCCCTGGTGTTTCTGAAAGCAGAAACGGCAGCAAGGGTAATAATTATTAGTGCAGGGAACATGAATGTCTCAGAGAAGTTGCTGTTACTCCGGCAGAAAAAGAACAGTGCACAGAAAATGGAAAGAAGGTATAAGATCTTAAAAAGGATTTTACCGGGGCCAATCCTGTTGAGAATATATGGTATTGCAAATACCACCGGAGCAAGGAGAAGATTGTCAGAAATTGCATATTCGGGAATGACATCTTCATACATAAGAACAGATACAAGAAAAGCTGTGAGACTTACAGCGATTTCGACCGGATTCTGCAGAACCACAACCCAAAGATTGCGGATCAATGTTTTGAGATTGGCACTCATAACGGTGTTAATTTAAAATGTGTTTGTTCAAAATTAAGTAAATATTTTAACTTTGCGGACATGACCTTAAAGGAATTTATAAAGTCTGCCACAGAGAGACTTACACTTATATATCCCCCACGCGAAAGTCGTGCCATTTCTGTGAGGCTGGTAGAACACTTTTGCAGTCTGCCGGCCTATGAGTATATTATTGAGCCGGACAGAGAACTTCCACCCGGCTCCTTAAAATTAATTGATAAGGCAATAGTTGAGATCTCTTCCGGGAGGCCTTTGCAATATGTTCTTGGATATCAGGAGTTCCTGGGAAGAAGGTTCAATGTCAGAGAAGGGGTGCTTATACCCCGTCCTGAGACAGCTGAGATGGTGAAACTGATATTGGAGAAATCTGATGCATACCGTCAAAATCCGGAAGGAGAGGATTATACTGTAAGGATACTGGATGCTGCCTGTGGTTCTGGATGTATCGGAATTACCCTGGCGGCAAACAGAGCAAACAGTTTTGTATATATGTGCGATTTGTCTGATCCGGCATTAAAAATATCGGCAGAAAACTCAGTAAATATAGGGATTTCAGACAAGGTTAGAATAATCCGTGAAGATATTCTTGCACCGGATTTCTGCAGTAAACAAATTGATCCGGCCTCCCTGGATCTGATTGTCAGCAATCCTCCATATGTCATGGAATCAGAAAAGGAGCAAATGAGAAGGAATGTTCTTGATTATGAGCCTTATGAAGCTCTGTTTGTCCCCGATTCCGATCCGCTTCTGTTTTACAGGGCTATAGCAGCCAGAGCCTCAGAGCTGCTTAAACCTGGAGGAGAGATATGGTTTGAAATAAACGAAAAATGCGGGGAACGAGTCAGAAAACTATTGACCGGAGCGGGATTCAAAAATGTTGAAATCATTAAGGATCTGAATAACAAAGAGAGAATAATCCGTGCGATCTGGTTATGAGGATGTTTCGCAGGCGAAAATGCCACAACGCAATTTCCGGATGAACCGGCTTTTTCTAATTTTATATTTGCAGATAAAAAAAATCGTATATATTTGCCACATGAAAATGAGAAACCTTAACATACAGAGTTGGTGGTGGCACAGACCGGAAAGGACTGTGGGCATTGCTTTGGATGTATAGTTAAGGATATTTAAATATCTGACTTATCAGGGTCCGGTGCTCACACCGGGCCCTTTTTTTATTTATTCACAATTTAAATTCTAACACAAATGAAAAGCACCAAAAAGTTCATGCTCCCCGAGAGCGAAATGCCAAAACAATGGTACAACATCCTGGCCGATATGCCGGTCAAACCTAAGCCGCTGCTGAATCCCGCAACCAATGAACCTCTTCTTCCTGTTGAGATGGAGGCAATTTTTGCAAAAGAGCTTACAATCCAGGAATTCTCGGGGAAAAGATGGCATGATATCCCCGATCAGGTGCAGGAACTTTACAAAATGTACCGCCCCTCTCCGCTGGTAAGAGCCTATGCTTTGGAAAAGGAGCTGGACACACCTGCCAGAATTTTCTTTAAGAACGAAAGCGTAAGTCCGGTTGGCTCTCACAAGCTCAACACTGCAATCCCTCAGGCCTATTATAATAAACTTCAGGGGATCAAACACCTTACTACAGAGACAGGGGCCGGACAGTGGGGAACGGCAATGAGCCTGGCCTGCAAACATTTCGGGCTCGATCTCACCGTATTTATGGTTAAGCAGAGCTACCTGGCAAAACCGTACAGAAAGGTGGTTATGGGGATCTATGGAGCTCAGGTACACGCCTCCCCTTCTAAAAAAACTGCTTACGGAAGGGAGGTGCTTGCAAAAGATCCGGAGTGCGGAGGATCTCTGGGAATGGCAATTTCTGAGGCAATCGAAATGGCTGTAACCGGAAAAGAGACCAGGTATGTGCTTGGGAGTGTGCTTAATCATGTGATTCTCCATCAGACAGTTATCGGTCTTGAGGCTGAAAAACAGATGGAGATGGCAGGTTTTTTCCCGGATAAAGTAATCGCATGCTTTGGAGGAGGTTCCAATTTTTCAGGAATTTCATTCCCGTTTTTACGGCATAAACTTAAAGGAGAGAAGCAATTAGAGTTTATTGCAGCAGAGCCTGAGGCTTGTCCTAAACTTACCAGGGGAGAATTCAGATATGATTTTGGAGACACTGCTCACCTTACACCACTGATACCAATGTATACCCTTGGAAACGAATTCTCTCCCGAACAGATTCATGCAGCAGGACTGAGATATCACGGAGGCGGACAACTGGTTAGTCAGCTAAAACAGGACGGATTTATTACAAGCACTGCAATCAGCCAGAAGGAGAGTTTTAAAGCAGGAGTGCTTTTCGCGGCAGCAGAGGGGATTGTACCGGCTCCGGAATCCAACCATGCAATTGCCGCGGTTATAAGAGAGGCGATCAAAGCAAGAGAGTCAGGAAAAGCAGAAACAATTCTTTTCAACCTTTCAGGACACGGTCATCTTGATCTTGGAGCTTACAGTGAAATGGCATGAATAGCTGCAATGCCCTGCAGCAGGCTGTGCACTAAACTTAAAGGCAATCCATACAGAACGAATCAGGGATATTGCTTTATCAGAGTAATTCTATCTGATAAGAATCGGAGGAGGCAGCAGCATTTCCGGAATGACGGGATAATCCCCGGCTTTTGTAGCTGCTGCTGTTTCCTTTACATCTTTAGACACAAAATTTTCAAACGTATAGGTTTCTCCTGCCAGAGACATGATTCTCTTTACTATCATCTCCCGGCTTGGAGCGTTAATATACCTTATATTGTTAATCATCAGGCTGGACATCTCCGGCCTCCACACACCCTTGGAGTAGTAATAGCCTCCCTGATATGTGCTTACATATGACGAGTAATTTGAATGAGAGGCAATATGTTTCCATAAAACACTATTGACATCTCCCGTTACATCCACATTCTTATAATGCTCTTTGGACTGCCAGAACTTAAGAGTGTTCACCTCGGACTCCGGAATGGTCTCATTATTTGTGACATATTCATCGGCAAGTTTTCCAAACCCATGCCCGGCTGCTTCATGCTGCACAACCCCCCTGAAATCGTAAGGATAGGAAGATGTGGATTTAGGACAGATAGATACTGCTTTATTGTCTGAGTACATCACACATGTTCCGCCGTAACGGGTGCTGTTTGCAACATTTATTACCAGAGTGGTTGTAAGTCCCTTAATCGGTGCCTTTGCTGCATAGTTAAAACAGGTCGTCGTGTTGGCTGTCATGCTTGTTGAGGGCTTGGGTTCTTTATAGCGGGTGCTCAGTGCTGTGTTTACGGTGGTAGTGTTGTCTGATATTCCGCTCTCCTTTGAAAAGACATATACCATATACACATTAAAGTACTGTGAATAGGTTCTGTAAGGTTCAATATCAAAGAAATGGGTTTTGGCAGTTCTCATATCCTGCTCATATTTCCCGGAGCTGATCTCTTCTACGGTATATCCGTCTCCCATTATCACAATATCCACACCGTTTCCAACTGTAGCGGCCTGCAGTGTTACACTGTGACCGTCGTTGAAAGGAAGTCCGTGCTGTTTTATTATTATATAGGAGGTAAGGCTTTTACCGGTGAGCTTTAAAAACACAGTGTCCTGCCTTGATCCGCTTCCGCTGAAAGAGGCAATCTTTAAATCCAGTCCGGGTTCAGGCACACCTGATTTTGTGGCTGTGATCCATGAGGGAGACTTATATACTTCCCAGGAGGAAGATGCGTCAACCGTTATCAGAGTGTCTAACCCCACCGAGTTTGAAAGGAGGGAGTAATTTCCCGGTTTTATGTATTCCTGGGGATTGGTGCCTTTCTCATATATCCTGTAGAAGTAATCATAATCCCAGCCCGGAGTGGATTGATATTTGACCAGAGCCCCCACAGGCACAACCAAATGAGCCTGGCTGTTTATTGAGGTAAAGACAGGTGTCAGAATAAAAGGATCTGCAATTTTACTCTCAACTTTTATAAGCGAGGAGCAGCTGCTGAACGCGTCATCTCTGATTGCTTTAACTCCTGAGGGGATTATAACAGAGTCCAGTTCGTTGCACTGGTTGAAAGCTTCGGCACCAATACCTTTCAAAGTAAGAGGTAATAAAACATACCTGAGCACAGAAGGGAATGTTAAGTTTTTAAATGCCCTCTCGGGAAGTGTATCTATTATCCCACCTTCCAAATCCAGAAATGTTACATTCCTGATAGAATCCCGGATTGTGTAAATGTCGTTTTTGTTTAGACTCCCCTCAATCTTAAGTCTTGTTATTTCATCACGGTCAGCGGTCGGTATCTCTTTCCACAAAGGGGACGAACCGTCAAGGTAAGTATAGTGTCCGTCAAAACCCGACTGAAACACCCTTAATGTGTCTGAACGGTATGTGAGAATCCCTGCAGGGGGAGAGGTGAGTCTGAAAATTACCTGTGCAACCCTGTCCTGATCTGTTGGATTGGAATTTACAGAAACGGTGTAACTTTTTGTGCTGAGAGGAGCTTTTGTTTCGGCTATTGAGATCCAGTCACCTCCCTGAACAATTGAGTATTCATAACCGGAATTGTAATCAAGTGTTACATTCACGTTTCCTCCGGTTTTTTGAACATAGCTGAATCCGCTTCTGAGGTTTACCGCTCCGGGAATATCCTGATTTATGGTTAATGTATCTGCTAAAGCTGATGCTATATCCTTGAATATTACAATTGTGCTTCTGGGGGTCAGAGTGTTGTTTTCTGCGACTGTTATCGCATAGTTATAAGTGGACATACTTTTGGTCTGGGATATGGAGACCCAGGTATCTGAAATGGGAGCAATTACGGAATATGTAATATTGCTCCTGAGTTCCACGGAAATTGTTCCCCCTTCGGCAGGTACACTCTCTGTTCTGCGGGTAAGGATCAGGGCATTTTTCTGCTTCTGACTGATCGAAATCTCAGAGGAAAGTGAACCGGCAACTACAGTTACAACCGTGCTCCTTGGCTCAGAATCGGGATTCGGGAGGAGAGTGAGAGTGATTGTTCCATTCCCGCTCCCGGTTGACGGAGTGATCTGGCACCAGGAATCTGCCGATGCAACTCTCCAGTCGGTGTTGCTTGTGATAGTTACGGTTGTGTTGTAAGAGCCACTGGGGCTGTTAACACTGCTTTTGGAAATAGTGAGTATAGGATCAGGTTTGCAGGCGCTTATACTAAGAATCAGAATCAGTATCGGTAGCAGTGTCTTATTCATAATTATTGCTTGTTTGGAACAGGTTTTGTTTTTAGGGAATCTGTTTTGGGCAGTGCTGTTTTGACAGACTCAGTCCTGTCTGTGTAGAGAATCCCCTCCAGATGATCGGTTTCATGCTGAAATATTACTGCTGTGAATCCGGAAACAGTGTCGGACTTCTCTGTAAATGTGGCTTCATCTGTGTATGATATAATTATCCATTCAGAACGGAGAACAGTGTCTCTTTTATCGGGGATTGAAAGACATCCCTCCCAACCATATTTTTTCCCCGGCGAACTCTCTTTAACATAAATATTTGCATAAAACTCAAAAGGCTCTCCTGGTTTGTCAAATCTCTGCACAGCAACAAGTCTGCGGGAGATCCCAACCTGGGGAGCTGCAATGCCAACTCCGGGATTGGCCGTATCAAGAACTGTTGCAAGCATTCTTTTTTTCAATATTCTAAAAAGGTCACTTCTGAGATCTTCCCGGGTAAAAGGAAGACTAACACCTCTTAAAACAGTTACATCCTGCTTATTGTTTACCTTGAGAACTCTCATTATTCCGGCAGTGGAATCGGTGCCGATAAGATCGGTCTCATAGTCGCTAAAGCTGTTCTTATCTCCGCAACCCTGTGTAAAAACCAAGGTGGCGGCAGTTAAAACAGTAATGAATAAATATCTGACTTTAAACATGAAAGCCATATTAATTTTTTTCAAAATTACTCTTTTTTTTCAAAATTTTTAATGGTTTGGGCGGATTTGTGTAAAAGCTAACATTTCAGTTATATATACCTTGAGAATCGTTGGGTATATTTGTTGTATTTATTTTTTTTACATTTGCACTTCTTTTAATTTAAACTGATATAATGCATTACTTAGGAGAACTGATCTCTATCGGCGTAGCTGTTTCATGGACCTTGTCCGCGCTCTTTTTTGAATATGCCGGCAAAAAAATCGGCTCACTAATTGTCAACATTCTCAGACTTATATTTGCCATTATTTTAATGGGAGGGTTCCTGACTATCGTGACAGGATCTCCTTTTCCGCAGCAGGCAGACGGTGCCACCTGGATATGGATGATTTTATCGGGACTGGTAGGATTTGTCTTTGGAGATCTGTGCCTTTTCCATTCGTATCTGCTTATCACGGCCCGTTTCTCCCAGTTGCTTATGACTCTTGCACCTCCCTTTGCAGCTTTGTTCGGATGGATTATACTTGGAGAGAGACTCTCTGCTACAGGTTTCCTTGGAATGGCTGTAACCCTGACCGGAATAGCGATTTCTGTGCTTAAAAGGAGAGAAAGTATGGTTGCCGGAGGGAGCAACCTTGTTGTGGCTTCAGGCGGAAGCAACAGCCCCGGCAGTAGTTCTTCCGGTAACGGGAACAGCAACAATATTAGCCGGAGCAACGACCAACACGGCAACAAAAAATCAGGTAATATCCAATCAGGTAATATCCAATCAGGTAATGGCAAATCCGGTAAAAGGCTGATGCTCAATATCTCTGCAAGAGGGCTTGTTCTGGGTATTTGCGGAGCTCTGGGACAGGGGCTTGGGATTGTACTCAGTAAGCAGGGGATGAGCAACTACTCCCTTAGTGCAGAGGACCCGGAGATAATCAGATATATACCTTTTGCTGCCACACAGATAAGAATCATAACCGGAGTGATAGGATTTGCGTTGATTATTTTGCTTACGGGCAGAACAAAAAATTTCTTTAACGG